>Ga0160428_1000486_pt1 | contig 43728 bp, 48 predicted proteins | sample SolpanmetagenomM_FD_108198 | JGI IMG/M metagenome (GOLD analysis project Ga0160428, IMG submission 108198) | Solar panel surface microbial communities from Lawrence Berkeley National Laboratory, California, USA - M | ecosystem: Engineered > Built environment > Solar panel > Unclassified ... | reverse complement strand
GAAGAGCAAAGGCTGGTCTTTCCGTTTTGTGGCGGAGAGTATGATTCCAATCAAGTTCGAGTAAGGCACGGGGGAGTGCTAACATACACACGGACTACGACATATGAAGAAGCAGGACGAATATGCCTTCGAAAGGGTAAGTGCGAGAGGAGAAGGGTTTGGTGACACTATCCCTGATTTGGAGAAGTATCTTCTTTGTCTCGAGTGTGACGGGGTCGAGAGTACGTGCCTGGTTCTAGTATGCGACGAAGAAGATGCGGCTTGATGGCAGAACGCATAGGTAAAGGTAGAGATTGCTTCGTGTTCATCCAGCTTCAAGAATGAAGGCAGGAGCAACTCGTCGCAGAAGCTGTGTAAGATCTCATTATGAGTAAGGCCAGGTCATGGGGCGCTCGAGACGACGAATGCATGTAATGAAGACAAGAGGTTCGCCAACGAGTAAAATTTCTATACTTTACTTATAACTTTGTCCTGAATTCTGAACTCGAGCAAAAGCTGATAAGTAGAAAGGCTAGACATACTAACAGATATTCGTATATGTCAGCTATCGGACAACCCATTGTTGGGACTCAACCAATTCAATCATCATCAGTGAAGCTATGATAGAAGTGAGGTGATGCCGGTCAGCTCTTTCTTATCTACCTTAAACTAAAATATTCATGGCTACATCCTTGACAACGGAAATCCAGAAGCGAACCCTAATTCCACAAAAAGTACATCTCTCAAACACATATGACTCTCACCCATAACGCAAGCATAAAGCCTCCTGTGTCTAATCTGTGAGCGACAGGTTGCCTCCCCTTCCATGCGCCAGCAATTCCATTGTGGTTTTAGCGTAAAACTTCTTCGACTCCTTCTCTGGAACAGCAGCCACTCTCTGTCTAGCTGAATCATCTAGTCCATACGACAACACCGGCAGGGAATCATTCTTGAAAACTGCTAAACCACTGGCTCCCCTCCCTCGGACTTTGTTGCGCGTATCATGAATGACCAGACCTAGGAAAAGCAAAGCCAAGAATGCCAAACCGAAGGGGAATGCGAGCCATTTCCACTCGACATGCACATATGTTTCGTCTGACAATGTCGTGCCGGTTATGGCGTGCTGCTCCTCCGCGTTATTGCGAATAGCGACGGAGAGACTGGCGGCTACATTGTTCATGAGCTGACCCAGGGCGGTAATGTTAGGCGCAATGCCAATGGACAGGATTTGGTAGAGAGCTTGCGGGACATCGGCAGACACAAGATAACCATAAGGTCCGTGACTAGGACCTATGTCGTGAATTGCACCTTGGAATATGCTTCCCAGAAACGCGGACAAGTAACTTTGCTGCGTTGAACCAACTTGAAATGTGGTAGCCGATGAAGAGGAATTCATCAAGTAATAGGTGGTTTCCGGTATGGAGCCCCCGGGTTCATCGGCAGGATTGCCTAGATTCTGAACACCTGCAGCAGCAACACTGTTGTTTGACCATGACGATAGCAACGTCTCTCGATAATTGCCATCAGTCTCTGTCGCTGCTAGCTCTTGCACGCACCATTGCAGAATGCATTCGAAACCCGAACCATTCATAATCCCTAAAAAATCCAGAAGTAAGCCACCATTCTGTGGGTAGGCGATAGAGGCGTAGTCCGGTACGTTCGAAGTTTTGCTCAAAGTGTTGCTCATATTGAGAAGGACCACGTCCTGTGGGTTTGCAAGCGTCAAGGAAAAATTGTTCTGAAGCATCGTCGTAAAGTCGTCGTGTTTTGTGGGCCTGATCGCGGTGCAATAGCTACAAACAGCCAAGGTGCTAAAGTCTTGAAAGGTACAGTGACCAGTCGAGCAAAACGGTGCCACCTGTATCTGAGCATCAAAATTGGCATAGAGGCCGCTATAAACGGCACGCTTGAGATAAGAATCCATCAAAGAACCGGTTTGTGTAGTGTTACCGAACTTGACTGCTGCCGGCACTGATGTGTCCGTCATCTGGACGGTGCGTTGCGGATACGTGATGACTTGTTGCACAAAAGGTCCCAGTGCGAGGCTGAGGATTGTCCATATGGCACCGACCACGGCCAAAGAGCTATGAAAAGACTTTAGTCACTTCTGCAAAAGGGAGGAAGGCATGATTCGGGCATCAGACTTACAACGCCGGCCTCGAAAATAACATCTTGAAACTGCCCCAGGCACCTCTGGACGCTTGGTCAAGCTTATCGAAATGCGCAACTGGTCTCGAGACACAATACCAGTTCCACTTCAGCTGTCCCAGAGCCGAGCTGACCGGCGCCAGGAGCAGAGCGTTTGCAAATGTCGCCAGGACGGAAGCGATGGTGTTCAGCTTGACATTCCAGGGTAATTGAGGTAGAGGCTTGTCGTGATAGGGGAAGAGCATTCCAACAATGCCACCTAGACACGCGAGGCCCGCTGCCCAGCACCCAAGCTCCATCTTCCAGTCAGAAAGCTCCACCATCCACGTTCTGCCATATCGTTGTGTAGTGATGTCGGTATTATAGTTGGGTGGTGATATACTAACAGACTTAGCCTCTTCGTCCGAACTGAGACCAGCATCTTCAGATGGCATTGCTCTTGTAATCTTTGGGGGTGATGAAACCAGAGTGGCAAGACGACAAGCAGGGATTGAGCTGGTTTGACGGAAAGAAACAACGACTCTTCCAGTGGCACTGCACGACCACTGAGTCCAATATAGACGTCCAGTGCGGCTGTGTTGCACCCTCAAACGACCTTTTTCCTCCCCAGATGTGCTGAAACACCCGTTTTTCTTCCCCATGATGTGCTAAAACACCGAGTGTCCCTGCGACACATTTGTGAGTCACTAATTGGTCGCCCCTGCGCCTCTCAAATTTCCCCCATGAAACACTGAAACACCTAACAGCCCTATGAAGCATTTCTGGACCGCTAAGTGGTCAGCCCTACGCCTCCCCTCAAGCCACGGACGAAAGTGGCGTTCCCCCTTCTGCAGCACATGAGCGAGATGGAACAACGAAGTGACAAGTAGCGAAGTGCAAGATTGGTCAGCTCGGGATGTGTATTATCGCCAAACCTAACACTACTCACTTTGCCAAGAGTCGAGGCTTAGTATTAGCAAATACCTTTCACCATCACTAGACTTGCAAGTGGTGGAGCAGCACCTATTCGGCCGATGTGACACCACGAGATGCTCTTGACAGGATGCTCTACGTAACATATATGCATGTAGAACATTCATCCATCTGCTCTACTGTAGCCTGTTATCGTGACAAGCTAGAGGCTACGAGCCAATCGCTTGTCGGATCTCTCTCTTCCCAACAGGTCGCCACCTCTCATCGAACCCAGGTATACTATCTCTCAATCCTGTATGTTCCGCTGCCATTTGTATCTTTAAAGAGAAGTTCCCTTGCGTCGTATGTGAGTAGGTAGACGTGCTTAATACACGTTGTTTACCATCTGGATCCCAAGTTTTCTTTGCGTCAATCAGACCTCCCGGCTTCCGTACAACAGAGTGACGAAAGACTGGATCGGGATGTTTGTCAAGCATGCTCGTCATATTGAACTGCATGACACTATTTTCGCGCCCAATATACAGCGACGTCGAGGATGCTGAAGGACGAGAGAGGCTATAGATTGGCGACTCTTGCCCACGATGCCAACGACGGTTCTGTTGATCGTAAGGACTGGCGAATACATTCCAGCCTCCGCTATGGATATCACCTTGAGCAGGAGTAGGTGTTGTTTCTTCGACTCCACCAGTTGCGAGAGCATCAAGGTAGTGATACGATCTTCCTCCAGTGAACCGCAGATCCCACACTTTCAACAACGAATTGATGGCGCCACCTGCAACGAGCTTCTCTCGTCCTACCATGACCATAGAGAAGATTGCAGAGAAGTCTGTTGGATCTGAAATAAGAGCCTCGTATTCTGCTGGCGATCGCATGTCGTGTAATCTGATATATCCATCAAAGCCGCCAGACAGGAATGCGTTACCAAATGCGCTATCAGATGTGGATGAAGTAGGTATAGGGACTATAGGATAAGCAGACGTGTTGACGTCCTTTTCAAGACCACCCCCGAATGTTCTTAGTGGTTGTTCACTCAAGCCCTCAGGTCTGACGTCGAAAACGTAGACCAGCCTTTTTGCGATGCCTCTTCCTATAGCTAGCTTTTCAGGACCAAGGAATCGACAAGACCAAAGCCGGCATTGCTTGTCTTCAGGTGGAACGCAGCTAACCTCACTTAGTGGGAGAGCTGTACGATCCTGCTCACCATTGATTCGATATATAGCGGCTTGCGAATTATCCAAACAAGTCGCCAGGAGCGGCGATTGACCTGGAGTGGTGTCCGTAGCTCTAACGATGCGATTCCTGGTCTCATAAGACGTTACGACGCAATCTTTCTTGCCCGATGACAGTCTAAGTAACGCCAAATCGCCACTTGCCCTGCCTACAATCACATGCTCCCCGCCACGAAGCTGATCTCCTCTCTGCAATTGATGTGGTCGCACAATATTAACAGATGTGATATCATCCCTTCCCTCTCTATGATACTCTTCCCTATACTTGACCCATTTCCGTTTCGACCGGTCAGGTGCAAAGTCTATACTGCGTTCCTCCTTACTTGCAGTCTGCCATTGACTATTGATCCTCCTATGTCTCTCAACCGTGCTCATAATCAGGTCGGCCCCAGCACCAAAACATACCACCTCTTTCCTCGAATCCCAAGTATTGCCCGTCCACTGCTCGTAACTATCTATCACAGGCTGATATCCCATCGTCTGGGCATGCGTAGCCTTCCATCTGTCTCTCACATCTACTATATTTGCGGCCGGAAGCGTATGTAGTCGTGTATTGGCCGGCTCGAAATGGCGAGCAATAAAGGCTTTTCGATCCCAGTTTCTCGAAAGGGTGGTGAGTGCGTGTGCTGCATCTTTCCAATAGGGTGGGACTGGGATGGAGGGGAAGCGGCTGTTTACAAAGACTTTCCAGCCTTCGTTTTCGATGAGGAGGCGGAGTTTGCGGTTGGTCAGGCTGAGGTGGGCGAGGAATTGGGCTGTTGGTGCGTATGATATGATCTGTAGGATGATCTCGGCTGGAAGAGTATCTAGCATGACACTAGAAGAAGGGAAAGAGATGGTTGTCACACGGCACGAGGCGGCGTGAAACCTGAAACATAAGATGAAACACGATCGTCATACGATTACGTAAGCACACCGCGAACAGTGCCAAATTAATGAACAAGTCATAATTCAAGTAAAACTAAACTTTATATGTCTCTCGTGTGGCCCTATCATTCCCTTCGAGCACCAGCTCTGGAAGATATAGAAGAGGCTAATAGCTACCACAGCTGTCCTTGAGCAACGTTCTAGCGTCATCAATCAGTGCTCTTTGGTCGCTCGCAAAGATAAAATGCTAATAGCCTGAATCAGGCCTGTTCCTTGTTCTACCACAAGTTGCTGGTCTCCTCAGCAGTTCAAACCTCGATCACTTTTCTATGGCGGTTGCACAGACAGGTGGATGCCTTGGGTACTTTGTTTTCGTGATGGCCGTAGTGTATGTCACTGTAGTCGTCTGAATCCTCGTTAGGTAAGTAAGATCTCCAACGGTGTTTTCCCCAGGGCTTACCATTCTGTTTAAAACAGTCGTCGATCTTCTCGTCACGAGAGGGGTGTACGTCGTAGTGCCTATACTCGTGATATAGATTGTGTCTGTCGGCGAAAAGGTTGATGTAGACGTAGTATATGCGAAAGCCGTCGACACGAAGACGCTGTTTGTGTCTGTTACAGTTGTATTTGCGGATGCGATATGCGTAGACGTGATTAGCGTCGTAGTTGATATCGCGCTATTGCAGTAGCCCGTGATATAAGGTAAAACAGCAGTAGTCCCATTGGTAGGCATAGTGCCATTGATAGCCATGCTTGTGTTGCTAATAGGGTCGCTAGTGTTGGCCATAGGAAAGGTGGTAATCACAACTGTTCCACGTTTGTGGAACTTTTGGACAGCAGGCATGCGACCGATCCATCGGCTAGGAGGAAGTTCACGCTTTTTGATTGATTGTACGGCAGGTGCTACACAGGAAGATGTGACTGTCGTGATCGATTTCACGAGGGCGGTCTTGGTGCGTTTTCTCTGCGTCATTGTGCGTGTGTATGTGGTGGTCGCAACAGGACCAATGACTGTGTTCGTGCCAGAGCTGACGGTGATGGTAGCTGTAGATGGAGCCGCGACCGCAACCGCTTGTTGAGTGATAGTGGCCGTGCTGACTGTTGAAAGTTGAAGTAAGTCTACAACCACTGTAGGGCTGATCTCAAAGACCGATTTGACTTACCACTTGTTGTAGGAACAGTACTCGTGAAAGTTGAGGTGACATCCGTCATCACCAATGTACTCACGAAGGTCTGTATCGCAACATAGTCGCTGATTAGAGTTGTCCTTTCCGTGGCTGTTCCGCAATATGCGACGGACTCCGAAGGCTCGTAGATCGCCACGGTGATTGGTGAGCCATTCGAGATAGCTTTGGCAGGTAACCCTGTGAATATGAGATCTAAAGATGATGTATAGGTCTCTGCTATGACGGTCGTGGCGGTAGCAGATGAAGCATGGCCATCAACGCCTGTGTAATAGAGCCCAATGGTTACAGGATCGGACATGGGGAGGCAGAATTCGCCACCGACCGCGACAGCATAGTCGAAGTTCGCTTGACTTGGGTCAATGTTACACGTGGGAGTCGTACCCATTTCGTTCATGAAGAAGTAGGGCTCGAAATCTTCGAAGCCGCCGAAGTCGTCGTAGTTAGGGCAAGCTTGAGCAGCAACTAGACGACAGGCTTGGAAGAGGCATAGTATCGCCGGAATCGACTTGGTGAGAATCATGATGGTCGAAATCTTGATTGTGTATGCTGCTATTAGATGAGTGTGGATGTGTCTTGTCTTTATGTCCGCCCTATATGCAATAAAATTGCTAACCATTTTTATCAATAGGAGGACGCTTTCAGCTCGCTTACGACTAGCAACAAACACGAGGTCGAATCAGGGAGTTTCAATGGTTACACCGACAGTGTGATTCGCGTAGAGAAATGTGCAGCTCGTGTATTTTATTCACGTTCCAATTAGTGTGGTAATCATTAATTTTGAGGAAAATTCACCTCTTGTTTCATGGTTATTGCCCCGTAAGGTGAGTGGGCTAACGTTAATAGATCACATTGACTATCACAGCTGAACACGGGGCATTTATGACAAACATTTAGATACAGGCAAGCCTTGCCGATCAGTTTGCAGACAATACTGTGCTCCTGCTAACGCATCTGTCTAAACTCGGTGATTCAATTACGACATCAAATGTGCATCACATCTCTTTCGATGTCACCTTACTTCTTCCGGCTGGACGTCTGTCATGATCGATATCTTCTGGATTGCAAATGAGTGCCTCAATCAGAAGAACCAATATCGTACACCATTTCACAACAGTCTTGACGAAGACATGCCCTAGATACACAGCCGCAGGCACATTGACCAAGCAGCCAACTATCAACCCAGCTGTTTTTTGTCTTTCTTTTGTGGCCAGGATGACAGACACGAGTCCTGTATTGTTCGCATCTGGAGCTGCAGCAGAATCCAGCCAAGCCCAAAATACATGAGGAACCAGATATCCTCCTCCGTTGAGGATAATGCTCTGTACCAGGATAGTCCCGAAGAACATCTGACCCAGGCGTTGCACATACGGATGTGTCAGTATGCGACGCCCGATTGAAGTAGGTGATGATAGAACCAAGCCAATGATGAGGATGGCCACGCCAAGTCCGTCGTAGAGCTTGTCCTTTTCTGGGTATGTGCTCGGAGTGACTTTTTCCAGCAGCCTGATGACGAGAAATCTCGCAGTATAGGCAGGCTGATCTAGTTGTGGAGGTGGGTAAAACATGAGGACTAATGTAATATACGCTGCAGGTATAGCGATAATGGATGAGGTAGCAACCAGTCGTGTAATTCGTCGCAAGCGTCTTGTAACTGCATGCTCATTCTGTGGATCAGGTTGTAACAACAACAACTCCCCTTGCGCTATAGCTGCGCCCCAAAAAAACAGCATCACCTCATACCGCTTGCCACATAGCATATGATACTGACTCAATATCACAAAGACCGAAAATGTTGCCCATGGACGTAATCTTACACAAGCGAGTATCGTTACATAAAGATGTATTGAACTCCAGAGCTCCGAGCGCAATGTCCAGAGAAAGCTATTATGCGTGGGCACATAATGCTGCGTAGACCATATATTGAGCATCTTGCTCGCATCAGTCGCCCAGAATCGTATTTGCTCATAGACTGTGGTGAAACGAGGCACCGGGTTGGGAGGATAAGATCCTGGAAAGTAGACCTTCCTCACATCCCTATGTGTGTAAGGTCGAATAGTCTCAAAGAGACCACAGTATGCTGCTATTGCCGTCAAGAAGGTTGCTGCGAAAGCGGGCAGATAGAGTCGAAGGCCTCTGCGAAACGCTGAGGTTGAGAGCGTTCGTATCAACACCGCACGACTTTCATGGTTGGTGCTCTGCATTATCGATAGAGGCTTTCTTGCCGACACATAGCCACCGAGGATGAAGAACAGGAGCAGTAAGCTTTGAGTTCCACGCTGGGGCTCGTGGAAGGCAGTCAGGAGGTGCATGAAGCAAGGATATAGCATCGATAAACCGCGGGCTCCGTCGACCCATGCTGTCTCTCTAGGTCTTGTTGACATTCTTGTCCTTATCGAGACTACCAAACCTCTGGTAGAAAATGACAAAAGCTTGAAGAGGTTGTATGAAGTCACTCGCAATATGTTACAGGATATCGGATCCAATAATCAATAATCAGCCACCTCCGCTGAACAAAATTAGCGTCCATTCTATTGACATAGTAGTGCTGCAGGGGTGTAAGTGTATTTTCGGCTGGCCCCCAGAAACCAATTTGGCTTATCACATCTTGGCCAACACTGGCAAGCGAGGCCGTATGTGACTGCAAACATATGTCGGCACTTCAGCTGATAGTCAAACGCGTCGACATGTACGAACGAGGAGAAATTCTGAATCGTGTATTATATCACAACCACATCATGTCTTGGCATTACCCCTGGCCAACAGCAGTACTGCACCACTCCTGACGTTCTACAACTCGTAACTCGTGCTAACGCGTACAATAAAAGGCGTGAGAATGGCACACCGTGTGTCTTCTTTTGCTTTAGCTGCTGAAGCAAAGCAATCATGCCATACCTCTCATCTCCGGGTTTGGATACAGACGAGTTCTCGATCGATATCGTGACATTTGCCCTGGACGGACCTAAAAATTACGACAAATCCAGCAAGCCGCTCTACATCGAAGCTGAGGACACTTCGCGCTTCCTCACATGTCACCAAACTATACAACTTACTAGACGCCTAATTGCAGGCTTTAAGCATGTTGGGCTTCAACCGGGCGACCGAGTCCTGGTCCACCTTCCCAGTACATACATCTATTCCAGTATCATATTCGGCATTATTGGCGCTCAGGGTATCTATGTTGCATCGAACCCTGCATATCGCCTCTTCGAGCTGAATCATTTGTTTGAGCATGCTAGGCCAGCTCTGATTATCACGACGACACATTTAAGGAGCGTCATTCTAGAAGCTGCGAATGCGCAGAGCATCCCGCACAAGTCGATAATCGTCCTGGATACAGAAAATCTACGGGTTGAGGATCATCTCGCAGCTTGCGCGCCTATACCATTGAGGCTTGACAATGATGACGGAACGTCTTCGGGTCATCCTTTCGAGAATCTGCTAGGATATGGCGAAGACGATTGGCATCGCATTACTTCACCAGAGATGCTGCACAACACGCATGCCGCTATGTTCCCGACGAGCGGCACGACTGCAATGCCCAAGCTGGCCGTTTTCTCCCACTTCGGCCTCATGGGCGAGCTACGAGCAATCTTCTCGGTTTGTGAGCGGCAAGTTACTCGCCTAATGTCTCTCCCTTTGTTTTTGAAATACGGCTTCTTGATGGGCCATATACCGACTGTACGTTGGGGAAGCCCAATGTACATTACGCAACGCTTCAAGATGGACACTTTTGTTGCTGGCGTGAGGGATTATCATATCACTGAACTTACGTTAGTGCCGGCTATGATAGTAGGTATGTTGCGAGGCGTGGAGCACCAAGTGCTGAAACAGGCGTTCACGTCTGTTAGAGTGGTGAATGTAGGCGGTGGTACACTCGACAAAAGCACTTTCGATGCATTTCGGAAGCTTTTTCATGAGGACGCTCAGATCGCACATGGCTATGGTCTCTCAGAAACCGGACCATTGACAATCACACAGAGCCACGGAGCAGAAAGTATTGGAACTATTGGTGCGGCGTTTCCTGGCATTGAGATAAAGCTAGTCAATGAGCATGGCAGGACAATTACCGAGGATGGAGTACCGGGCATTGCCTGGTGCAGAAGTTCGTGTGCATTTGTTGGGTATATCGACGTTAAAGGGAAGATCACAACGCCTATAGATGACCAAGGATGGTTCTGCACTGGAGATGTCTTGAGCTGGAAAGGGCAAGATCTTTGTTTCGTGGGGCGGTCGAAAGAGTTGATCAAAGTCAACAGGTATGTCTATGATGCTCAGTTTCTGTATCATTGTAGTGAACATGCTGACGAGTAATTTGTGCTCAGCTGGCAAGTAGCTCCCGCTGAACTCGAGGCTTTACTGCTGACCCATCCACACGTGGCGGATTGTGCGGTCAGTGGTGTCGAAACCAAAAATGGTGATAGACCAAAAGCGTATGTCGTGTTGAAATCGGAGGTAATGTCGAAGTCTTCAGATGAGGATGCGGAAGAGATATACCAATTTGCGAAAGAGCGATTGGCTGCCTATAAGGCACTTGACGGCGGGATACAATTTGTTAGTAGCATCCCCAGGAACGCCATGGGCAAAATGCAGAAGTATTTGTTGTGAGGCAGGGTGTAGGACTCGATGCTGGGTACTTGCGACCTGTTGACATTATTTCAACTTTTCCCCACCATTCAAGCCTGCTATCAATTCTTTACTGGTCTCATTCTCACTCTAAGTTCTCGTCCCAATGGCTGCGCCGTATACGCATCCTCCTGCACCATCGCCTCATCTGCTCTGTCATCACCAATTTCTGACAACTCAAAATTGCTAATCACAGCGGCAATAACCAGCTTCATCTCTTGCGTGGCAAAATTGTTTCCAATACACATCCTAGACCCGCTACTGAAAGCCCAGAAGGCACGATGCATCAATTTTAGCCTTTCTTCTTGTTGCATAGCTCGCTGTTCTGCTGCGGGGCCTGGAATGAGCACATCTTTGGCGCTTGGAACCCAGCGCGAGGGCAGCCAAGCCTCCGGATCCTCAAATACTTCTGGATGGCGATGGAGGCTGTATGCTTGCGAACTTAATCGAGTACCACTTGGGATGTAGTAGCCACCTGCTTCGACACTTGGACCACCGAGCACACAACCTTGTGCTGGCGATACACGAGGTTGAGGTCCTGGAATGGCAGAATGGAGGCGGAGCGTTTCCAGTAGGACAGCGTTGAGGATTGGAAGAGCATCTATTGATTTAGGAGGTGGTAATTCTTGGGATTGGGTAGTCGAGGCGCTCTTGAATATGATGGGTGGGACAAGTGTGCGAAGCTCGCCGCGCAGAGCAGATTGTATCCGAGCATTTCGTGTAAGCTCGTAGAAGAGGTAAGTGAGGGTGATGCCTGACGTTTCGAAACCCGCAGTGAGGTGATCCCACATATCGCTAGCTGCCAGCATTCTGTCATCGAAGGCTGTCTGAAACGAGATATCTTGCTTCTCCTCAACTGCTTTCGCTCGAAGCTGAGCCCAGACTACCGGCATATCTGCAGGTTCGACTTCATGGTCTGCCTCTTTGAGTTTAGCAAGATCTGCATCCGCTTTGTCGCACATTTCCATCACCCAGTCGCCAATCTCTTTGTTCGCCACTGCGACATGATCAGGCGCCAGTTTGACTCCCAGCCAAGCTAGCCATCCTTCCAGGACCGGCAGTTCTGCCCCAAAAAACCCGTATAGTATCCTCCGCAGAAAGACGTCCATCCACCATTTCAGCTTTTCGTCGTCGAGCAGCAACTTCGAGCTATTCTTCAATCCGAACAACCATGCTGTCACGAAATCCATCGTCGTAGCATTCATCACCCCCATAATATCCACTTCTGTAGCCCCCTCGTTATCAGACTCACCACTTCGCAGCATCTTCTCCAGCTTAGGTAACAGACGACCAAAGATCAATGATCTCGAGACATCCTCCAAACTTCTCGAATTCTGCAAATACGTCTTGGAATAGACGTTACTCATCATCCGCTTCCTTGCAGCATGTGGCTTGTTTTCAAGCGTAGCGAACATGTTGGGCACATTACCGAAGTTCACCATCTGGTCGTACCAGCGGTGCTTTTCGAAGTTGCCGGAGTAGATCGTTTTCACGCCATGGGAAATCGTGTTGACTGCGACTTCGTTTGGAGCGAGTCGCACAATTGGCCCGTGCTTGAGGTGAGCGTCATGGATGGCCTTGTTCTGCTGGGAAGTGTAACGCTTGTATAGGATCCAGAGAGGAGAGAATGGTGCGGTGGGATGAACTGATGGCATATGACGCAGTGGTGAGACATATATTGGGTAGATAATGTAGGTGTAGATAAGGTAGACAGGGAGAAGCAACAGAATCACACTTGTGAGCGCGAGCATGATGTTGTCTCTTTATTCGAGCACTGTATCATGCTTGTAAGAATACGTGCAGGACAGAGATAATGGCCATGGTCAAAACGCGATCGATTGAGGTTGAGGTTGTACAGAAAGTGCTGGTTATCTATGCCAAGGATATCGCGGCTAAGAACCTTAGCGCAGCGGCCTCAAACCCGGTAAGGCTGCCCTGTGTGTAATGATTACATCCTCTCTGTATCAGCTACCGTATAATCGCTGTACCACCAGAGACAGTATCACGTTCAAATTTTCATTGGGGAAGCAAATGATGAAGACACAGACTTCCGGATTTGGCTTGTGAGGGCGAAAGCTCGAGAACGAAGAGATACAGAAGCATCATTCCGTGCGTAAGGTCTGTGAGGTGTTCTGTCTGATAGTCTATGTACTCACTGCCAGTCAATAGCAACTATGCATACTGCAGCCGCTGTCAAGCACATGTGTCTCCGTAGCTGTACAGCAGAAATGGCTCATATAATGTACGTCTGTCGATGTTGCAGAAGACGATGCACAATCTTGCGTTTAGATTCTTGGTGCAAAGTAGCGCGTCACGCTGCTGCAAACTGTCGAGCTGTCCTCTAAGTGTGATGCGTGAGCAGCGCACAAGCAACCTAAAGTCATTCTGTGACTGATCTGTTTAGAATAGTAATCTTGGTTTCGACAGCACTGTCCTGCGAATATCTAGATGCATCAGCCGAGGATTGTATTGACCACCAGATATCACGAACGAGTTCGCTAATTGCGTGGCTTTGTATCGAAGTTTGATCTTGATATCGATGCTGATGATTGAGATAGGCGTGGTTCGTCCTTACTTTGTGCACAACTTTTCATGTTGAACCATCAATCACGTCCCACCAAGTGCACGCAACGCTACCTGCAATTCTTTGATAGCAGTAGGCACATCTTCGAAGTTCAGCGCACTTATTGCCCATCGCGCATGTTTTTGCGCATCTGCTATGGCCATATCATCCACTTGCGCCGTTGATGCAGTGGACGTCGATGGTGGTGCTTGAGAGGTTGCTACAGTCTGCGCGGGCGGTTGAGGCGTTGCTGGGCGTGATGAAGCAACGGAGCTCGACCAAAGTGGTTTCGTGGCTGGGACATTGCGAGGTTGCGGTTTCGATGCTGGTGGCGGTACCGTCGGTGGTTGTGGTTTTACAAAATCCGGAGCTGGCGCGACTTGTGGTGCAGGCTGGCTAGGTGCAATATCGGAAAAGGAAGGTGCGGTAGGAGCAGCTGTGTCGATGTCCATGCTTGCGTTGTTGTAGAAGTCTTGCGGATCGATGTCAGGTGCCGAGCCTAGACCGGACGGTGCCTGTACTTGGACCGGAACTTCGATGTCTGGGTCATGAGAGGCTGCCGATGGGAGTGGAATTGCTAAGTCTGTATCTGTGATGTCCGCGGATGGGACATCACCGAGTGGTGTTGGAACTTCCGGGAAATAGCCTCCTCCTATGGAACCTGCTCGAGGATTCGGATCCGTCAGATCTGCTGGTAGAGCTTGAGTGGTGCCTTTCGTTGTTGAAGGGTCATCTGTCACTGGTCCAGGCAATGACGCAGCATTCCAAGTTGATATCCCATTCTTCAACTCGGATTGTGGTTCCGTGCCTTCAGAACCGGGCAGCTCTTGCGGCACTCCTCTAGTCTCTTCATCTGGCGCGATTTCGACACTGGGTGCTTGATAGGCTCCCGTAATGTCCTTGACCTCCGGATCTTTAGGATCCAGTTCTACCAGCGTATTTTCATCTTGTACTGGGGCAGGTTCCGGATTGCTCAAATTGGGATCCTCTCCCGCTTTCACTGCTTTAAGAATCCTCACAGCATGAAACTTTGCAAACTTGACCTTGCTGGCTATTTCTGCACTTGGCGGACCCCAGATATGCACAAGGTCGAGAATAGTTGATGCTGCAAGAAATGTGTCTGCGGTCTGACGAGATGTCTTGTTGGCGCGCACTACGTTATCTGCGCGATTGAATAGGTCGAGCCCGAATTGCTCGACGAAAGCTTGACCTGCGACGTCGTCTGTTATCGCGTCGTCTGAGGCATATTGTGTTTTGAGGTCTTCGAGCTTGTTGACGAGAGTAGTTGTGAATTCCATGCATTCTTCGTTGGTCTGATGGAGAGATCCGGAGATAATCTTTTGTGTAATCCAGTAGTAGCCTCACAATATGTCAGCGAAAGAAGACAGGATACGCAGGAAGAGAAGTCATACACCAGTAAGCAATCGCCGGCTTGACCTTCTCGAGCTGTGTGGCACGAAGGACGAAGCGATTGAGATCTAGTGCTGGTGCCTTGAGAGCAGTTGACAATGAGGGAGCAGTAGCCATATCAATTGATGTTAAAGAGGAGGAGACGAGGTTGTGATTAAGCAAGGCGCAAAGATGTCGTCGTCCAGTTGTGGGCTGGCGTGTTGTATGCGGGGAGAGCTTACGGTACGGAGTTTCATTCCGGTGTCAATAGTGGTAAAACAAGGTGGCCTATACTCACTTTGTCATACTTACATCCCTTCCTTCCTCCGTCGCACACTTTCTCGTCCTCCCCTGTAACTCACCAAGACCTCGATATGCACTCCTCCGCCGTCCTCGTAACAGCAGCATTCCTCCTTCCCTTCACCACAGCCGCCGGTCTCTATCCAAAATCATCTCCTGTCCTCCAAGTCGACGCCCGTTCCTATGATCGACTCATCGCAAAGTCAAACTATACCTCTATAGTCGAGTTCTATGCTCCCTGGTGTGGTCACTGTCAAAATCTCAAGCCGGCATACGAGAAAGCAGCCACAGCACTCAGTGGTATAGCCCGAGTAGCCGCTATCAACTGTGATGAGGATGAGAACAAGGGTTTCTGTGGCACAATGGGTGTGCAAGGCTTTCCCACGCTGAAGGTAGTCAAGCCAGGGAGGAGTAAAGATGGGAAGAAAGCAAAAGCTATTGTTGAGGACTACCAAGGTGCGCGCACAGCAAAGGGTATCAATGACGCTGTGGTAAATAATGTGGTGAACCATGTCACGAAGCTCAAGGACGATAGTGTGGATGCGTGGACGCAGAAAGAATCGAGTAAACCAAAAGCATTGTTCTTCAGTGAAAAGGGACTAGTAAGTCCCTTGATCAAAGCTGTAGCAATCGACTTTCTAGGTGCAGTCGACGTGGGCTTTATCAGATCAGCAGAGAAAGCAGCAGTTGAAAAGTACGGCGTGAAGAGCTTTCCCACGATCGTACTGATACAGGGTAAAGGCAAAGAACCAGCACTATACAATGGCGAAATGAAGAAACCTGCTCTAGTCGAATTCATCTCACAAGCCGCGATACCAAATCCTGACGCAGATCCAGCAAAATTGCAGCAGGAGAAGCCTAAACCAAGCAAGAGCAAGAAAGCAAGCGACCCTCTTGGAGCTCCTACCAAGATACCCAAAGCACCAACGTCGTCCTCTGCACCAACCAAAGCCCAACAACCATTATCATCCCCTGACATCTCCTCACCTCCAGGGGACGCCGTGAAACCAGCCCCACAGATTCCCTCTCTGTCCTCTGAATCCGACCTCCAGAAGTCATGTCTCCACACCAAATCAGCCATCTGCATCCTCGCCATCTTGCCCTCGGACGATCCCGACTCCTTCAACCTCGACACCAGTCCAGCCATATCCGCGCTCAACGACATTTCACACAAACACAAGTCGCGCGGCGCAAACATCTTCCCGTTCTACATCGTCCCCTCTGCCACTAACAACCTGGCTCAACACCTCATGACCGAACTCCTCGCCCAATCACCACCAGTAAGTGGCGGAGACGACCAAGTCAACATCCTTGCCATCAACGCGAAAAGAGGATGGTGGACCCGTTACGAAGGTGTTGGACACACAGCAAGCGCCATTGAGGATTGGATCGACAACATCAGATTCGGTGAGCACGAGAAGAAAACGCTACCGGAAGGATTGGTGCAGGAAATACAGATGGAGGAGGCGCCGAAGAAGCAAAAGAAAGCTGAGCCGGGAGAGCAAGAAGAGGAGGCACCGATTCCAATCAGCTTTGAGCAAATGGAGGGAATGCCATCCGGAGAGTTTGGAAATGGATTGAAGTGGGAATGGGTAGAAGTCGATGATGATTATGTGCCTGAGCAGGAGCGCGTTAAGGATGAATTATAAGCAAGAAAATTTTGACATGAGGAGAGCTTTATGTAGGAGATTTTTAGCTGTATAAGATTTTGGACTGTAGATGCGCGCAATCGTTTTTACTCACTCATGTTTGGATGTTTTTATGTACTGTAATGAGCGCCTTCCCAACCTGATGTATGTCGCTCTTGCCTTTCTCATTTCGAACAACATATAAAACTTTGACCAGCACAACGCCGACGCACCTCATCCTCGCAACACACTCACACCAACTCGCCAAATACCCTACCTGTCACAACATCCTAGTCAGATACTCGCACATGCATCCAGAACCACCTGAAGCAATTAGATCATCGACTACTCAGTTAGTCGTCTTCGGTAGGATGCTATTTCTCGTGGCTTGTAAGTCCTGGATCATGTGAGTCGAGCAGTGTGCTGTGCGGATTTTGTGTAAGGGAGCGGGTGCTTTGGGTCGTTGACACGAGTAGTGGGTTGAGAAGACCTCATCCACAATACCACCTCACATTTCGGGTATTTGCCACAGGTCGCCAGCGACTTTAGGCATCTTGAAAGATAGCGACGGTGATGCATGATACATGAAATGTATCTGAAACACAACATAGGCGACAGCAACATATCGATAAGGCTTCGAGTATCGAGTCTCTCGCACCAAAAGTTCCGGGAAACTCCGACCGCATAACCATAGTCTGGTACCCTTTTCGCCACTTGCGTCCTCTGCTTATCAAAGCGCCAGCTTAACATCTACCATAAAGACCAATATCTCAACCAAGAAAACTACGCATCTCAAACACAATCATGTGTATGGGCGCTACCTGTGAAAAGTGCTGTATGTCTCTTCATCCTCCCCTTGCCATTTCACCTTCTTCTTCCCTACCTTCCCCTGTTATCCCACCCACTCCTTTGCTATTTCCCTGCTCCCATTCAACTCCCAGCAATTATGTTCCCCCGTACTAACACACCACCCCAGCCAAAAAAACATGGATTGGCTGCGGTCTTCACATCCCAAGAGTAATGGACACGATTCCACAAGCTGAGTGGTGCACTTGTGAGCCCAAAGTCAAGGCGGAGGGAGGAAAGGAGTATCCGCCTGGTGTTAAGAGGGCGGCTAGGACTGTTTGGTGAGGTGACTTGGCTGGGAGTGCAGGGGCACGGGCAGAGAGGGAGGTGGGGAGATCGGAAGGGAGATGGGGAGGGAGATGGGTGAGGGGGGTAGGCGAGTTATGGGTTGAGGGGCAGAGTTTGCGTAAGTTGAAATGACCGAGTGAGTTGGAGATTAAGCGGATAGGACATGGTGGAAGGATAATTTCAGTCTAGTAAGGACAAGTCTGCCAGGCGGCACTGAAAATGGTTGAATTGCTTGGGTTCTAGCAATGGATTGTCCGATGGGTAACACGAATAAACGTCTATCAGTATGTTCGGTCGCTCTACTTATCAGCTTTTGCTCGATTTCAGAGTTCATAATCAATTCATGGGTATACATCGACAGGCAGTACCGGGTGGGAAAAGCAATTGGAGAAGAAGGTTGATTGATTGATCTAGCTATCTATACTAACATGTATGTGGCAAGGCACGTCCCTGCCTTGTGGTGACCTGCTGTCACTTGCCAGCCAATGAAAAGAAAAACACCTGACCACGGGTCATGGGGGTATCATTTGTTGTTGTGTCGTCATGGTATGCATTATTCGTTTTGTGTGCTGTGTTGGGGAATATGCCGTGATGTCGTATGTCCTCCTGCTGCTCGGTGCATTTTGTTTTAATATGCTTAGCTAGGGCCTTTTTCTAGCATATCTCTTGCTACATCCGTCAACTTCGCTTGTAAAAAGCTTTCATATGCTTCTTTGAGCTGACGCTTGTCGTCTCTCAGCTTCTGCCTAGCCTCCGGGTCCACTGAATCTGTTAGACTGCCGAATGGGGGCGCCGAAAGTGGGGGTTGCTGATACGATTCAGGAGCGGGAGGACGAAAGTTAGGTTGACGAGAAGGAGCTTGCTGAGAAGTAACTAGAGCTCGAAATGGGATAAAATGTCCATATGTTGGAATGAATCTCTGAAGTTCGGTTGAGTAGAGAGAAGGGGAGACATATCCAGCACTGGACTAGCTTCCACCACTGCGACGCTCTGATGAGATTTCGAGGGGTTGCTTCCTTCAAGCTGCTAAGGGGAGCGAACAGGGCTTCGTTTGTTCCTCGTTATTGGGTCTGAGGGAGGAGTCGAGTCCAGTCGGATAGTCAGGATCATAAGGGAACGAGCTCTTGAAGCACGAGGTAAGGTCATGCTTTGATAAGTTGACTCAAGCTCAATTGGCTCTACTGTTTCGAGATCGACTTGACGTTGGGGTATCTCAATAAGCAGACCTTCATACTCAAGTGACGTCTCATCTTGCAGCCAGGCTTCGTCCATCGAGAGTAGTGCGTACATGAATTGAAAGAACAAGGATATCTCGCAGTAATGTATCGCCACGAGCGGAATGAATGACAGAGGTGAACGCAGTTGTCGTGCTATTGTTGGCAAGAAAGATCTTAATAGTCATGATCGAATTGACCACTGCTTGCCACATTGCGTCGTACATGTTAATTCAGAGCGCAGATGCGCCCGGCATCCTGTAATATTCTCGGCCTACAGCAAAATTTATTGTTTCATCTAGCCTTGCCTTGGCGGTCCGCTGAGACTTCCCGCAGCATAGAGCTTTCATTGTGCCACCAAGCATAGAATCTTAGACTTCTGCAACTCTTCGTGCGAAGCCTTGATGGGGGCAACGTCATCCTTGAAAATAAGCTGAGCTATCACTGTAGTGCTAAAGTCTGCAGCATCTACAACTTTCAGGAGAGCGGTACATGTCGCGAGAGTCTTGAAGCTTGAATCGCTATAAACATGAAATGATGTTGATGATGACCGAGGACGTTTTGATGGGCTGTGTTTAGCTTCGGTTTTATGGTGACGAAGGAGTTATGTCTTCTTCCGTCTTGACCATCTTGTATTCCCCTTTCCCGTCACTGCGACGAGCTAGTTTGTGCTTTCACGAGGTTGGTGTTTTTTTGCTCAGCTCGACCTTTCCGGGTCGGTGACAACTTGTTAAGTCGTTTCGCTGGGGAATAGTGTCTATGTCTAGCACAGATGCTGTCGATGTCGTTACTGAGTAGTATGTCGCCAATATCAGAAGCCGCTATGTTACTGTGAATAAGCTGACCCGCAGAAGTGTCGAGTGTATTCTCTATGGCTCTAATAGTTCGCTTCTCTTTTGCCTCCCTTCCCATCATGTTCACTTCTAGTGGACTGTTCGCCTCACCGGTTGCAGGTGCTGCATGGTTTGTGTCGACCTTGATGGGTGTGGAACAATCTGGTACATGCTGTGCCTTCTAGCTCTGGTCAGGCTCATGGTTTTGGTCTTCGATTTACACCTTTGACGACTGTCCGTAGCCGGTAGACCTCGTAGCGATTTCTGTATATATAAGGTCGTGAAGCTGGTTTCTGAGCTTGCCTTCTTCTAGCAAAGGCTCTGAATTGGAAATGTTGAGCGATATGGTAAACCAAAGTCAGCTTCTATCTTGGCCAATGCGTGCTCAAGTCTCAAGCAGTCTGTTAGCTCCGCGTAGCGAACTTTTCGCCATTGCGCCGATTCCCAGCGATGAACACTGCTCTGCTTGTAACACAGGGTCGAATGTACCCAGCGGCCCAATCTCTGCTGTCGTTTGTTGAGATGGATTCAAAGTGGGCAGAAAGTCGTTTCACTAATTGTATAAGGCCAGGCGTATGATTCTTAACTGCGGCCCGTCGCTCTAACAGCCAACTATGCAATTGTGCGATGTTGAGGATTTCGCCTATCTCTTATGGCGGACTGAGACTGTTCGTGCGACCCATAGCATATAGCTTCCATTATGCCACCAAGCATAAAAACTTCTGTAAGTCTTCGTGTGAGGCCTTGATAGTTGCAACGTCATCCTTAAACACAAGCTGGGCAGTCACTCTAGCGCTGAAGTCTGCTCCATCCACAACTTCAGGGGACAGGTACCTGTCACGAGACTCTTGGAGCTTGAAGAGACTGTACAGCTTGCATCTCATGTTGTTCGCGTCTATTGCTGACTTCAGAGATCCTTGCACGACAGCTAGCAGCGATGTTGGGGCTTGTCGCTCATGTAGCTGCTGGTTTAGTGGAGCAATACGGTTGCGCAGAGGTTGGAGACGGCTCGCATTTATCCAGGTATCGTCTTCGCCGGCAAACAGCCTTGAAAAGGGAATGGGAAGATCGGGGAAGACAAGATGGGCTTGATGCTCGATAAGGTTCCTTACTGGAGCGGCGAAGTCTATCCTTTCATCCATATACGCCTTCGTATCTTGCGCGTCTGCAAACCTAGCAATGTACAAGGTCAAAGAAGGATGGGGAACTGCAAGCAGAACTCGTACTTCATTTCGTGCTCGTGGTCCAACAATACTATGCCAGCGCGACTGAAGTAGCCAAGCTTCTTGATTTCGATGTCGCGAATGAGCTCTGGCAGGATCATCATCCTGATTTCAGCTGGCCAGTTTCTACGGTAGCTGACGTCGAGTGGTGTCGCGATGTTGATCGTACACCTAGGCTGACGGTTCGTGGGAGGGGCTACGCGCGCTGAGTATTAAGGCTTGTAGAAGCACTGTCTCGCCAGTGCGCTACCGACAATGTTCACATCTGTGTTTCCCTTTCAGCCACTTTCCCTGGCGTTCCATTTCCTGGACAAAGGCCTCGTAGAAAAGGCCTCTATTAGCGTAGCATTTCCTGCACAGCACCGTACCACGACTTTTGTCGAGTGCACAGGAACAGGAAACTATCAGCGTGTCTTCCACGACAGTCGAGGCATTGCCATGGTGTTGGCCACCAGTTACTGGCTGTACGTCAGCGTCGTCTGTATCGTCTTGATCGTCTTCATCTGAGAGGTATGTTAGGTACTTGGTGGTTAAATTCGCCGATAGGATAGTGTCTGACCTTCACCTTCTTTCCCTTGATCCTGCTATCCATGGCGTATATATATAGTGGCTGTTTTCTTGACCCCTGCACTGGCCTTCAGCTGACCTCTGAACGTGTCCAAGGCTTTGTGGTGTCACTCTTTCGGGTTGGCCGTGTCATTCTCACGTTTGCTGTGCGTGTCTGTGATTTGTTGAATCTTCGCCGAGGGGCATTTTAACCTTGCTGGACGTAGCGACGTCCCGTTCAGGAAGTGAGAGGAGATGCAGGAACTTTATGAGACTCAGTATCACAACCAAAACTCTTTCGGTGGTGCGTGAGCTAACTGGTTAAGCTGACACAAGCACTGTCTTGCCAGCCTCTCCCTATCGTCCATCGCCTCTTGTTGCGGAATGCTCCCTCTCCGCATGAGTTGTCTTGCCTTGGTTTCATTGAGTTGTCTTGCCTTGGCTTCGTCGAGCGGTCTTGCTGTATCTTCTTCCAGATGGTGTTGATAGCAGATCGAGATGTTGTCATTTGATAAGTCATCAGGTAGGATCAGTCAAAGACAGACGTGTCACACCGCAAGCTAAAGCTCGCACAGGTGGAGGATGATGAAGACGGAGGTGAATTTGCTTACAATATCGAGGATCGACCAGCTATTTGTAGAGCTGAAATGGATTGTCTCACAAGATGACAATAAACACAAGCTTGGTTGTTCATCAATAGAATAGCGCCAGTATCAAGCCGGTTGCGTCACGACAGAAATATAGGGAGTGAATGTCAATCAATCTCAGACGTGAATATGACATGTCGTGCCGACGTCAATAGGATATTGATGATGGTGATTGTCTTCATCACTTATTGTTGATAACCTCGTGGCATCCCAGCCACAGGCTCCTACAGGCAGATGAATGTGGTACAGTCACGTAGGACGCAAGCGGTATTGTGTCATCAGTATCTTGTGGTTGTGCGAGAGTGAATGTCGCAATCTGGTGGTGGTCAAGAGTGCCCTGCTTGCTGCGGCCAAGCCCCGAGTCTTGGCAGTGGCGACTTCAGGCCTACTTTCTCAACGACCTGGACGACGACGACACTTGGTAGCGACATCTCACCCTTAGCTCACATGGTGTAGTCCACGATGGAACATTAATGGTATGTTGTTGCATGATGCTGGTAACGCAGCTTTTCCTTCCAGCGTTTAGTAAGACGTGTTTACGTGTGGTTTGTATGCTACTCAATGTTCGCGTCACAATAGTCATTCAAGAAAGGGTATTGTTCGTGTTATGTTCATTAGGTATTACGTATTGGTATCTCATATATACAGTGCGATGCTTCCCAGAGCAAATCGTCAAAATGCAAAAAGAAACCTGCCATTGACCGTTGGCCAATGTTAATGCATGTCCATTCCGCCAGAAAAATCCGAGCCAACCCTCATTACCGTCCTATACCATCCCTCAAACCAGTCATGACATTCGTGAAGCATGCCATATCGCATGGCGAAGTGCAATCCTCTCTTGTTCAAGACTTGCAAAGGCTAGGCACGACATGTCAGTTTCCCAAACTTGATTCCACATTAGATCTGCACAAGATATCAGCAAAGGTAGCACTTACTTGACCGTCGGGGAGACCGTAGGGTCGACAGTTACCAGATTGCTGAGATCCGAGTCGAAGTTATCGCTGCCATTACCATCGGCTGATTTCTGGAGTCAGTATTGGGTTTATCATCGAGGTATGTTGAGGTAAACTCACCTGTGTTTCCGTTTGCACTTCCCGATCCTGCTGAGTTTCCATTTGCGCTGCCTGAGCCTGCACCAGCACCAGCACCGGCTCCGTTGCCATTACCGTTGCCTGCATTGCCAGTAATGCTGCCGAGCGTGCTGTCAACTACACTACCGACACTTTGGCGACGGAGGTTGACGTTGAAGTTGCCACTGCCATTGTCGTTGGCTGAGTTGCCATTGGCAGATCCGTCACCAGCTGAGTTTCCGTTGGCTGAGCCATCACCTGCACCAGCTCCTGCACCAGCACCATTGCTGCGAGACAAGTTAGCAAAGTTCTGGAGCGACATCGATATCGAAAGAACATACCCATTTCCATTATCCTTGTTGCCAGCAAGAGAACCAAGGATACTGTTGACGACGCTTCCTGAAGTCTGACGGCGGCGCAAGTTGATGCCGAAGTTGTTTGAGCCATTGCCATCGGCGGTGTTGCCATTCGCAGAACCATCTCCTGCAGAGTTGCCATTGGCTGAACCAGATCCAGCTCCCTTGCCAGCGTCGACACCATTGGCATTTCCATTGCCTGCATTGTTGGTGATGGAGCCAAGTGTCGAACCGCTAACAGAGCCAACGAGGCCGGAAATCGCATCTTGTCGTCGACCAATGTTGAAGTTACCACTGCCATTATCATCGGCTGTGTTGCCATTCGCAGAGCCGTCACCTGCTGAATTTTCGTTCGCAGATCCTGACCCAGCACCGGCGCCAGCGCCGTCGCCATTGCCATTGCCGTTCGCCTTGTTACCTGCTAGAGATCCGAGAATGCTGTCCATAACACTGCCGATGTCCTGGCGGGCAGCAATTTCGTTTGCGGCTTGCTGTGGGATCACTGCACCCTGAACAGCGAGAGCCAAAGCAATGGCGGAGAGGACTGAGGTGGTCTTCATTGTGATGGTAATTTGAGAAGAAGTGCTAAGAATAGATATAAAGTGGTAGTGAGAGATGGAGAGTGAGAGAAGAGGTTGGTTATTGAGTTGTTGATGTGGAGAATTGGTATTAATGAAGATGTGAGTGCGAGGGAACAGCTGCAACATATAAACATCTCGTTGCTACATCGCTCCACCATCATACCGACGATCGCTGACGCTGCTGAAAACAGCTCACAACCACCGCCGTCATGGTCAACCACCGCGGCAAGGTGGACTATGTTGATCAGTTGACTATGTTCGAAGAGCAAAAGGTGGGACGGAGTAAAGGTTAGTATGAGCACCCTGCACATCAGCTTTCAGATGTCCGATATCATCCCAAAGTTGAGATCAGGGTGTGCTCCTGCGCTCCGGGCATGGAGATCCCGGGTCAAGATCCTAAGGCTGAGGCTGCCACAAACAGACAAAAGGGTCTCTTTAGTTCGGCTGATAGGCGCTGAAAGCGTCATCCCAGAAATCAGATTAGGGTGTTTTGGAGTATGGGGAAGTGGCTTCCGTGTCGAGAAGTGGATAGCAGATACGTCCCTTTCCCATGATTGGGACACGTTCGAAACAGTTACAGACTCTAAATCAGCCATCTACGCAAGGATACATAACCTTAAAATGGCTCGAATTATGCCGATGTCGACTTGAGAACAGATTGTTCCCTCGTGGGTGTAATCAAATTTTCAATGTAGCGCCACTCTCAGCAGCGCGACACTCAATCTCCATCAGCAAACTGAGCGCAGTGTAATAATCCCAGCAGCACGGTCATGAAGTGATGTCGTCTTCGGAGATTTCGGCGTACCTTATGCTAAGACCGCGGCTCCAACCTTAAAAGATCTAACGTTCTCAGGTACTCGACGACTGCCGATCCAATGACACCTCACTCCTTCCCACCGGAGACTCGCTGAGCATTAACCTTATTTCAGCCACATACGCCACGGAAACACATAAGTCCGTCACAATCGACAAAGTCTCAGCACGCTCAAAGATGCTGTAATCATGTTTCGCGAGTGGCGACAGCACCCTTCTTGCTTTTTGTTTTCGGTCCTGTCAAATTTGCTCACTGGCACGTTGAGGCTCGCCAATCCGTTTGCTGCGGCCTCTCATTCCGCAGCATCAGATCGACATCGTTGCGCTAGGCTTCTGCCAGATCGACTTTCGACGAAAGTGGCTCCTCTTCTTTGTCTCTCCTACTTCCGAAAGATGCTGTGCTCCACACGTTATTGAAGCCCCAAAGCAATTGACGCCTCGAAGCTTGCGAGCTGGGAACGGCTTCTGCTGAGCTCAAGGCTGACGATCTATAGCAGCTCGGATAACCTGCTAGACTCGACTTCCATCGTTCCATGTTGCTTAGACACGTGTGTGCTGTTGTCAAAGACTCGGTGCGGTCAGGGTCGTGGAGCTCAGTCTTGTGATCAACCTGCTTGATATCCTGATCTTCTTTCATGTGGACTGCTCGCGGAACTCGCCTATTTGAAGGAGCTGAGTTGCATAAGCCATCCGCGTAGTAGCCATTGATTAGCTCTAAACGCGAGCGTAGATTTCTAGCCTCGCTGTGCCTCATCTTCAAGAGTCCCGAGCAATATCATTATCGGCGCGAAAAAAGCACGGACCAAGGACCGTAGGTGCACAAAATCCGCACATAGAGATAGCAAAAAGACAAAAGCCGCATACAACAATACCAAAAAGGCAGCAAAAGATGGAGGATGAGGTGATCGAAACCTCGGCCTTCCGCATACAAGGCAATGCAAAGCTGGAAATGATGTTAGACCAATTGTTTGTGGAATTATGAAGTGGGCTGTGCTAACCGGACGCTCTACCACTGAGCTAAACCCCCGTTGAGGCTAATTATATGATCTGCGTTAGGACATGAACCCTACATCACGAATCATTACAGTCCCTCATTTAGTGGTTGTCTTGAAACAACTTGCAGTCCATTATTATAGCAAGCAAATTATTACTTGATAAGATACGGTTGTCGAGCAGTGTTGATCAATCTGAGGGTCACTCGTGATCGCCTGATCTATTTTCTTCCGCCCACGTTGCCGATTTGCCACTCTGCCACGCGAAGAAGGACCTCATCCTTCATGGCAGCTTTGCTAGGGACTTGCCGCTGCCTAATAGGGCGTAACAGTGGTGATCTGAGCTCCACTCGTATCGTATCAGCAACGCTATCTTACTGATGTGCCAGCTGACCCATTTGATATCGCAGTAACTCTGGTGCCAAGCAAGATTAGTCCCCGTTTTAGTCAAGAAAGCACTACCGGCAGCAACAAGACTCAGTTTCGAATATTGGAAATATGTGAGATCGATGCAGCATTATATGTTACTGAATTATGAACGCTATCGACTATATATCATAGTCCAGAGCAGGACGCTTGGCCAAAAGCCCCCGATCTTCTTGTCATCATGGCCAGATGTCGAACGTATTGTGCTCACCCCATGCAAAAGCCAGAAAGTGGCACAAACGACGCTATGGTACTAACTGGCCCAGCTCCTCCTTCTTCCGCAACCATCGAGGATGGCCATCGCAGAGTACGAATGTCGACTCTAGAACCCTATCAAAATCGAAATGCCCATGAGCTGGCCTCTAGTCTTGCTTATACCAAACAGAATATTGAAAAGCGAAGAGATGAGATTGAAGTACAACGATCGCAGATTCTCGTCCAAGCACCTCAGAGGAGTGCACGAAGCGCAAATGATAGGACGAAGCTAGACATCACCATTTGCAAGCTTGGAGGTTGGAAGAGTTGGAGAGATGGAGGTGGATGCTGCCTGTGAGTAGTAAGTTAATACTGGACCCCAAAATATTCTGATGGACTCGACATACAAGCAAAAGCGTAAAGCGATAGCACAATTGTCACTGCCCTTTTGGTGTGTTGCGGCGAAGCGCCAGGGTTTTCCTCATCTTATGCTGTAAGATTGACCAGGTTGTCCGTTGTTTCTGTCCCCATTTCTCCTCATCGATAGAGTGAAAGCTAACACGGTCGATACTTGGTGACTTCTCGAGAAAGTGGGTAGCACTGTCGTCATGTAGCATCTGTGACTTCTCTATGACTCGAGTGGTGGGAGGAGAAGATTTGGTAGGTAGAGCTGCTGGCGCGTAAGCCTTGTGCAAAATTGCAGCATCTTGAACAGAAATCTTGGCGAAAGCGGCAGACATGATGATGGAATGCATTTTAATTGTATGATATGGAGAATGATCTGTTCAGATTACTTATAGCTGGCAAGGTTACTCGGTCTTATAGTGCATGAAAAGGTCTTAGGTCACATCGCAGGATTACATTGGTAACCGAGAAAGAGACACATTCGAAGGCATATTTCGGCCTGGCAGCACGCATCATGCCCACGTACAACAACCGCAATGAGTGAGTTAGGATCTTGCACAGGTTATCGCAGGTTTTGGCCGAGCACCACAGAGTTCAGGCTCGGTTGTCGTCGGAAAGTCGGCTGAGTAATCATAAAGTTCTCGGTTCAGGAAAGAACGAAACAACGTCGGCCTCGCCTAACAACCCGAGTTTATACCCGAGAACAACCTCTCGTCTCTTCTTCCACACCCAAATCATCTCATCTGACCATCACCGCCATGGCGACCTCAGAAGAGCCTCCAGCTAAGCGAGCCCGTATTCGAGCTCGACGCGGTGCTTCGTGTAGAGTTTGCCGAACACGAAAGCTCAAATGCGATAGTCTGAAACCGAGATGCTCGCGCTGTATCAAGTCAGGGGATGAGTCGGATTGTGTCTATGACCTGGAAAAGCCTGACGAGTTGGAGGGAAGTTCTGTTGTCTTGCCGAGCTCGCCTACCTTAGGCGCCGAGCATATTGCATTGCCACTACCACCATCAAAGCAGGAAGCTCGCATCATACAGCTGGAGCAGACGGTGGCGCATCTGCAGCGTCGCCTGCTTGCCGAACATGATTCCAAGGAGAATCCACGGCTTTTGGAGATAGTCGTTATGCCTATGGGTGCAAGTTCAGTAAGTATAGCATGTATGTGCTTCATATCTTGCTGTGACAACCATATAACTTGAGCATTAACATGTCTAGGACTTTCACGGCTCGCATTCAGTAGATCATCCTTTACAACAGTATATCGATGTCGATGATACGTGTCAACGACATTGTACGCTTGGACCAGAAGCGAGCTTCAGGACCTTCTTCTGGGGTCATGCATATTGGGGTGTCGCGCCTTGTGGTGGCCTGAATCGAAAGGTGCGTTTACAGCGTCTTTGTACTGAACATGATACATGATACAAGAAGATACAGACGCTAAGCCCAAAGCAGCAAGAATCATTTCTCAAAGATGTTCAATCGTTCAAGGATAGGCACCCTACTGTGAGAAGAGCTACAAAAGAGCTTATAGACCTCGATTCGGTGAAGAAAGCAACGAGGAAGATGAGGCTATCTACAAATAGTGATTACTATACACTCTGGAAGCTTTTACCAGAGAGGCCAAAAGTGGACAAACTCATTGAGCTCTACTTGAATTCACTTGAGAACCTCTATCATATGCTCCATGTCCCGTCTTTCAAGCAGCAATATGCAGAATTCTGGGAACAGCCTGCAGAAGCACAAACCAACTCACCAATGATTGCGATCATACTCCTTATAATATCTTGTGTCATCTGCGTTGATGAAGCAGAAGAGCTGAAGTTTGTTGGCGACGAATCACGGAATCGGACGACCGCCGTGATTTCAATACTAGCATGCGAGGATTGGATTCAGTCACACAGTCAGAAACACCTCACAGCTCAGTACTTCCGGATCAAATGTCTCTTGCTCGTGGCCAAAACAATCGCAGGCATGCATATCAAGCGATGGTATCATGAAGTTGGTTCACTAATACGGCAAGCGATGTCGATTGGACTTCATCTCGAGGTTGAAGGCTCCAAGATTGGTAAAATCATGTCGGAATTCGACAAAGAGATGCGACGTCGAATTTGGGCAGTCATATGCGAGCTCGAAATCACAATCTGTCTATTGCGAGGACTCCCAAGTGCTTTGCAAGGCGTAGAAACAAGCTGCAAAGCGCCATCTCTGATTTTTGACGACGAAATAACATGTCCTACTACTGGCCCAGCAGCGGAGCATTATACTCGACCAACTTACAAAGAAAGCACGTACCTGGTGCATGCATCACGCTACAGGTCTCTCCGACTTGATCTTGTAGGCAGGGTTAACAGTCCCACTTTCGATGGAGATCTAGCAGAACTGTTGAGGCTAGAAGACGAAACGAGGGCAGCCTTTCGGCAGTATGACCTAGATCAACCATACACCAAAAACGGGACTGTTTCCACGTCCTTTGCTAGGATACATTTCAAGTTGGAATTCTTGCGACTTCTCCTCTTGATGAATCGGCATGCGGCGGTACTGAGTACATCGGAAAGCACTCGCAGATGGGCAACCCATCGCTGCATTGACTTTGCGAGCCAGACTATAGGAGAGCATATGGTGGATGTGGATGAGCAGACATGCACGTTATTGACCTATCTGCACACGCCAAGCTTCACAGCCGCAATCAGCTTGACGTTGGACCTTGCTGTCATGATACAAGGTACGTCCGATCTTGAGAATTGTTATAGTGTTTGATGTGTTTCCCACCGGACGGGACTTTGGTTATGCGTCTCAGTGACCCTTGCTTACTTCACTCTCATTGTGCTGTCGAAAACTCTTGCTAACACATCACAGGTAATCATTACGATAACATGCAACACAACTCCACCAAGATTTGCGACCTCATTGAATATGCAGTCAGCGTAATGGAGACCCGAGCACTAAGACTAGTTGGTGTCTACAGACGCTATTGGTTTCTCCTCACCGCCTATTCCACAGTCAAGATGCGACTATATCCAGAAAAGGCCAAAGAGATAGATGAGGTAGCTGCTGCCAAATTGACAAGCCTTCTATACAAGATCATTTCGGCACAAATACCAGCAGCGGATACAATGCCTCACCAATTGGAAGCTGAACCACTGGTCTTGCCACAGCTTGACGACACAATGCCGCTATTCGATCAGGTAAGTCTTTGCATGCTGTCAAATCGTTTATGCAAACATAGAAACTGATAGACTTTTGCAACAGAACTTTGACTTTGCAAACTTTGATCTGAGCAATTTGTCCAACCTGGGTTGGGATGTCTTTACGTCTGATAGTAACAATCAGGTGAGCTCATACACCCAGTGATTAGCTCCTCCGAGTACGATCAGTGTCACCACGTCTGCCGGCGTTGCCACCAACTGAAACGACTTATGAACTCAAGTTTGGAAGTGGAAAGGTGACGCTGGAGCAAGTGCTGGCCCCAGCTATTGAGCTTGCTGAGAAGTGAATCTGCGTCTCACAGCCGTGTGCTGGTCTGGCTATTGACATGTGTTTCGGGGAGACGAGTAACACACAAGACATAGCCACTCTCCTGGGATATGGGCTCAAGTCTTTCGTAATTAAGTGGAGGACTAGCACGCCTCCAATAGACAAGCGAAGGACTTCCTGTCATGCCAGTGGCAGAAAAGAACACCAAACTGGACATACCTCCTCAGCTCCTAATAGACGCCGTCGCGACTACAACTATCGCTCCATACCGTGAAGCAAACCGCCAGTGCGTAGTGCAGCTCCTACCACTACCATCGTCAGAGAAGCAGAACCATATGTGCCCCAACAGCCGCGTCGAGCACAGGCTTCCCTTCTGGACCGATGCGGAGACTGTCAGAACGCACGGCCTCAACCCGGACGACTTGCCTATCCAAGACTCTCAGCACAACAGGTGGACAGTACCTTCGCCGTGGTCATTCACAGGATCCAGGAGCTATCAATCGATCAAGATCAGTGGTGCAGCTTTTTCCAACGGTTGCAATTCTTTGCCTTCGACGTTATCATCAGCTTTGTGCGATCCCGAGAGAAGAATCTTGCGACGAATTTTCAGTCGGCATGATCAGAGATGCAAATTCATGGTTATTGATGAAGTGGCGGGAACACTACTTCACTAGATCTTCATAGTAGAAATCAAGCAGGCAGTTGGCAGATGTATCGCCAAGTCTGCAACTTCGTAGATTCACCATACGCTGCCTCGCTGCAGACAGGGAGGTCTGAACAACTGCCAACAACACAAAATAATTCTGCCCCAATCATAACACACATTCAAATTTTTCCTCACAAAGACTGCTTATGAGTTACAAGAGGAATTTCGATTGAAATTGATTCGATTACAATTGAGCTTTGTACTACACAGATGCGTCCACTATGGCACCGGCATCTGCTATCCCCTGTTTGCTACCTCCGCTACTTTTCATTGTGCTTTTGTCTCCCATCTTACAAAGCATTCGCCTCCTTCAACATATTCTTCAACTGTGACTTCTTGGCCTGCAAATCAGAGTTTCCGCCAATGTGTTCCTTTGCGATGAAGATGTTGGGGACGGAGCGCTGGCCGGTCATTTCCTCGAGGGCGTTTTGCAGAGCTGAGCCGTCGTCTGTGATGAGAGAGGGAGGAGGTGTTAGTGCTTATTTTGTGGTTTCATGTGTATATGTAGGTGGGCTGCGAAGATGGGGGTTGTGATTTGATTGATATGGCGTTTCGAAAATAGGCGAGGAGGGAAATGCCAGCTTCAAGCTTGCAATCTTTCTGAGTTTTCTAGTCCCGACCCACGACCCACTCGTTTTCCTTCCTCTTCCTCTTCCTAGAGATTCAAGAATGATGCGATGGGCAGCATTGTGTTGTGTTGCGAGCTTGCATCCCAACCACACTCCCCCTCGTATAAAAGAAATCGTCTACATACCAACCTGATCCAACTCAATGGCATAAAACTTAGCGCCCTGCTCACTCAACAGCTGCTTCGTAGCCTTGCAGTACGGGCAATAACTCTTGCTGAAGACGGCGACAGCATTATCGTCGATGATTTGTTGCGCTTTGGACTTGGCGGCGGAAGTCATGGCGGGAGTGATTGTCGTGCCGAAAAGTCGGGTCGTTAGTTGGCTTAGGAGGGACGTGGTGGGCGATTTGGGTTGGTGAGTGTATGTAGGGTGAAGGGGTGGAAAGGATGGGTGTGGTGTAGGAATGATGGAGGGTAGGCAGCAAGTGACGAAAGACGAGGAGGAGGAAGTGACGTGATTATTGATTTTGAGGGGAAATGAGTAATCACGATGGCGAATATGGGATTGTGTGAGATTGAACCTAAGGAAGATGAATTTGTTTAGATGCTGGAAGAGGTGCTAGATACGCCAGTGCCTATTCCGAGTCTTGCAGTATGATCGGGAGACACCTCCATGTTATGCATACAACGAACTATAATCTGCAGCCAACCCTCCATTTCACTCAATCATATCAACATCATCGAGATCATCCCTTGTAGCAGCACCACCACCAATAGGCTCAGCAGCAACACCACTCGCACTCGCCGCAGCACCACCAACAACCTCATCCCTCTGCACCCCATCACCCTCAGCACTGCCCCAATAATCCGCCATCTCAGCATCAAGTTCATCAGCAGTCTTCCTAGGTCTTCCCCCTCTCGTCCCACGCTCCGTCTCGGCTCTAGGTCCTCTATCTCCCCTTCCTTCATCACCATCACCCCTTCTACCACCTCTCCTACTACCACCACCACGACGATCCTGTCCCCTTCTCATAGGTGAACGCGATCGCTCTCTATCGCCGCGTCGTCGATCGTCACGGCGCTCGCCAGGGACGTATCGGTCAATATGCTCCGGCGCCGAACGCGTGACATCGCTCCGTCTCATCCTTTCTCTGTCCCTCGGACTTTGACTCCGTCTAGCTCTTGATCTTCCTGTTTCTTCATCACGTCCCCCTGCTCTTCCTCCTCTACCGTTTCCCCCTTCGATTCTGTCAAATAAGCTGCGTTCGGGTGCTGTGATGCGTTCGTCCAGTGAGCGACCTCCTCCTCCTCCTCCTCCACCACCACCACGACCAGCGGCTGGACCGGTAGGCATGAGTGTCAATGAGATTGGTTGACCGTACGCATTGGCGCCGTTGTATTCACGTAAAGCGCGCTGCGCATCTTGGTATGAGGTGTATGTGACATAGGCGATTCCTTTGGAGCGGTCGGAGCGGTCGTAGAGGATTTGGACTGTAGTGACTGGGCCGATGCGCTCGAAGAGTTCCTAAGGGGGTAGGCGTTGTTAGTTTTGACGACATGTTGTGATTGGGTAGAGGGGCATAATTTGAATGGGAAGAAGTTGACGAACTTTTAGATCGTTTTCGTAGAGTTCGTAGTGGACGTTGTCGACTCGGAGCTTGGCTGATGATTCGATGGGGCTGATGTCGATTTAGTGGATGTTCGTGTGTGTGATTGTTGTGAGAGTGGAAAATTACCGATCGAGCTCGGGTTCGTAGCGGTCGAAGCGTGCTCCACGAGGAGGAGGGCGAGTGTCGCGAGGGGTGGGTCGTGCTAGGTACTCTTTGTCAGCATCATGAAACTCGATTATTGCAAGATCGAACATACAGTTGTCGTCTACTTCATAGCGGTCGTGGACCCAGTCGCTACACTCTGTCAGTATGCCCAGCTGGAAACGCCATCATCTTCGGCATTCCAACGCACCGGTCGAGGTTCGTAGGTGCATCTCTTGGCTATCAGGCGCAGGGGCGGTCTGAGTTAGCAATGTACATGTGGATATGTCGTAGTTGTTTTGTGGTTGAGGTTGAACAATCGTTGAGGAATAGCTGCTATGGTCGTAAGACATGTCGAGGGCTTGTTCTGAGCAAGGTCGGGATCATATTGACTTGGAGTTACGAAAGTTCGAGGAAGAGGAAATGGCATAAGGAGGAAGGAGGATTAGGAGGGAGGGCGATGAACCTGTCGAAGAGTCAGCATCCGTGGCCATTGAGTATCATCAAGTGAATCCTACCTTTCTTGGGGGGTCGCGAGCTCTGTCATTGTATTGTCCACCTCGACGAGGTCCGCGCTGGAAGATGTCAGTACGCTGGTGCTTGAGAATACTTTTAGCAAAAAGACTGACCTGATGGCGATCGCTGACAATATCATCGAGACTGCGGTCCATTGTTGGGGTAATGTTCAGTATACAGTGTATCTGAATTCGTTGTAGGCGTGTTGATGTTGCAGATGAAAGCAGGAGGTGTTGTCGTCGTGATTGTCGTTGGATGCAAGGTAGAACTACGATTCACGTGACTTGACTCGTTGTAGCTCTCTCTCTATTGCCTATGTACATTTGTTTTCGACATCCTGCGACTCCATGCTCCTTGCCTCTCTTGCCAGATCCATGCCATGCTACAACAATCACACCTGCCCACTCATGCTTCCCAAATGCTTAGAATCCCAAAAACATGACCTGCTTCACGACACCGTCTTCCCACCACAACTTGGTATTGTTACACCACTCTTCAACTTCCTATCCACTCCCATCAAACCCCATTGGGTCTCCCACTGTTCTGTCGCTGTGTTATAAACTGACTTCCACGGTTCGTCCATGAACTCAAACCTAGATTAGGAATATCAGTATGTATCGGATAATAGCTCATGCTAGCAAATACCTACCAGAAATATTGCGTCCCATTAGCAAGGGCACCACAAACAAAGTCGTTCATAAACTGGTTCATCTCATCTGTACCAGCTACTGAGCCTGCTGTACTGCTTGAGCATGTAACACCAGAACCACAGTCATTGCCACCTCCACTTGGCCAACCAGTTTCAGAGATAATCTGTTGCTTTCCTGTCAGGCCTTGTGTGAGAATGACGTCTGTATTTTGCCAATATGATGTCGTCCAAGATGACGCTTGAGCTGCGGGTATGCCACTAGAGAGAGTGTGTCAGCATATTATCGCACGTTCATAGGTAATATCTCGAAACCATACCCAAAGAAAGGATGAATATTCGAACCCACGATATCTACAGCTTGAGCAAGAGGTGCTGTCCATGATGAGCCAATATCGGAAGTGCCAACTTGCAAATTCGCATTCGGATAAAGCTGAGTGACGTTTGCTTTGAATGCTGTAATCTCGGAAACAAGTTGTGTCACTGTCATATCTTTACGAAAGATGACTTCGTTCCCAACAAATATGCCAGCAATCTGCGACGTGCCGTATTTTGCGAGCACGTCATACATCTGAGCATGTTGGCGACTATTCGTTGTGCTGTTGGCTTCGATCCACACAGTTGGCCAGACTTTCAGAGATGACTCTAGTCCTAGTGCAGTTATGGCTTCGAGTACCATCTCTGTCTGGTTGCAATCTGTTCCATAAAGCCGGACTGTGGAAGCAAGCTGAGAGATGAGGGCAATATCCATAGTGACATTATCTTGTGATGGAGGATTCGAAAGACATGCTGGCCATTGTGCGTCTTGTGGAGTATAGTCTATACCAGGGAAGACTCTGTGTAAGTTGGGGTTATTCAGGAGAGCTTTGATCGCGGGTGAGGATTTCGTCAGTCCACCATTACCACTACTGTCGGGCGAAGATGAAGTTGAGCTACCTCCTCCGAACAGGGGTGCAAACGTTCCACCAGTCGGACCTAAGTCTTTGTTGTTCTTTGCTTGACTTATCAGCACAAACGCAACAACTCCACCTATTATCCCGAGCACTACTACGACGGCAGCAGTCCAGAAGCAAGCTATCAGACCACGTGAAGTCTTTTTCTTTGGTGGTTGTCTTCGTACGGGACCGAAGTTCCTGTCTACTCCATTGGGCAAGGAATCGTAAGCGCCAGATCCTATTCCACCTCCAAACCCTAACAAGCTGTTTCCATATATTGATCCGGTCTTCTTGTCGTTCAGTATTGGGTCATCTAGCTCGTCATCTGCAATCTCATTGGGGTCAATGGCACCAAGTCGGGCAGACGCAGCGTTGTTAGCTGTGAGTACGGACGGCGCATAAGATGAGCCAGCATCTGATCCATTGTCTCTGTAATTGCTTGGAGGCCTTGAAGAGCCCAGGTAATGGCGATTGTCTGAGACACGACTGCTGGGCCTTTCACCAATCATAGGAGCAAGTCCTGGTGCAGCAGCGGCACCTACGAGGTTGCTCGTGGAAGAATACGAATGTGTATATGGCATATTAGGTCTTTGCTGCTGACCATACATCTTGTTCGGCGAAGGTGATCGGTCATCTCTGTAGCTTCTGGCTGGTGAGTATCCTCTTTCAGGTGAACTTTCTGCAGACCTGCCAGACTGTCCGTATGCATGTGGAGGTGGAATAGGAATGAGATTGTTCAAAGGATAACTGTTGTGACCTGTTCGTGATGAAGATGCATCGCTACCTCCTCTTTGCGTGCGATATTCTGCCATTCGTCTCTGTCCTTGGTCATATGGCATATAGTTGCTGCCATCCCCTCCTGACATGCCTGCTCCAGTATAGTCGGTACGTTGGTTGTGTATAGCCTGCATTTCGGCTTGATATTGAGTGAATGATGCTAGTGACGGTAGACCTGGAATGGGCGAGCGTATGAGGGATTGTGGTCGGGTTGTGGGTTTGATTGCCTGATGTTGATAGTTGCGCTTGGGAGAGGAATCTCTGTAGATGGAATTGCTAGCTGGTGGTAGCCAGCGGGTAGGTTCGAATGACCTTGCGAGCTCACGAACAGACGGCGCGCTAGACTTGCTAGTCGACGCTTGCACAGTTGGATATTGAATGTTGGATGTTGTATTGTTGTAGCTGCCCGCCATGTTGCAAGGGCGTTTGTGATACAAAGGGGTCGCGCTGTGGGGGAGGTGCAGCAGTGGCTTGGCGTGATATCTAGACGGACTCAAAATAGAAAGTCTCAGCTTTAGACTTGGTGGTACTAAAATTGGCCTTTGACGCGTGGGAAACAGCCCAGTGAGCAGTGCGAATAGATTGAGTGTCTTCGAACTAATTGCAACACCTTCTTCTCTAAGACAAACACGTAATTTGTTTATACTTTCTGCCCCGACAACAACAGATCGACACGATGGACCCTGGTTTTGTGCACGAGGTCTTCGTCAAGGTATCTCTGTATGCTGCTGGCATCATCGATCTTCTCACCTACACAGATATTGTATCTTGCTTACTTTTGTAGATATTGTCAGAGGTCCAAAGAGCTTCCTTAGCAATCGCTTTTCTCAACATCTCGAAAACGCAATACATCTTGGGACGTCTTTTTACCTCTATTTAAACATCCCACTCACCTCACTTCTCTTTCTCATAATAGTGCTCATATTGAATTTGCTACCCAAAAAAAGTGTGTGATAATATGTGACGAAAGAAACGAATACTGGGATACCACAAAATCTGATAGACATAGAGATGTGGAAAACGCTATTGAAACTATCTGTACCTCATCTTGTAGCAACTACGCTCAGATTTGACATGACAAAAAATTTAAAGTCGCAATGTTCAAGCAACTCCAATATATTCCATGTTCATCATCGCGCTCAGAACATGGCCGGCACTCCTCACGCTCAGAAAAATATTGCCCAACACTATGACAAATGATAAAAATCGTACAATATTCCTCTTATGCAGATTACAGTCCACTGACAAGAAAATTCCCTCAAATACGATACGAAAAATAGCCAACTTCCACAGACACAACGAACGCGGACGTCGAGATGCCAATGACTTGTATCAATGATGAGTTCGGCATAGCCAATGAGCAGGGAGTCCGCTTTGCATCAATCGACGAATTGATCTCTTCTGAACGACACTACGACGGTGATATCGACGACGACGAAGAAGACGAAGAAGACTATGAGGTAGAAGTAGAAGAGGTAAAAGAAATCCCAAATCATCCCGAAGCAAACTGCAAAGACTCCATCATATCCTCAAGTACACCGAAGGACATCCCAACAGTCCCCACCTCCGCCGTCCACCTCCTCACATCCCGGCTCTTGCTCAGAACCAACATGCATAGGTGGCCAGCACGCGACCAGCGCGACGTTCCTTTCCCTCTTGACACCACCAACGCAGCCTGCAAGTCCCGCGCCCTCGACACGACAATCTTCACCCGTCGCCTCAACCTACCACGACTCATACATGCTTACAGGCTAGCTCTAGGCATGAAAGTGGCCAACGACATGCTCTTGAAATCAGTCAAGCAGCACATCGACGACCTCAAGGAACTGGGTGCGGCGGTGCGGAATAAAATGCACAGATATCGCGAGGCGAAACGGAAAGTCAAAAAAACAGCTCTACCAAAGCTTGTTGAGGAAGAAGACGAAGATTCGAGCATTTCTCTGTGTTCGCCGCCGCATGTTCATACTACCACGACTACTAGTGCCTCCACGTCATACGAATGGCAAGATGAAGACGACAATGCCAATGACAAGGTCAAGATAATATACAAAGGTTTCTGCGTCGGGACCATACCGAGGTCGGACGTTGCTAAATATGCGAAATGGGATAAGATACTTGACCGTCGGCAGAACAATGCCAGGAGGAGAAAGAGGATAGAGAAGAAGAAGGAGATTATCAAGGCTTGGGTGAGCAGAGCTGGGAAGTGGATGGGTGCGAAGTGTAGGGCGGCGGCGACGAGGGTGATGTGGCAGGAATGTAGGGGTTGGAGCGGGCGGTATGGAGCTGTGATGGTGAGCGAAGAGGGGGTGTATGTAAGGTGTGAGGCTGATGGTTGTCCAAATGTTTGGTGCGTGCAAGAATAGCAGGAACGAATGTCGAAAATGCTCTTCTTTGAATCAATAGTAGAACAGATTAAGTATTCATGAATATGCGATCCAGCCAATTCCTATATAAAATCTCCATGTATTCATACCACAATGATGAATGCCTGCGTTTGCGCCGCATCCCCTACGCGTGGAGCAACCTTTGCAAGCATCGATTTAGTCCTTCTGTGCAACATAAGCCGTGCACGGAATCCCACATATAAAGTCCACAATCATGGCTTGCTAACGAGTTGCCTTTCTTATATTCGCAAGGCGACTTCTCTGAAGGTTTGGGCTCCAAGCACAACGATGCTGTTCTGATTCTCGTCGAAGACCATCCCTACAGAAGGCGTCGAGTAATTGGGCGCACATAAGGTAGCTGGATTTGGTCCAGCACTTGCGGTTTATACGTACGTCTACGAACACTGTGACGGGATTTTGTGGGTAGATGACCTCGTTCTATCTGTATTTTGTCTACTATGAGGGACAGGGGCTTGTATACTTTTTGCCAGTTGCCACTCGCTGTTATACTGGTGACCCGGGCACTTGATGATACACAGGCAGGTGTCATAGCATAGTGAACTTGCCGCCAGAGATGGTAGTCTTTTTCAATGGCTTTGAGTGATCAAGAGGACTTAGTCTCGTGGTACCTGTGGCAGTGGGTGCGTCATGCTGACTTGTGTGACCTCGAACCGCCAAGTGTTACTTTGAATTCTACAGTGTCTTCTGATGAAGACGCATTCTGGGTAGAGGCTCAGCTGCCCCTCTTGAAGTGTACACCGCCTGAGCATGTCATCTGATATCGCTGTTGTTGTTACTCCAGATAATGACTAATGGCAACCCTTGATGCGAAGAGCCCACTTGTCCATGCCTCTTCGTATGATTGCTTCAAGATAGAATTGGTTGAAAGAGAGTTGGAAAAGTAGGCATAACGACTAGATACACCTAATGAGTTCTTTCTGCACGTGTTTTTGGTGATGCTTGAGACTTTTGAAGAGCACGGAAGCCGTGGAAGCTGTTTCCTCAACAGCACCAGGCACAAAGATGACTGAAGCAAGAGAAGGAGTGTTGGGATGGAAGAGGGGAGGGTGAAGCATCAAGTATGTAACAGTTAACAGTTAATAATTCGGTTGTAAGAAAGACATCAGGCGCACGCGGGCTATATAGGCAGAATGTATGTGGGTGGGGGCTGCCTCATTGGGTGGGAGCCAGTGGCGTATTCCTTTATCAGTCGGATGACAACAATCTTCTTGCGACCAAGATATATTTTCTTCCTGACCACCTTTTTCTTCTCATCACAAACAAACATCGTTTCCTACAACAATTCACTCTCATACACCTATAATGTCTTCATCTCTCGACCAACTCAAGGCCACTGGCACCGTACGTCCATCCCATCCCAACAACTGCCCCACCATCCATAAACCCCTCCAAAACATGGCCGGAACGACGAACCCGAAAGCTCAAAAGAACTGACAGCAACACATTTCTATAGACCGTCGTCTGCGACTCTGGTGACTTTGCCACCATTGCCAAGTACAAGCCCCAAGATGCCACCACCAACCCTTCTTTGATCCTCGCTGCCGCACAAAAGCCCGAGTACGCAAAGCTCGTTGATGCTTCCATTGCTTACGGAAAGGAGCACGGACAGAACGAGGAGGACCAGATCGATGCTGCCCTTGACCGTCTTCTCGTCGAGTTCGGTCGCGAGATCCTCAACGTTGTTCCCGGAAAGGTCTCAACGGAAGTTGATGCCAAGTTCTCCTTCGACTGTGAGGCTACTGTCAAGAAGGCTCTTCACATCATTGACGTACGCTTTGAGATCCGGCGATCAGAGAACAGAAGAACTACAATCTAACACATCTCTCAGCTCTATAAGGAGTTGGGCATTGACAAGTCCCGCGTCCTCATCAAGGTTGCCTCCACCTACGAGGGTATCAAGGCCGTGGAGATCCTCCAGAAGAAGCACCAGATCAACTGCAACTTGACTCTCCTCTTCTCCCAGGTACAAGCCATTGCCGCCGCCGAGGCCGGTGCTTTCCTCATTTCCCCCTTCGTCGGCCGCATCCTCGACTGGTTCAAGGCAGCTACAAAGAAGGAGTACAAGAAGGAAGAGGACCCTGGTGTCAAGTCTGTCCAGTCCATTTTCAACTACTACAAGAAGCACGGCTACAAGACCATTGTCATGGGTGCTTCATTCAGGAGCGTCGGCGAAGTCACCGAGCTTGCTGGATGCGATTATCTCACCATTGCCGTAAGTCAACAAACAAATATCTCGCCAAAAGCACAAATATACTAGTGACTAACATTTACAATCTCCAGCCCAAACTCCTCGAGGAACTGTACAACTCCCAAGACAAGGTCGAGGCTAAGCTCAACGCTTCAGACGCCAAGTCTCTCGACCTACCCAAGAAAGAGTACCTCAACAACGAGTCTCTCTTCCGCTTCGACTTCAACGAGGACCAGATGGCTGTTGAGAAGCTTCGTGAGGGTATCTCTGGTTTCGCCGCTGCTGCTGAGCAATTGAAGGACATCATCAAGGAGAAGCTTGGTGTGTCGAAATAGATTGGGGCTTTGAATGTTCCGGAAGTAATCTTGTCGTTCTTGAAAAGCATATAAGTATAGTGCAGATGCCTTTTTAAGAGATAAGATGGGAAATAATGAAATACGAATGATAACAGAAAAATATTTTGGTTCTTTGGTTTTTCTGTTCTCATATCTGAAGTTTGTGTATGTTCTGATGTCAAATATCATTGTGCTTAGCTTCGCTTTCCTTTGCTATGCTGTTCTGTCGTGCGGGCAAGCGTGTTACATTGGGGCCTTCCCTGATGAACCCTCGTTATGGGAACATTCTTCACTCTTGACTAGGAGCACAACGTCTGAAGCGCAGTGCTCGTCCTCTCTGGAAAACTGTCCTTACGAAGACGAAGACATGGCTTGGAGCATGTGTCACCTTCAATACTACAAAACTTGTCACTCCTGGCTTTTTTGCCAACCTTAGTGAGAACCATTATGGTGAGGGAAAATCACCAGCACCCGGCTCGCCGTGGCAACACCAAAGCGAGTAACCAATACCAGAGACCAGGGAGCAACATATTGACATGGATTAATGGATGAATGAGCATAGTATTATCCACCCCGAAAGTAACCAATGTCTCAAAAGCAGAAGATCAGCCTTTCCTTGTTCTCCCTTCCATCGCAGACTATGGATGGCGTCTCTCTTCGCCGTACAGCAGTTCTCATGGAGTGTTTCTTGTGTCTTTATAAGCATGTGGAGAGGGAGATGGAAACAAGCTACATAGGCAGATATTTCGTGTATGAAAGCATAGCAGGTCACTATGTGTAGCATATCACACTACATACTCCCTGTGGTTTGCAGAAGATATTGTTGCATTATTAGTTTGGCAGAAGAGGATACTGTGAGTGTCCTTAGTTTACTGCTCTCGGACACTCGCAAGCATGATGATGATGAACGCTTGGCTGATTTACTTGACAAACTAACAGCAAGCTTGCAGGCTCATAACTTGGATTTTGGTCTTTGCTAATTAGCGTATCTTGCTTCCCCCAGAAGAACTCCATCGTTGCCCTATCGGGAGCATCTCATCAGCATGAGAGCACACACCACATCCACCCTCCGTGGCCTCCACCCCAAGCCCATCACAACCTCATCCTCCTGCAGCACCTCCCACACCCAGCAACTCCGGCACCGCAGCGACCTCCTCCGGCCACCCACGCGCTGGCAGCGCTTCCAAGCCGCCACGCAAGCATCCCACGGCCCCCGCAACCCACTCAACTACATCGACGTCGCCCAGTTCCAAACGCACCGCTCGCGTCTCCTCCGCAAAAAGATCCTCCTCTATGGTGCCGGCATCGCCATCTGTATAGGGGGTCAGATCTATATGGTCTCTAGTACTTGGGGCAAAAGCACATCCGAAAAAGATGCCAAGATACGGCCAAAGCAGGCATACGAACGCTGTGATGCCCCGCCAGCCAGTGGTCTAGAGCACGTAGAAGGCCGCCCAGTAGTCGTAAAGCCGAAACCGGGGCAGCCAGAGATCAAACTCGATGAGTTCGGCCGGGAACTGGTGCCTACAGGAACAAGCACGATTCCCTTCTTCCCGCGCAACATCCGCGTGCCAGTGACACTGATCCATCCATCATCCTCATCAAGCGCAGCAGATCCAGCCGCAACACCCGTCTCCTCCACTCCAGGCTTAGGCGCCCAATCCACAGAAGAAGACTACACCCTGCTCGGGCTGGGCATCCGCACCGTCTCCTTCCTCAGCATCCAAGTCTACGTCCTAGGGCTGTACATCCGGACCTCCGACCTCGGGACCCTGCAAGAAGCCTTCATCAAGCACGCGCGCTCCAACCCGTCATCCTCGTCGCTCATCCCCAGCGAACGCGAAGCCCTGCAAGCCGCGCTGCTCGACCCAGCGCAAAGTCTTCAGATTTGGGAGAAAATCCTGCAATCGACTGGGACGCGGAGTTGCGTGCGGATTGTGCCGACGAGAGGCACGGATTTCAATCATCTGAGGGATGGATGGGTCAGAGGGATTACGGCGCGGACGCAGGAGTTGAGTAGAGCCGGGGCGTCGACGGCAAAGGAGTATGAGGATGAGAGCTTTGGACAAGCGATGAAGGCGTTTCAGGCGTTGTTGAGTGGGAGGGGAAAGGCGCCCAAGGGGTCGACGATCTTGTTGACGAGGGATGAGAGTGGGCGGTTGGG
>Ga0160428_1000484_pt1 | contig 43971 bp, 35 predicted proteins | sample SolpanmetagenomM_FD_108198 | JGI IMG/M metagenome (GOLD analysis project Ga0160428, IMG submission 108198) | Solar panel surface microbial communities from Lawrence Berkeley National Laboratory, California, USA - M | ecosystem: Engineered > Built environment > Solar panel > Unclassified ... | reverse complement strand
CGCTTCGCCTTTTTGGTTGGTTTTGCTCTTAGGCAACTCCACCACCAAGCCGTCGTCGTCAAAGCGCAGGTGCGCCAGGTCGAGACTGGCGAGCTCGTCGCGCCGAAAGGCGCCGGCTAGTCCAAGCAGCAGCAGGGCCCGGTCGCGCACCCCGTCCGGCCGCTCGGTGTCGATACCCTGCACCACGCGCTTGAAGTAGGCGAGCGTAAAAGCGGGGGCTTGTTTCTGCTTGACGCCTTTCTCGCGACTGATGCCTTCGAGTAGGGTCTTAAATTGCCGCTCGTCGGTGGGCGTTGGAAAGCGGGCGAGTTGGTGGGCCTTACTAACCGAAGCGCAGTGGCGCTGAATGGTGGCTACCTTTTTACCCGCCTCGGCCAGTGAGGTAACGAAAGCCGCCATGGTCAGCACGTCGGCCGGCAGCGCCTCGCGTCCGTGCTCGCGGCACCACGTGGTGAAGCGGCGCCAGTCACCGGCGTAGGCGCGCTGGGTGTTAGCCGCGCCTTGCTGCCCCGTGTTCACATAGCGGGCGCCGGCCTGGGCGTAGTCGTCGATGTGACGGGCCGTACCAATGGCCTGGGCGGTGGCACGCGTCGGAAGCGTTTCCATGAAAAAGGTAGTAGCGAGCGGGAGACTACCCGGAATGTGCAGGAAAAAACAATGCGCAAAAGTACGAGCGCCTAAATCGTTTCGTCGCTTGTTTCCTTCGTTGAACAACTAATTTCGGGCATTCCCCGCTGCTGGGGTTGCTAGCTAGCTGGGGGCCTATTGCTCTTTCGCAGCCAACTCGTGGTTTATACTTGTAAATGGGCGTTAGAAGCTAAGCGATTGAGATACGCCCTAGTTAGGCAACAGCTTTCTCCTTAGCAAGATTACATGCACTCCACCTAGTTACGCTAAGTCTTAGGCCTAGTCTAGTTTACGCGCCGGCTGGCACCGGCTCCCCTATCGGCGCGGCGGGGAGTGCATCCAAGCGCTGCTGGTGCTGGATACCCCACGCCTTTAAGACCTCAATCACGGGGTCGAGCGAACGCGCATACGGCAAGACGTGGTAGTCTACTACCACCGGGGGGCCAGCGTGTACCGTGCGGGCGATAAACTGGTGAGCCTCCAATTCCTTCAGCTCCTTGGCCAGCACTTTAGTGGAGATACCAGCCACGCTCCGCTCTAGGCCGCGAAAGTGCCGGGTGCCCGAGCTCAGGGCCACAATGATGGGTAGTTTCCACTTGCTATTGACCACCAGAAAGGCGTTGCGCAAGGCCTGCATCGTCACGGCGCAGGGAGGGAGTTCGGAGCTAGTCATGCTAGAAAAGGAAAGGGTGAATCAGCTAAGTCACGTGATTACCTACTGGTAATCAGACTACCAACTAGTAATCTGTACTTGCCTAAATGCACTAACAAATAGCTGGCTGATGGCTTGAGGTAATCAGCATACCCAACAGCGCAATCGACCGCTTGGTTGGCGCGCTGCAATTGGTAGCCGGTACGTCAAGCGCCGGAAACCGCTTTTTTCATCCCCCATAAATCCCCCTACCTCATGCAGATTCTGCAACTTATTTCCAGCGCCCGCGGGGCCGAGTCCTTCAGCACGCGCCTCAGCCAGGACATCATCGACAAGCTGTTGGCGGCCCATCCTGGCAGCACGGTAGTCGTGCGCGACCTAGCTCAGCACCCTTTTCCTCACCTAGAGGAAGCCCACCTGCAAGCCTATTTCGCCCCGGCCGAAAGCCGCTCGCCGGAGCAGCAGCAGGCCGTACGCCACTCTGATGAGGCTATTGCCGAAGTCCTGGCGGCGGATGTACTCGTCATTGGGTCCCCGCTCTACAATTTTACCATTACGTCTTCGCTCAAGGCGTGGCTCGACCACCTCACGCGGGCCAACATTACGTTTCGCTATACCCCGGCCGGCCCCGAAGGGTTAATTATTGGAAAAAAGGTGTATGTTGCCCTGTCAAGCGGAGGCATCTACTCTGAGGGGCCGATGCAGCCTTATGACTTTGCAACGCCCTATCTGCGCTGGATGCTTGGCTTTCTGGGGATGCGAGACGTCACGGTGGCACGGGCCGAAGGCGTCAAGCTGCCAGAGTTGCAGGCGACCGCGTTGCAGAAGGGCATCGATAGCGTCACGATATAGGCCAGCCGCATCTGCGTCCCTTACTAGCGGCCGGTTCCCAATGCAAGTGCTCCCCTAGGAGCACTTGCCAAGCTTCTGAGCTTTTACTACCTCTCCTTAGCACTTTTATGCAACGCCGCGTGCGCTTGAAAGCTTTCGCGCGCACGCCACTCCTACCCGCCCTTATGAATCTGAAATCATTGGTTGCTGCCGCAGCCAGCTATCCCGTCACGCCGGCCATGCCCGTGCTGTTTGTTGGCCATGGCTCGCCGATGAACGCGCTGTATGATAATGCGTTTACGCGCAGCCTGCGCCAGCTGGGGACCCGCCTCACACCGCCAAAAGCCATTGTGGTCATTTCGGCGCACTGGCTCACCCAGGGCACCCAAGTCACCACCAATCAGCGCCCCCCTACCGTCCACGACTTTGGCGGCTTCCCTCCCGCACTACACGCCATGGAGTACCCCGCCCCGGGAGCCCCCGACCTAGCCCAGGCGATTATGGACCACGTCCACGACGTGCACGCCGCCACCGATTGGGGCCTCGACCACGGCACCTGGACGGTGCTGCACCACCTCTATCCGCAAGCCGATATTCCGGTTTTGCAGCTTAGTCTCGACTACACCAAACCGTTGGCCTGGCATTTCGCATTTGCCAAGCAGCTGCGTTTCTTGCGTGAACGGGGCGTGCTGCTCATCGGCAGCGGTAACATTGTGCACAATACACGCCTGAGCGTACCCAAGCTCCGGGCCGATGATGCCAGCCCCTTCGCGTGGGCAACTGAATTTGATGAGTGGGTGAAAGACAAACTCGACCAGCGTGCTTTCCAGGACCTGGTGGCGTACCAGCAGGCGGGCGTCAGTGGGCAGTTGGCCGTCCCGACGCCTGACCATTACCTACCTCTGCTCTACAGCGTCGGCCTCGCGCGCCCAGACGAAGCGGTTAGCTACGTCCACGAGGAAGTAGCCTTTGGGGGCCTCAGTATGCGCACCTTCCAAGTAGGATAAAGTAGCCTATTAAGGGCTTTCCTGTTCCATAACACCGTCGCAGAATCAACTGGCAGCGGCGGCGCGAGAAAAACACGCTACCAGCGGTATCACGGCGTATCCGCCCTACCCTGCAAAAGGGCTTTATAAAATGGCACCTACAACTACTACCATTACCAGGCTGCGGAGTTGGGCTGAAGCCCATCAGGGAGACACCAATCAGTACGTTTAGAAGTTGATTGGTAATGTTAATCAGGTCCTTATTGGAGTACTTGGAGTTCACTGCCCGCCTATTTAATGGCGTTTTCTAAACGTTGGTTTCGCGAACCAATTTTTAAACTTCCCTCCGTCTACGAAGCAATTGAGCTGTTCCGCAAACGAGTCATACGGACTTGTACAGGAAAACGGGGTTTCGTTATACCTTTTACTCCTGTCTCCACAACACGGTCAGAAAAAGCAGACCCATGACCCGTCTTATTCTTTTCCTTTCGTGTGTTTTCTTCTGCTTCTACTGTGCGGCGCAGCCAGGCAACCAAACGGTCATTGGCCAAACCGACAGCCTCCGGTCCACCATCCTGAAAGAAAATCGAAAATTTTACGTCCACGTACCCGCGAGTGCGGCGGGCCAGGAGGGAGCCCCAAAACGGTACCCGGTGGTTTACCTGTTTGATACAGACGCCCAGTTTGCCGCGGCGATCGGTTCATGTAAACGGTCGTTTTGCTGAACAGGCTGGCCCCCATGCCTACTGTAAACAGACACTTACTGGTAACGTGGCAGAACGAGGTTAGGGGTACGGGGCAGGCGGCTCAGAAAGTCGATACTAAGTGCGTTTAGGGCGATTGAGGAGGCTCAGGAAGTCGAAGAATAGGGCGCGTCCGAAAAGCGCGCAACGCGCGGCGTTGGTTTTCGTTCATCTGGCCTTTTTCCTTGGTCGAGACGCGGGCGTAGCAGGCGGCGGTCAGGAGTTCCTAAACGGGTTGCCCTTTTGTTCAATGCGCTGCTTGAAAGCAGATACGATACTGGGAGCCGACTGACCTATCTCCTGCAACTCGCCACTGGTGAGCAAACCTAACCCAGCTTGCAACCATAATTTGTAGCCTTCGGCGTACGCTAAGAAGGAGCGCGTACGGTCAAGCTCTGGCCCATTCTGCCCCACCTCATTAAGGGCAAGAATTGCTGCATTGGTCCTTACTGGGTCACCAATAATTTTAAGAAGGGTCGGACGCACTTCGGATTCGGTCATCATTTGCAAAACTACTGTGGCTGTTGCGGAATAAGGCCTAAGCAACTGCTCTGACCAAAAAGTGCGGTATCCAAGCGCTCAGGGCGGCTGGGGGTACGGCAGTTTCGTCGCTTACAGTGCCTCTGTGCGGCCAGCAATGGCCTTGGCAAGACCCCATGGCACTCCCTTGGCGTGTTGGCCGGTGGTTGAGTAGCTTCTTGAGGTCGTAGGACACGGCCGTCAGTAGCATGGCTTTGTGGGCGCCGGCCTGGCCGCGCACGTTCATCCGGCCTAGGCCATGATAGTGGATTAAATTTCCAAATACGGGCTTGACTGTACTTTGTCTCACCTGACGCATGCGCTGGCCGCGTCGGCTCTGCCACGCCTGGTGGTAGGGACCGCCGTAAATGCTGGGGGGCAATTGTTTGTAGGTGCCCTTTGTGATGCAGGTGGGTTTGAGCGGGCATTGTCGGCGCTCCTGATAGGTAGCCCGGTAAAGTTTCACCCAGCCACATGAGCCGTCGTGACCACTTTTTTGAAAGCAACTGCTTGCCTGCCGGGCACCGGTAACTGTCTGTTTGCGCGTCATAGGGACAACCGTCAACGTCGGATTTATACTGCTCAAATACCGGGATCCAGGCCGCGATATGCTGAGCTTCTAGCAAGGCGTAATTCGGCCCGTTGGCGTAGCCGGTATCGGCTACCAACATAGCCATACTAGTTCTCGAATGACTTTCCTCGCCAACAAACAAGCGTTCTTGCCAACCAAAGCAGCAGTTCACAGGAACGAGGAATTACTTTGCCACTGCACTAGCTATTGTGCATATTTATGACCACTAGCGTTTTACTTGGGCACATTCATCTGCAAAGCCACACGGCACCGCTCGAAGTAGCCCAAGGCGTTGCGCCTGTTGAGTGGCGCAGAAAACTTCAGGGGACTACAGGCGACACGTAGTTTCGCATCCAGTACGTCGGCAGCGACACCACGAGCAGGCAGCACTTATTGCGGGGATGAACGGTAGCCCGGCCGTCGTGGTAGCGGTGGAGATGGAGACACGGGAAGAGATTCTCTTATTCGACGGCAGCCAGCATGGATACGAAGCCTTATTTGGGGAAGCCGTAGTTGATGCCTAGACACTAGGGCGGGGCAGGTAGACTTTTTACCAAGACCAAGAGGGGGAAGACACTTTTAGTGTGATCCTGTCGGCCTACTATCATGATTGCTTATGAGGATGCAGAGGAATGTTACCCGGACGAAGCAGGCCGTCAAGGGGCTATCACCCTGCCCAATGGGCGGCGGATGGCATTACGAGCCGCCTAGGCCGTACGACCGAAATCGTTTCGGAGGAATTAGCTTGAGGACAGCTTAGCTGTACGAATCAGCTAACCTGACAGCCAGAGAAATTAAGTGGCTCAGAAAGTACTCTTTCGAGGGAGTGGGTTCAGAAAATCTGCCTAAAATGCGTTTCTAGCGCGTAATAGGGGGCTAGTAACTTCCAAATTGATGCGTCACTGTGGTGCACCTTCTTGAGCTAGACCAATTAACCTACGCGTACCGCGTACCGGTTACTTTTACTCGACCATGCGCCTACGTACCCTTCCTTGTCTCTCTTCCAAGCGCCGTGCCTTCCCCACGCGGCTGCTCGTCGATGCCTATGCCGCGGCGCGAGCACAGGAAAGGACGCCCGCTGCCTAAGAGGTTGCGTTGTGGCGCGAAGTTGCTTTAGTAAAGCAAGGTGTGGTCCAGCGCCAGGCCACCCGAAATTGATTGCTGGTCTTTGTTTGCTTTCCCATGCCTGTTCTCGTTATTGGTAGCTATAATACCGATTTGGTCATTCGCTGCCCCCAGTTGCCCGCGCCGGGCGAAACCATCCTGGGCGGCACCTTCGCGCAGCACCACGGCGGGAAAGGGGCCAATCAGGCCGTCGCGGCGGCCCGCCTTGCCGCGGCCGGTCAGGTGCACTTCGTGGCCAAAGTAGGCGACGATGAATTCGGCCGGCAGGCGCTGACGCAGTTCCGGGCCGAAGGACTGAACACCGCTGGCGTGCGCGTGGCCCCCGGTCAGCCTTCGGGGGTGGCCCTGATTAACGTCGCGACGGGAACGGGCGAAAACAGCATCAGCGTCGCCGCCGGGGCCAATGAGCACCTGCGCCCGGCCGACGTCGACGCGGCGCTAGCCGACGCCGTCCCCGGCACGGTGGTGGTACTCCAACTCGAAATACCTCTGCCGACGGTCATCCACGCGGCCCGCCAGGCCGCGGTGCGCGGGTTGCGCGTGGTCCTGAACCTGGCCCCGGCCCAGCCGTTACCCGCTGGCCTGGGCGCGGACCTCTATGCGCTGACGCCCAACGAAACCGAGGCGCAAACGCTGACCGGCGTGCGGGTAACCGATGCGGCCACGGCCACCCTTGCCGCGGACCGCCTGCACGCGGCCGGTATCGGCCGGGTCGTCATCACGCTCGGGGCGCAGGGTGCCTACTGGTCCGACGGCACGGGGGCGGCTATGGTCGCGGCCCCGGCGGTGCAGGCGGTCGACACCACGGCCGCCGGCGACTGCTTTACCGGGGCGCTGGCGGTGGCCTTCGCCGAGGGCCACGCGTTGCCCGAAGCCGTGGCGTTTGCTTGCCGGGCGGCAGCGCTCGCCGTCACCCGGCCCGGCGCCCAGGCCAGTTTACCTACCCGGGCCGAACTTCTCTGCTAGCTACCCCCTTCTTTTCATGAACAAGCGCTTGCTCCTTATTGACACCGACCCCGGCGTGGACGACGCCATGGCCATTCAGTTTGCCCTGGGCCTGCCCCAGTTTGACGTGCGGGCCCTGACCACCGTGTTCGGCAACGTGGCGGTGGAACTGGCCACCACCAACGCGCTCCGGCTGCTGCATCTGGCCGGCCGCGCCGACATTCCCGTGGCCCAAGGCGCCGCCCACCCCTTGGCTGGCGCGTTCGACGGGGGCGCCCCCTTTGTGCACGGCGACGACGGCCAGGGAAACACCGGCTATCCCCCGGCGCCGATGCAGGCCGTCGCCCAGCCCGCCGCCGAATTGCTATCCGAGGTGATTGGCCTCCATCCCGGGCAGGTCACCCTCGTCGCGCTGGGCCCGCTCACCAACCTGGCGCATGCCCTGCGCTTGCGGCCCAGTCTGGTGCACGAAGTGGCCGAAGTCGTGGTCATGGGCGGCAATGCCTTTTGCGCCGGCAACGCTACCCCCGCGGCGGAAGCCAACGTGTTGTCCGACCCCGATGCGGCGGACGTGGTGCTCGGAGCGGGCTGGCCCCTTACCCTGTTTGGACTCGACGTGACGCAGCAGGTCAATATGCCCGGCGCGGTGCTGGACGAGCTAGCCCGCCTCACCGGCCCACTTAGCGCTTACGTGGGCCAGATGGTGCCGTTCTACCGCCGCTTTTGTGAGCGCGTGCGCCAGATTGACGGCATCTACGTCCACGACGCGACCCCGCTGGCTTACCTGATTGCGCCGGAGCTGTTCCACTTCGTGCACCACCCGGTGCGCGTCGATACGTCCGCGGGCATCGGCCGGGGCAAAACCTGGCCGGCCCCCGGCGACCCCGCCCAGCTGCAACGCCCCGCCCTGCGACCCTGGCTCGGCCGCCCCAATGTCAAGATTGCCATCGGGGTGCAGGGTAGCGCGCTGGTAAGCCGCTTGCGGGAAGAGTTACTGAAAAGCAATTTGTGAGCCTAGTGCTGGAAGCCTGGCCGCCGCCGGGTGCTTCGCGTCATTTTATCCCCTGCTGCTCCGAAAAGGCCGGGGTGGACTCTTCGCTTGCCGAAGTAATAAACGATGACAAAAGCGCTGGCAAGCGTCGTCCCTATAGAATGCACTGTTACGTAGACAGGCGCACTTTATAGGTAGCACCTCCACCCAACGCAAGTACTGAGGCTTATAAGGCATAAAGTCATCGTAAGCGTAGCGAGGAACGATCGCCTTACACACTCCTTAAGGCTATTGAAGGAAGCAAGTAAACAATGAACGTTAAAGCCGTATTTTGCCTGCATGCCAGGTAATCATCTGCTAGCCAGTGTTGTAATAGACATAATTAGGCAGTTGTTCAACTGATTCGGTAAGTTTATCTTATTTGTTTAACAACGCCCTTCGTTGTCTTTATAGGCGTCTAACCGCCTCGTTTTCCTTTACAGCACCTCCAGCGGCAACACCACGCCCCCACTCTGCGCGAGGCGCGCAAAATAGGCTGTCGGCTCCAGCAACTGATAGGGAAAGTACAGGCCGGCTGGGGTCGGGGGCTGGCCATCGAGCCCGGTGAGACGCTCGAGGAGCATGACGATCCCGAGGCCGGTCAGCGGGGCGGCTCCGCCTCGATGCACTACCGCCTGCCGAGTGCGCAAGGGTTGCCCCGCGTGGTCTTCCCCACTTAGTTCCAGGATGATTTCGGTTGACTTCGGCTCCCCCCGGCGACGGGTAGAGCTCACTCCTATGGCGAGATTAAACTGCACGTTTGGCGCGTTGGTGGCCGTAGCCAGGCCCACGACATCAATGGAGGAGAAGCCAGTGGCTTCTACTAGGGTACCGTCGACCGCCCAGAACGTGGTCTTGGCGTCCTCGCCCGCCCGCCAGATGTAGGCCCTGTCACGCCGGGTGAAGGCCGCGGGCAGTAGCTGGGCCAGGTGCGCAAAGTCGGCGGCCACGGCTGGCCCGCCCGCGTCCTGCTCATCAATGAGCGCGCCAATGGTAATATCCTGCACCTGGCCAAACGCGTTGACCGCTGCCAGGGCCGGCACGGTGGTGGCCCCTACTAGCCATTCGTAGCCAAGCACGATGGCGGCGGCGTGTGGCTGGTGCATGTAGGCTGCTATTTCGGGTGCAATTTCAAAGATCCCTGTTGAGATGCTTAAAAACGGCACCCCGCGCCCTTGCGCAAACCGCAGCGCGGCGAGGGTATGGTCCATGTAAAAGAAGACGACCGCGGTGAGGGGGCGCTGACCCAGGCCGAGGTCTGGGGCGGTTAGGTCCAGCAGCACGCCCTCGGAATGGCCGACTTCAGCCGCCGCCGCGTCGGCCTTGGCCAGGTTGCGCCCGCCGAAGAGGAGCGGCACCTCGGGGTGGGTAGCGCGTAGAAGTTGCGCGGTCTGGCGACCAATTGCGCCGGCACCACCGATTAGCAGAAGAGGAGCTTGTGTCATGAGCGGGTTGTTTGTTACTTTTAGCAAAGGTAACCTACTATTCGTAAGTTACCGATAGTAAGTTACGAATAGTAGGTTAAAAGGCCACCTTTCCTGTCGCTACCCCTTTCAGCTCGTATCAATTTATAACCCTACTGCATGAACCATCCTTATGAAGCAGCCGCGCAGAAACCGGCTTCGAGCCGCCTGCCGAAGGCGGAGCGTCGGCGCCAGTTATTGGCCATGGCCTTGGTTATCGTCCGTGAGGAAGGAGCCGACCGGCTGACGCTCGGCCACCTGGCTCGGCAGGCCGGCGTGTCGAAGCCCATCACCTACGAACACTTCGGCACCCGAGCAGGACTGTTGGCCGCGCTCTACAAGGCCCTTGATGCGCAGCATACCCAGGCGTTGCAAGCGGCGCTGAACGGTGGGCAACGAAGCCTGGGGGAGACGGCCCAGGTGCTGGCCAGCGCTTATATCCGCTGTTCTCTGGATATGGGGGGCGAATGGCAAGCGGTCGGCGCGGCCCTGTCCGGCAGCGAGGAAATGACGGCCGTGCAGCAGGAGCTGCTGGCAGGGTATGCCCACCTATTTGTTGCGGCGCTCAGGCCACATAGCGCGCTCGCACCGGCGGCGCTGCATCGGTACTGCGTCGGGCTTGTCGGGGCCGGGGAGGCGCTATCGGTGCTGATGCTCGCGGGCAATTGCAGCGAGGAGGAGGCAGCCGTAACCTTCACTGCGTTGATTCAAAGCGGGTTGCGCATGCCGTCAGCCTAACGTACGCTCGGTTGGTCCAGGCCAGCCTGCAGTGCCTCCCGGCTTCCCGTGCGCTAGCCGGTGACCTGGCTTGGGTTTATGTATACTATGCCGGTCTACCTGCCGGCCCTGACCGCGGTGTAAGAGGTTCCGCCACCGATGGGGTGTGGAGGAAGCGTTACCGGGTATTTTACCCCCACTGCCAGGTCTGTCCCTTCAAGGCCAGCTGTGTGCCCACGGCCGACTACAAACAACTCGTGCGCTCGGCCTTAGATGCCGCGTACCGCCGCGTGTGGCATCGCTAGCGCAATTGCCAAGGTCAGCAGATGCGGGTAAGTTTGGAATTCTGCAACAGGCCATCTGAAAAAGCCAAGCTCAGGCGGTGCGCTAAGCTATGTTGGCTGAGTGAGACGTCACAAGCTACTCCGTGTGGAGTGTTGCAACAGCCACGTTAGGTTAAAACAAGCGATAAGCTAGCCCAATACGGCGAATGATGAGGCCCTTATTGGAGTATTTGTTGCTATTGGCCAACATTCTACAATAAGCCTTACTCTTAATTTTCAAGAGTGACTGGATTGTGAAAGCGCTGAAAATCTTGCTCAACAATAAAATTTGTATTTTTTCACTAATCAGGAAAATTACTTCTACTCGTCTTGTCTGCCACCCAAAGCTGCTGCGTGCCCCACGTTTTATTAGGCACATCGGCCGCCACAAACTCCAGGGTGCCGCCAGCCGCCAGCTCTTGGTGCGTGAGCCAGTTGCGCTTCAGCGGCTTCCCATTCAGGCGCGCTGCTTGGATGTAGACGCGGTTAGGCGCGTAGTTTTCAACCTTTATTGTTAGGGGCTTGCGGCCCCCAGTTTGCACGGTAATCTGCCGGAAGAGGGGCAGATTGAGGTAGTACACCGGCTCGCCTACGCAGGCGGGCAGCACGCCACAGGCCGCGAGCACGAACCAGGCCGACATGGCGCCCGCGTCGTCGTCCATGGTGCGCAAGTAGGCTCGGGGCTGGTTTTGGTAGATGCGGCCCACGTAGGGGTCGATGCCGCGGCTGTTGTCGTTGAAGTAGTGCTGCACCACCGTATCGACGGCTAGGTGGTGCACCAGCGCCTGCGACTGCCAGGGTTGCCGCGTGGCGTTGTAGAGGGTAGGGGCCTGCAAGTCGGTTTCGTTGGCGTGGTTGTAGTAGTCGCCGTCGAAAAACGTGTCGAGCTGCTGCCGGAAAGTAGCTTCGCCACCCATCAAATCCTGCAAGCCGCGCACATCGAACGGCACGTTCCAGCGATACTGCCAAATGGTGCCCTGGTAGAGTCCGCGGGCGGGCAGACGGTCTATGTCGGGCTTGGTCATGTCCTGAAAGTCCTTTTGCCAATAGCGCTTGTACTCCAACGCCTTGGCGTGGTACAGTGCCGCCGGCTTAGGCTCTTTCAGCATACCTAGGATTTCACCCAGCGCCCAGGCATCGTACGACGATTCGAGGGCTTTGTCGGGGTGGGAGTAGTCGAGGCGCTGCGCCTGGCTCACGAGCGAATCACGGATGCCGCGCAGGTCTACGGTGTAGCCTTTGCGGGCGGCATCGAGCAGCACCACGCTGGCGTGCTCGGTGCGCACGGTGGGCGAGGGCTCGTGCTGGGTGGCGTAGTCCTTTTTTCCGAAGCGGTAGAGGTTAGCGAGCGACGTAGCGATATCCTGAAACCCGGTGGGGTAGGCCAGCGACAACAGCGGCAGCTGTGTGTGGTAATTATCCCACACCGCCCAGCCGTTGTAGACGGGCCGCGTGGAATGCTGCAACGAGCCGTTGGTAGCCTGGTAGCGCCCGTCGGGCTCCGATACCACGTAGGGCGACTGCAAGGTGCGGTACAGCAGCGAGTAAAACAGGCGCTGGCGGTCGGGCTCGCCCTGTGCCTGCACGCGGCTGAGCAACGTGTTCCAAGCCTGCGCGCTCGCCTGCCGCACCGCCGCAAAGTCGGCAGGCGCTTGCTGCTTCAACGTAGCCTGCGCATCGGCCAAGCTCACCGACGAAAACGCCACGCGCACTTCCACGTCGGGCGCGCCGGTGGCGGGTAGGCGGGCCACTAATTTGTGCGCACCAGCAGGCTCCCATTGCACCGGCTGGCTGGTTTCGAGGTAATAATACAGCCGGTAAGTACCTACACTACATGTGGTGCCAGCTTCTAGCCAGCCGCTCAGCGTGGTGCCCGTCGTAGCGTGCTCCTCCCGCTTGAAGCCATTGGCAAAGGAGTAGCTGATATCTACAAACAGCCCCCGCGCCCCACCGGCCGGAAAGTGGTAGCGGTGCAGCCCAAAGCGCTGCGCCACTGTAAGCTCGGCCCCGATGCCGTTCTCAAACGTGACGCCATAGTAGCCTGGCGTGGCGTCTTCGGTCTTTTTAAGCAGCGTGGTTTGCGCCGGGTCGGTGCCTAAAAAGGGCTTTACCAACAAGTTGCCGCCCGCACCCTGGCAGCCTACCCCCTCAAAACGCGTGTGCGTGAAGCCTAAGAACTTGCGAGCCAAATGCTCATAGCCAGTGTGAAGATTAGGATAGGTCTGCGGCCCCAAACTCAGCATACTAAAAGGATAGGACGCGGCCGGCGACAACTGCCCATGGTCGCCAGAAGAACCTAGAAACACATTGACTTGCTCGGCCGGTGTCTGGGCCAGCGCGGGTAGCGCGAGGATGGCTAACAGGAAGTAACCTAGGTGTCTTTTTATGCTACTAATCACGTGACTACTCAAGCAGAGGCTTATAAAAATGATTTAGCTATTAAAGTACCATCTGTCATGCTGAGCTTACGCAGCATCTTCCTGTGCTAGCATTAGTAGTTCCAACGTGAGAAGATACTTCGCAAGCTCAGCGTGACAGATGAGGAGTAATGTTTATGAAAAGCTCTTAAAATCTGAGCCTTAGGGGTCGAGCGGGTCAAATGAGTCGGGCTGCCCGGCTTCGGGTAGGGGGTAGCAGCTGTTTTCCGTGTCCGAAATACGCTGTAAATCGCGGTACGGCACGTAGCCCAGTTCGCGGCGGCAGCGCTCGGCCATCCCCAGGATGTAACGGCTTTGCGCCGCGTCGGTCACGATGAGTAGGGGTCGGCCCACCGGAAACTTAGCAGCTTCTAGCAGCCGGGCGGTGTTGCGCAGGTTGGTGGTGGTGTGGCGGGCGTGGGGCTCGATGAACACCGCCGCCGCAGGCACGCCTAGGTGCTCCGTCAGGTACTTTTTCATCTCGACTGCTTCACAAACCGGTGTGCGAAACGGGTGCACGTGCCCACCCGACACCACAATAAAGGGCGCTTGCCCCGCCCGGTAGCGGGCCGCCGCCAGCCGGCAGCGCTGGGCTCCGGCCGAGTCGAGTGCCACGCCGGGCTGCTCGGGACCGCTGCCGGGCACCAATATCACGGTGTAGGGGTAGCGCGCCCACTCGGTGCGGGCCACGGCGGCCGTGGGCGCCGCATTGAGCCCGCCCGTCAGGGGTTCGTAGCGGGCGGCTTCGTCACGGTCATTGAGGCGCAGGGCACCTAGGGCCGCTTGCAGGGGTAGGGAGTAGAAAGCCCTTGTCTTGTTAGCATTGGCAGAGGTGGGTAGCTGCTTGCGCAACTGCGGCGCCAACTCGGCATCGCCGCGCCGAAAGCTTGTGGAGTCGATGGCCGGGTAGCGCGGCTTCGCGCTGGCCAAGTACACCCGCAGGATGCGGTTGATGCCCGCCGCGGCATCTTGCCAAGCCAGGCGTAGCGCCGTGGTGTCGGCCTGGTCGGTGAAGCGGGGGTAGCGGCCGGGCTTGGCAAACAGTGGTCCTACCCCCGCTCGAAAGGCCGCATTGCTGGCATAGGCTTGTTGCAAAAGCTGGCCTATCTGGCGGATTTCCCGCGGCTGCCACACCAGCGAATCGACGTAGCGCCGCAGTGGCACCACCGCCTGGGCGAGGAGTGGGGCACTGCGTCGGGCTTGCTGCTGCGCGAGGCGCTGCAACTCGGGCGATGCGCGCAGGACTTGCCGGAGCGCGGGCTTCGTTTCAAAAAGCGCCAGCAGCGGGAAAGTTTTGGCGAGGATAATGGAATCGGCGCGGGCTGGGGTGGGTCGGGCGACGGCTGGTTGCCCCATGCTGGTACAGCTCAGCAGAAGGCAGCACAGCAAGGTAAGTAGGCGCTGGGTCATGCAAAAAAGGGTGCGGTGAAGCAAACCAGTCTTTCGGTTCGCAATGGGTTAACCGCTCTCTACGGCCCCGACCCGCGTCCGTCCAGGCATTTTGCCCCTTTCGCGCAAACATAACAGCCCGGCAACATTGCTGTAAAGTGCTAGTAATTCTCAAAAACGTCCTTTGCACCCAGAAAAAGCTACCCAAGTGGATGGATGAAGCAGCGACGACTGATTGCCCGCAACACGGTCACTTGTGCAAGCTGCTGGTCGCGTGTAGGGTTTGATTATGAATAAATTACTATTGCTAAGTGCTGGGTTGATTAGTGCATTCACCTTGCCTAGCTCGGTGGCGCTGACCATCACGGCCACCTCCACAGCCAGCGCCCTAGGTGCCTGCCAGGGCGCCAGCTACCAACAAGGCCGTCTGTTCCTCTACGGCGACCGCGAAGTGGGTATCATCCGAGAATACCGGCCCGGGCCCGACTCGCTGACTTACCTAGGTCAGGAGGTGAAGCTGACCGAAGAAGGCCAGGACGTCATCAACCACCCCACCGGCGTGGCCTGGAACGGTACCGGCCCCACGTTCATCGGCAACAGCATTCGCCTGAATGCCGAGGGCACCAAGTGGCGGGCCGTCATCTACGCCGTCGATTGGGGGGTTTGCTACGCGGCGGCACCCTCGATGGGCACTTGCTCAACACCATCGAAGACGATGCCTGCGTGCAGGGCACCCGCCCCGAGTACGTGCAGTACCAAGGCAAGTCGTACGTGGCCACGGCCGACTACGGCCCCCAGGGCAACGAAGTGCGCCTCTACGACCCGGCCCGGCTGGCCAAGGCCCGCAAGACGAGCGAGCCGGGCGTGCTGGTCAAAAAATTCACCTGTTCGCCCTGGGTGCAAAACCTACTGTGGGTACCCAGCAAGGGCACGTTGGTGCTCATTCAAAACCAGGAGCAAGGCCACCGCTGGCGCTTCACCCTGCTCGATTTAAACCAGTCGCTGGCCGCTGGCCACGAGGTAATGCGCCAAGTCATCGACGTGGACAAGGCCGACGAGCTCGAAGGCTTTACGCTACTCGGCGATATGGCCAAGGGCCTGGCCGTCACCTCGTCGCGCCGCGACAACGTGCACGCTGTGCGCCTGGCCTGGTAGCCACCTAGGGGGCCAGTGGGCCCTCCACACTTATGCTTTTTCACCTCTAACAAGCTGAGGTTTATAACTATGATGCATTACTCTACTACCCTGCGCCGGTGGATGGCCGGCCTACTGCTGGCGGGTAGCCTACCGGCTGCACACGCGGCCCACGCCGGCCGCCTGGCCCCAGTTCGCGTGGCCCCGCAGGCCGTGCGCATTACGGGCACCATCACCGACGACCAAAACCAGCCGGTGCCGGGCGCCAACGTGATTGAAAAGCAAACCTCCAATGGTACTGCCGCCGATGGCACCGGGCGCTTTAGCATCGAGGTGAACCCCGGCGCTACGCTGGTGTTTTCGGCCATCGGCTTCGTAAGCCAGGAGGTGGTTGTGAGCACGCAAACTACCATCAACATCCAGCTTAAGGGCAGCGCCAACGAGCTCGATGAAGTGGTAGCCGTGGGCTACCAAACGGCCCGCAAAAGTGACCTGACCGGCGCCGTGGCCGACGTGAAGGCCAAGGAGCTAAACCTGGCGGCGCCCACCCTAGGGCAGGCCCTGGTGGGCAAGCTGGCCGGCGTGCAGGCCACGCAGGTGAGCGGCGCGCCCTACGTGAGTACTAAAATCCGGGTGCGGGGCGTGGGTTCCATAAACGCCAGCTCGGACCCGCTCTACGTTATCGACGGCTTTCCGGCCGCTAACGACGTATTCATCAACCCCAATGACATCGAGAGTATCGACGTGCTGAAGGATGCCGCCTCGGCCGCCATCTACGGTTCGCGGGCCTCGGGGGGGGTAGTGATTATCACCACCAAGCGCGGCAAAGAGGGTAAGGGCCGGGTGGACTACGAGTACCAATTCGGCATCAACCAGCTGGCTAAGAAGGTGAAGCTGCTCGATGCCAACGGCTTCGCGCAGCTGATGATTGATGGGCGCAATAATACTTACCGCGACCTGGTGCAGAACAGCGGCAAGCCCTGGACCGACGCCATGTTCTCGGACGATAACGCCACGCGCATCGCGCGGGTGGGTAACGCCAGCTCGGTCAGTATCCCGACCGATATCTACAACTTCGCTACCCAATCGCTCATCACGCCCAAGTACAACACCGACTGGCAAAACGAGCTGTACCGTAACGCGCCCTTCAATCGCCATAACCTCACCTTCTCGGGGGGCAACGCCGGGCTGCGCTACCTCATCAGCGGCGACTACCAGCAGCAACAGGGCATCATCGTGGCTACCAAGCAGGAGCGCATAAACTTTCGGGCTAACCTCGATGCCGAGCTGAGCAAGAAATTTCACGTCAGCGGCAGCTTGTTCGTGACCTCGAATAGCAACCGTGAGGTGCAGGAAGGCCGCTTCAACCAAGGCCCCATCCTAGGGGCGCTGATTTACCCGCCTACCTTCCGGGCCTACGACGACAACGGCAACCTTGCCAAGAATGAGGTGGCGGCCCAGCAGTCGGCCTACGGCTACCAGACCATCGAAAACCCAGTGGCCCTGGCCGAGGAAACCAACATCACTCGCAAGGGCCTGCGTGGCACCTACAACGGCACGGCCAGCTACGAAATCCTATCCGGCCTCATCGCCAAGGCCAACATGGGCTTACAGACCTACAACGAGAAGTACGAGTACTACTTGCCCACCAGCCTGAGCAGCGGTAACAACGCGCCCTACTCGCCGCAGGCCATCGCGGCGGCCACAGCTACGGCCCTGACAGTCAATACGCAGAACATCCTAGGTGAATTCACGGCGACCTACACCAAGCAGTTCGGCAAGCACAACCTGAACGCCCTGGCGGGCTACACCGCCCAGCGCACGACCCTCGACCAAATCAGCGTGTCGGCCCAGGGATTCCAGAACGATGCCGTGCAGGAAATCACCGCCAAGGGCGCCGACCCTACCAATTTTTTCCAGAGCGCTACCACCAGCAGCGTGGGCTTTACGGGCACCGGCAAGCAGGCCGAAACCCTGCTCTCGTACCTGGCGCGGGTGCAATACAGCTACGACGAGCGCTACTTCCTGACCGCGGCCTTCCGCACCGATGGCTCGTCGCGCTTCGGGCCCGAAAACCGCTACGGCAGCTTCCCCTCGCTGTCGGCCGGCTGGACTATCTCCAACGAGTCGTTTTACCACGACATGCTGGGTGAATCGTCCACGCTGCGCCTGCGCGGCAGCTGGGGCCTCACCGGCAACTACAACATCCCGCTCTATGGCTACCAGCAGACCATGGCTAGCCCCACCGGCGCGGTGTTCGGGCCAGGCACCATCCAAACAGCCTTCTACGCCGGGGCGCTCAAAGACCAGCGCTTAGGCTGGGAATCGACCTCTCAGTTCAACCTAGGGCTCGACGTAGGCTTGTTCAACAACCGCCTGTTGCTGATTTCCAACGTCTACCTCAGCCACTCCTACAACCTGCTGTTCAACCAGCCGATTTCGGCTATTTCGGGCACCACAAGCATCCTCACCAACCTGCGCGATTCGCGCATTCGCAACCAGGGCCTGGAGTTTCAGCTCGATGGCAAAGCCATTCAAACAGCTGATTTCAACCTGAGTCTGAGCGGTAATATCTCCTTCAACCGCAACTTGGTGCAGGACATGGGCGGCGCCAATACCATCACCACGGCCGGCGCCGAGCGTTCGTACATCACCCACATCACGCAGGAAGGCCAGCCGGTGGGCATGTTTTATGGCTACCGCGTGGCGGGCATGGTGCGGCAGTCCGACGTGGATAATATCGCCGCCGACAATGCGGTGTACAATGCCGCTACCCAGTCGTTTCCGGCCGGCTACGTGCGCAAGGGCCCGGCCCGCTCCACGGCCTCGACCAACCCGCTGCGCCCCGGCGATTTGATTTTTGAGGACGTGAACAACGACGGCCTGGTCAACGACGCCGACAAGCAGGTTATCGGCTCGCCCTACCCCAAGTTCAATTACGGATTCTCGCTGACGGCCAACTACAAGGCTCTGGATTTCAACGCCGGCTTCAACGGCGTATACGGCAACCAGGTGCTCGACGGGCAGGACTACTACGTGTACAACATGGAGGGCTCGGGCAACCAGTACGCCAACGTGGCCAACCGCTACCGCTCCGAAGCCGAGCCCGGCGACGGCACGGTGTTCCGGGCCTCGCGCGGCGGCACCCAAAGCAACAGCACCCGCCTCTCGACCTTCTACTTACAGAGCGGCTCGTTCCTGCGCTGCACCAACCTCACGCTGGGCTACAACCTGCCCGCCACCCTGCTCAGCAAGGTGCACGTGAGCGGCCTGCGCGTGTACCTCAACGCCAATAACGTATTCACCATCAGCAAGTACCGCGGCTACAACCCCGAAGTAGACTACAATAACGGCGCCAACCTATCGCCCGGCGTGGACTACGGCAAGTACCCACTGGCGCGAGGCTACAATGTGGGCGTCCGCCTGTCCTTCTAGTCGCACCGCACTCTTATCACTATTTGATTATGCGCTTTCTAACTAACCGTTTATTTCCTTTGGGAACCCTAGGGCGGCCAGCTTTGCTGGTTGGCTTGAGCCTGCTCGGCAGCTTGGCGCTGGCCTCGTGCAAAAAGGATTTTCTCGTAGAAAACAACCCCAACGCCGTCGTTGCCAGCAACTACTACCAGTCGGAAAACGACGTGCTACTGGCCCTCAACGGCGTGTACGCCGCCCTGCGCGACAACAACGGCTTGGCCGAAGGCAGCGACCTCTACGGCGAGCAGCGCTCCGACAATACCGGTACCAACGACAACCAGTCGAACGCCGGCGAGCCGTTCCAGTTCAACGCCTTTTCGCTGCTGCCCAGCAACTCCTACCTCCAAAGCCACTGGACGGCGCTGTACCAGATTATCACGCGGGCCAACTACGTGCTGGCCGGCTCCGAATTGGTGAATTTTGCGCAAGCCAGCACCAAAACCCAGTACCAAGCCGAAGCCAAATTTCTGCGGGCCCTGACGTATTTCGAACTGGTGCGCGAGTGGGGCGATGTGCCGCTGGTAACCCAGCCCCTCACTACCCCCGACGCCGCGACGGCCAACACCTTCCGCGAGAAAAAGGAGAAGGTATACACCCAAATAGTGGCCGACTTGATGGACGTCATCGCCAGCCCACTGCCCGATGTGCAATCGTCGGCCAACACCGGCCGCGTCTCCAAAATCGCGGCCAACGCCCTCCTAGGTAAGGTATACCTGACCATGGCCACCACCCTCGACCAAGCCAACCGCGCCGCCAACCTGAACCAAGCTAAGACTTACCTCACGGCAGCTTATAGCAAGCGCACGTTTGGGTTGCTGAAGGAAATCCCGTACGCCGACGTGTTCGACGTGACCAAGAAGGCGAGCAACCCCTAGGCCATTTTCCGCATCGTGTACCGGCAGGGCGACATCAACTACTCGTCGCGCATCGCCGCCAACAACCAGGCCCAGGGCGAAACCATCAACTCGCTGCGTCCCAACACGGGGGTAGGCGGCAACGTGACGCCCGACCTCGTGCTCGACTACGAAACCGGCGACGTACGCAAGGATTTCTCCATCAAGTACGCCAACGCGGCCGTGGTGAAAGACTACTTCATCACCAAGTACCGCGATGCCAGCGCCGCCGCCGGCACCACCGGCTACGGCGGCAACGACTGGCTGCTCCTACGCTACGCCGACGTGCTGCTGCTGCTAGCCGAAACCAACCTCTACCTAGGCGACGTGGCCACCGCCACCAGCCAGCTCGACCAGGTGCGCGAGCGCGCCGGCCTGCCGCGCTATGCCGTAGCCAGCGCCACTGCCGGATACAGCGGCAAGTACCCCACGCTCAAGCTCGCCATCCTGCACGAGCGCCGGGTCGAGCTGGCCTTCGAAAACCAGCGCTGGTTTGACCTCCAACGCGCTTTTACACCGCAAGAGCTAACCGACTATTTCCGGGCCAAAAGCCAAGCCAACTTCGGTATCGCCCAACTCTCGAACTTTGGCCTGAAAGACTATTACTACCCCATCCCGTTCAACGAAGCCAAGCTGAACCCCACCGGCATGTACCAGAACCCGGGTTATTAAGTCTTGGATAGTAGTCACTTAGTTAAAGTAGCCTGGGCACTGCCTAGGCTGCTTTAGTAGCACCGTAATTATGAAACAGTTCTTCCTACCCCTCGTTGCTAGCCTGCTCCTAGGTGGCCCGGCTCTGGCTCAGCAGCCGGTGCAGGCCATCATCCGCACGCTCAAAGACGCGAAAAGCAACCAAGTGCTGGTAGTAGCGCACCGCGCCGACTGGCGGAATGAGCCCGAAAACTCCATTCGCGGCATCGAGTCGGCTATCAAGATGGGCGTAGATATGGTCGAAATCGACCTCAAAGAATCTAAGGACGGCGTGCTCATTCTCATGCACGATAATCTGCTCGACCGCACCACCACGGGCAAAGGCCACCCCGCCGACTACACCTGGGCCGAGCTGCAGCAGTTCACCCTCAAAAACCAGCACGGCGGCCCTACCCGGCAACGCATCCCCAGCTTCGAGCATTGCATGCTGACCGCTAAAGGCCGCGTGATGGTCAACATCGACAAAGGCTACGATTACTTCCAGGAAGCCTACGAAGTGCTAGTAAAAACCGGTACCGTCGACCACGCCGTTATCAAGTCCTCGGAGCCCTACGAAAAGGTAAAAGCCGAGCACGGGGCACTGCTCACCAGCCAGCTGCTCTACATGCCCATTGTGGATTTGCGCAAGCCCACCGCCACCGCCGTGCTGCAAGAGTACGAGACTAAGCTCAAGCCGGTAGCTTACGAGCTGAACTTTGCTACTGACAGTGTCCTGCTGCACTCGTCCTACCAAACCATTCCCACCACGGGTTCCAAAATCTGGTATAATAGCCTGTGGGCGAGCCTCGACGCTGGCCACGACGACGAGCGCAGCCTCGAAGAAGGCAAGCCCGCCGACGGCTGGGGCTGGTTGCTAGCCCACGGCGCTACGCTCATCCAAACCGACCGCCCCGCCGAGCTACTGGCCTACTTGCGTCAGCACAAGCGGCATCGTTAGCAGCTTATTGCCATATGATTAAAATCTGATGCTCGGACACGCTTCACTACTTTCCTTTCGTAAAAAAGGTTCTTTTAACTAAATAGTGTGGCTGTTACAGAACTTGGTGCCATGTCTTTACATGAGGGCTCAACAAACTGAATCAAGTTAGAAAGGCTGGAGAATAGACCATTTCCCTGTACTTAGCAGCTTGCTTATACTATTAACGAGCTGGCTAAGGAGTTGTACAACAGCCACGAGCTCTTATTGGAGTAAGTTGCAAGTGGCGTTTCCGGCGCGTGGAAGCGCTTTTTTCAAGCGTTTATGGCTGACCCTTATTGGAGTATTGCTGGCCTAGTCCCTTCCCCCGAAGAAGAAAGCCTATTCTAGCTGTTTCTTAAACGCGCTTGTTCCTCCTGTACTAACTTACGTAGTTCCTCCTCCAAAGGCAAGTTCATCTGGTATTTGCCCACAAGTAGTTACTCAGCCATACCGGCAGTAGCTTAGCGTACTAGCGTGTCATTCTTCTGCGCGCACAAAATGAGCCCCACTGGTGGATTGTCGCCCTCAGTCATCTCTTGTTCTCGGTAGTAGTTCAGGTACACGTTCATCTGCCCGGCGTCGGCGTGGCTAAATGCCCCAATCTTCAAATCCACCAGCACGTGGCACTTCAGAATGCGGTGGTAAAACACGAGGTCAATGAAGTAGTACTCGTTGTCAAAGGTGATGCGCTTCTGCCGCGCCTCGAAGCAGAAGCCCCGACCCATCTCCACCAGAAACGTTTGCAAGTGCGCGATGATGGCCGTCTCCAAGTCACTCTCGCTGTTGCTGGTCCGCTCGTCCAGCCCTAGAAACTCGAGCACGTGGGGTTTTTCACCACATCAGCCACCACCAGCGGCTGCGCCCCAGCGGGGCTAGCTAGCACCGCTGCCTTATCCGTCGAAAGCCCCGTTCGCTCGTACAAAGCCGAGTCAATAGCCCGCTTTAACTCCTGCACCGACCAACTGTTTTTTACTGTCTGTACCTTATAAAAAGCGCGCTGCAACGATCGGTCCAGGGCCAGCAGCTCTAGAAAATGCGAGAAGCTGAGTCGCGTCAGCAGTAGGGTAGGGGCAATGCCTAGCAAGCCGTCTTGCGCTGCTGGCTGCTCATAGCGCGCCAGGTGGCCAAATAGCACCAGCGCCCACCGGCCAGGGACAGGTAGGTGATGTCGCGCACCCAGACCTGATTGAGGGTAGTAAGGGCAGGTGGACCAAGCAGCAGATTTTAGGCTACAACCCCTGCGCCTGGACTAGCCGACTACCACCTCGACTACTACTACACCTAACGTCTACACTCCGCACTAAGATACTGCGCCCCGCTCGAAATTGAGCTTCTAACCTACCTTAGCCTCGTGTCCATTGGGACTCGACCGCCCCAACTCGGCTTTTAACACATGCCCGCAGTTGCATCACGATTTGCCATTAGGGTCAGCAACCAGCATTTAAAGAAATATCAACTAACTTGAGTCGTGAATAATGTAAATGCATTAATGAAGAAAAGAATACTACTAATTGGTTATAATTTCTTTCCAGAGCCCACTGGCATTGGAAAGTACAGCGGAGAGATGATGGGTTGGCTGGCTAAAGAAGGTCACATTTGCAGCGTGTTAACCACTTATCCTTATTATCCTTACTGGCAAATACAGGAACCTTATACGAATAGACGATTTTCCTATACGACCGAGAAGCAGGCCCTGGACTCAGGAGCAAGTCTACAGGTGTACCGGGTACCCATGTATGTACCTAAAAACCCTTCGGGCCTTAAAAGGATCATTCAGGATTTTACTTTCACGATATCTGCTTTTTTTAGGCTGTTAGGATCATTTATAGGAGAAAAATTTGATTGTGTTATTGTGGTAGTGCCTTCGTTTCAGTTCGGATTGCTTGGTGTTTTGTGCAAAAAGGTGTGGGGCGCAAAGCTGGTGTACCACATCCAAGATATGCAGATTGAGGCTGCCAGAGACCTGCAGATGATTCAATCTAAGCGGGTTATCAATACCTTGTTTGCCATCGAAAATTTTATCTTCAAACAAGCGGATTTCATTTCCAGCATCTCCGTGGGTATGGTGGACAAAGTGCGGGAGAAAGCAAATAAGAACGTTTTGTTATTCCCTAACTGGACGGATGTAGAGATGTTCTGCCCTTCACAGCAGCGGGGTGCTATCAAGCAATCATTTGGGTTTGAAGCCACCGATCAGGTAGTGTTATACTCCGGTGCGATCGGGGAGAAGCAAGGCTTGGAAGTAATTCTACAAGTGGCCATAGAATTTGCCGAGCAGTCACGGGTGAAGTTCCTAATATGTGGATCCGGTCCTTACAAGCAAAAGCTAGAGGAGATGGCCAGTAAACTGGGGGCGAAAAACGTTATATTCTTTCCGTTGCAACCGAACGATAGATTTAACGATTTTCTCAACTTAGCCGACGTGCACTTAGTCATTCAGAAGGCTAACGCCAGCGACTTAGTCATGCCCTCAAAACTAACCACAATTTTATCGGTTGGGGGAGTAGCCTTGATAACCGCCAACCCCGGCGCTGGGCTGTACGAGCTTGTACACCGTAACAAGATGGGCATACTGGTGGAAGCCGAAAATCAACGCGCTTTGAGTGTGGGACTCAGCCAGGCATTGAGCCAAGACAACGCGGAAATTGGCGCAAATGCGCGAGCTTACGCGGAGCAGCATCTGTCCGTTAAGAGTGTCATGGATGCTTTCGCTGCCACTGTTCTAAGCTAGCGCAACCTATAAGGCCTGACCAAGCTGTGAAGTCTAAGCTAGCTGCTCATTAACGTGAGCCAACTTGCTCAACGCCCTCAGCGAGTTAAGACCCAAGAAGCGCCGACGTCTTAGCCCGTACACCGGCATGCGTCAACGTAGGCAATGAACAAGGACCCCAATAAAGTAGCTGGTGCTTTTCAGCGAACCTTACTTGGCACCAAAGGTATCGCGGTATACTGCTATAATACCGTGGCGCAAATCAATGGCGTATTCCCAACTTAAGCCCTGTAGGCGGCTTACGTTGGGAAGCTTACTAGGCGTACCTTCTAGCTTGGAAGTATCGAACTTGATAGCGCCCACATCCTGTGATTTCCTGCATGACTTCGGCCAGACCGCGAATGGAGATGGCGTGACCCGTGTCAGTGTTGAAAGGCAGATCATCATCGCAGTGCAGCAGCAATTGGAGACAGGCATCCATCGGCCAGGCCATCCACGTGCAGAAATGCGCGGTAGGAGGGGACATGCACCAGATTTTTGCTTTGGGGAGTCCCTACCCTGGGGCTTCGTGGAAATTGCGCAGCACGGCGGGTGCGCCGTGCGAGTTGTGGAGGTCGGGGCCGTAGAGGTTGGTTGGCATGGCGCTGATAAACTGGCACCCGTAATGGGTCTGGTAGGCCTCGTACATCTTCAAGTTCACAATCTTAGCAATAGCGTACGGCTCGTTGGTCGGCTCTAGCACTCCGATCAGCAAGTAGCCCTCTTTGATGAGCTGGGGGCCATCCGGGATAGATGCAGGCCTTAGGAACAATAGCTTTTTAACCCAGTGCGCGTGAATTTACCCGATGATGTTGCCTGGTATCATCCAGAAAATCCGCCCAGTAGGTGTTGTTAGCCATAATACCGCCCACTTTGATTGCCACTAGCAGCAAGTACTCGACCTGCACTCTCGAACAGCGTGAGTGGCCTGTCCTTATTGATTTAGCCGATGCCCAGCAGCACGTGGCCACTTGTATTGACTGCTACAATTGCGCGCGCTGCCATTCTGCGCTCGCTTTCCAGACTCCGCAAACCCTTTACTTACAACAACTTTAAAATGCTACCCTAACCTGTCTTGCTTAGCTAGACCGCTTCAACTTTGCTCTCTCCAAGATTCTTCGCTATTTCAGATGCGGGTATTAACTTCAGCTTATATACAATTTCATAGAAATTGTATGAAATGGCTTCAATCTTGAGGAGGCCAGTAGCTTAAGAAGCAATGAATTAGAAGTAGCGTGGCAAGCCAACCTATTGCCTTATTAACCATTCCCATCGTAGCAGACCCGCGCTGCTGGTTGCTAAATCACCAAAATCACTTCCTACCGCCGCTGTAACGGAAAAATGGGAGAAGTGACAAGGGAGTTCAAGCAGCAAATATGTTTGTTGTTTTGCAGGCGTGAAGTAGGCGTCATTATAGTAATTGCCGTAATGCTGAACATGTGTGGCCAGTAGCCGATAAGTTAGCTTAGGAGTCAAAGTGCCTTTAAGCCCTATATGAAGGCCGGCTATGCGATTGCTCACCACGCCCCAGCCACTGAGTGCATTGGCATCCAATACAATTCCGTATCGTTCGCCTGTCTGGCGGTTAAGAAACAGCGGCGTGCCAATGATTCGGTTCTGGTACTGCCACCCCATTGTATAGGTGCCGTTGTTATAGTAGTTATCACGTCCGTTATAAATAATGGAGCCACCCTGGTACTTGGTATAAATGCCTTCCACCACAACTTTCTGCAAGAGGCCGCTTTCGTGGGTTTCCCAACTTAGGCCTACAAGCCGGTCGCGACTGAGAATTTTTAACCCATTTAGTCGGTCACGCTTGTTGGTGTTGCTGCTATCGCCAATACCCTTTTCGAAAATATTTTGCGTGTAAAGCCGCCACGTGGCCTTGTCTTGGCGGAAGGTTACTCCAAAGTCGGGAATAATAAGGTGATTTCCCACCGCGTTGGCGACGTCAATCGGGCCTTGCTGGTAGACGGGGTCGTCGGCGTTGCCGCTGGCACCGGCGATGATGCGTAGGTAGTCCTTAAAATGGCTAGGTGCCTGTCCCGATGCGAAGGTGCCACCCCACTGCGCGAAATGCGTAAGACCGCCGTAAGCCGTCAAGCGCTTCATGCCGACGCGCAGGTATAAGGACTTTTGGTGCAGAAAGGCGCCTTTGATATCGGGAGTATTGCCCAGCCAGCCGTGCGCGAATTGCCCCTTGAACTGAACCCATCCGCGTGTGAAAGGCACGGCCGTATACTCTGTCACGGCTAACTCTATTTTTGGAATGGGTAGTGCGTTACCGCTAATGCCAAGCGAGCCACTGGACAGGGTGGGGTCTATCTCACCGGTAATCTCTCGGTAACGACCTGCCCGCAGTTGCACCGTCTTATAACTAACCTGTGCGTACAATTCCGGTAAAAAAGTGCGCTGCAAGTGATTGTTATTGTAAAGCGCGACGCCGTACCCCAAGTAAAAACCTGATGGCTGATGGGACGGGGCAACTGCCTCGGGCAACGGCTTTTTTCCAAAAGCATGCTTGTTGTGAAGTAGTAAATAAGTAGAGGCGTCAAACTGCCGGTCAGCAAGCGTTCCGTAGCGATTGGCTGTTACCCAGAGCGGCTGATGCTCTTTCGTGGTAGCGGTAAGGGTGGTTCCTACCACTACTTTCAGCGAGTCGGTGAACTGAGCCGCTGCCTGATGAGCAAATAACAAGTAGAAAATAAGTAAGGCATTTCTCATATTTACCTTGAGAAAACTTGAATATAAACTGCTGGGCTACAAGCACTGTACATAGTTAATCGAATTTAGGCGCGGTAGGCCACACAGAAGCGACAGCCGCTGGCGTCGGCATTCATATTGCGCGCCGAGAGGATGTTGCCGAAAACAAGCATCGTTTCGGCTATGCCTTTTTGCCCGTGGAATTTTTCGTATCCCAACTCATGAATGGGATACACTACGACTTAAAAACACTTAAAGGAACGTCAGGAACTCAGTCTGGGCCGTTGATAATATGTAACCATCTTCTTGAAATCACCCCGACTTTTTTCTGCACCCTTCACAAAAGTTATTTGATGGAAGACGCGTATTGGGAAGAATGCTTAAGTGGCAAATACCATCGCATTAAGGATACTAGTATAATTACTAGCAAAGGGGAGACGATGAAATAAATTAACTGACTGCTAAGTTGCACTAAAACCGCGCTGCTTAGTTGAGGTGGTCTAGTTACGCTGGACAGTTTAGGGCACTAAGTTGAAGAAGCTGTTGGTGAGCATGATAGGGCATCTGGTAGCCAATGCTAGAATGCAGGCGCTCGTAATTATAGTAGTCAAAATAGTCAGCGACGCTCGTCTGCGCATCGGTTAAGTCAGCAAAAACGGGCTGCTCGCGCCCTTCGAGCACCTCTGTTTTGAGGCGCGACCACAGGCTTTCGGCCTGCGCATTATCATAGCAGTCGCCGCGGCGGCTCTGCGAGCGCAGCGCTTGGTGGTCGTGGAGCAGTTTACGGTACCCGTTGCCACAGTACTGCCCACCGCGGTCGGAGTGCACGAGCAAATTTGGCGTAGGCGATTGGGCCCAAAAAGCGCGCTGCAAAGCGGTGGTAATCAGCTCCTCGGGCATCGTGGCCATGACGTGCCAGCCCACCACCTGCTTGCTGACCATATCCTGGTACGCGCACAGGTAAGCCCAGTCCCCGTTAGCCAGCGGTAGATACGTAATATCGCTGACCCATACTCGATTAGCCTGGGTAGGTTTGGGCTGGTCGAGCAACTGGTTCGGGGCGCAACATAGCCCGTGGGTCGAGTCGGTTGTGCGCGGGGTAAACGCCTTAGGTTGGAGCGCATGCAGGCCTCGCCGCCGCATGGCTGCCCGCAGGCGCTGCCGCCCGACGCGGTAGCCCTTGCCGCGCAAGGCGACCTGGAGTCGACGGGTGCCATAGCGGCGTTTATGCCGGCCAAATACCTTCACCAGGGCCTCTTCCCAGGCCGGGGCACCTTGCGCTACTACCTGTTGTTGAGCTTGTTGACACGCATAATACCCGCTAGCTGGCACCCCTAGCACCTGGCAAAGCCAACGCACGGGGTGGTAGTCGCGCTGCGCCTCGATAAAGCGGTAGCGGCTCATAGCTTGTCGGTCACTGAGAAGATGGCAATGGCTTTTTTTAAAATGTCCAGCTCCTGCGCCTGCCGCCGCGCCAAGGCCCGCAGCTGGCGCAATTCGGCCGCCGTGGCCGGGTCTAGGTCTGCTCCGCGAGCAGCGGCCACTGGTGTGAGCGCCTCCTTTTACCACTTGTAGAGCAGCTTGGGGTTGATATTCAAGGCGCGGGCGGCGGCCTGCGTCGAGCGGCTTTCACCAGCTAGGCGCAGGGCTTCGGTCCGGAAAGCGGCATCGTAGCGCCGGCGTTTAATAGGTGCAGGGCTGTCTTTCATGACAATCGAAAGATAAGACCCTATTCTGTCCAGAATTACCCGACCACCTCAAGTTTACCCACTACCAGTAAAACTATAAAAAGCAGTTTTGCTCACCCGTAAGGGAGTATGGCTATTCGTCGCCGAGGAGCACCGGACAACAGTAGCTACAGGAGATTTAAACAAGTGCGGACGTACAGCGCGCCCGCCATAGCTAAGCACCGCTGGTGCATCGCGTGCGGTGTTATTGACCTGCCCAATGGAGCTGCTCTGAAGCGTGGCGTACGCCTGTGGTGAAATGCCAGCCACTAAAAAGACCTTCTGCCAAACGTGACCCAAAACGGCGTACAACGCCTCATTGTTGAGCGTTGCGCTAAACAAGGCTCCGATAGAGTACAAGTGCGCCCGCTAGCCGCAGGCCGCGTCTGAGTAGAAGGCGACTGGGCCGGCGCTTAAGCGTCTGATCGGGGGGCGGCTTCAACCGGGCTACCATAGCCACAGCAAGCCGATGAACCCGTACACGGTGAAGGCAAAGAGGTAATGGTGGTTGAAGTCCAGGGTTTTGAAGAAGTAGTAATGATTGAGGCTCATGGCCACGATGCGCAGCATATTGATACCGTAAATTAGCACTATACCTACTGGGATAAACCAGAGTTTGTGTCGCAAAGAGGTTGAAAAAGCAATGACAAACCCGCTGAACAAGGCGTACAATACCATGCCGTCGCAGTAGGACGCAATGAACACCGTGGGTTGGTTGCGTAAGAGGATCAGGTTCCACTACGCACTGGAAACGGTCGCCTCAAACCCGAGTAAACGCCTCGCTAGTATACTGGCTGCCGCGATCGGTATACACGAGTAGACCCGGTGGGGGCTGGCAGACGGCCAATGCGCGGTTAAAAGCGGTCAGAATCAAGTTCGTGTGCAGTGACCCACTCACGTGCTGGCCCACCACGCGCCGGGAAAGAGCATCGCGCCAGCAGGCCAGGTAGGCCCACTAACTCGTCGCCAGGGCCATCACCGACCCAAATCTGGTTTGGAGCCGTGGCGGCGGGCCAAGTGGCTAATCTATTAGCGGCAGCCACAGCCTGCGGCTCAGCCTGGGTGGAGCGTGGTGGCCGGGAGGTAGATCGCGTGCAGCGGGTTCGTAAGTCATTGGTGATGAGCTATCCGGCCAAACGCTGCCGACCTACGGCGTAGCCTTCGCGGCGTAACTGGGCCCGTAACTGGCGCTGGACGTAGCGGCCAGCATGCGTGGTAAACACCCGCTGGGCAGCTAGTTGCCAAGTAGCAAGGCCTGACTTAGCCGGCGGCGCAGGGACCGCGTAGTAGCCGCTGGGGCTGACATCCAGCAACTGGCACTGCTGTCGTACGGGCCAGCAAGCAGCATGTGAGCCTAAGGAAAGGGAAGCGTATTAGCGGCCCGTCAGTTGTGAAAATATGGTCAGCGCTTTTCTTAAAATATCCCGCTTCATTTCGGCGCAAGCCAGTTGGGCCCGCAGCTGCTTGTTTTCATGCTCTAAAACTTCGCTGTCAACAGGTCGAGCTGATTGCGCTCGGGGGCGTTCGCACCGCATCCAACGCCTGCGCGACGCGCGTCGTCGCTTAACCGTCCTGCGTTACGCAGCGTATCGCCCCGGCCCGAAAGGCCGTATCATACTTGGTTCGGGACAGTTTGCTGACTGGTTGTGCTGCTTCCATGACAGGGAAAAGTTACTTTCTCCGTGGACACTTTCACCCGACTACCCCAGTTTCCTAGCTTATATTAGCAGGGAAATAGTATACTACATCTTTAAATTTTAAAAAGATGTAGTGAATTCTCCTGAACTAGTTCAAAAGACAAAAAAAGGGCTGTTTACCGATTCCAGTTAGGTTGACAACCTGAGTAACATACAAAGTTATTATGACACACAAACTAGGTTGCTAATTCCAATCTTAATAAAGTAAACTCGGCTAACCTTCAGAATAATCATAAACAGTATAATGTATAATAAATTTTTACAACTAGTAATTTTTTGTACTTTGGTTTCATGCTCCCCTACTAGAAGCATAGTTTATCTAAGTGATTTAAAAGGTGCCGAGTATTCCGAAGAAGTCAAGAACAGAACAGATCCTAAGATTCAGCCGGATGACGTTCTCAGTATTACCGTGAGTAGCCTGAATCCTGAGTCCAATCTGCTGTTTAATAGTGGAGTTTTACAGACGTTAGGAAGTACTAGCAGCACGCCACTCACTAGCCGTGCAAGTGAGGGTTACTTAGTTGACCAAAAAGGAGCCATAAACTTTCCAGTCTTGGGCAGGGTGCAGTTGGCTGGTTTAAGTAAAGAACAGGCCATTAATAAATTGACGGATGAAATAAAGAAAAGTGTCAAGAATCCAATAGTCAACATCCGCTTCCTGAACTTCAGAGTGACTGTTATCGGCGAAGTTAATAAGCCATCTACGTTCACTATACCTAGTGAACGATTAAATATTATCGAAGCCTTAGGATTAGCTGGAGATTTAACAGCCTACGGAAGAAGAGAGAACATCCTAATCATAAGGGAACAAGATGGTATTCGCAATACTTCTCGCGTCAACCTAGCCAGCAAGGATATTCTCAATTCGCCTTCTTTCTACCTGCAGCAAAATGATATTGTTTACGTTGAGCCAGTGAAAACAAGAGCTTTGCAGAGCAGTGTTGGCTTATCTTATCTATCGACCGCTTCTATAGTAGTCTCGATTCTAAGCATCATCTTGCTGGCTTTACGGTAATATTTATTCAAATACTAATACAATGGCGACCGAGGAACTATTTCCCTTGCGTTCTGAACAAACGGAAGGTAAAGACCTAAAGAGAATTTTTTTACAATACACTCGTTACTGGTACCTGTTCCTACTAGGGGGCATTCTAGCTTTAACGGCGGCTTTCCTTTACCTGCGCTATTATGCAGTGCCTCAATATAGCGTTTATAGTACTCTTTTGATTAAAGATGATAAGAGCGGGACCGGATTGTCAAGTGCGGATGCGCTCAATGACTTAAGCACCTTTAAGTCGTCCCGGAATATTGATAACGAGACACAAATTCTGACTTCCAAGAGCCTTATGACGAGAGTTATTAACGAACTGGGTTTGTATACCAATTACTATATAGAAGGGAAAATAAAGGACATCGAACTATACGGAAGTACCTCGCCCGTTAAAGTATTGATCAGCAGCATGGCTTCTACGGCCATTGGTCAGGGCTTTACCGTTAGTTTGAAAAATGATAACACGTTTGACTTAGATGACTACAGTGGAAAAATCACCACTTATAAGTTCGGCCAGCAAATCCAAAAGCCCTACGGCACCTTCACTATGGTAGCTTCCGCCGCCAAAACGGTTGCTGGCACTAACATCATTATACGGTTTCAGGACCTGCAAAAAGTGGCCGAACACTATAATCAAGTTCTGAGTGTCCAACCTATCAATAAAGGCGCTAGTGTATTGGCGTTGAGCCTTGTAGATCCAATACCAGGGAAAGCAAAAGATGTACTTTCTAAGCTGATTGACGTCTACAATAGAGAAGCCATCGAAGACAAGAACCTGATGGCTACTAACACGCTCAAGTTTCTGGATGAGCGCCTGCAATATCTTACTGCTGGGTTAGAGGGGGTAGAGAAAGTAGTCGAGAAATATAAAAGCGTCAATGGCCTAACCGATATTACGACTCAGGCTTCTACCTATACGGCTCAAGCCAGCAGTTATAACGCCCAACTCTCAGAATGGGCCATTCAGATTGACTTACTGGAGTCCTTGGAGAACTATCTGAGGAATGATAAACGCAACAACTCACCTGTTCCCAGCACCCTGGGCATCAAGGATGAAACCCTATTGGGCCTAATAACCAAATTCAATGAGCTACAGTTGGAACGGGAACGTATGCTGCGAACCACTGAGTCGGGCAGCATATTCGTGCAGAACCTGAACGAACAGTTGGCCAATTTGCGGGCGAATATTTTGGAGAACCTACGCAATATAAAACGCGGGCTGCAAATTACCAGCAACAATTTAAAGGCCAGCTCCGGGGAATTTCAGTCCAAAATAAGGAGGGTGCCGGCAATGGAGCGCGAGTTACTGGAAATCAACCGGCAGCAGTCCATCAAGCAAAACATCTATTCTTATTTGCTGCAAAAGCGAGAAGAAACAGCCCTATCCTTGGCAGCTACTGCTTCAATAGCGCGCGTAATTGACCCAGCTATGGGGAGCGATTTTCCAATCAGTCCCAATAGTAAGTCAATCTATCTGGTATCCTTACTGCTGGGATTAGGCATTCCTTTCGCAGGAATCTACACGCGGGACTTACTTAACAACAAAGTTCAAACTCAACAGGACGTAGTAGTTTTAACGCCAACTCCCATCATTGGTGAAATCGCGCACAATAGCAGCAATGACACCGTAGTCGTAAATAAAACAAGCCGCAGCCCAATCGCGGAAATGTTTCGTTTGGTGCGTACAAACCTGCATTTTGCTGCTGTTGGCAAGCCGAACTTCGTTTTACTAGTGACGTCCAGCATGAGTGGGGAAGGTAAAACATTTTTCAGTATTAATCTGGGGGCCAGTTTAGCGCTAACTGGTAAGCGAGTGGTGCTACTTGATTTAGACTTAAGAAAGCCAAAGGTTGCGACAAATCTAGAATTACCTGAAGGACCGGGCCTAACGGATTATATGGTAAATAATAAACTGATAATCAGTGACATTGTGCGCCCTTCCGAAAGTGTGCCTGATATGTTCGTAGTAAGTGCTGGCCCGATCCCACTAAATCCGGCGGAACTGATGATGAGTTCCAAGTTCACCCACTTCCTGCACGAGTTAAAAGAGCAATTTGACTATGTTATTATTGATACTTCCCCAGTAGGACAGGTGGCTGACGCTTTCACGCTGAGTTCCTTTGTAGACTTTACGATATATGTAGTCAGGTATGGATATACTCAAAAAGCGCAATTGAATATCATTAAAAGCATACATAAGAACAAAACCTTAAATAACCCAATGATTGTATTGAACGATGCTAAGGAAATTAATGGCAACAATTATGGTTACGGTTATGGTTACGGTTACGCACAGGAGAAAAATAAGAAAAAATCATTCAAAAAGCTACGATAATTATCTCGTCTTTCAGAGGGGTTGTAATTTTAACTGGTGTTTAGCTTAGCGGTTTTTGGTTTATTAATAATTGACTACATGAATCCATTTGTATCAGTTGTATTGCCTGTTTATAACCAAGAAAAATACATTGCCGAAACGATTGAAAGTGTACTTGCGCAGACATACACAAACTTTGAATTCATTATTCTCGATGATGGTTCCACTGATAATTCGGCTGAGGTTATTAAAAAGTATGCTGCTATTGACAAAAGAATTATTGCACTGTTTGAAACAAACAGAGGTAAGTCTAGTGCAACCAATTACCTAGTTTCACTAGCGAACACTAACTGGTGTGTTTTATTGGATGCTGACGACACCATGTTGCCAGATAGAATAGAAAAACAGTTAGCTTTTCATTTAGCCCATCCTAATGTTAGTGCATCTAGCGCGCATATGTATTTGATGGATGAAAAAGGCAAAAGATTCGGGGTATCAAAATATCCATACCTGAAAACCGCAGAAGAATGCATTGAGAGTTGTAAAAAACAACAGCTCATTTTTTGTTATATTGGTGTTTTTATGATTTCAAAAGAGTCTTATTTAAAATCTGGCGGTCTTAGGGTGGATATATGGCCAGCAGAGGATGTGGAATTTCTACATCGGTATATTGATTCAGGATTTTTGTTAGTCGTAATACAAGACGTTCTAATGAATTACCGTATTCATCCATTATCGATTACTATGAGTAAACCTCTTAAAATGATTGAAGATATAAGTTATGTTCACGAATGTATTCATCTGAGAAGAAGAGGGCAACCAGAAATCCCTCGTAGTGAATTCGATAAAATACGGGCAAAGCAATCAGCTCTAACAAAACTCAATAGAACTAGATATGCTTACGCACAAATATTTTCCAAAAATGCTAATTTTGCAATGATGAAAAAAGATTATCTAGATTTTATCTTTCTTTTTACAATTTCTTCCGTCTTATCCCCAGCCTATAGCTTTGCTTTAATCTATAACAAATTCAAAAAAAGTTAATCCAATATTTTATAAGTTAAATCGGTTAAGAATAAGTTTGTTAAATCAAAAAAGATGGGCTTTGGTTTATTCTCCATGATTTTTAGCATAGCGTAGGGATAATTGAATCATACAACTTAGTAAATCATTTTAGTATAAGAATAATAGCTGACGTTCCAAACTAGTATTTCATGAAAATATTTCTATACCGTTTTTTCCCCCACTTGAATTACACAAAAGCATTTGAATGGGGTAAGTTAATATCTGTTACGGGTGGAACACAAATAATAGTTCAGTTGGCAGGACTTATTAGCGGAATCGTAATTATTAGGCTGTTACCTACACAGGAATACGCCTTATACACGCTCGCTAATACAATGCTTGCCACCATGACAATTTTGTCAGACGGTGGTGTTGCTATAGGTCTTATGTCCGAGGGTAGTCAAGTATGGAAAGATAAAAAAGAGCTGGGCATAATTTTAGCAACAGGCTTTGAACTCAGAAAGACATTTGCAATTGCTGGCCTTCTTCTTTCTCTGCCGGTTCTAATTTATTTATTGCAACATCATGGTGCATCATGGTTTACCACAGCAGCAATTACAGTTTCTATAGTTCCTGCTTTCCTAGCTGCTATATCTGATTCAATTTACGAGATCGTCCCTAAATTACACCAAAACATTAAACCGCTCCAGTATAATCAGCTAAGTGTGAGTATCGGGCGATTAATTTTAAGTATAATACTTGTATTAATCTTTCCTTTCGCATACTTAGCTATTATTGCTAGTAGTATACCTAGAATATATGGTAATATAAGATTAAAAACAGTAGCATCTGGTAATGTTGTTTTGGGAGGCCATTCAAGCCCTGCAATAAAAAACCGGATACTAAAAATAGTCAAACGTTCTATGCCTGGCCTAATTTATTACTGCCTTTCAGGGCAGCTAAATATATGGCTAATTTCTTTTTTTGGTCAATCAAAATCCATTGCGACTTTAGGAGCAATCAGTAGACTAACGATGGGAATAAACTTGTTCTCATCGGTGTTTTCGACTTTAATTATCCCAAGATTTGCCCGATTGCCAAACAGTAAGCTAATCATTAAATCTGCTTTCCTTAAGCTTCAACTGTTATTAATCTCAATTTGTAGCGTTATAATGCTTGTAGTCTGGCTGGGTAGTAAACCAATACTATGGATAATAGGTACTAAATATAGCGGATTTGGCACAGAGCTTTTTCTAACTATGCTTGGCTCTTGTGCTATTCTAATGGTTGGCAGTACTTACTCACTCTATTCAACTAAAGGATGGATAATGCATCCTGTTCAATCAATATCAGTTAGTGTATTATCTATTATTGCAGGGATATTTATGTTTGATATTTCAACGCTTAGAGGGGTCTTGTACTTAAACATTTTTATAGCATCAATGGAATACATTAATCATGCATTGTACAGTGTCAAAAAAATAAGTAGGTTACAGAGTACAGTTGCTTAATCAAAAATCATATTAAATGAAAAGATTTACTATTGCGATACCAGCATTCAAAAGCAAGTTTTTCAGGGAATGTATTGAAAGCATACTGTCTCAGACGTACCAAAATTTTGAGTTAATAATTATAGACGATTGTTCACCAGATCCTATTTCTGAAATATTATCAAAATATGCTGATGATCGAATTATTTACTCTAGAAATATACAGAATGTCGGGGCGGAAAATGTAGTAGATAACTGGAATAAGTGCTTGCACGAAGCTGTAGGTCAATACTTCATACTAATGGGAGATGACGACATACTTGAGCCTGATTATCTTCAAGAGTTTATAAACCTTATTGAAAACTACCCGAATTTAGCTGTTTATCATTGCCGCTCTAAACTTATAGATGAAGACTCTGTCCCTTACTCTATAACTCCAATAAATCCTGCTTATGAAAATATTTATGACTATTTTCTGTCTTGTCTCAGAGGTCAAAGACAGCAATATATCTCAGATTTTGTCTACGATACGTCATTCTTAAAGCAAATGGGGGGGTTCTATAAGCTTCCGTTAGCTTGGGGGTCCGATTATTTAACTGCATTCATTGCTTGCAGTAAAGCAGGAATTGCTCATACCAACAAGCCTGTTTTTTGTTACCGTACTAATCGGTATTCAATTACTTCGACTGGCAACATTATTTTGAAAAGAAAAGCAATTATTGAATACATAGAGTGGATTAAGAATGCTCTAGAGGTTATTCCTGAAGAAAATGATGATAAACTCAAGTTTGTTTTAATAAGAGAAGCTCTTTCAGAATACAGTAGAGGATCTAGAATAGGTATTATAAGGCAAATTTTAAGTCAGTCGGGCGTAATAATTGGATTAGGAATAGTTTATAAAAACAGGATGGAGCTTCATTATTCAAGTAGGGATATAGTAGACGCATTCATTACATCTGCTTTCAAAAGGTTAAATACACATAATATCTAAATTGCACGCTTTTTATCATTAATCAAATCTTGATATTTTTTAAATAGAATAATTTGTTGCTACAACCTTAAATGAAAAGGTTGTGTTTTACTAATGTGGAATTAATTATATTTCTGCTTTTTAACATATGGAAACAACGCATTTATGAAAATTGTCTTCATCTGTGGTTCTCTGGAGCCTGGTCGGGATGGTGTAGGTGACTACGTGTATCGCTTAGCTACAGAGCTGATGCAACAGGAACATCAAGCAATAGGAATTGCCATAAATGATCATCATGTTTCGCAGGAGACACTTTCCAATTCGCAACAAGTGAATGGTAAGGCATTTTCTATAATTCGGTTACCTTCAATCTGGCCGGCGAACAAACGATTTAGTTTAGCTAGACAGTGGATAGACCAATTTGATCCAGATTGGTTAAGCTTACAGTTTGTCCCTTTTTCCTTTCACTCCAAAGGGATTCCATATGATTTAGATAAGAGGCTTCTCAAACTTGGAAGAGGGTATAAATGGCACTTGATGGTTCATGAATTATGGGTAGGCATGGACCAAAAAGCATTAATCAAGCATGTGTGGTGGGGCAAAGCTCAAAGATATATTATTGGAAGAATAATTTCGCGTATTCAACCAACGGTTATTCATACCCAGACACACCTTTACCAATTACAACTAAGAAGAATAGGCTTTAAAAGCAATTATTTGCCCCTGTTTTCTAATATTCCGAATGTAAATATAAAATTAGATAAAAACACTAATAAGAAAAATAAGGCAGAGGTTTTAATAAAAGAAAGTATTCGTCTGATTGTTTTTGGAACAATTCATTCGGGTGCTCCAATACAACAGCTAGCACTAGAGGCTGCTGAATATGCTAGGATTCATGAATCATCAGTGACATTGGTATTTATAGGAAATTGCGGAAAAGAACAAGAGTGTTGGGCTGGCACATGGAAGTCAGTTGGGTTGCCAGTAGAAGTATTAGGTTACCAAACGCCAGCTAATGTTTCGAGCATAATGCTGAGTGCGTCACATGGTATCGCCACTACTCCTGAGCTTCTTGTTGAAAAGAGTGGTAGTGTTGCTGCCATGCATGAACATGGATTGCCAGTAATATGCGTAGCTGCTCCCTGGCATCCTAAGGGCGTATTACGATCAGACGTAGTCCTTCCCGAGGGAATAACGGTATACAAAAAGGGGGTATTTGAAAGATGTATTAACTTCAAAAATACCAGTGTATTTGCAAATACAGCATCAAGAATTGCTTCTCATTTTATAACCGATCTACTATTGCCTTTCGCTTAATATGGCAAGTCTTGGCTATCTCTGGAAACATCGTGCAAAATTCACGATTGGCTCAAAAGAATTTTATCGAGCATGGGGAAAACGATTGTTGTTGTTGTCTGAACTGAGGCAACGCAATAATCGACGAAATAAATTAATTGCTCATGGAGCAGTGATTCATGAAACGGCAGAGATAGGGAATGTAATAGTGGAGGGAAATAAAAGTTATTTAGCGATTGGGGCGTTTTCATTCATCGGTCGAGCGTCAATCGATCTCCATTGTTCAGTTAAAATCGGTGAAAAGGTATGTATTAACGACAGTGTTTTAATTTTATCAGCTTCACACGATGTATCCGACCCGAAATGGAGTCACGTCAGAGGTGAAATATTTATTGATGATTTTGCTTGGATTGGCACCTCAGCAATTATTCTGCCGGGGGTACGGATCGGCAGAGGAGCAGTAGTGGGAGCCGGAGCTGTCGTGAGTAGGTCTGTAGGTGCTGGTAAAATTGTAGTTGGAAATCCTGCTAGAGAAATTTCAAAGAGTAGAGGTACTTACTTGGATTATAATCCCTGCGAATTCCTTGCTGCAAACCGGGCTTGGTTGATTGGATAAGTTATTCTTGGCTTTCAAACAATCAGCAACTTTGCTAAATATTTTTGAGTCACATGTTGGACATATTTTACTAGCACTTACTACCAAAATAGTGAACATTTTAATTCACCATCCTACAGGTAACGCGAATGTTAGGGCGGCAGTAATCGGCTTGCAGCAAACTGATATGCTTTTGGGCTTTTGTACCAGCATAGGCACATTTTCGGGTAGCTTCCTAGACCAATTAAGCACAATCCCTCCCTTCACAGAGTTAAGCCGCAGGCGCTATGATGCAGTATTGGAGAGCAAGACCCGGATGTGGCCTTGGCGCGAATTGGGGAGACTTATAGCGTCGAAAGCCCACATTCCAGGTTTAACCACCCACGAAAAAGGAATTTTTAGTATTGACGCGGTATATCAAAGCCTTGACCGTCACGTAGCGGTTAGCCTTAGTCAGCGCATAAAGCAACAAAAGATAGATGCCGTGTACGCATATGAAGACGGGGCAGCATATTCATTTAGAGAAGCAAAGGAGTTAGGAATCAAGTGCTTTTATGACTTACCTATTGGCTATTGGCGAGCGGCCCAGCGCCTGCTGAAACCAGAGCAAGAACGGTGGCCTGAATGGGAAAGCACGCTGACTGGGTTAAAAGATTCTGATGTAAAGCTTGCGCGCAAGGATGAGGAATTGATGTTAGCTGACCGAATTGTAGTGGCTAGTCAGTTTACCGCCGATACGCTCCGAGATTTTCCAGGTCAGTTGGTACCAATTCAAGTAGTACCCTACGGATTTCCTGCGGTAGGCGAGGCTCGGCATTACACCGACTTTAATACACCAAGACCTTTGCAGCTGCTATTTGTGGGTGGGCTGTCACAACGTAAGGGTATTGCAGACCTCTTTGCGGCAGTAGAGGCGTTGGCACCTTATGTTGAACTTACTGTGGTTGGGCGCAAAGCAACTGACAATTGCCCCGCGCTGGACGCAGCACTGAGTCGTCATCGTTGGATTCCCAGTCTGCCTCATGCAGCAGTATTAAAAATTATGAGGGAGCACGATGTATTGGTTTTTCCTTCACTTTTCGAAGGCTTCGGTTTGGTAATCACCGAAGCAATGTCACAAGGCACACCAGTGATTACCACAAATCGGACCGCTGGTCCTGACTTGATTGAACATGGGTATAACGGTTGGCTTGTAGAAGCAGGCTCTACATCAGCTCTTCAAAGTTCTATCGAACACCTGATACGAGAACCAAGGTCTATAGCTGCAGCTGGTAGAGCAGCTATGGAAACGGCTCGTAGTAGGCCATGGTCAATCTATGGTCAAGAACTAGCAATAGCGCTGACAATGTAGTGGGTGTGAACCATAGAAATCAAGCTATTTGAAAAAGATGGAATTATACCAACAACATGCGCAAGCTTCCCTACTTAATGGAGAATCAACTCCTTTGGAGAGTCTTATTTCAGCCAATGATAAAGTCTTACAAGCGCTGAAATGGGGTGTATGGTCTCATTTTATTCTGCTCATTTTTGAAGGTGCTTTGCGGAAGTGGATACTACCCGGTCTAGCGGCACCTTTACTCATCGTTAGAGATCCTATTGCTATTTGGCTGCTGGTGACTACTTGGCGTAGAGGATTGCTTCCTGCCAATACCTACATTACAACAATCGTTGTTCTAAGTATATTAGGGATTTTTACGGCGGTATTCATAGGACATGGAAGTTTAGTAGTTGCACTCTATGGTGCAAGAATTTTGCTGTTCCATTTTCCGCTTATGTTCGTCATAGGACGCATTTTTACGCGTGCTGACGTTATTAAAATGGGCAAGGCAATCGTATGGATTTCTATACCTATGGCGCTGCTCATTGCAGTCCAATTTTACAGCCCACAATCAGCACTTGTAAACCGGGGCGTGGGAGGCGACATGGGTGGCGCAGGCTTTGATGGCGCAATGGGATACTTTCGTCCGCCAGGCACTTTTTCATTCACCAATGGTACACACCTGTTCTTTGGACTAGTTGCCTGTTTCACCTGCTACTTTTGGGTTAACCACGAAAGATTGAATAGAGTGGTACTGGCAACTGCTACTATGGGCCTATTAGCAGCCATTCCCTTTTCTATCAGCCGTAGTCTATTATTACTAGTGGCCATGGCTTTGCTATTTATGGTTACTGGAATGCTTCGTAAGCCAAAGTATCTAGGCAGCCTTCTAGTAATAGTATTTGGTGGTGTAATCTTTTTAGCAATATTGAGCCAAATTAGCTTTCTGCAAACCCCTATTGAGGCGTTCACAGCCCGTTTTGATAATGCTAGTGAAGCCGAAGGAGGAGTGCAAGGGTCGGTAGGCAACCGTTACCTTGGTGGATTAATAGGGGCTATAACTGAATCTACTGAGCAACCATTTTTTGGCTATGGATTAGGCATGGGAACTAACGCAGGGAGTCAACTTCTGACTGGCCATAGTAATGGGTTCCTCATTGCCGAGAGCGAATGGAGCCGCTTGGTTGGCGAAATGGGCCCTTTGATGGGCTTGATAATTATCTTTCTACGCCTAAGCCTGTGTACAAAAATAGCTGTGGCTTGCTATCGTAAGCTATTGCAGAATGATTTGCTCCCGTGGATCTTGCTGGGCTATGCTTTGCAGACTATTCCCCAATCACAATGGGCCCAACCTACTACGCTTGGCTTTTCTACCTTGATCGGTGGGCTGATTATCGCATCTTTACGAATTCCTTCAAAAGAAGACAGCGAGAGACCACCACGTCGACTTTACGCATAGTATAATTTTTCTATGCGAATTATACTTATAGGAAACTATCCTCCAGATAGGCAAGAAAGCATGGAGCGCTTTGCCCAAATGCTAGATACCGGGTTTTGCAAAGCTGGAGTAAGCGCCGAAATTTGGCGTCCAGCTGTAATTTTTGGAATCGGGGGGGGCACCATGAACATGGGTGTCCGAAAGTGGCTTGGCTATGTTGATAAATGGATTATTTTCCCTCTAGTCCTGCGTTGGCGGTTGCGCCAAAAGGCCCTAGCCGAGCCGAACGTACGCTTTCACATTTGTGACCATTCTAATGCGCCCTACCTCCCACACTTAGACCGTCATCGTTCTAGTATTACTTGCCACGATGTATTAGCTATTCGCGGTGGTCTAGGTTATGCAGACGCCTATGTATCGGCATCGCGGTTTGGCAAACTGTTGCAAAAGTGGATACTTCATCACTTGCGCCGAGTTGAGCGACTAGCGGCTGTTTCTCACTTTACCCTCCGGCAACTGACGGACTTAGGTGCCCCAAACACTGTAGACCAATCTGTGCGCTGGCACGTTATTCACAATGCTTTAAATGATGAATTTGAGCCAATGGACGTATCGGAATGCGAGACAGTCCTACACCAAGCTAGCTTAGTTTCATCAGTGCCTTTCATACTCCACGTTGGCTCGGGTCTGCCTCGCAAAAACCGAGGCCTTCTCTTGGAGATGGTTTACATGCTGGGCGGCCGGTGGTCGGGCAACATATATTTTGCAGGAGAAGGCCCCGATAAAGAGATATTAGCCCGGATAGAAGCATTGGGTTTGCGCGAACGGGTAAGGTTCATAGTAAAGCCTAGCCATAGCACCCTAGTAGCACTCTACAGCAGATGTGAGGCATTTATATTCCCTTCATACTCCGAAGGATTTGGCTGGCCAGTTATTGAAGCGCAAGCCTGCGGTGCTCCTGTTATTGCGAGCAATATCGAACCAATGCCTGAAGTGAGTGGTGGTGCAGCCCTGCATGCTGACCCTTCTGATCCTGAAGCGTTTGGTGAGGCATTGCTGATTTTAAAGAACCTGTCGACTCGCGCCTTATTAGTGCAAAAGGGGGTTGACAATAGCCGTCGATTCGAACCGAGCCACATGATTCAGGCTTACCTCAATCTTTGCGGATTGACACCAAGCTAATGTTATGGAATTCATTCTTAAAGTTATAACTTGTCTTTTACCTTGGCCCTTGCGGCGCTACGCCTTACAGCGCTGGTTTGGGTTTGAGCTTCACCCCACTTCTCGCATTGGGTTAGCGTGGGTATTTCCCCAGAAGCTAATAATGGCGGCTGGGTCATCCATCGGTCATTTCACGGTAGCTATTCACCTGGAGTTTATTCAGCTGGAGGAGCAGGCTAGCATTGGTCGGAACAACTGGATAACAGGTTTTCCAAGTAATAGCAATTCACTTCATTTCAAACATCAAGTAAATCGGCAATCAAAGCTGCTGCTTGGCCAATCGTCGGCCGTAACGAAAAATCATCATCTAGACTGTACAAACACAATAGAGATTGGTCGTTTTGCCACCGTTGCAGGCTATCAGTCACAGTTTCTAACCCATTCGATTGATGTCTTTGAAAATCGCCAGGATAGTGCGCCTATTATAATTGGTGCTTATTCCTTTGTTGGAACAAATTCAGTTGTATTAGGTGGTGCCATTTTACCTGCATATAGTGTACTAGGCGCTAAGTCATTGCTAAATAAGTCTTACATAGAGGAGTGGAGACTTTATGGAGGAGTGCCCGCGAAAGAACTAAGCACTATTCCTGCGACAGCTCGATACTTCACCCGGACCGAGGGCTTTGTTTTTTGAATGGGTTTACTTAGTCAGCAAGCAATGGCCCCTCTCATATCCGTTATTTTGCCGGTTTATAACCAGGAGCAGTACATCGCCGCCACTATCGAAAGCGTGCTGTCCCAAACCTTTACGGATTTTGAGCTGCTAGTGCATGACGACGGCTCGACCGACGGCTCAGCCGCGGTCATCCGCCAGTACGCCGCCCAAGATCCGCGCATTCGCGCGAGCTTTGCCCCCAATGCCGGCCGGTGTGAAGCTACCAACCAGTTG
>Ga0160428_1000483_pt1 | contig 44015 bp, 29 predicted proteins | sample SolpanmetagenomM_FD_108198 | JGI IMG/M metagenome (GOLD analysis project Ga0160428, IMG submission 108198) | Solar panel surface microbial communities from Lawrence Berkeley National Laboratory, California, USA - M | ecosystem: Engineered > Built environment > Solar panel > Unclassified ... | reverse complement strand
CCCCTCCCCCAAAATCAAGCCACTCGCCAGCACCACAACACCCGTCTCTCTCTGTCCCCTCCAGCGCGTCCACCACCAACAAACCGCGCCTCCAATCGCCCTCGCCAGTGTGAAACTAGGGGTATTGTACATGCCCACCGCCACGGCAATACCACCCGGTATCAAGCTCGCCCACCACTTCTCAGCCTCCCCGCGCATTCTTAGCACCGTGAGTCTTGTACGCAGAATGGTGAAAGCGGCGAAGACAGCAGCGAACCCGATTGCGTACTCGGCCGACTTCACGGGCAATCCCTCGCCCGTAACCAATCGCGCCGTAAACACCCACACGTACGCCGTCGGGACCTGAAACTGCGGACTCGGCACCACATACACGGCCGTATACAACCTATACACCGCCGCGCTCACAACCGCGCCCACGACACTGCCCACAAGTTGGCCATAAAACTGCGCTTTCGGCGCGGCGCCCAAAAGGTGTCCCGTTTTCAAATCCTGCAGTAAATCGCCTGCTTGCAGCGCGCCGGACTCTGAGATCGCGCCGGCGAGCAGGTTGATGATGATACTGTTTTTGTTCGTGGCGGGTACGAGGATGGAGAAGACGAGTTGCGTTAGTTTGGAGATGCCGCTGACGGGGTTTAGGTCTGTTTCGCCGAGGGCGCGGACGCCCATTAGGGAGAGGAGGAGGGCGAGGAGGAGGGCGGCGAGGGAGGCGGTGAAGGGGAGGATGGCGGGGAAGGTTAGGTGGAGACTGGAGAAGTAGAGGAGGAGGGAGAGGGCGATTGAGATTGTGAAGACGCGGGTCGAGATGAGGTGGGAGGGGGGTGCGTCGACTTCTGCTTCGGCGGCAGCTGTGTTGGGGAGTGGTGTGTATTCCGGATTGGTGGTTGAAGGGTTGAGGTAGGTGACGAGGTCATGCCATTGGTTGGTTCTGGCTAGACGGTATATTTCTTGTCCGTAGGTGCGAGAGAAGTGGATTAGTGGTCGGAGGATCAGCCAGCCTAGACTTACGATGGCGTCTGCGAGCATGATGGCTAGACTGATCCAGACAATCCATCCTTTACTACCAGTTGCCCAATCGTCTACCTCACCTGGAGCCCAACCTCGTGATTTGGCAAGAGGTGATAAGATGCCCCAACCGATAATGGCGCCTAGTAGCATGTGTGCGGTTGTTGTTGGACCCATAATAATGCCCTGTCCGACGTAAGCAGGAGATGGGTTCAATGTCCAGAGCCAATTGTTCGCCAGAGGTAGGCCGAAAATGGGTAGATTGCGGACTTGCGGGATAAAGTATGTTGCAACTGTATAAAACGAAGACCCAGCGAATGCCCAGATGAGGAGTTTGATCTTGCTTTGCCAATCATTGTGAGTACTTTGCTCTCTTCTGTTGTCATGCTGCTCTAGATGTGACTCTGAAGATGTGTTGTTGTATTCTTGCTCCATTTCGTGGTCATTATCTTCCAGTTGACCATCTGTCTTTGCCAAAGGCTGGTATTCTGCTTGATTACCATGCCCAATCTTTCTTGTCCTATCATTATCGTCTTGTTCAATTATAGTAGCGCCTTCTTTCTCTCCATGAAGAACGCCAATCATCAATGCAGTTGCACTTCCAGTAGGAAACTTGAGTTTCTCCCGAATAATGACCTGTTTGCGCAAAGGTACAGCAAAGACTACACCAAACAAGCATATTCCAACTGCCCACAGCATCAGCTTTCCAAGACTTAGTCTCAACGGACCGTTCTCCTCGGGTGTCAGCAAATACTCCAATGCTGGCATGACTCCCACAAAACCACATCCCAAGGGCATGGTGCCCACTGAACTTGCAACAGTCTGTATAAGGACGTTTTCCACCGGCGTGAACGGTGATTTCAAATGTGAAGAGATGGCGCGGAAGAAGCCAAAGCCAATCAAGGCCGAGGGCATGGACATCCCACTGATCCATCCTGTTTGCAGCCCAAAGTAGATGTTGGAGAAGCATATTACGATGCCTATGACGAGGCCGACGAGGACGCCTCGGAGAGTGAAGTTTTGAGGGGCATCAGCTCGTTCTGCCAGGATGTTGCGCGCTTGGACAGGATCGAGGGGTTGTTCGGGGAGGACTGAGGTAGTGGAAGGACCATCTGCGGAGTCATGTTGGTGGGGGGTGGTGGATTGTGAGAATGAGCCATACTGACCACCATTGCCCCTATCGGGCGCCATTGATGTGGTGGTCCTGCTTGAGCGAGATTGAGCAGGTAAGGGAGAGGCAGGAGAGGCGAGGGTGAGGGTGAGGGAGATGGACGAGTTATTACTATGACCAAGGATACAAGCACGAGCATATCACGACATTGGGTGGTGATGATTAGTCAGAAAAGCTTGATTATGATTAACATCTTCGCAAGGTTCTCAATCTCTCGATTACTGTCCTACCAAGAACAACAACATCAATCGCAAACATGTCCAACACTACGGCGGTGGCGAAGCGCTCAGCAGATGAGACTGGTCTGATGCTACCTCCGCCGCCGCCAAAGCGCATAAAGAGGCCGGCCAAAGTCCTGGACGAGGACAAATACACCGCCGCCCTGTCTCACATCATTGCGCGGGACTTCTTTCCTGGCCTGCTAGAGTCAGAAACACAACAAGAGTATCTGGATGCTCTAGAAGCTGGCGACCGGGTTTGGATCACCGAAGCTGGTCGAAGAGTGCGCGAAGCAATGACGCCTGTGAGACAAAGGGGAAGAAGAGGTGTGAGCATGGCACCGGGAGGTGGTTTCGTCGATGAAACACCGAAAGGCTTTAGAGGTGAAACGCCAATGCGGACGCCAATTTCACAGGCAGGCGATGACGAATATAACCAATCCGCAGAGCCAGAAGAAGAAAAGATAGACTTACAACTCTCCCTCTCCGCTTTCCAAGCAAAATACACATCTGAAGACAACGAATCCTTCAACAAAGTGCTTGACAAGCAAAACGCAACACGCGCCGCAAAATACCAGTGGCTCTACAACAACAACAAACTACCTTCCAGGCAGCAACTCCTTCAAGCCTCTGTCAATCAGCCCAAACTCCTCACAGCACCAGACGCCTCTTCGTCACAGGCACTCACCCTTCGTCCTTCAGAAGACCAAAACGACCGACCCGCGTCAATATCAGCACCACCGTCCTCCCTCCTGCCCACAGCCCAAGGTCCACGCAACGGCTTCATGTTCACACCCACCGACCTTACCGAATCCCAACCACACCTCGCCACCATCGCAGACCAAGCACAAGCTCGTTCCCTCGCCGGTCCTAGATCAGTTACCCACGCCGCAACTCGTCTTCCCACCTCTTTGAACCACGACTCCTCTCTCGACGACAACGACGACACAGCCAGTCTAAGTCTCAGTGCAATTGATGCTGCCATTCGCGGTGGTCAACCACGGCATCGTGACATGGCCAGTACAATCACATCCGGCAACGAAACACCACGTGTAAATGGCTACGCATTCGTAGACGCCGAGCCCACACCTTCCGAACTAGGCCAGCCAACATCACCAGGAGCAGGAGATCTTTACAACGACGACGACCTCCTCCAGAAAATGATCGAAAGCGCCTCCGAGCGCACCACGGGTCCAAATCCGTTCACAATATCCTCTGCCTGCGCGCGAGAGAACCTACATCACCGTCTCGTAGACAGAACTCTCGCCTCAAAACGAAAATCGTCGAATCGGCTTGCCTACCTGAAGGAAGATAGAGGTAGGACGCCGACGCCAAAGTTTGCGAGTAGTCCCGGACTCAGTACGCATAATGGTGTTTCGAAGCCTAATGCTGGTCGCAAGACGGCGTTAGGAGGGTTGACTCCGGCTGCGAGGATGTTGTATAGTAAGCTTGATGGTGGCAGGACGCCGGTAGGCGGAGGAGGAGCTTTTGATGCACGGGGAGGTGGAGGGAGGGATAATATGAAGAAAGGGGCGTGGACGCCTACGCCATTGAGGAGGAAAGCCTCGTGAGCGTGGAGAGGAGAGGAGAAGAGGTGTATGCAGTGCAGTGCAGTGCATTCATTATCCATTATAGAGTGAGTAAGAAGAAGAACCAGTGTAGTACTTTTGCTGGCTCGATCTTTTTTTTCAGCTCTGTTATTCGTTTATGGTGCTGGAATTGTGACATACCTTATCTATTTTGTTGTCAGAATACCTGGTACTTGGTACCTGGTACTTGGTACTGGTCGTACTGTATATGAGACAGTTAGAACGTCGGCGCATCAAAGTCTTGGTTGTTGAATGAGTATGCTTATAATGAAGTGAAGAAAAGAAAGCAGTAGCATAGCCAAGGTAAGCTCAAGTGGGAGGAGCAGATGTTGGTTTTGAGTCCTGATATTGTGAGAGCATTCAGTCTTATCGTGCCACAGGGAATGTATGGTTCGACTGATCCGACCATGTAGAACGTCAAACCTATATAGCTCTCTGAAACCAGAGCCTGGAAGGGACCTTGTAGAGATTTCTAGTGCGATGATGCTCGATGATAGCGCAACTTAGTACTATTTATGTGTGATAAGATAAACGTCACATACAAGTCTTTGTTGGTACAAAATCACGCTTCTGCTGAAAAGAAAGCGGTATCCGCAGTATCCAGTCATGACGGCATCTATCAACATCCCCGTGGGTGGGTGGGGGAGGTGGTGGCCAGCGGTGGCGGGGGTGAGTGGGTGGGTGGGCGGACGGGCTAGTCTTGAGCGTGAACATGTAAGACGGAACCACTACTACTACTACTACTATGTCAGACTCTCTATATTATCATCCTCAGCATGCTCACTTATACATAGTATCTGCATCAACAACAGCACCTTCCAGATCATCATCAATATCAACATCCGTGGCAAGCAAAGCCTACGTCTCACTACCTTCCAATCACATCCCCGTACCTCTTATAATGTTACGTATCCTCCTACTCCTCATGCGCCCTTGCCTGCCGCTATAACCTCGACTTCGGTCTCTTTAACCCACCATGGATGGGTAGGGGAGGTGGTGGCCAGCGGCGGCGGGAGTGGGCGGACGCATCAACCCACTCCGACACCCTCGCCCAGTCATCCCCTCTCACTCACTCACTCACCCACCCCCCATCATCATCGCCAAATCACCATATCCACTCTTCATACCTTCACTATCAGAAGCGACAATTCTCGTCCTCACAACCCCTCTCACCTTCACACCACCATCAGGTCCCTCGACCCAAACCTCCCATTTCCCCTTCTCCTTCTTCCTTCCGCACAATTTCATCGCTTCATCCGTGTACAGTGGTGCTAGATTGCGGTATTCTACAAATTCTACTTCTTCCTTCTTCTGCCCTGCTGTACTTTTGTTGTCTGCTTGCATAGTTGCCAAATGCCGCCTTAAATTCGTAACCAGCAGCGTGAAACTCAACGGTCCGTGCACGAGTAGGCCACGATGTCCTTCTACGTCGCGTACGTATGATGGGTCGAGGTGGATGGCGTGTGCGTTCCAGGTTAAAGCAGAGTAGCGGAAGAGGAGGCGTGGGGTTGGTGTGAAGGTGTGCTCGAAGTCGGGGGTTGTGGTTGGTGGATGTAGTATTTTGGTCTTTCTGTCTGTTACTTCCTCCTTTTGTTGTTGTTGTGGTTGATGTTCGGGGTGCTTTGTTGTGGAGATTGTCTGGGTCGGTGCAGCTTCACGCATAAACACCAGATTCCTCCGCTCAATTATGCTCCATTCCCCTCCTCCTCCTTCTTCTTCACGTCCTCTCTCACCTCCTCCTCCTTCTTCACCACCCTCGTTCCCTTTAGTTAGTCCAAACCTCGCCAACACCTCCCCCTCTCCCGCCTCCTCCTCCTCCCCCACAACCCCAACACGTCTCTCAATCCCCACAAACACCTTCTCATTGCCTTCATTGCCCTTGACAGTCACATCCACAATCCGCTCAACACACGCCGCCCTCGCGCCATTCAGCAACAGCGGTCTATGCGGATTAACCCTCAACGAGCCACCCGCCCACATGCGACGGCTGAATGGTGGGCCAGGGGATTGTAGGGGATCGGTCCCATCTGGCAGTAGGGAGGCGGCGGGGATTGCAGGCGGGAAGTAGATGAGGTGGTGTGTTGGAGGGAGGAGGGAGTGGGAGGTTAGTCGGGGGAGGGGTAGGGCTGGTCGGGAGGTTGTCGGTGTTGGTGATGTGTCGGAAGTGAAGATGTCGGCGAGGGAGATGTTGAGGAGGTGCGAGGGGGTGGGGTTGAGGTAGTCGTATGTTATTGGGATGGAGCGTGTGAGGAGGTGGGAGTGGAGGGAGGTTGTGAGTGTTGCATTGGTGCGGCGGAGATGGATGGTGGCGAGATTACATGGTGGTAGGAAGGGGCTGTGGGATCTCAAGCAGGTTCTACTGGTGAGGGTGAATGGCGATGGCATTTTTCTGGGAGGGAGCAGAGGGCGCTTTCAGTTGTGAGGTGGAGGGGTTTGGCGGGGTTGCTCCCGGTTACATGTATGGATAGGGACAGGTATAGTGTTCTACGGTCACTACGGAATTATTCGAAACCAGAGAGTACCAGTACTGTCAATCTAATGCTTTTTCACTATCTACATCTGACACCAACGCAATTGCTGAAAATGCTCAGAGATATACGCTGTACCTCGGGGCGGCTGCCTCGGTCATGCTCGTATGACGTTAGCTTCCAGCTGCAACTATTCTCGTCCTCCTCATGCTCTCCGTGCTTAGGTGCTCTGTATAGTCTTGCCTTCTTTGGATATCGAATCCCATGTTGGTATTGTCCTCTCTTGCTCCTCTCCGATAGTCGGAGAATCCGAAACAACCATCGACTTTGAAACTCTAAACGATGATACACTGCCGGCGTCGGCAAAGATATCCACAACAGTTGTCATCTCAAACATCATATTGCGCCATGCTATTCCACAGCGGTTCATACTCTTTGCCATGGGTCAAGCGATGACCGTTCAAGCCGTTGGATATTGTAACAACAACAACAACAATTTGCTGTCTAAAAAGTTCATGTCGTTGAATATAAACACAACACTTTTTGTGATGTACTTTTTAGAAAGCTTTGACTTGGCGCCCCGAGGTAAGCGAAAGACGTCCGAGTATTGCTGGCAATGGCGACATTTGTCCATTTTGTCATAGATACGTCAACTTCTGTCAGAGCAAGACGGTCACGAACATGATAGGCGTCGTCAGCAGAGTTCCGGACGTGCACATGCTGAAGCTACTGGCCACCAGTCTGTCGATAGTTGGCTGAAGGACTACGGCTATGCGTTCGCTCCTGCTGCGCTGCCGCTATCCTAGGGCTACTGGCGTATTGCGACGGTGGTGGCAATGGACCTCGATGTGTATTATCGGAAGGTGGCCCAGCAATCGAAAGTTGCCGTACTGCAGAACTACTGGCAGTAGAGTATCCAACAGTCTCCGCCCACCGATTGGGATCTCGCGGATCTCGCTGTGGCTCTCCTCTTGCTATCGTGTATTCTCGGTCTGTTGGACTGATGTACTGACCATGTGCCGAACCGGGCTGTTCTGGTCCTGTCGCGGAATAGGGTGTATTAGACCCGGTTGGCGGATAAGATAATGATTGAGGAGAAGTTGCTACTTCTTTCCTCTTCCGTGATGGTTTTGGGGGCGGGTACTCTCTACCTTCCGCTGCTGCTGCTCTTCTTTCGACCTCTATCTGATCCTGAGTTTTGGGTGGATTGGGTGGCCGACCACGTCCTTTTTTCTTCTGAGGTGGTTCTAATATTGTGGGCGTATACTGTTGGACCGAAGGGTCTGTAGGTACTGGTGGTTGAAGGGGTACAGGTCGAGGCTGTATAGTGCGCATGTGGGAACCCGCGACAGTATTTGGGTAATACGGCTGTGTAGGTCCGGCCGATGGTGGTGCACTGCTGCTGCTAGAGTATGGGTCATATCTTGTATACTGTGGTGAATGCATTTCTAATTGTCTGTAGGTTTGCACCATCTCGTCATATGCAGCTCGACTTTCGTTCACGGTACGCCCTGCACATAGTTAGAAGAGTATGTTCGTCGATCAGACACCAAGAAAGGATGGAACGGTAGACTCACCTTCCGGTAGTGGTGTGTCATACCACCTAGGCTGGATATCACGGGCAATGATGAAACCGATGAGGTCTTGTGGGTCGGCATTGCTCGTACTCAAGATATCCGCCAGTAGCTTGATCTAGGTCAAGCGTCAGTTCTGGTTGTTCAAGGCTGTGGCAGTACGGTGACATTCGATTTGAAAGTATGGACTACTCGGAAGATGTGCTTTAAGTATCAGAAGCTTGACTTACCCTCTCGCTATCTGTGAAGGGTCGACCCGGGGGCGCCATTTGAAGAGACCTTTCTCCAGTTCTGTGTAGAGAATATTCAACTCGCTACAGTTTTGTAAATTCTATTGATGCAACAATGCGTGAAATACAATATAATGTTAAGCAGACTATTTTGCCTGACTGTAGGACAGAAGAAACTTCACACTTGAAAAGCAGCGAACGCCAGGGCCACTAGAAGCAATATAACGAACAGCAGAATCGACGACGTTGAGCTCGATACTCATGCTTGCCCTCCTGGCGGGTAGAAGAGTTCTGGTATATCGAAAGAAAGGGTTGCGTGAAGCAAGAGTAGCGAAATTCATAGGACACCAGAGTGGGCTCGCTTCTCAACTGCAGGTCAGTGGATGCAGCCTGAACGGAAGCTGTGCAGTCGTGTGAAGCCAATAGCCAATGAGTGCAGCGATGGTGGAGCGGTATAGGCCAGAAGTCGCGCGTGGATAGCTCGAAGCAGGGCTGATGTTATATGCCAGGCATGATGAGCTGCAGCACACAAATATACCAGAACGAGTGGGAACAGAAAGCGTAAAATAAAAAGGCACTTTAATGCAATGCACGACCAGACCAGCATGAGCCAATCCCAAAAGCCCTCAAATGCAGGTTCTGAAGCTAGTTGAATGCTCGAATCAGTCTAGGGCGGGGTGGAGATCACTTAGCAGCATTGCCACCAACCCGCATTCCCGATGAGGAGTGCACAGGCGTCTTCCTGATACTTGCAGTTGTTGAATGTCGGTGAGAGCAAGGTTGTCGATGTTTAAATACGAGCATAATTATATTCATCTGGTCTTGAGTGCCTTCTCGTACTGTTCCTGGGTAGGCAAGGGAAAGACGATAATGGCTTGCTGCAAGCTCGCCAATAGTTGTGCAGAAGTTTCAGAAGATCTTTCGTGCCAAAATCTGGCTCAACGTGGTCGTTACGCGAATGTCTCGCGGCATGGCGGCAAACACGGTTTCGCCAAAGTCTCGGTAGACTGGGGGTGTCATCTGGGCGTGGCGTTCATCTGCCTTTCCGTTCTATAGCGGGAGATTTACTAGCAAGATGACAGGCATTTTGAGCTGTGACCGATGGAGCATAGCGTCGACGGCACGTCCAGGCTAGATTAAGGTTGTGGTGTCGCAATAATAAATGGGCGCTGCAAAACATCCTGTCCGAAGCCCACCTGGGCGATCCCACAACCAAGTTCCCGGGTCATAGATATGATGGCAGATTCACAGCTCTTCGAAGATTAATCATCGTCAGGAAAGCGCATACAGCCTATTAATTATCTAGTGTTAGTCGGCCTGCGTGGTGCCTGTTGAGATTTAGTGCAGCGGCCATCTGCGAGTGAAGAGGCCAGCGCGTGCCGTTGCTCAGTATACATTTCACATGCATAAGGCCACTGTGCGTAGCCGTGATGTGCAGTACAGAACTGTAATTGAGCACGAGTAGCGAAATGACGCGCATTGCGCCTCGTGCCAATATGGCGTCGAAACAGCCGATCGCAAAGCAACCACCCCATCGATCGTCAGTGATGTTCGTCTTGGTCCGTCCTAAAACACAAGGCAAAGCAACCAGCTGACACTACTCTACCGTTGACGATGACAATTACTTATATTTCTCATGCAGCAAAGTCACCAGGCAGATGTGCAGCTCCGGCGCTAGCTGGATCAACATTGGACTAGATTTGGTGTAGTAACAAAGCGGAGTAACGGTTCCAGAGGGCAAAGAGTTTCGCAATACGAACATCTTGCATCCAAGTGTCTCAACGGAACATGCCTTGTCGTCGTCTTCGTCCTCGCCGTCAGGATTGGGAAATCTGTGTTAGTGGCAAGCATGGATTGTTAAATAATATTAAACATGGACGGTACAGTACCTGGTATTGATACAGAAGAGGGGCAAGCGTTGTGCAGTACGAATTTGGCAGGTGGATGCTTTGTCACTCTTGCCTCACCGGACGTGACGGTGCAAGCGATTCTTCACCATATCAGGACACCTAACTCTTTCGGTTTGCAATATGTGAGCCTTCTAGTATCACATAATATACTACAGTGACAGGGTCTTGTGCGAAGCATGAGCTGTGTCACCTTACCTGAGGTTCAGGTAGTCTGTCGAATTCCGAAGTAGGCCCAAGTCCGACAAGGACCGGGTATCTGCGGGTGCAGTGTATCTTTGCCTTCGTCAAAAACGCAGGCATGATTGTTCCTATATACATCAACACAACCACAACACCTCATCTGCTGTGTGGCGAAGAGGAGGCAAGAATATTCAAGAGAGCTTTCGTTGTGGCTGTTGACCCCTTGGTGAATGTGGTGCGCTTGCGAGTCTGTCATTATTAGTTCCCTGAGCTTCATCGCGACGTTGCGCTCTCATCATCACCACGCAGAGTTTCTATTGTCTGTCTAGTTCAATAGTACTTTCAGTGCAACAATAGAATACAACGACTTACAAAACGATCTCAGATTAGTCCTTCACTTTCAATCTCCCCGTAACGCTCAGTCATCTGGCACTCCAACTGTTCCTGGTGCCGTGCGACTGCAACCATATTCCAATTCGCATTCCTCTTCAGATAGTCGCTCTCCGACGCTGTCGCAGGACATCTTCCTAGTGCTCTTCGAGATTATCCAGGCTCAATATACACGGCTCTCACGATTGCTCGCGATCCCTACATGCCCGTCTTACTTGGTTCACTTTGCGATTTTAGGTGGGGTTGTTGCCGCGGTCGTCCTTGACACTTTTTTAGTCGCCCTTTCTCCGAACCACAACAATACCTTCGATCATGTCGCGCAGGTCGGGCAGGATGGAAGATGCCAGGAAAGAGGTGGACAAGATGACGATTGAGACAAATGGGGACGCTAAAGTGAAAGGAGAGAATAATACAAGACGTGGGCACTCGGGTGCAAATACTCCCAAGACTGAGGACAAAGTCAAGATCGAAGAAGATGACTCTACGAGTACACCCATTGAGGCAGCGAACATGCCACGGAAGAACTCTAGCACGCCCTTATCACCAGCTGTCAAGCCAGACGGAGAGGAAACTGTTGGTGGTGATATCACCTTGAAGCTTGAACCAGGCAAACCTCCTAAGCTGGCACGTTCTTCCTCGAAGAAGATTCCCACGAGGGCGCCACAACTATTCTCAAACTACGACGATGCCACATCAGAAGCGCGACGAACATTTGAAGTGCTACCTAACTGCAGCTATGCTAACAAATATCTTGGCACAACGGATGCAGCGTATGAGTGCGACTGCGGCGAGGAGTGGGGTAAGACAACACACATCTTCAACCTTGGTTACAAATATACTCATATCTATACATAGACGCCTCGACTTCGACAAATAATGCTTGTGGTGAAGACTCTGACTGTATCAATCGCCTTACCAAGGTCGAATGTCCCGAGGATTGCGGCTGTGGTGCAAATTGTCAAAATCAAAGATTTGTCCAAAAACAGTATGCAAACGTCGCTGTCATCAAAACAGAGAAGAAAGGGTATGGCTTACGTGCTAATGTCGACCTTCCCACCAACACACTCATTTACGAGTATATTGGCGAGGTCATCGGCGAGCAAGCTTTTCGTAAGCGCTTAGTTCAATATGACCAGGAAGGCATCAAACACTTCTACTTCATGTCCTTGAATAAAGGCGAGTTTATCGATGCGACAAAGAAGGGAAATCTAGGTCGCTTTTGCAACCACTCATGCAATCCCAACTGTTATGTTGACAAATGGGTCGTTGGTGGACGACTGCGAATGGGCATCTTCACCGAACGATATATACAGGCAGGCGAAGAGCTCGTTTTCAATTACAATGTCGATCGGTATGGAGCTAATCCTCAACCCTGCTACTGTGGTGAACCAAACTGCACCGGATTCATTGGTGGCAAGACACAAACTGAACGTGCAACCAAGTTATCTGCTGCCACAATTGAAGCTCTCGGCCTCGAGGATGGCGAAGACTGGGATATTGCCGTCGCTAGTAAAAAGGCTCGCAAGAACAAGAAGACGGGTGAAGATGATGAAGAGTACGTTGACAGCTTGCAGCCCAAGTCTCTTGATGAAGCTGCTGTTACCAAGGTTATGGCGACATTGATGCAGTGTAAAGAGAAATGGATTGCTGTCAAGCTCTTGGACCGTATACAGCGAAGCGATGATGAACGCGTTCGAAGTCGAGTAGTGCGCATGCACGGATACGAGATTCTGAATACCGTGCTATCGACTTTCATTGACGACCAAAACGTTGTCCTGCAAGTCCTCTATATCCTCCACAGACTACCACGTATGACCAGGAATAAAATCCAAGACTCGAAGATCGAGTCTACCATACAACGACTGCTGGACAATGACAACGAAGACGTCCAATCACAGTCCTCCGAACTAATCAAAGAATGGAGCAAACTTGAAGTAGCTTATCGGATACCTAGGCTGAAAAGAGATCCTAAAGCTATGAACATTAACGACCGTCGTCCAGATAGAGAAGAGCGACCACGGGCAAGAAGCAAGTCGCGCACAAAGTCGAAGTCTCCAGATATACCAAAAGGTCCTTCGGCTCCTTCTGGACCCAGACAACAAGGGCCTCCTGGCAGATTACCTGCTCGGAATTGGCCAGGACCAAGGGTAGCTCCAAGATTGCCTGCTGGCTGGTTTACTGCACAATCCAACGACAAGACATATTACTATGCTGCTAATGGCCAAACATCTTGGGAGATACCCAAAGCACCAGCTGTACCACCGCCGCCTCCACCTAAAGAAAAGACGCATGAGCAGAGACTCAACGATATCATCATGGGCATAACACAAGAATCCTCAGTCAATACGCCAAAAGATAAGACCTCATCTAATGGTACGCCCCAGTCATCGAAGCCGACAGTTACTGCAGAAGCTCCCAAGGCCGAGAAGAAGGAAAAATGGCGGACATACAGCGAAGACAAGCGCATGAAGATCTACGAAAATACGGTAAGTCATCTAAAAAAGATCTTCCGCTTCTTCTGCAAGCTAATATCACCTCCAGCTCTTTCCTCACATCAAGTACGTTATGGACAAGTTCAAATCGCGTCTTCCTCGCGAAGACCTCAAACGATTCGCGAAAGAGGTTAGCAAGAAACTCGTCGCTTCCGACTTTAAAAACAAACGTGTCAGCGACCCAACCAAAATCTCGGAGCAACAAGAACGAAACGTGCGAAAATACGTGCAAGAATACTTTGAAAAGGCTGTGCAGAAGAAGGCGGACCATGATAAGCGAAAGAAGAAGGATGCTTCTGGCAAAGAGCGTGATTCTGCTTCTTCAACCAAACCAATCGAAAATGGCGATGCTGGGAACACTTCTAGTACTGTCAACAAAGCCACGAGAGATCCGAGACGTCCCTCAGTCAAAGAGGCGGAAGAAGAAGATACCGTCCTTTCTGAAAACGAAATCGAGCCCGATAACGACGAAGATGACGAGGACAATGATACTGAAGCACCGACCAGCAATGGCACGAAACGAAAACGCAGTATTGGACAGGAAACGCCGCTTACGCCGGCAGACGACTTGAATGGACCATCTTCGACGAAGAAAGTGAGAGAATCACCAGAATCACCGCCCCCGCCGCCGCCTCCACCTCCGCCACCACCTCCACCAGCGGCTGATGATGAGGATGAGGACGGAGATTTGCCTATGGATATGGATGATGACGATGATGAAGACGAAAATCAGCAAGCACAAGAAGAGGCGAAAGAACAAGTCAAACGACCTGTTGATGGCAAAGGGGATGGCTCAGAGTCTTTCACCACGAAACCGAGAGAGGTGGTTGAGGGCGATGACGGAGATTTGCATATGGACATGGATGATGACGATGGTGAAGACGAAGATCAGCAAGCTGCAGAGGAAGCGAGAGAGCAAGTTGAACGACCTGTTGATGGCAAAGGCGATGGATCAGAGTCTTTCACAAAGGGAGCGAGAGAGGCGGTCGAGGGCGCTGCCGGAGTACAAGCACTGCAGAAGGATGTTGCAGTGCGATGAAGAGGTAGAAAAGAAGGACTGAGGGAGACATTATTTCTATGCTCTGCTTTGCTTTTGCTTTTGCTTGGCTGAAGGAAAAAGGTGAAGTTGGCGTGGTATAATAGTTGCATTTTATGGATATGTTATACTACATGGCGGCTATCTGGGCGATGGCGAGGTTTGGAGCTTGCATGGATGATGGGTGCTGGTTGATGGAGGTTTAGATCGGCTTCAACTACCTAGGTAACATAGTCCTTGTCGAATCAGTTAGACCTTACTGAGTTCACTGATTGCGCTTACATTGGGGATCAAAACGAATGTTTTTCCGAACCTCGACTCTACGTAGGTACATTGGGTAGCAATGCCGTTTTGCTTTCTCTTCAGTACAAGCGTGATCGTATACCATCAAGATTGTATGCGACGTTATCTATCATGGCAGAGGCAATAACTTGGGCCAGCATCGAGCATAGCACTGGAAATCTCTACAAGCACCTTCCAGTTTTCAGTCTAAAGAGCTATGTAGTTTGACGGGAGGACTCGTGCTCGAAGGTGCTTGTTCACAATTACCATATGTGGTGGATATTCGTCGGAACAAGGTCTTCGAGTACCATGTCACAAGCACAAACTTCCTCGATGTGAGTCACATAGGTTTGCACTTATGTACCTAAGGTACTACGGCAAAGTCCCATTTCGTTGTTCTATACAATACAAGAATTATCATCAATACTAGTCTCATCTATCATTCCAAGAATTCAATTTGCAGTTATCGAATCCATCGAACTCAACTATCAGACAACAACAACCACCTCATCAACCATCCACCAAAGAACACTATCTCGCACCCTCCCACGCGCCGCCCGCCCGAATCAAAAAATGGCACCCAAATCCAACAAAAACACTTCAAAGCCCGCATCCGCTTATCCCGGCGCTCAAGACCCGATCTTCTCCTTCAAAGACGACGAACCCTGGGGCTTCTTCTGTCAATGGTACCAATTACCCTTCACCTACAGCGGTCCCGAGTTCCCCAACGCACCTGACGGCCAAACCTTCAAATGTGCAGAACAATTCTACATGTGGCGGAAGGCGAGGCATTTCGAAGATACAGATTCTGCTTGGTGTATCCTGCGCGAGAACAGTCCGAGGAAGCAAAAAGCACTTGGCCGGGGCATGAAGGGCTTTGTTGAGAGCGAGTGGGATAAGGGTTTGTGTTTTGATTGTCTTGTTCTTGGTGGTTTAATGCTAATGCGTGGGTGTAGTTAAGATGTAGGTGTGTGAGGAAGTGAGCATGTTGAAGTTAGCCAGTGCATGTCGAATGGGAAAGACGGCACCCCGGCTGGCGTGCCGTTGAAGGAATTGCGCTTGCGAGTGGCGACCGAGAACTCTTCGAGGCATCACCTTTCGATAGGGTGTGGGGTATTGGTGTGAAAGCTAGTATTGCACAAAGCGGCCAGAATTCAAGAAAGACTTGGGGACAGAACCTGCTCGGTTTGTCGTTGATGAAGACGAGAGATGAATTGCGAAGGCGAGAGGATGGCAGTGTCAATGTGCCGGAACCATGATGGGCGGAACCATAGTGAGAATAAGCTTGTGCTGGCAAAGACAAGAACTTGAATGTATCCAGTCAACTAGGAGCTTCCTCAGTATGATGGAGGTACGCACCAGCCTCAGATTGCCAATTGTTCAACCCTTCGACACCCTGACCAGTGTGCACATTCTCCACCTCTTCAGATGGGCCTTATCAGAATGCTAGACCTGTACTTGCTGAAAAGGACGAAGTGACCTGACTTCGCAGCTTATACCTCGGCCAGCATTGACGTACTGGTTGAACGGTCTATGCCTGCGCTTTTGCACATTGTTGATATTGCTGCAATAGTAATCAGCTATTCTACCTCTTGCGCACGCAAGTCCCCATCCAGTATCAATGTGAAGCCAGCATTTGTCATGTATGTCGTGAAGCAGCGTAACTTTCGTTATTTGAGTCTTCCTCAGATACCCTCCAATCTCTCGAGCTCAAACAGCCTCTTCCTCAGCTTGACTCCCATCCCGTGGAATGTACTTGACTCCGGCATCTTCAACTGCCTGAATGATGTCTTCGGGAAGCTGTCGCAAGTTGGTTAGTGCCGTATTTTCTCCTTCTGTCTTATTCTTTAAACTCACAATGCCAGTAACCTTGACAGCATAAGTTCCAGGTACATAACCATTCAGTCTCTGCCATTTGGCAACCCATGAAACCTGAGGATCTACGAGCGTGATGACACCTTCGAAGACTTGAGAACAGCAGTCGTTGACGGCATCGGAGGAGCCACGGAGGTTGAGGAATTCTTCACAATTAGGACAGCCCATGCTGATGAATTTCTGCTGATTGTCAGTGTGCTTTGATTAGTTGGAGATGTGACACCAACTGACCTGCTGCTGTTGGACGATCGAGCAGACCATGCAGGCGCGGAGGCTACGAGCAGGGCCGTTCATGGTGATAGATCAAGGTGAAGATTTTCGGAGGTGTGGTGGTGTGGTGGTGTTGTTGTTGACGATGTTGGATTGTTGTCCTTGATTGATCGCTCGCTCAGATTCAGGGTCTCTGCGAGCCCTTTCTAGAACGTCGCCCTGCCCTATGAAATCATAAAGTGAGCCTCATTCCTCTAAAGACATACAGTATTCACTTTTCGTACAAGAGTCCTTGCAAATTGATTGTATCTATCGTTGATTGATATAGCTGTTGTATTGCATTAAACTATAGGACTATCTTACCATTATAAGCATGGCATCAGCAGCAGTAGCGCAAGCGGTAGAATTCAAAGACCAGGGTAACAAAGCTTTCAAAGCACAGCACTATCCAGACGCAGTAGAGTTCTACACAAAAGCCATCGAGCTCAACCCTTCGGAGAAAACCTTCTACACAAACCGCGCACAAGCCCAGACAAAACTCGAGGCATACGGTCTCGCTATCGCAGACGCCACAAAAGCCCTTGAACTCGACCCTGCCTTTACCAAAGCATACTACCGTCGCGCCGTAGCAAATACTGCCGTGTTAAGACATAAGGATGCCTTAAGAGACTGGAAGATTGTAGTGAAGAAGTTACCAACTGACCAGGGCGCAAAGACACAATGTGCAGAATGCGAGAAGATTGTCAAGCGTGACGCTTTCCTGAAAGCTATTGACGTTGGTGAGCTGCCGTCTGCAGCTGATGGCCTGGACATCGAGCACATTCAAGTCGAAGAATCGTATGATGGAGCAAAACTAGGCAACGAAATGACACAAGAATTCATTGACGACATGATTGAGCGCTTCAAGAATGGGAAGAAATTGCACAAGAAATACGTCTACCAGATCATTCTCGCCGTCAAGGATATCGTCTACAAAGAGCCAACAATGGTTGAGATGAAGATTATGAAGGAGAACAAACTGACAGTCTGCGGCGACACACACGGGCAATATTTTGACCTTCTTGAGATCTTCCGCCTCAATGGCTTCCCATCCGACTCGCACGGCTATCTCTTCAATGGCGACTTTGTCGATCGTGGTTCCTGGTCATGCGAAATCGCACTTCTCCTCTACTCCTACAAATGGCTTCGCCCACACAACTTCTTCCTCAACCGCGGGAACCACGAAACAGACGACATGAACCGCATGTACGGTTTCGAAGGCGAGTGCAAGCACAAATATTCGGACAAAGTGTTCAAGCTCTTCTCCGAATCTTTCTCCGCACTACCACTCGCTACACTGATTGGCGACAAGTTCTTCACATTGCACGGTGGATTGTTCTCAGACGATAACGTCACGCTGGAAGACATTCGCAAGTTGAACAGGCATAACCAGAGACAACCGGGACAAAGCGGTTTGATGATGGAGATGCTGTGGACAGATCCACAGAAGGAGCCTGGTAGAGGACCAAGCAAGAGAGGTGTGGGCATGCAATTTGGACCTGACGTAACAAAGAGGTTCTGTGAGAAGAATGGACTAGAGGCCGTCATTCGAAGTCACGAGGTCAGAATGGATGGGTATGAAGAAGAGCACGACGGAAGATGTGTTACCAGTAAGTTTGACTGATTATCGACCAAGCGATCCTGTCACTGACACTTAGTAGTCTTCTCTGCGCCAAATTACTGCGATAGCACCAACAACAAAGGTGCATACATCAACATTGAATCGGACTACAAGTTGCAATACACGCAATTCGACGCAGTACCGCATCCTGATATCAGACCTATGGCAGTGAGTATCTCATACTAATTCGGTCCATGATTCTTTCACTAACTACGACATCTTCAGTACGCAAATAACTCCCCGCTCTCAATGATGTAGATATAGTATCCCAACCACATTTCACCACGACTTATCGACAGCAGACGGCATTATGACAGACAAAATCTAGAGGTTACGATCATATCTGTTGCATTTGCATGCTCGGCGCAATCTTTAGTTCATTTTCTAGCGAAGGTGTTGGGCTTGGGTTTATTTGTTTGTTTGTTTGTTCACTTGGGAACTGGAAACTTCCGTCACATGCCATTCTTTGGTAGGCAGATTATCAATTTACTTCTAAGTTGTGCTCACACGCTGGATCTCTTCTGTCCTGTTTATACTCATCCTAACAGTAAGACGACTCGAGACTTTGTCGTGTTCTAGAAGTATCTTGTAGAAGTATCAAATACCTCCTCCAGCAACCCCGCCTTTACCCCTCCTCTCAGCCGGAGAACGTACCCAAAACTCAAAAATCCGAGGTCATGGGATGGAAACTTATCTTCCAGAACATGAAGACACTCACTGAAAGTATAATAATATGTTGTCCCGCTACTCAGAAAACATCTGTACGCTTAGTATTGTGAAAGAGGAAAAATCAATAATCATATCCAATCTGTGTTTTATCCGAATCAAGCACTACCTACCACACCCAAACCTGTGTCTTTCCACCACTACAGTACATCTCCCCGCTCAGCGCATACTCATAATCTCAGCATCGGATTAAGCTAGTATGGCTGCACATCACGGATGGGGCAGTACCGCAGAAGAGGTAGGTAATGCAGCTCCGCCATCGTCTTTGTTGTGCTCATGTCCATGAAACTTGCCTTCTTATACTCAAGTACTCGGACGCTATCTGCAGATATTTCGCTCTTGTGCTTTCCGATCTTACTTTTGTGCTTCTACTACGTTAATATGTTCTTGAAAAGAAGAGAAGAGAGGAGAGAAAAAGCTAGCTGGCTAACACTAATACGACTGATTGTTTAGCGCCACACGCTCACTCACAGCATTGCCCTTCGCATGCTGAATGCCGCTGTTGAAGCAGCGCCTAAGATTGGTCCGCCGCAGAATATCGGTACGTCTATGCTGCTTTCTTTTGATGTACATGACCTCGATGACTTCTTCTCCAACTTCCTCGTCAAGAATCTCCTTTATCTTCCCCATACCCTCACCACCTTCCTCCCCGCTCCAAACCCCCTCCCCAAATCCAATCTCCACAGCTAAAACAGACTATGTAGCAATCGTCGACCCCTCCGGCACCCTCCTCGCCTTCATCCACATGGACAACTCCTACCTCGGCAGCGTAGAAATCGCCATCAAAAAAGCAAGGACATGCGTGCTGTTCAATGGAATCGAAAGTGCGGATTTGCTTGTGGCTAGTCAGCCCGGGGGACCGCTTTGGGGGATCCAGGAGACTAATGGGTGAGCTTCTGTTTTTGTTTTTTGTTTTTTTTTGGTTGCGGGATGGGGACGATGTGAGGGATGAGTGTTCGAAAGCTAATGCGACGTTCCATAGTGGTCTTGTCGTATTCGGCGGCGGTCTTCCAATCAGAGATGGGCAGGGGAGGATGTTGGGTGCTATTGGGGTTAGTGGGGGAAGTGTGGATGAGGATATTAAGGTTGCGCAGGCTGGCCTTGATGGGTTGAAGTGAGTGAGGCTGATTGTGTGATGAGGTGGTGGGCGACGGTGTGCTAAGGATGGATGGGATTTTGTGATTTAGGCAGGATGAAAGGTCGATGTTGAGTATATTGACTGGATTTCCATGTTGACAACAACTACTGTTTATTTGCGAGAGGAATCATTTGCATTGCGCAGATCGTGCTTTGAAAGTTACTGAATGGTCGGTCTCCATACAGACTAGCCTCTTTTACAACTACCATTGGTTCAGATTATCTCATGCATACCTTCCATGGTTTTGCCTTATTTATAACACGACCAAGAGCATTCGGTATCCTCCAGGTCTTCCAGGATTCCCACCTTTTGCACAAGTCAACTTGCCTCTGCGACAATCATCCTGTTGACAAAAAGTGGTATAAAGTCTGGTGTGTTCCTCGTAATAGAGGTAATTGGGTGGTTCTATATCCTGCGGTTGTTGTGAACATTTTCCGACGACGATGACAGAGCAGACGGCATGAGCTCGTGGACCAGAGAGATATGTTAATCCGCGGTGCCAGGTATATTGACCTCCTCGGTGCCCGAGGTCGTATGGGTAGGAGACATATTCTGGTAGTAGTATGATGAACAGGTATAGGTAAGTCGATGTGAGATGGATCTCGTTCTCGATGTAACAACGTTGTGCCATAGCATCTCGAGTATTGCCGGCTATCAGTGATCTTGGGAGATGATACCTGAGCCTGATACGCAGACGGTGGCCCAAAGTTTCCAGAGTTGCTGTACGTTTGATCTTTCTGCTGGTTACGAGGGGTCCTGATGTCTAATAGCAGAGAGTGATAGCAGATGTGTAGGGTGCTGACTCTGCTTGCGATCTGTTTTTTCAGCAGCTCGACATCTCGTGTTCCACGTCCATCCTCCTATCATCGAACTGATCTTCTCTGCTTCAAGAGATGTGTCTCTCTTCCAATTGAAACCCTGAGCCCTGCAATCAAACCACATGTTTGGTTCGTCAGAAGTGTTTGTACGTCTCCAAATCCTTCAATGAACCTTTCCTTCCAGGATATGCGGCTCCCCAATAGAACTTCTCCAGCCATATATCCAGCAGACATCGCACACCATATCCATTTTTTACTGGCCGGGTCTGCTACCAAGACCATTCCCCAACTTCGCCTCATGGTGCGTTACAATCTCCTCCCGCATTGCCTGATTGCCATTCAACGCTTCTTTGCGTGTTTCTATGCACCAGTCAGCCCCAGAAAGCCATTGCTATTGCGGCGTCAGAAAGCTGTGCCTGTACGACCACAAATGCCAGCAATATAATAGGTGAAATCAACAAGAGCAGAATAGTTGACTTACGAGGTAGCACTCTTTCAACGCCATGAACTCGGTGGCGCATTTGTCCTTGGTCACATGCTGATAGTCTTTGAAGATGCAGGCGCCGTATACCGAGCCCTGTGAGCAGGTGGATTAGCATTGGTCTTTGATATTGAGGCTAGTCGCTTGCTGGGCAATATCTAAGGGCTGACGAACCTCTTTGGAGCATTGTGCTGCTGCTTCGGCGAAGCGAACGATAGGGCGGACTGAGTATTTACCGGAGGTGGGAGTAGACATGTTGCTGTGCTGCGAATGTATGTAGAGGAAGGGAAGAAGAGAGAGGACTGAAATGCCAATGACAAGGTCGATGTCGTAATTACGTAATCGGTCCAAAACACCTCGTAGACGACCTGCCTGTTTCTGCATTTACAAACTTTTGATGACTGTCGATGACAAAGAAATGTTTGTTCATGTGCTGGCAGAGGATAGAAGATAGTCGTGTGACTCATTCCGTGTGATATTCGTTTCATCAGTATATTCATAATGCTACATTGCTACATTTTGATACCAACAGCAGTATCATTCCTAAGCTTCGTCGATAATATATGGGAAACTCCATGCTTTGATAGTCAGCCATATCCTCACCATTGACCCCTTCTCTGACGGCTTTGAGTTCCTAACCAGCATCGAACCAAGTTTCGTCACTCAGAGGGCATCGGGCACTCTTCACACCATAACTTCATCGAGTCATCCTCCGCCTAAATCTTCCACCACCAGACCACACTTCAAATAGGATAATATCCCAAACCACCATCATGACAGCACCACAGCGATCCATTTTACTACGCTCCCTACACATCCGCCCAGCCACACGTGCAGACCTCCCCGACATCGCCCGCCTCCACGCCGATGCCTTCAACACCTTCGAGATCTACGACTGGTTCATGCTACGCCGCCACGCTTACCCGGAGCAATTCTACCGCTACTGCCTGATGCGGGATCGTCTACTCTTCGACTCGCCAGACAACCGCTTCCTCATCGCCGAAGCCCCACGGCATGCAGTCGAGCGCGCTGTTAGAGCCAAGAAGGGCGTGATTGGCAACAGCGACGCAGTAACGGGGACTGAGGCTGTCCATGCCACCGCGGATCGACGACGGGCTAAACTGGAGGGTAATGCGGAACGCATAACAACCCCTAAAGCCGACGAAATGGTACCGCTAGCGTTTTCATGTCTGGAAGCTATGGGCGATTCGGCACTTTCGCGTCGCTGGAAGGCCGACTATTCATGGGATTCCTGGTTTGACCGCATTGCGTCCCAGGTCGAACGAAGCTATGTGCGATACTTGCTCAATCGTGTTGCCGACTATGCTGCGTTTGACATGCTGCGCTCGCGGTTTCGCGCATCGTTTACTGGAATACCAGGAGAGATGTTACTGCACATCCAATTTCTGATTACAGGACCGGAATATCAGGGACTAGGGGTGGGAAAAGCGTTGTTGTCAGAGGCGCTTGAGATGGGTAGACGGGAAGGGCTTTGTGTGGGATTGGAAAGTAGTGGTGCAGGGAAGGAATTTTATAAGAGGAATGGATTCAAGGTTACGCATGAGCATGTGATTGAGGAATGGGATGCTGGAAAGAACAGACCGACGACGAGGACGCCTGTGATGGTATGGGAGCCTGAAGATAGAAGGGGCCAGTGGTTGGAAGAGAACGGGATGGGTGGGTGGCGGATCAAGGGTTTGGAGGAGGAGGAGGGGAGTTCAGAAGCTGTAGCTCCGCTGGAAACGGAAGCAGGTCTTGGTGAGACATAAGGAAATAGATGTGACCCAAGTCAGGATGGTCACCTTGAATGCACTGTCTCAAAGTGTACTCGACATTGGTGTCTGAAGATTATCCTACGACTTTCCAACTACCCAAACATTTCACATCCTCAGTAATGTGCCGCAGATCCTGCAAGCTGAAATCAAGGCTCATCTCCTGACCGCATCTTCCCTCAACTTCAACAAAGAAAAAGTAATTCCACGGACCCGCCCCACTGGGTCGAGTATTGATACTCGTCAAATTGAGCCCATGCTCTCTAAACACCGCCAAGGCATCCGCCAACACACCAGGCGATGTATGATCAACCGTGAAGAGCACAAGCGCCTTGAACTTCGTCCCAACACTCCCATAACTTCCACCATGCTTATCATCCTCAGCACTTTCTCGTTGGCTTGATTCGGCCTTCGGCTTCCTCAAAATCATGAAACGTGTAGCATTATCATCTCGATCCTGAATCGTCTCCCTCAAAACATCTAATCGATACACCTCCGCAGCCAGCTCACTACAGACCGCTGCCGTCTCGCCCGTCTCATCCGCCGCAGCGATCTCAGCTGCTTTCGACGTAGATGAAATGACTTTCTTCTCGGCGTGTGGTAGTGAAGTGGACAGGAACTGTTTACATTGGCCTAATGCTTGTTCGTGAGACAGAACGCGCTTGACATTGGTGAGTGGAGGGAGGTGTGCTGGCGTATGCGGCGCTGATTGTCGCGGTCTACTGATTGGAGGTGTGTCTACCGGTGTCGAGGTATTTTGTTTCGATTGTGGCTGTGGCTGTGACTGTGCTGGTTCTGCTGTTGTTTTTTTAGACCGACGTTGTCGATAACCAAGCAGGAAATGCCTGACTTGGACGAAGGCTTCACCACAGACTTCCGTGGTCGTGTATCGCACGTTTGGGGCTGATGTGTTAAGGGACGAAGTTTTCAGGCTTGTTGCAAATAGATCAAGTGTTGTGAGGACGGGTCCGTAGGTTGAGTTTTCGAATGGCACTACGCCGCGATCTGCTTTGCCGCTTTGGACGGCAGCAAAGACATCGGAGATTGTTGTGCAGGAGACGAGGGTGTTGGAGGTGGAAGGAAAGGAGTTTTTGGCGGCCTATGTGTATTGGAAGTCGAGAATGGTCAGTTTATGGATTGCTCAAGAAAGTGGAATCTTTGCTTGACAAGGACGTCGCCTCACTGTCATATATTACGAGCTTACGCAGCTGCTTTGATAGCAAAATATAGCTTAACAAATGCTTGTTCAATATTTCTCGAGTCACGGTCACAAATGCACACCAAACCCACCATCTCCATTCCTGCACAAGCACGAGACGTACCTGATGCGTATATGACGCCGGAGGACCAAGATATGCTACTGACAGGGATTCCATATCTGAACCGATCGTAGATAGAAGCTGACACTGGTGAAAGTGAAAACAAACAATGAAACGCCAAGGCCAATGGTCTCGGTCCGCGCTTTTCGCCACTATCCCTCGTTCCTTCCTCTCCGAACACACCTCACTAACATCAACTTGATAATTGCAGTAAAATATCGTCAAACATCTCCGTCATTCGTCAATATTCCTTTCACAGACTCATTCACTCATCCTCGCTCGCATTCCAAGCACCACTCTTCACTTCTCGCGCCGCCTCCGGCAAAATCCAATTGTGCCTCTCCAACCTCTCCCTCTCTTCCTTCCCCAGCTCATTCGCCAATTCCAATTTTCTCTCCCAATCACCATCTCCATCACTTTCCAATCTGCACAGTACACTCGTTGTTTCTTTCGTCCTGCTACTATTGAGACCTTGCTGCAACACTTTGATCTCGTCCACCGTCTGCTCCCGTCGAGCTAAACATGGTTCAGCCACGCGTAATAGGCCGTAAAAGCCACCAAGTGGTTCTTTGTGGCGACGTGTGCACCGCGTGCATGTCGGATGTGTTTGAGAACAGAGGAGTTGCAGAAGGCTGCACTGGATGCAGGATGATGGAGTGATGACTGGTGTGATGGCGGATGCTGCATTGAGGTTGAAAGGCGCCGACGTAGTAGAAAGGCTGATATGGCTGATACCATTTTCGCAGGTGGAGTCTGACCTTGAAAGAATGGTGAATTGGCCATGCTTGACTTCGTAGTCGGACGATGCGTCAGAGAACGATGTCGCTGGTGTCGCAGCAAGCGAGGCATCGAAAGATGTGTTCGGAGAAGATGCACTCGAGCTATCAGACAGAGCCAACTTCTTCGATGGATGCGCGTCCCATGCAGGAATAAGCTGATTCACAGGTGTCGATGGCCTGAACGTAATCAATGGCGAATCAAGGATTTCAGGAGACACGATAAGTTCCTTGTGATCATCAATAACAGCTTCAAGCTCCTGTACAACCAATGGCGAATCAAGAAATTCAGGAGACACGACGAATTCAGAATGATTGTCAACGTCAGTAACAACTTCAAGCTCCTGTACAGCTTGGCAAGCTCTTCCCCGTCTTGTGAGCGACTTCATAGCTGACATAAAGCGATTGTGTATTAATCCGATACGAAGTGGTGCTAAGGTGGCAAGCAGTAGTGGCCTCAATAGCGATTGCGTTATTGAGACTTCTTTCCACGGAGTCTTGTTGTTACCGCAGTTGATGTGGTTATCCGATGTCAAAAGTGTGGTTGATCTATACAAAAGAGGAGGAAGGAGCAGCACAAGAAAGCTATATATGTTCACCGCACCACTGAAGAGCTGCATCTAAAGCTAAGAAGAGCTTAAGGTGTCTTGCGCCAAATCCGACGTTTCGAGCTCGAATTATATTTGAGACCTTGCTTCAGACAGAGCTAGATCTTGTCTTACAAAATACACAACCGCCATGAGTAGAGCTTTTCTCACGGGCAACTCTGAGACGGTCTGAATCACCGATACCTATGACCAAGTTCCAGTCCCATTGTTTAATTTACATCCAAGAACCGCCGTGAAAAGAGCCAGGCAGACGATTGATTTCTCTCGGAAGCACATCTGAAACATATCCGAGACAAGAGCTTGTTTCAGATAAACGTTTGAGGCGCCACACTCGACTGCACAGGGAAAACAAGTGATAAAAGTCTCGTCCATAGGGGTATCTATATACAAACACTCTACTCAACTACCTACCTATCCTATCACGAATGATTCCTACCTATCCTATCCTGTATGATATCTCTCTCTCTCTCTCATCGCGCTTCATACAAATATAACCTTTACACTTGTTATCCCCGCCCAATCCACCACCACCACCCTCAGCCCCTTGCTTGCCCTCTACAACCTCTACAACACATACCCACCCGGATTAACAACCTTCCACTCTCTAATCGGCATGGAATCCTCCAACTCAACCGTCCACCACAACGCCTCCTTCGCCTTCTCAATCTGCCTACTCTCCTCATACGCCCTCGCAAGCACAAACCATGCCTTTGAACTATCCCATCCACTTCCAAGCCGCGTAAGCGATGAGAGCAGACCATATGCACGGTCGCGCGCAGCGATGCGATAGAGCTCTAACGGCGACATTTCCCGGGATGACGACGACGACGATGTGGCGGGTGTTGTGCTTGATGGGAGTAGTGTGCTGGCATTAGCAGTGGTGGTGCTGAATGATTTCGACGGATCAGGGTTGCTCGAAGAGGAAAAGGTGAATGCTTCCTCTGCTGGGTCAGGCTTATCCGCTGGAATGAGCTGGCAGTAGTAGTCGAGCAGAATAGTGCTCAGTTCAACGATTGCTTCACGATGGTCTGGCTGATGTGATAGTGCTTGCTCGAAGTGGCGGAGGGCGTCGTGTGGAAGTGATTGCGACTGCAGGAGACGACCGTGCTGTTCAAAGATCAGTATCCGATAATTCACCACCAGCAATAACATAATGCATACCTGTGCGTGCACGTCCGCCCACAATTCCTCCACGCTTGAACCACTTGCCCAGCCTCGATTCTGAAAGTTCTTGACGCTACATCCGCTTGCTGAAACTTCGAGCTCTAATGCTGAGCTAAGCTTGTTCGCCTCTTCGATGGCGTCTTTGGCATCTTCGTTGACGCCGGCATTGATGTAGAGAGTGGCGACGAAGAGCCAGACTTGGATGAGCAGAGACATCTTCATACGTCTAGCTTGCGATGCTACAAATTGTGGCGCAAGACTCGACGTTTCGTGTGGTGACGGGACTGGTAATCGAGTGTCTTGCTGTATTGAATGCGCACTGTGCCCTATAGGTTCTGGTTCCGAGCTCTTCTCCATGTTATGAGGAATCGGTCTCAAAGGACTGGAGCCATTGTGCATCTGGGGTATGGCGGTTATACCGCTTTCTGAGTGTATCATCTGAGGATCGACAGGCTCTTTCTCTTCAGCTATGTCAGTGTTTGAAAACGTCGGGTGATCTTTATGTCCTCTGATGCTTCCCACTTTCTTCCTGAGACTTGAGCTGCGACTTGGTGGGTTGTGATTAGCGGAGTGATGCTTTTCGTGTGAAGTTCTTGCAGTAATGGTGTCGCCGCGGCCCGCACTCGTGCTTGGTCTCGTTGCGAAAACAGCGCTTGTGTTTGGTAGTGAAGTCGTGAGGGCGAGATTATCATAGCTGCCAGTAACGCTGCGCATGGCTTTATTTTTCGACATTAAGCTACGCATTGTTCCACCACTTGCTTTTGTTGGGGGCGGAAGGTTGTATGTCGATTTGGAGGGCTTGAGATGTGATACCTGTGCATTGATATTGCCAAATAGTGCTGCATATAGAGCAAATAGTCCTGAAGTTGCGTTGACAGCAGCCTCAGTCCCTTCCATTAGCTCGGCCAGTGCAATTTGAGTCATCTTGATCTCGAGCATAGCTTGTTTCTCATAGCTATCCATCATGTCAGCTAGCGTACCAGAATCTGCTAGACGTGGCCGCCGTCGTCTGCCGATCGTTCCTTGTCGGCTAGGTGCCTCAGCTTCTCTCGACATCAAGTCGTTCATTGCAGTACCGAACTGTTCGAACGCAGCGTCGCACGTGGCAGAAGCTAGCTGATAATCATCACGAGCACAAAGCAGCAATGCAAGAAGATGAAACACTGGTAGAAGCTTCCTCTGCTTGGCGAAGGAGACGTTTTCGTCGTCCTCTACAAGGCTCTCGCCTTCATCGGTTGATACTACTCCATCTGGAGCAGCAAGTGCTTGTATCTCTTGTGGATTCGCGAGAGCTCGTTTTGTGAGCTTGATTGCTGCAGGAATGTCTCTTTTCTCTGCTAGCAGTAATGCAAAGGCATACAAAGTCTCGGTACATTGCGAATCAGGGAGACCTAAGCTCATAGCCTTTGTGAAGTTTTCATTCGCCTTCTGTTGTAGGTCTTGGCGAATCTGTGGATCATGAGTCGACCTCGCATATTGCGCCTGGCCTATACCAATGGCACGATATGCAATTGCGGCTGTTTCTGCAGTGAGCGGCCTATGCGAAGATGCTTCCCTGGGCAGCTCGCTTGGCGACTTCGCGTCACCGTCGCTATTTATCAGAGTTTTTGAGAAGACCTTGTGCAACCAATCGCTTAGAGTATCGCTAATCTTTAGTGCTTTTTCTGACGCTTGATTTGCTCCATATCGACATGCAACACGAATGGCTTCCGCAGCGAGGCGCAAAGCGGTTTCATCGTCATCAAGATCGAGATCGTCCTCGCCTGATTTTTCAGCCCGGGCTTTGCCTCTCGAGATCAACTCGGCATAAGTGTCATACGCTTTGAATGCTAAGTCGAATTCGGCAAGAAAGGCGTGTATCGTGAAAAGGTGTCGTAGTATCTGGGTAGAGTGAAATGTTTTCGTAGCTGCACGGTAAAGTATCTATTGTGCGTCAGTTAATGCATTGCGTTCACGAAGATGTGGAATAGCTTACATCCAATGTACTGCGACCAACAGCAGCTTTACCGCCCGCTCCAAGCTCTGCATCTGTCCAATTTGGTCCACACAGCACCCGCCAATTACTCATGACGAGCTCTATCCAATCTCTGACCTCTTGGTTCGTCTCGTCAGCCTTGGGGAAACTAGTGTCCTTTAAGAGTAGACTCTCGTAATTGGCTTCCACTCTTTTCAGATCTGCACGCTGCTGCATTCTCGAGACCAGGAAGTCATCCTCTTCTAACAATCCACGATGCTCTGTGGTATCATGGTCTCGATGCACAGGTGACGGATGATAGACAAGGTCTTCTTTGGCTATTCTTGACAATCCAACGTAGAAAGCACCCCATACAGCTCGTGGAGAGTGATTCGTAAGTGAAGCTCTAGTTCCTAGTGGCTTCCATGATTGATCATCTAGGAATTTTGACAACAGATGGAACGCAGCCATCGCCTCGCCAAGATGTGCGGGATGCTTTTCTGCATCCAGAGAGAAAAACAGGCAAATGTGTGACAACAGCTCTTCTGTCCATCGTCGCAACTCAAAACTGGGCGAACGAAGCCCTACCACATGCGACACGTAACCGATAACCAAACGATATGTCTCCGTAGCTCTTTCCATGAGCCCAAGCGCTTCCAGCGAAAGTCCTTTGACGAGTGTGCCTTGAATGACCGCGACCGCCGTCCAGATAGCTTCGGTACTGGCTGAGCGTGGAAATGGACTTCTATGTAAGGTCTCCGGGACCTGAACGAGTGCATCGTGATAGTTGCCGCAACCAAAGAACATAGCCGCTCTTGTTATTAGACCATCGAGCAGATCTTGGCGACCTGTCTCTTGCTCAAGTGCTAGCGATAGTGCATTACCATATTCTCTTTCTGCTTTTTGATATCCTTCTTTTCCTTGATTCATAAGTACACCAGCTTTAGACGAGAGAATAAGACCTATCGGCCATTGATCAGCTCAGACCTAATGTATCTGTTCACAATATCTTGCTTACATCTTCGATCTGGAGCGTGCTTCTCGACTTTGCGTGCGAATTCAGGGATATCGTTCCATTGGCCATTACAGCGTGCTTCATAGAGTTGCGCGATATACCTCGCGCCCTTGCTCGAGTCTGAGGACTGTGCGGGAGGGTTAGTCTCGACTTTGGGAAAATGCGTATAACAAAGAGTCTCACAGCCATGTTCTTACAGCTCGAGGCGGAGCGACACCTTTCAGCTCTTGAATTGGTGCGCTACACAGCTCAAGACATGCTCACCACTCAGCCCAGCCGCGCAAAGTGAACGAAGAGATGGTTTGTCAAAAACAACAACGATGAAGGGATGATATCTTAGCGTCCCCGTCTTTTGGTTCGGCCACGTGAAGCCGCGCGCCAAGCTTTTGGTGATCGTGGTCCCTTTCAAGCTTCTCTCTTCCACCGTCCTTCAACCCCTCTGAAAATGATATTCAATGTCTGATGTCCAGAAGAAAGGCATCGGTCAGTGTGGACGTCGCTGATGATGGTAATGGCGCAGCACCAAGGCTGCAGCTACCAGCTACGTGCGAACCACCATCAGAAGCTAATCCTCCAAGTTCCAAGGTTTGGGTGGTTAGTATTGCATTGCAAGAGCAAGTCAATACCAGCTGAGACTGATTGTAGCTAGATCTTTGGTGCCACCGGCCACATAGGTCGGTCTTTGGTCAAGATCGCATTGGCCAAGGGCGATGAGGTGGCTGCTGTTGGCCGAACATATGAAAATACCATTGAGCAGATGAGCGACTGGCATCGAAAGTGTCTAGGCATGCTTTGTGATGTTCGACTCAAAGACACGGTAGACGCTGTGATACAAGGTGCTATAGAGCATTTTGGTCGCATTGATATTATTGCAAAGTAGGTACGTCAAGGGACTTCTGATCATAACAAGCTCGGCTCGCTAACTATGAACCTTTCCGTCACTTCCAGCTGCACAGGCTATGGAGTTGTTGCTGCTGCTGAAGATCAATCTCATGATGATATCGTGAACCAATTCAATACGAACTTCCTGGGCACGCTACACATCCTTCAGTCCTCTCTAGCTTACTTTCGCACCCACTCCATCCCAGGTCGCTATCTCATTTTCTCCTCCACTGCTGGCGCTCTAGGTGTCCCTGGTTTAGCGCCTTACTGCGCAACAAAATATGCAGTCGAAGGTCTTGTCGAAAGCATGCTCTATGAAACAGACGTCTTCAACATCAAGGCTACTTTGGTAGAACCAGGTCATCTACGACTCGACGACAGTGATACAGATATGCCCGGCCTTGCTGCTGCAGGCACGCATGCCAATTCAGTCTCAGTGAATCCTATTATCGGCGTGTCAGGCGAGCCCAGTACTGGCCATCGGTCTCTTGCTGCTGAGCGTGGCGATAGACGTCAACGATTTGGACATTTCTACGTCAAGCCTAATCCATCACCAGCATATGCTACATCTACATCACCTGCAGGCCATGCTAAGCGGATCTTTCAGTGGCTGGACACTCGCCAACCAACATCAGCTGTTCGAAGTGCCGAGCTTGTGTGGCAACTAGGTCATTGCACATATCCACCTCTACGATTGTTGCTTGGGAGTTATGCAGTCGAAAGTATTAGAGACAGATTACGCAGTGTTCTTGAAGAATTAGAGGATTGGCGGCATTTGTCTTTTGGAGAAGATGGTAAGCCTGTCGTTCAGGCTGTATCAGCCCAAGATGGGGGTTTAGACAGAAGAAGAAGCATTGGTGAGCGCGATAGTAGTGAACTTAATGGTCGAGATGTTCAAGATTGGCTGGATCAAAGCCAGATGGATATGGACGATGACTCTCAGATGATGATGTAGAATGAGCGGAAAGATTACTCAAGTCATGCAAGGCTCTGTCAAGTTGCCCCGCTCATAGTCAAAGTCCGGTATGATGACTGTGATGCATTGATCGAACTTATCTTCATTCGCTTCTTAGTTACATTGGTATCAAGACGACAAACGGGACGATGACAGAAGGTAATCCAGAAGCTTGATTTTTCGGATTGGCAGTCAACAGCACAGTACCAGGACAGCTCGATCGATATCGACCGGACGGATTGGGAACGATGACTCTTTTGTTCTATAAGAGTCAAGGGAATGAGTTAGATTCAGGGGCCGTGCCTTTTTTTGTGTACCGGATCAGCTCCGCATTGAAGTGACATCAAAGGGAATTTTGACACATTAGATCGCCTCTGCCTCTTTCTTTCCAGTCGCATTCAATCAAACACACTTACTCTTCACATAAGCCCTCACAGTAGAACAGCGAAGGCACACTTGTCACAGCACTCTCACAGCATCACCTTATCACCAATAATCTTCAGCAATTATGGCGCTCCGCGCACAATTCGAAGGCTCCAATGAGTATGCCTCTTCTTCACCCTCACGCCACCACCCATCTCTCTCCCACTAACACACTCCCCCATAGAGTCGGCGTCTTCTCCACCCTCACAAACTCCTACGCCCTCGTCGCTGTCGGTTCCTCCGAAAACTTCTACTCGATCTTCGAAGCCGAACTCGCCGATGTCCTCCCAATCTGCCACTGCACCATCGCCGGCACGCGCATAATCGGGCGCCTAACCTCCGGCAATCGTCACGGCCTACTCGTCCCTACGTCCACAACCGACCAAGAACTGCAACACCTGCGCAACTCGCTCCCAGACAGCGTCAAAATCCAACGGATTGAGGAAAGGCTGTCAGCGCTAGGAAATGTGATCGTCGCGAACGATCATGTCGCGCTGATACATCCGGATTGTGAGCGCGAGACGGAGGAGCTGGTTGCTGATGTGCTTGGCGTGGAAGTGTTTAGGCAAACGGTGGCGGATAATGTGCTGGTGGGCACGTATATGGCGTTGAGTAATCAGGGGGGCATGGTGCATCCGAAGACGAGCGTGCAGGATCAGGATGAGTTGAGCAGTTTGTTGCAGGTGCCTTTGGTGGCGGGGAGTGTAAATCGAGGGAGTAGTTTGGTGGGCGCCGGAATGGTGGTGAATGATTGGCTGGCTATTACTGGTAAGTTTTGCAAGTTGCAAGAGCTTTGCACATCAGCTTGCGCACATTTTGAGAATCATGCTAATGAGATGTCTACGTATAGGTCTCGACACAACGGCCACAGAACTCAGTGTGGTAGAGAGTGTTTTCAGACTAGGAGAGGGCAATGGTCCCAACGCCATCAACACAACGAACAAGGACACCATGGTAGAGAGTTTCTACTGATTACAGGCCGAGCCAAGATCAGAGGGCAAAGAGCGGACATGTCTGCCTGATCAGCCACTTTTTGTTAGTCACTAGGAGTTGCAAGCTCTGTTGTATATCGCGAGCCATATCCGGCCAACATTCCTCATAGTATAGATACCCAATCCAATCCTATCATAACAATTCGAACAAAAAGACTTCACTCCAAAAAAATGGACCTGTCAAGGCTGCCATCCTAGTATAGTGTTATAGTCCACCGAGCAAGATATAGCCGAAAAAGGCCCGCCCATACCCTGCCCAATCAGCCTGCACTCTAAAAACATGAAACACCTCTGAAACACTGCCTCTTCACCAAATCATCACTAATCCCAAACCATGTTCGAAGAACCCGCCACAAAGCGGTACATGCCGCCACTGCCCATCCCACGTCCACATCACTGACTCAGCCTATAGCATTCGCCGCTCAGATCTCCGCTCACCTTCTCGTTCCCGTTCACCCACCAACCACAATGACGACGGGATCCAAGAAGCACTTCGCGCCAAGCTGCGGTCGGCGATAGAACTTGACTTTATTGATGTCAACGCGAAATCAAACACAACGGATGAAGGAGAAGGGCAAGAGGAGGATGATAATACGTTCGCATTCAAACTCTTCGCTTCTACGCCCAATCCCAATCCCATCCCCAACACCTCAGTCTCGGCTTCGACCTCAACCTCAACGCATCCACCAGCACCAGCCACAGCCTTAACAACACATCCAGAGCGCATCCAACTAATCACGCTCGACGACGCAGCAAATACCACCACCGAGGGAGGCTCATACCCGATTCCCAAACGCCTGCTATCTTACTACATCGCCGCCCCAGCAAGTACTGCTCAAAAAGAACGCTATCGCGCCTCTGCGCTGACGACAAACGATGTATTGAATTTAGCAAAGATTCAACGGAGAGGGCTGGCTTGTCCTTGGCGTGTGCTACATATACCTATAACATTAGCGCCTGCATTACTCAATCCCCAATCCACAAGCACAACAACAACCACAACAGCCACGACAGCCGTACCAGCGCACTCTGCAATAGAAACAGATGAAAATGTTACCAAAAAACGCACCCGCAAATCGAAAAAAACACGTATCAAACTCCGCCTCAAGTTCCAAAAACGCGCTGAACACGACCTCAAGCGCAAGGAGGCTGAGAAGGCGAAGGAGGAGCACCTCAGGGATAAGAAGACACGCATGAATCGGGCGAAGCAAATTAGGAAGAGGGAGAGGGCTAGGCTTGCGAAAGGCGGTGGTGATGGTGGAGGGGATGGGGCTGAGGGCGAGGCTGATGGTGATGTGGGCAGTGGAGATGAATAAAGAGGGCACTGCGACGATGTCAGGTTGGAGAAGAGAAAGAGAGGTGACCTGCGATACGCACGAGCGTAATGATGCTATCAATATATAATACCTATAATGTCTATACCGCATCTACCCAAACCACCTCACCTCAGACTAATACCAGCACGCACACTCCGACTCATTTAGCCATAACATCAACATACCTACTACCCTTCCCCTTCTTCGCCCTCGCCGTCGCTCCCGCCTTCCTCGGCCCCGGCCCACCAAGCAAATCATCCAGATTATCCGCGCCTCCCAACCCCGTCGGCGGCCGACTCGGCGGCGCACTTCCAGGCGCACTCGGCGGCAACGGCACACCCGCCGGCATCAGCCCTCCACCCAGAGGCGTAGGCGGACCACTTCCCATCGCCGGACTAGGCGGCAACGTGGGCGGCGCTGCCAAACCCATAGGTGGCCCAGCTCTCGGCGGTGGTGGCGTGGCCTTCGCCGCACTCGTTGCCTTCTCCTCTGCTGTCGCGTTCGGATTGACCCATTTCTTGGTTTCGGGGTCGTAGTATAGAGATAGTTTGTCGCCGAGCTTGCCTTTGTGGACGGCTGGTGGGGCTGGGCCGGCGTCTTTCTTGCCGCCAAACCAGCCGCCCAGCCAGCCTTTTTTGGCTGTTGTGGGGGAGAGGGCGTCACGTTGTGCTGGGATGTTGTTAGTTCTCGTGTGGATATAGAGGGTGGGTAGAGATTGAGGAATAAATGAGGTGATGGAGTTGGTGTGATTGTGCATGTGAACTTACCATCAGCTTCAGCAGCCTTCCTAACCACTTCGTCAGCATCTCGGTCACGCTGAGCCTTTTGCTGACGCTTGAGGTCATCGGCTTGCTTTTGAAGAAAGTCATCATCGTCGTCGTCGAGGTCCATTATGCCCTTCTTCTTAGGCCGAGGTGCATCCTCTGCATCCGGCTCTTCGGCTTGAGAGCTTGGGTCAGCGTCGTTAGTGTCTGGTTGGTAGGGCATGTATCCACCTGCGCTAGGGTCATAGGTGGAGGTGGAAGGTTCGTAGCTGTTTGAAGGTTGGTAGCCTGCCATCGGGTTGTAGCCGGACGTATCAGTCTGGTATTCATTCTTGATAGCAGTATCGATGGTCAAGCCAGACTCTGCTTCGTCTCCGGGAGCGGAGAGAGGAACAGAGGGCTCGTACGGTTGATAGCCATATGATGATGGTTCATATCCATTTGAAGCTGCATTTGTCTCTTCTGGCTTACTTTCTGCTCCGGCAACATCCGCCGAAGGCTCGAAAGCCTCAGCTTCGTCGGGAGGATTGGTTGCTTTATATGTTGTGGCGGGCATGTATCCGGTTGATGGCTCAATAGGCGCAAGTGGTGCATATGCCGAGGCACTATCAGACTCTGGGACAGAGGGCGCATATTTCGAAGACGACGGCCGACTGTCAGATACTGCTGATGAAGTACTATATCTATTGTTAGGTGGGCGGACGAGGCCGGGATACTCCATCAGTGGAGTCACTGGCCCCGAAGGAGTATATGTGTTGGGCGGCTGCATGCTTGCCCTTCGTGATGCTGGATAGCTAGAATGATCTACAGCAACATCTTCCGGCACAGACTCTGCTACCAGTGGCACATATGAATCCTGTGTTACCATTGGATGCATACCTGATGGCTCATATGCAGATGTGCTTTCATTCGTGGCATATCGTGATAATGTGGAAGATTGTCGCTGGAATGGAGGATGTCTAGGTGGTGAGCCAAAAGCTGGAGGTAGGGTATCCTGACTCAACCTCCTATCGAATGGCTTCTGCGCCATGTCTGGAGATAGACCATATGAAGGTGCGTACGGGTTGTGTGACGATTTATTCTGCTCTGGCGACGATCCATATGCACTAGGAGCATAACGGCCTCCACCAGCGCCGAACGATGGTACCCGCACCATGTCATTTCCAGGGTGGAAGTCTGCTACAGAAGGTGATCTGCTAATCGTCGGCGTGCCAGTTCCGATACGACCAAATGGGCCGGCTTCTTCGGCTTGGGCAGCAGCAGCGCCCTGCGTTCCATCGCCGTCTTCACCAACGACGAACTTATTGAACTTTGACCACACACTACCTGATACTTTATCAGCCGACAGCTTGGAGATCCAGCCTGACGATGAGTTCTGGGGAGACTGTGATAGGCGTTTCGACAGATCATCAACGGCAGCCACGAGTGTAGGATGATAATACGGTGATCCTCTCGTGGAAGACTTCAATGCGTTACCAATAGCCTCACAGTATTGCTGACCTTCACTCCGCATACCAATCTCGGCCAGCTCATATGCATGTTCTAATTTGTACGACTGTAGATGAGGCGGGAAGAACGTCGGCGCAGAAGGTGCTAGCGAAAGGGCGAATTCATACACTTCAGTGAGTAAGATCGCGTCCGTGTCAGCAATCTTTGGTGAAGCTTCACTTGCAAGATCTGTACCGAGCAGGGTGAAATGTGCTTGAAGGTCATTTGCACCTCCGAACACCGCCACGTTGCGAGCGAAGAGATAACAGACATGTGCAGCTTCAACTCTTCCATAGCTGATCAGGAGTTTACCTAACGCAATAAGCGCATTCTCATCACCATTACTCCTATTATTGACAACTAGAGTTAGCGTCTCACGCCACTTCTCGAGACCTTCGGCTGCATCTCGTGCTTGACCCGACTGATCTGCAGTGTTGACCATTTGGAAGCCTTGACGAGCGGCAAGAGGCACAAGCTGGTCGATGCTTTCATCCCAATTGCCGGCGAATACCTCATATAATGCTGCAAGTGACCGACTGTCTTGACTCGTGTTTCGGACCTGCTTCTTGACAAACTCTTGCACGACTTGCTTCCATAGACTGTTGTCTGCAGTCGAAGCAAGCACAAGGGCGTGGCCCCAAAGTTGATTGTCCACTGCATGCCATACTGCCTTCTCACGATCACCCGCCATCAAATAACCCCGAATGTCGTTAATGATGCGAGGGTTAGCTGTTGTAGGTACCTCACTTATCAATGGTGCTGCTACCGGATCAGACGAAGCAGCGTCTAAAGCCAACAGCTCCTTCACAGCGGCAGTGACGCTAGCATTGCCAGTCAGAAGACCATCATGCTCAACGAAGAGGCGCATCAATTTCCAGAGGAGGACCTTCTCTTCTGCCTGTCTAATACCGCCAGCATTTGTAACAGTCATCTGCTCCAACACGGCAATGCGAGTACTCAACCAGGTGAGTACATCCTTTTTCTTACCCTTCGATCTCAGTGGACCAGGGAAAGTACTCAAACCATTATCGTCTGAAAGAATGTCTTTCGCTCTCTGTAATTTGACTTCCCCCGATGTAGGCTTGAGCTTAGGAGCACTCTGTCCGCCACCATAACGAGGAATGTGCTTTGGTATGCTCGAAACCACCAGACCACCTGCGCCCCATCGAAAAATTGGGGCGCCTCTCCATCTCTGGAGCTGATCCACCGCGGTTTCATTCTGCGGTAGCACGAAGTCTTGTATATCATGTTCAACATAAGGCGATGCTAGAGAGGCTTCTGTGGGGGGTATTTGTGAGGCCAATGATCGATCCTGTGTTAGATTCCGGAGTTGAGGTTGTGCTCGCATATGTACAGGACTAGACGTCCTAGGTCTGATAGGTGGGGTAGGTACAAAAGCTTCCTGCAGTGGTAATTGCTGCGGAAAAAGATGTGGTGCATAGCTGACTGACCGATCGCCCAGTTTAGGTTTCGCCAAAGAGGCTGCTCCATAACGTGAGTTGGAGACAGGTGGGAGCTGCATCAAACCCTGCTGTGGTGGAGGTTGATTTTGAGGCTCCAAGGCTCGCGCTGGCACTCCAGCATAAGCTAGTGGACTTGAAGTACGAGGCACAAAGCGGTTTGCCGCTGGTGGCGGTGCAGGCCGCGAAGGTAACGCAGCTTGACCTTGGGATGTACTCGGTTGTGCATGCGCATTGGATGTTTGTGCATATTGCGATGCAGCATTACGTGATTTCTGAGGCGATCTCACTATAGGAAGTTCCTCGAACATGACCGGCGTTGAGGTTTTTGGAGGCGGTTGTGTTTGGCTGGCTACCATACCTGAGTTAGGCGAATAAGGCGAATGGGCCCTTTGCGGGAATGGCTGAGGAGGTTGTGTCAATTGTGTACCGGCGTATCGCGAGGTTGCTGGTGTTGATGGCTTGTTCTGTGCTGTTGGGTTTGATGCCTGATTCATTGCAGGTGAATATCTATTGTTGGCTGGAGGCGCAACCGCCGCATGTTGCCCATCTAGGGCTGCAACTGGAGCGATAGCACTCGTTTGTGGAGGAAATGGGTCGAGCTTATCGGGACCACGGAATTGAGTATATTGCGAATAGACTGCCGAAGACGTTCGTGGAGGAGCGACAGGTCGTCCTGGAACAAGAGATTGCGCAGCGCCAGATGGTGGCGGCGGTATTGCTGGAGGTGATGGAGATAGTACTTGCTGTTTCGGTCGGCGTACTGGTGGAGGTCGATTCATAGGTAAGTCCTCGAAGAATTGCATAGGAGTAGATACGTTTCTTTGAGCAACAGATGGAGGCTGGGCCGCTGCTGGAGTTGCGTATGTGTTTGAGAAGGGCGATGGTACTGGTGCGAAAGAGGTTGACGTTGGTGCCGTGGGAGTGGGATTGATCGCATTCGCAGGAGCATACAATGAGGTAGGCCTAGATTTGGTGGGTTCCGCAGCAGGTATAGGAACTGTTGCAGATATTGGCTCATCTGGAAGAAATCCTTCCTCATCATCTGCAAAAGCAGCACCCCAAGTGTCGTCGAGTACGGCAGGATCCCCAAAAGCCTGTGCCCAGCTGTCTTCGACTGCCGGTTTCGCTGTTCCCAGCCAATCATCATTATCAGCTTCAAGCGTTTGCGGTTGTGTCGCTACAGGTACTTCCTTGACAGTGCTAGCTGGCGTATCAAGCCCTTCGGTAGCCATCCAACTCATATCAGGCTCTGTAACTTTGTTTGTGGCAACAGGAGAACCTGCCTCGTTATTTTCAGTGTGCAGCCAGTCTTCATCAACAAATGGCTCTGCTGTGTGCTCAGTAGTATGTACATCTGTGGTGTTCTGTATAGTGTCTCGACTCTCGCTAACTGCGCCATCAATAGTATTCGTATCATTGTTGGCAGCCAAATGCTTCTCCCAGTCGTCTTCGGAAGTCTCAATGGCTGAGGTAATGTCGTCGCGCTGACTATCTAAGTTTTCGGTAGTGGGCATCAACTCCCCAAGTGCCTCGTCTTGTGAACGTGAATGCTCCGTAGCAGTGTCTGGATTTATGTGTTCATCGGCGGGCATAGAGTCTTCTGCATATTGAGCATTAGTATCCAAGATAGGTCTTTCGACTGTTGTGTCCTCATCATCATAGAGCTTCTCTGCATCTTCCTCTCCGGCCAGCTCTACCTGGGACTGTGCGTGGGTATCCTCAGTATATGATATCTCGTCCTCCTCAGTTGCCATCCAGTCTAGCTCGCCATGCTGTGGCTCTTGTGACATCGCTTGCGTTTGCGTGACTGGCGCGAGGTAGTGCTCCATATGCTTATGTGGTTCTGCATTGTCATTTACGATCGTTTCCTCCACTTCTAGTTCTTGCTCGAGTGTTGGTGGTTGAGTCTCCGCTTGCTTCATCAGGGGTGGGCTTGTGCTCTTCAGATGGCCTTGATGGGAGTTCGTGTTAGTGATCGAGGACATCTGGACGTCCGCCAACTCCTCCACTTGCCGTGGAGTTTCCACGCTTGACCTCCTTGTTTCTGCTTCAGTCTCGACCGCACTATCTTGAGAGTCTACGGAAGTTCCTGCTGAGGGAGGATTATACGATGTGCTGGGCGTATCTTGTTCAACAACAGGTATTTCAGCGCGCACTGACTGCTCTTGAATGGAAGATGGGAGAGTTGGTGGAGAACCCGTGGACCCATTGGGATGTCGATGCTCATGTGGTATGTGGCCGAAAACATGGTTTAAATTAGAGGATGCGGGCATATTGGCGGCCAGGAGACTGCTGGGCTGTCCAGTCACTGGCTGGACCGCAGGATCAGAACCTGGCAACTGTGAGGCCGAGTTTGTTTCTTCGTGAGATTCGTTTGTAGACTTGTGCGGCGCAGAAGTATTAGAGAAAGCATTTGCCCAATCGTCGTAAGGGTCGTGGTCATCAGGGGGCTTGGAGGAGGAAAGCCAGGCTGAATCCATTAGGCTGAGGGAGGCTGGTCATTCAGGCTTCCCGTAGTGTGCTCGAAGCCAATTGCAGTGGTCCCTTCACAAAGTTAGGGAAGAATGTTACAAATGAATGAAACATAGATGTTTCAGGTCCGTGTCGAGATGAAACACATCTCCACATCTCAGATCGTCATGCTGCACGTGTCACAACAACAACAACATCTCGAACAAGTATTTGATACTCGCATAAGAAGCATTGGGGATGAAAAGCTCCACAATCTCGACACCCATCACCTTTCGCAACGGATATTTCACCTGAGAGCTGATCAAACAGCCCCTACCCACGATCAATGAGAGCTACTTATGTCCAAATATCACGCTCCACGCAGCTCACACGCTTTCGAGGACGACGATGATTCCGACCAAGACTTGGCCCTTGACGAACTTGACACGTTCTCTCCACTAGACACCGGCAGCTCGCGACGCACAAATGGACAACCTATACCAGGACATGGCTCAACAGGAGCATTGGGCGGCCATCTCGAACTTCAAAGACTACGGCGGAGTATCTATCATAGTGTACGAGGCCGGCGCTCGGAAGACTCCCATCATGAAGACATAAGAGACCTCCACAGCGAGGATACAGCTGGACTTCTTGAGAATGGGGAAATTGATCGGGAAACGAGTATGGAGGAGGACTCTGGGCCTTTACTTGCCAAAAAGAGACGATCAGCGACAGCTTCGAAGCCTGGACACAAACGAAACGTCAGTAGCATCGGTAACATATGGACAAAGATGCGTTCAACACCCCAGTCACAGATTGCGGACGACTTCGAACACAGCAAGGCGCGTGGAATCGTGGTAGGCAATCGTCAAAAAGCACGATATCCACCGAATATCATTTCGAATGCCAAGTACACACCTTGGTCTTTTTTACCTCGGACTCTGTATCACGAGTTTTCGTTCTTCCTCAACCTTTACTTTCTGCTCGTGGCGCTGTCTCAAATCATCCCAGCTTTGCGGATAGGCTATCTTAGCACATATGTCGCTCCTCTGGCTTTTGTTCTCTGTGTAACATTGGGCAAGGAAGCTTTGGACGACCTCACTAGAAGGCGACGGGATGCGGAAGCGAATTCAGAGAGGTATACAGTAATAGCATTCGAAAATGGAGCTACAAGCAAGAATAAGACGAGCAAGACGAGCAAGAAGTCATCCACAAACGGACGCAGCCATCAGAGAGTGGCATCGGCGAGTCGTCTGAATAACATTGCCGAGGAGGAAGAGCAGACACAAAACAGCAATCGACACGCTGCGGCGCCAGTCCAAGAACTGACTAGAATGTCACGAGATATCAAGGTTGGCGATGTGTTGAAGCTCGGCAAAGACCAAAGAGTGCCAGCAGACCTGGTGATCTTGAAAACGATCTCGACTGACATTGATGAAACCAAGCCAGATGATACTGGTGAAGTCTTCATCAGGACCGATCAATTGGATGGAGAAACCGATTGGAAGCTACGACTAGCAAGCAGCGTCAGTCAAACAGCTCCACTTGGCCGCCTCTCGGATGTCACGATCAATGCGGGAATGCCAGAGAAGAACGTAAACGAGTTTGTCGGCTCAATGACCATGGGCAACAATTCCATACCCCTCACAATCGACAACACAGCATGGGCTAACACTGTCATCGCATCAGGTGGAGCGGTCTATGCCGTTGTAGTGTATACAGGCTTACAAACGCGGCAGGCCATGTCAACATCAGCATCTAGGAGTAAAACAGGTCTCCTGGAATATGAATTAAACGCACTCACGAAAATACTTTGCGCACTTACTCTATTCCTATCTGTGGTTCTGATAGCGATAGAACAGATTGAGTATCCCGATGATCGCCGCTGGTACATTGGTGTCATGCGTTATCTGATCTTGTTCTCGACCATTGTTCCCATAAGTCTGAGAGTAAATCTGGATTTAGGCAAATCAGTATATGCCTGGTTTATACAAAAAGACAAGGACATTCCTGAAACGATAGTTCGAACAAGCACGATTCCTGAAGATCTTGGTCGAATTGAGTATCTACTCAGTGATAAGACGGGAACTTTGACACAAAATGATATGCAGTTACGCAAGATTCATGTTGGTACCGTCTCATATGCGAATGAGGCAATGTCAGAAGTCGTTTCGTATGTACGCCAAGGCTTTAGTGCACTTTCTACTGCTTATGGGGAGGGCGGTGTGAAAGAAGCAGTGGCAGGAACTACAAGAAGTCGACGAGAAATAGGCTTCCGTGTTAAAGATCTCGTCCTAACACTCGCCTTATGCCATAATGTGACGCCGAGTACGGAGACAGAGAACGGCAAACCAGTCACAACATATCAAGCCTCATCACCAGACGAGATTGCAATCGTCCGATGGACAGAATCAGTAGGCCTAAGATTGATACAACGAGATCGAAAACAGATGACCTTGGAATCGACTCACACTGGGCACGCAATAATACGGGTCAAGATTCTCAATGTATTTCCTTTTACATCAGAAGGCAAACGAATGGGCATAATCTTGCGCTTTACGAATTCGGACGGCACAGAAAACGATGACGATCCAGTATGGTTTTACCAGAAAGGTGCCGACACTGTAATGAGTCCGATCGTCGCGGCAAACGACTGGTTAGACGAAGAAACAGCCAACATGGCTCGAGAAGGACTCCGCACCCTGGTCGTCGGTCGAAAGAAGCTCTCTCCAAAGCAATACGCCGATTTCGCCACCCAATACAAGGACGCCTCACTCTCCCTTCAAAACCGTGATGCAAACATGTCTCGCATCGTCGCTACACACCTCGAAAGCGACCTCGAGCTCCTTGGCGTTACCGGTGTTGAAGACAAGCTCCAACACGACGTGAAGCCCTCACTCGAACTCCTCCGCAACGCCGGCGTCAAAATCTGGATGCTGACAGGCGACAAAGTCGAGACCGCGCGCTGCGTCGCAGTCTCCTCTCGCCTAGTCGGACGCAGCCAATACATCCACTCCATCACAAAACTCTCCCACAAAGCCCAAGCAGGCCCTGCTCTAGACTTCCTCACTACCAATCCGACATGTTGCCTCCTCATCGATGGCGAATCACTAGCAATCATGCTCGCGCACCACCGCACCGCCTTCATCACCGCCGTTGTCCGCCTACCAGCCGTCATCGCCTGTCGCTGCAGTCCCACCCAGAAAGCCGACGTCGCCATTCT
>Ga0160428_1000480_pt1 | contig 44071 bp, 36 predicted proteins | sample SolpanmetagenomM_FD_108198 | JGI IMG/M metagenome (GOLD analysis project Ga0160428, IMG submission 108198) | Solar panel surface microbial communities from Lawrence Berkeley National Laboratory, California, USA - M | ecosystem: Engineered > Built environment > Solar panel > Unclassified ... | reverse complement strand
TACGGGCCGGTGCACACCGTGGCTACCGAGTTTGACTTTACCACCTCCAAGCTGCCTTACCAGCCCGAGGTGCTAGCCCAGGCCAGCGTTACCTCGGACCGTCAGCTGGTGCCGGGGCTGGGCCGCACCGAGAAGTTTGTGCTCGAAGGCGTGTGGGACCAGCAGCGCATCAATTTTTCGACTTCGCTGGCGCAGACTGGTACCACGAACCGCGCTACTATTAATGGTGCGCTGGGATTTTTGCCCAGCGCCGTGCAAGTGATTTTTAGGCGGAGCGGCCTGCACCTGCTGGACCAGGAGTACGTGATTGCGGCCGACAACTCGGTGCGCATCAGTGGGGGGGTAAGGAATTTGATATTCAAAATTTTACGCTTACCAATGGCAGTGAGCGCATTAGTGCCCAGGGCGTCATCTCGCCTGATGCGCGGCGGCCACCCCTGCGGCTCGATGTGGCCAACTTCGACCTGAGCTCGCTCACCTCCGTTATCGGCCAGCGGCTGGGCGGGCGCTTGAACATGCAGGCGGCCGTGAGTGGTATCTACAACCAGCTGGCTATCAACAGCACGCTGGCCGTGGACTCGCTTGTGTATGAGGGCACGCCCATCGGGCAGGTGGCAGGACGCGGCGACTGGGACAACCCCAGCGGCCAGCTGCGGGTGAACCTCGATGTGGCCCGCCAGCAGCAGCGGGTGCTCACGGTGACGGGCTACCTAGCGCCGGGCTCGGCCACCCAGCAGCTGAACCTGACCGGCGAGCTAAACGATGCGCCGGTGGTGCTGGCCCAGCCTTTCTTAGGCAGCATTCTGCAAAACCTGGGCGGCACCGGGCGAGGCCAGCTGCAGCTCGGTGGCATGTTTAGTGGCCCTACCCTAGCCGGCGCGGTCGATGTGACGGATGGCCGCTTCACCTTCGGCTACCTGGGCACCACGTATAAGTTTGCCGACCGTATCAGTTTCACTACTAGTTCGATAAGCTTTGCTAATGTGCAGCTGCGCGACCAGCAGGGCAACCTGGGCACCGTAACAGGTCTTATCCGGCACCAGGGCTTTCAGAATATGGTGCTGGACATGAACGCTAGCTTCCGCAAGTTTCAGGTGCTGCGCACCACGCGGCGCGACAACGATCTGTACTTTGGTACGGCCTACGCCACGGGCACAGCCACCGTGCGCGGCCCCGCCGACGACCTGGTGGTGAACGTGACGGCCACCTCGGAGGCGGGCACGCGCCTGGCCCTACCCCTCGACAACGCGGCAAAAGCTGAGCAAGCCAGCTACATAAAGTTTGTGAATCGCAACCTGCCCGACTCAGTACGCCGCCGCCAAGTGCGGCAGGCGGCCGTGCTAGCGGCCCAAGACAAGGTAGACCTATCGGGCATTCGCCTGAACATGAACCTGACGGTGACGCCCGACGCCTACCTAGAGATTTTGCTAGATGAGAGCACTGGCGACGTGATTCGGGGCACCGCGACCGGCCAGCTGCGCCTGAACATCGACACGCGCGGCGATTTCAACATGTATGGGCAGGTCGAGATTGTGCGCGGCGCCTACAATTTCACGCTGCAAGGGCTGGTAAATAAGGAGTTTGTGGTGCAGCCTGGGGGCGTCATTACCTGGAATGGCGACCCACTCGATGGCCAGATGAACGTGTCGGCTACCTACACCCAACGCACCTCGCTGTCGCCAATTCTGGACTCCAGCACCTCGGCAGGCACCTCGGGCGCGGTCGTGCCCGTTACGGCCGTAATGAACCTGACCGGGCCGCTACTGCTGCCCGTTATCAAGCTGGCGCTAGAGTTTGATGACGCGCCCAGCTCGCTGCAAAACGACTTGGCGGCCTTCATTGCGCTACTGCGCAATGACGAGCAGGAGCTGAATCGCCAGGTATTTAGCTTGCTGGTATTCCGAACGTTATCGCCCAAGAATAATAGTAGCTTTAGTGGAGTTTCGCTCACGGGGCAGGGCAATGCGGTGCAGAATAGCCTGGGCCAGATTATCTCGTCGCAGCTCGGCGTGCTGACCTCGCAGATTGACCAGAACCTCGAAATCGACTTCAACATCAACGGCCTCACTGCCGACCAGCTGCAGGCGCTGCAAGTGCGCCTGAGCTACTCGTTTTTGGGTGGCCGGCTGCGCCTTACCCGTGAGGGCGGCATCAGCAACTCGGCCAACACCTCGAGTATTAACCCAACCACGGGCCTCCCCTATACGCAGTCGTCGCTGATTGGCGACTTTAGCCTCGAATATTTCTTGCGGCCCGATGGCAAGTTCCGAGCAAAGCTGCGCTACGAGACCACCCCGCGCGACAACATCGTGACCACTGTAAACCAGCCGCGCGCAGGTATTTCGCTGCTGCACACCAAAGAATTTAATACTATCAGCGAGCTGTTTAACCGCGACAACCCCAGCCGCCGCGAGCGCAATAATCGCCGCGCCCACGAGGTGCTGACCGTGGATGAAGACAAACGGACGAACCTCTAGCCGCAGATTTAGCGGATTACGAGCGCGCGCCCGCAATCCGCTAAATCTGCGGTTACCTTTGTGCCCCTATGGCCCGGCCCCGCAAAAAGAAACTTGGCTCCTACCCTACCCTGCTGGTGGTGTTTAGCGTAACGCTGGCGCTCACCGTTATTGTGCTATTTGGCTTGCTGCTACTACATGCCCATAAGCTGGGTGAGGCGGTACGCGAAAACCTGGAAGTGCAGGTGTACCTAGAGCGCAACCTGCCCGAAACCGAGCTATTGCGCCTGCAGCAAGACCTGGAGCACCAGCCCTACGTGGCTGAGCGCGACGGCCGCGCCCAGGTGCGCTTCGTGGGTAAAGAGGAAGGCGCTCGCCAACTGCTCGAAAGCACTGGCGAGGATTTCCATACCTTCCTGGACGACAACCCACTGCGCGACGCTTACGTGGTAAAAATTCGGCCCGAGTATACCGACACGACCCACTTGCGGCTGCTGGGCCGCAGCCTAAGCCAGCAGCGCGGCGTGTTTGAAGTGCAATACCCCAAGAGCCTCTTTGCCAGCATCAACCAGAACCTGGCGCGGGTGAGCCTGCTGCTACTGGGTTTTGCGGCAGTGCTGGTGCTGGTGGTGGTCATCCTGATTAACAATACCATTAAGCTGGCCATGTTTTCGCAGCGCTTGCTTATCAGGTCGATGCAACTGGTGGGCGCTACGCGTTTCTTTATCCGGCAGCCATTTATTCGGCGCGCCACCTGGCAGGGGCTGGCGAGCAGCTTTTTAGCTTCGTTGGTGCTGCTCGGCTTATTACAATACGCGTACCTGGAAATCACGCAGCTACGCCTGCTGCGCGATGACCACTTGGTGGGCCTGCTGCTGCTGGGCGTGCTGGGGCTGGGCACAGCCATCGGCTTTTTCAGCTCGTACTGGGCCGTGAATAAATACTTAAACGTGTCGCTCGACGAACTCTATTAGGTCTTCGCCTTTTCGTTGTTTGTTGCTCGGCACCCTGCTTTCCAACCAACGAAAAACAAACAACGCAAAACGACTATGCAACCGACCTCCCCTACCCCCCGCTTTGCTTTCGGACCCCGCAACTTTCGCCTGATGTGGGCGGGCCTGGCCGTGCTGGCCGTGGGCTTCGTCACGATGATGCTCGACAAAGCTGACTACGGTGAAGGGTTCCTGGGCCTCACACTGGGGCCAATTCTGTTGTTTGTAGGCTTCCTCATTGAGTTTGCGGCCATTATGGTGCGCAGCAACCCCGGCGAGCTGGTACCCGCTGCCACCGCGCCGGTGGTAGCCACTGCACCGGTGGCCACGCCGGTAGCGCCGGTGGCTGCCCCTACGGCCGGCCCTACCCCCCCTCGCCCGGCCAAACCTGCTTACAAACGCCCCAGCTAGGGCGACTACGAAAATCAACTACCTATACATTTGTCATTGCGCGCGTAGCGCGGCAATCGCCCCGGAACGATACCCACGCCGGTCGTTCCGGGGCAATTGCCGCGCTACGCGCGCAATGACAAATGAAGGCTGGCTCCTTATCTACTACCTATTACTCACTGCTACCTAATGACTTACTGGCAAGCGCTGCTGCTGGCAATTGTGGAAGGAATCACCGAATTTCTACCCGTGTCGAGTACTGGCCACATGATTATCGCCTCCAAGCTGCTGGGCATCGCGGCTACCCCCTTCGTGAAGCTCTTTTTGGTGGTAATTCAGCTCGGGGCCATTTTGTCGGTACTAGTGGTGTACTGGAAGCGCTTTTTTCAAAGCATTGATTTTTACTTAAAATTGCTGGTGGCATTTCTGCCCATTGTGGTGGTCGGGCTCCTGCTGAAAAAGCACATCGACGCCCTGCTGGAGTCGGTGACGACGGTAGCCGTGATGCTGCTGCTGGGCGGTATCGTGCTGGTATTCATCGATAAGCTCTTTCCGCAGGAAGAACCCAAGGAGGGTGGCCACCCGGTTACGAACCCGAGCTACAAGGAAGCCTTTGTCATCGGCTTGTTTCAGTGCCTAGCCGTGGTGCCGGGCGTGAGCCGCTCGGCGGCCACCATTATTGGCGGCCTCACGCAGAAGCTGACGCGCAAGGCGGCGGCCGAGTTTGCCTTTTTCCTGGCTATGCCCACCATGGCGGCTGCAGCGGTAAAAGACATCTACGACTATTACAAAGAAGCTCATACCCAAGGCATTGAGCTGGGGCACCTATTTTCGGGCGACGAAGTAAAGCTGCTGCTACTCGGCAATGTGGTGGCCTTTGTGGTGGCGCTGCTGGCCATTCGGCTGTTTGTGGGCTTCGTGGCCAAGTACGGTTTCCGCGCGTTTGGCATTTACCGCATCATCGTGGGCGGGCTGCTTTTGCTCATGATTGGGCTCGGCCTCAACCTGCAACTAGTTTAATATGAGCACGAAAAAACAGCTGGCGGACTTCAACTTTGAAGCGGGCGAAGTTTTACTGTTAGACAAGCCGCTGACCTGGACTTCGTTCGACATTGTGCGCAAGGTGAAGAACACACTGCGCCCGCGCAAAATCGGCCACGCCGGCACCCTCGACCCGCTGGCCACAGGCTTGCTAATCTTGTGCACTGGAAAGAAAACCAAGGATATAGACCAGATTCAGGCGCAGGAAAAAGAGTACGAAGGCACCTTCCGGCTGGGCCAGACTACCCCCAGCTTCGACCGCGAAACGGCCGTAGACGCCGAGCTGCCCTACGCGCACCTCACGGAGGCCGAAATCAGGGCGGCAGTGCTGCCTTTTCTGGGCAAAATCGAGCAGACACCCCCGCTGTTTTCGGCAGTGAAAGTAGACGGCAAGCGCGCCTACGAGCTGGCCCGCAAAGGCCAGGAAGTCGAGATAAAGGCCAAAGCAGTGGAGATTAAGGCGTTTGACATTACGCGCATCGAATTGCCGGAAATTGATTTTCGGGTGGTTTGCTCTAAGGGCACGTACATCCGCAGCCTGGCCCGCGACTTGGGTGCGGCGCTGGGGGTAGGCGCCCACCTTACGCGGCTGGTGCGCACGCGCATCGGCGAGTACAAGCTCGAAGATGCCTGGACGGTAGATGAGGTGCAGGCACTACGCCCACCCCGCTCCGAGGCCGCCGAGGCATCTGGCGATGCCCCTACCCCCCGCCGCAAGCGCGAACGCCACCTGGTACCCCGCGCCGGCCTCGACTATTTCGCCGCGCAGCAGGCCGCCGCGCCAGACGTGGCGCCCGCAAATGCGGCGCAATCAACCGAATCTGCGTAGCCAACTTACGCAGCAAGCGTAGCTGCGAAATCCGTTTAATCCGTTAAATCTGCGGTTTATGGTAGTTATCACTGACCCCGCCGACTTTCCGCGCCTGCTCAACGCCGTAGTCACGAGCGGCACCTTCGATGGGGTGCACCTGGGGCACCAACGCATCTTGGGGCGGCTGCGGCAGGTGGCCGATGCAGTAGGCGGTACCACGGTGGTTATCACCTACTGGCCGCACCCGCGCCTGGTGCTGGGCCCGCCGCCCTCGCACCCCGAGCTACTAGAGCTACAGCTGCTCAACACCTTAGAAGAGCGTGCGGAGCGGCTGGCCGAGTTTGGCGTCGATTACCTCCTGGTGATGCCCTTTACCCGCGAGTTTGCCGGGTGGACATCAGAGCAGTATATCCAGGAGCTACTCCTAAAAACGGTGGGCACCAAGCATTTGGTAATTGGCTATGACCACCGGTTTGGTAAAAACCGCGAGGGTGGCTTCGACTACCTCAGCCAACACGCCGAGCGCTACGGCTTCACGGTCGAAGAAATTCCGCGGCAAGACGTGGACGCGGTAGGCGTGAGCAGCACACGCATTCGGCGGGCGCTGCGGGCCGGTGACGTGGCAACCGCCACCGCGTACCTGGGCTACCCCTACCCCCTCACGGGGCTGGTAGTAACGGGCCAGCAGCTGGGCCGCACTATCGGCTACCCCACGGCCAATATCGCGGTGTCTGAGGCGTTGAAGCTGGTGCCGGCCATTGGCATCTACGCGGTGTGGGTGACTACGGCTGCGGGCACCCGCCATCCGGGCATGCTGGCCATTGGGGTGCGGCCGACCATCGGCGCAGACCTTGCGCAAACCATTGAGGTTAACCTGCTTGACTTTAGCGGCGACTTGTATGGGCAATTACTGACGCTGGAGTTCGTTGCGTGGTTGCGGGGCGAAGAAAAGTACGACGGCCTTGCTGCCCTTACGGCTCAGCTGATGCTCGATGCGCAAGCCACACGGGCAGCGCTGGGCGCTTAGGCACTTTTCTTGCCCTACCCTTCGCTTTTGGGCGAAGGCAACCTCTCTCTTACTTTGGTTTATGCAGAAAATACTGGCGTTTTTACTTTGCTTGCTACCGGGGCTAGCCCTGGCCCAAGGCCGCGTGACGGGCGTGGTGCAAGACTCGGCTACCCACCAGCCGCTGGCGTTTGCCAGCGTGTTTTTGGCCAATACTACGCTGGGCGCCACCACCTCGGAGCAAGGTGAATTTGTGTTTTCGAAAGTGCCGGCGGGCACCTACGAAATAGTAGGCTCCTACGTGGGCTATAACTTGAGCAAGCAAAGCATTACGGTAGGTAAGGGCGCCGCGCCCCAGGCCGTGACGCTGCTGTTGAGTGCCTCGGGCCCCGCACTGGGCGAAGTAATGGTGCAGGCCAGCGCCCACACCCAGGAAGACTACGACAAGTTCACGGGCCTGTTTTTGGGCCAAACCGCGTTTTCGCAGCAGGCCCGCATCACCAATCCGAAGGACGTGGTAGTATTCGTGAATGACTCGACTAAGGAGCTGGTGGCTTCGGCTAAAAACTTCGTGGAGGTTGAGAATATGGCGTTGGGCTACCGCCTCAAGTACTACGGTATGAGCTTCCACTTCAGCCCCGACGGCTCGGCCGGCAGCTTCGATGGCCAGCCGGTGTTTGAGGAAATGACGCCGCAAGACGACCGGCAGCGCCAACAGTGGGCCGCCAACCGCGCCCAAGCCTACGCGGGCTCGTTCACGCACTTTATGCGCAGCGTATACAACAACGACCTGAAAAAGCAGGGCTTTCTGGCGCAACTGGTGCGCCTGACGCCCGATGGCACCTCGGCCATCGTGTATCCCGGCGCGCGGCCTATCGACAGTCTGCGCCGGGTATCGGCCGACCGCCAGCACGTGTATTTGCGCTACACCGGCGACTTGCAGGTGGCCTATTTTGGCGAAACGCCCGACCCAAACTACGGCGAGGCGATGTCGCCGCTGGGCTACTCGCGCACGCCCTACCCCACCGAGCGCGAAGTGTCGAAGGTGCGCCTGCTAGTGCCCGAAGTCGAGATTCTGCCCAACGGCGCGCTACGCAACTCCGAAGCCGTGGCGCTGGGCGAGTACTGGGGCTTCGAGAAAATTGGCGAGTTTATGCCCCTCGACTACGAGCCACCAACCCAAGCGGTGAAGTCAATGCCAGCACCTCCTGCGCCTACCCCGGCACCCGCGCGCACACCGCCGGCCCCTACCCGGGCTCGGGCCCGCTAAGAAAATAAGATAGCCGCTTAAACGCGGCTATTTTTGTAAGAAGCTATACCAGTAGCTTTGGCCGGAAACTATGCGCGTCGCCTTAGCTCTTTTACTGTGGGTGCTGCCGGGGCTAGTGGCGGCGCAGGCCAGCCTCAGCGGCACCGTGCGTGACTCCGTGACGCAGCAGCCGCTGGCGTTTGCCAGCGTGTTTTTGGCGAATACCACGCTCGGGGTTACCACCACTGAGCAGGGCACGTTTACCTTTCCGCAAGTGCCGGCGGGCACCTACGACATCGTAGCGTCTTACGTGGGCTACCGCCTGGCCCGGCAGACCATCCGGGTAGGCAGCGCGGCGCAGCAGCTTACGCTGCGGCTGGCGCCGACGGCCAACCAGCTGGGCGAGGTGGTAGTGCGCCCCAACCCCAACCGGGTCAGCGACTTCCAGAAATTTACCGAATTATTTCTGGGTAGAACCACTTTTTCGCGCCAGTGCCGCATTGCCAACCCGTCGGATGTGCTGCTGGACTTTGACCCCAAAACCAATGAGCTCACTGCTTCGGCCTACAAGTTTGTGCAGGTCGATAACTACGCGCTGGGCTACCGCGTGAAGTACTACGGCCTGCGCTTCGTGTCCAACTTCACGCAGCAAGTGGTCACGTTCTACGGCCAGCCGGTATTTGAGGAAATACCGCCCCGCTCGGACCGCCAGCGCCGCCAGTGGGAGGCCAACCGCGTGCGAGCCTACCGAGGCTCGCTCGCTCACTTTTTGCGCAGCGTGCGCGACAGCCAGCTTACGGCCCAAGGCTTTGTGGCCCGGCGGCTTCGCATAGTCACCAACCCACGCTTTGCCCGCGCCGATAGCCTGCGCCAGGCCCTACTGCGGCAGTCCCGCGCCTACTCGGACGCCGAACGCGATTCGCTGGGGCGCTGGGCCCGAGTGCCGCCCGGCTTCGCGCTGCTCTATACCCGGCCCCTACACCTCGATAGCCTGCGCCGGATAGCCGACGGCGGCCGGCGGGTGTTTCTGCGCTTTCATGACCACCTACAAGTGACCTACCTGCTGGCCGGCCCCGATGCCAACTACCACCCTCAGCCCTCGCCCTACGCGCGCGGCCCCGCCCCAGCCCTACCCCAGGATCGGCAGGTATCGCAGCTGGTGCTGATGCAGCCCGAATCGGAAATCGAGCCCAACGGCCAACTGGCAAATCCGCTGGCCGTATTCACCGACGAGTACTGGGGTTTCGAAAAAATGGGTGAATTTTTACCCGTCAATTACCTTCCTCCGCCCGCCCTACCCCACCCATGATAACTAAAACTGTAGCCGATGCCCAGGCCGCCCTTGCGGGCCTGGCCGACGGCATGACCCTGATGCTCGGCGGCTTCGGCCTCTGCGGCATTCCCGAAAACGCCATTCAGGAAATTTTGCGCCTCGGTGTGCGCGACCTTACCTGCATCTCCAACAACGCGGGCGTTGATGACTTTGGCATCGGGCGGCTGCTGCAAACGCGGCAGGTGCGCAAGATGATTTCGAGCTACGTGGGCGAGAATGCCGAGTTTGAGCGCCAGCTGCTGGCTGGCGAGCTCGAGGTAGAATTAATTCCGCAGGGCACGCTGGCCGAGCGCTGCCGGGCGGGCGGGGCGGGCATTCCGGCCTTCTTCACGCCAGCGGGCTTTGGCACCGAGGTGGGGGTAGGGAAAGAAAGCCGCGAGTTTAACGGCAAAATGTACTTGCTCGAAACGGCGCTGCACGCCGATTTTGCCTTCGTAAAAGCCTGGCGCGGCGACACTGCCGGTAACCTTATCTACAAAGGCACGGCCCGCAATTTCAATCCTATGATGGCCACGGCCGGCAAGATTACCGTGGCTGAGGTGGAGGAGTTGGTGCCCGCTGGCGAGCTCGACCCCAACCAGATTCACACACCGGGCATTTTCGTGCAGCGCATATTTCAGGGCAAGGACTACGAGAAGCGCATCGAGCAGCGCACAGTACGGCCCACCGAGTAGTGCGGATTTTTTGGGCGAAGCCGATTAGAGATCCATAAGCTGGTCATTCCTCGGCACGCTCGGAATGACCGGCTAGAATTTTTTCAGCTTCGAAAGGAGTATGCGTTCAAAAGCACTTTTTTTTAGATTTAGCAACCGCTTCTATGACCGCAACGAAGAACAGCCTCTTGACCTGGCTGCTGGCGCTTGGCGCCGCTACTGTCGCAGTGGCCCAGCCCGCCGCGCCGGCTTCGGCGATGCTGCCCGCAGCGGCACCCGCCAGTGTGGGCGTGAGCCCGGCGGGCTTGCAGCAGATTGACCAGGTGCTGCAAGCCTACGTGGACGACGGCCGGCTGCCGGGAGTCATTGCCTTAGTGGCCCGCGATGGCAAGGTGGTGTACCGCAAAGCCTTGGGCTATGCCGACGCCCAGGCCAAAACGCCGCTGCGCCCCAACGCTATCGAGCGCATTGCGTCGCAGACCAAAGCCATCACGAGCGTGGGGCTAATGGAGTTGTATGACCAAGGCAAGTTTCAGCTCGACGACCCCATTTCCAAGTACCTGCCCGCCTTTGCGCATCCAAAGGTGCTGGCCACCTTCAACGCCAAAGACTCGACGTTTACCACCGTGCCGGCGCGCAGCGAGATTACCATTCGGCAGTTGCTGACGCACACCTCGGGCATTGGCTACGCGGTGATTGGCTCGGCCGAGGCGCGGGCCATCTATGCCAAGGCGCACATTCCGTCGGGAGTAGGGTCGCCGGCGGGGACGCTGGGGCCGGCCATCGACGCGCTGGCGCGGCAGCCACTGATGCACCAGCCAGGCGAGCGCTTCACCTACGGGCTGAGTGTGGATGTGCTGGGCCGCCTGATTGAGGTGCTGAGCGGGCAGTCGCTTGACCAATACCTACGGGCTCACGTGTTTGAGCCGCTGGGCATGCGCGATACCTATTTTTACTTGCCCGCCGACCGGCAAAGCCGCCTCGTACCGCTCTACACCGAGTACCAGCAGCGTACGGTGCCCATGCCCGCCACGGGCATGCTGAGTCTGCGACCCGACTTTCCGAACCAAGCAGGCACGTACTTTTCGGGCGGCGGTGGTCTATCCTCGACCATCGACGACTACGCTGTCTTTTTGCAGATGCTGCTGAACGGCGGCATCTATAATGGCCAGCGCCTGCTGAAACCCAGCACAGTAGCCCTGATGACCCAAAACCAGATTGGCAACGTGAGCCAGGGGCTGAATAAGTTTGGCCTGGGCTTCAGCATCGTGACACCGGCCGGCGCGGCCCAAACCGGGCAGTCGGTGGGCAGCTACGAGTGGGGCGGCGCGTTTGGCACCGACTACTGGGTCGACCCCAAAGAGCACCTGGTGGTGCTGATTTACACCCAAAAATTTCCGCACAACAACACGCCCGACCTGGTGCCGCGCTTCCGTAAGGCCGTGTACGCGGCCCTAACCAAACGCCTGGCCGCTAGCAAATAAATACCCCTATCCCCTACCCCACCCATGGCTCTCAATAAACACGGCATTGCCCGGCGCATTGCGCAGGAAGTGCAAGATGGTTCCTACGTCAACCTCGGCATCGGCATTCCGACGCTAGTCGCTAATTACATTCCTGCCGGCATTAGCGTGGAGCTGCAAAGCGAAAACGGGCTGCTGGGCATGGGGCCTTTCCCGACCGAGAACGAGGTGGACCCCGACCTCATCAACGCGGGCAAGCAGACCGTTACGACGTTGCCGGGCTCCAGCCTGTTTAGCTCGGCCGACTCGTTTGGCATGATTCGGGGCGAGCACGTGGACCTGACCATCCTGGGCGCCATGGAGGTGAGTGAGCGCGGCGACATTGCCAACTGGAAGATTCCGGGCAAGATGGTGAAAGGCATGGGCGGCGCGATGGACCTCGTGGCTTCGGCCAAAAACATCATCGTGGCCATGCAGCACGTGGCCCGCGACGGCTCTAGCAAGCTACTCACCGACTGCACCTTACCTATAACTGGCTTGCGCTGCGTGAAAAAAATCGTGACCGAGCTGGCCGTGCTCGATGTGACACCCGACGGCTTTGTGCTACGCGAGCGTGCCCCCGGCGTCACGGTTGCCCAGATTCGGGCGGCTACCGCCGGCCGGCTGGTAGTGCCGGTGCCCGACGCCGAAGTACCCGAAATGACAGGCGTGTAGCAGCAAACTACTAGCCGGCAATGCCAATTTATTCAACAGTACAGCAGGGGTAGGGCAGCCCGTGGGACAAGCCATTGTGGAGCGCATCGCCTAGCGCGTGAGGCGCCAATAACCGGCGCAACGCATCCTTTTTGCGCCAAACGTGGTTTACTAACTGGCTGGCCCCGTGGCCTACCCCTCATTTTCTGCTGAATTTTTCTGTATTTATGGCTACTTCTGCTGGCACCAAAGCCGCGCCTGGCGGCGCGCACCACCACAAAAAAAGCGGTAAGCTGGGCCCCGCCCTCACGGCTCTCGACGAGCGCCTGACGCCCACCGCTGTGCCGGCTCACAAGCTGGTGCTGCGCCAGTTGCGCCGCGGCGACTTCAAGGCCATTCACGCCATCATGGAAAAGGTGTATTCCAATATGGAAGGCGCCTGGTCGCAGGACGAGTACAATACGCTGCTTAAGAAGTTTCCGGAGGGTCAGATTTGCATCGAAGACAACGGCCAAGTGGTGGCCGCCGCGCTGGCTATTATCGTGGACTACAGCAAGTTTGGCGACAAGCACACGTACGCTAAAATCACCGGCAACGGTAAGTTTGACACTCACGACTCGGAGGGCGATACGCTCTACGGCGTCGACGTATTCGTGGACCCCGAATACCGCAGCCTGCGCCTGGGCCGCCGCCTCTACGACGCCCGTAAGGAGTTGTGTGAGAGCCTCAACCTGCGCGCTATGGTGGCCGGTGGCCGCATTCCCGGCTACGCCGCCTACGCCAACGAGATGACGCCTGCCAAGTACGTGGAGATGGTGCGTAACAAGGAAGTGGTCGACCCCATCCTCACCTTCCAGCTGTCGAACGAGTTTCACGTACGCAAAATCATCCGTGGCTACTTACCATACGACTCGGAATCAAAGGCTTATGCCACTCTACTGGAGTGGATTAACGTGTATTACGATGAGGAATTTGACAAGCTCATCGGCAACCAGAAGTCGAACGTGCGCATTGGCATTGTGCAGTGGCAGATGCGCGCTACGAAGAGCTTGGAAGACTTCTTCCAGCAAATCGAGTTTTTTGTAGACACCGTGAGCGGCTACAAGGCTGACTGCGTGCTATTTCCGGAATTTTTCAACGCGCCCATGATGGCGCTCACCAACGAATCATCAGCCTCGGCAGCCATTCGGGGCATGGCGGCCTTCACCGAGCCTATCAAGGTGCGGATGATGGAACTGGCCGTGAGCTACAACATCAACGTGATTGCGGGCTCGATGCCGGTGTATGAAGATGGCAAACTATTCAACGTAAGTTACTTGTGCCGCCGCGACGGTACCGTAGACGAGCAGTACAAACTGCACGTAACGCCCGATGAAGCTAGCTACTGGGGCATGCGCGGCGGCGACAAAATCAAGTGCTTCGACACCGACTTTGGCAAAATCGGCATCCTGGTTTGCTACGACGTAGAATTCCCGGAACTATCGCGCATTTTGAGTGATGAGGGGATGAAAATCCTGTTCGTTCCTTTCTGGACCGACACCAAGAATGCCTACCAGCGCGTGCGCATCTGCGCCCAGGCCCGCGCCATCGAAAACGAGTGCTACGTGGCCATTACCGGCTCGGTGGGCAACCTGCCGCGCGTGGAGAACATGGATATTCAGTACTCGCAGTCGGCCGTATTCAGCCCCAGCGACTTTGCGTTTCCGCACGACGCCATTGTGGCCGAGGCTACCCCCAATACGGAGATGACGCTCATTGCCGACCTCGACCTCGACTTGCTGAAAGACTTGAACACCAGCGGTGCCGTGCGCAACCTGCGCGACCGCCGCAAGGACCTGTACGGCCTGAACTGGATACCCAAAAAGACGGAGCGCGACGACGAGCTGCTGGCCCAGGGCGAGGAGCGCCAACCCGCCACCAAACCTAGCCGCCGCAAGGCTATTGCGGCGGGGTAGGCCCCGCGTGCTTGTGCTAATGAGTAGCCGTTCCGCAAGGAGCGGCTACTTTTTTTGGCCCACACCCACTGAGTTAGCACAACGTACTGACGGGTTTAGCTTTATTCCAGCTGCATGTTAACTCATTACCTAACAGTATATTTACTAAGTTACCCTGATTAAATATTGATTAAATTTCATGTTAACTTCATCCAGTTGCAGAGGGTAGGGCGTAGGTATAGCGGGCCGAGCGGTAGTCGCGGCCAAGCATTTTATCTTCTTTTTCCATTCACTTTTACCCTGCTCATGTTGACACACTTTACTCGCTGGTCAAAAATCCGCAACAACCTCGCGCTGAGCGCGCTGATGGCCGGGTCCACCGCACTGCCCGCCACAGCCCAAACTATTTACGGGCTGTCTACAACGAGCAATTCCACGGTAGTTAGTCTGGTCACCTTCTCGGCTACGGCGCCGGGTACATTCACGGCTACAGCGGCCATTACTGGCTTAGGTGATAGCCAAACCCTAGTAGGGTTAGATAGCCGGCCTAACACCGGCCAAGTATTTGCGCTGGGCTATGTCGTGGCCACCACGCAGGTGCAGCTCTATACCGTGAACGTGACTACGGGGGCGCTGGCCGCTGTGGGCCCGCTGCTCACGCTGAACCTAGGCACCAACCCGGCCCGCATAGGCTTCGACTTTAACCCGACTGTGGACCGCATTCGGGTAACGGGCAGCAACAACACCAACTTCCGTCTGAATCCTAACAACGGGGCATTGGCAGCTACTGATAGCAACTTGGCCTATGCCACCACCGATGCTAACGCTGCCCAAACCCCCGGCGTGGGAGCCGTGGCCTACGGCAACTCCTTCATTGGCGCAACTAATACGGTGCTTTATGACATTGACGAAGCCAACAGCCGCTACACTACCCAGGACCCGCCAAACAACGGCACGCTTAATAGCCGCACCGCGCTCCCGGTGAGCACGGCTACGTCCCTGGCCACGGATTTGGATATTTATTTTGACCCCACTATCCGCACCAACAGGGCCTACCTCACCATTGCCACTGGCACGGCCGCCGCGCCCACCACGCAGCTTTATACTCTAGACTTCATCACGGGCAACAACCTAACGGCCGTGGGAACAGTGGGACCAGCTGGCAGCTTGGTTACTGATATTGCCTTTGCCATCAGCCGGCCCGCTACGCAGCCGGCCGTAACGGGCCAGCTGGCCTACGCACTGGCCGGCACCAATTTGCTGACCTTCGATACAGCGCTCCCGACTAGCATTCGCACGTCGGTGGGCGTCACGGGGGTCGATGCTACTCAAACGCTCGTGGGGCTCGATGTACGGCCCGCAACCAACACGCTGTACGCCCTGGGCTATAATGCAACCGCTGCTGCAGGAGTAGCCAATGCGCAGATTTACGCACTTAGTTCGGTGACGGGGGCAGCCTCGGCCGTAGGCGCCGCCGTGCGGCTGGAGCTGGGCTCGGGCAGTATTGGGTTTGACTTCAACCCCACCGTGGACCGCATTCGGGTGGTAGGGGCCAACCGCGCCAACTACCGCCTCAACCCTACTGATGGTACCATCTCGGCTACCGATGGCAACTTGGCCTACGCCAGCGGCACGCCCAGTATCGGAGCGGTGGCTTATACCAACAGCTTTATGGGGGCAAATGCCGCTTCGGGCACTACCCTCTACGACTACGACGAGGTGCTGAACACACTCAACACCCAAGCGCCACCCAATGACGGCACGCTAAACAGCGTAGGTGCCTCGGGCATCACGGTGAATGCTACTACCCCCAATGTGGACCTCGACATTTATAGCACTGGGGCAGGCATGAACATGGCGTACCTAGTGGCCAATACCGGCACCTCGGCCAATACGTCGCTCTACACCCTGAGCCTGACCACTGGCGCAGCTACGCTGGTGGGCGCCATCGGCAACGGCATTGCGGCCCGCGACATTGCCATTGCGGCCTCTACGGGCGTGGTTACGGCAGCCCGGCCGGCCGAGCTGGCTACCAATTTTGGCCTCTACCCTAATCCCTTGGCCGATATGGCTAGCCTAAGCTTTGGCTTGCCTCGCACGGCGCACGTTGAGCTACAAGTAACCGATGCCCTAGGCCGTGTGGTGAGCAAGGTAGATGCTGGCCAGCTGCCCGCCGGCACCCAAACCATTCGCTGGAACCGGCAGAGCCAGGCGGCGGGCGTTTATTTCTTCCGCCTCAGCTTCGATGGCCAGCCCGCTGGCACACGCCAAGCTGTACTGTTGGGACGCTAGCCCTACCCCCCTTTTCGGCTTGAAAGAGGCCAACTCCGCACGGAGTTGGCCTCTTTTTATGTATCTGACTTTCAAATGAGTAAGTAATCACTCAATGACATTATCTAGGGTTAACACGAGCCCTACTACAACAGCAAAAAACACGCCTTATTACCAACTGACAAACAGGTATTTATCCAATTTATAAATAACCTGCCTAGCAATTAACCCAGTGAAATAGATCAAAACACAAGCATCCGCTCAGTGAATAAGAAGCTTATTATCAATAAATTAATTTTTCTTTATCATTTTCTCATCCCAAAAATAATTGCGACTCGATACCGGCCACTATATTTCGTCAGAATACCCAACATTTTTCAAACAAATTCATACCCATGCAGAGACTCTTACTACTGTTTTTTTCGCTGGTTTTGGTGCTGCTGGCGCCTGACCTACAGGCCCAGACCCGCACCGTAACGGGCACGGTAAAGGGAAGCGATGGTGCCGCTATTCCGGGTGCCACCGTGCTGGTGAAAGGCACATCGCTCGGTACCTCTACAAACGTCGATGGGCGCTTCGACTTACAAGCACCAGCTTCAGCTACTACCCTGGTTGTTTCTTATGTGGGCTACGAAAGCAAGCAGGTGGCCATCGGCGACCAGCCGACGGTAAACATCACGCTGGCTACTGCCCAAACCGGCCTTAATGAGGTAGTAGTAGTGGGCTACGGCATTGCTCAGGCGCGCCGCGAGATAACTGGTACCATTGCCACAGTGGGCGGCAAGCAAATTGCTAACCTACCAGTGCAGAGCTTCGACCAGGCGCTACAAGGCCGAGCGGCCGGCACCAACATTACTACGCCAAACGGGGTACTCAACAACCCGCCTGTAATCCGTATTCGGGGTCTGGGCTCGCTCAACCTGAGTTCGCAGCCGCTAGTGGTCATTGACGGTATTCCGACATTTACGGGTAATAACTCAGCTGTGGGCAGCGTGCCCAACAACCCACTGGCTAGCATCGACCCCAACGATATTGAGAGCGTGGAAGTGCTGAAGGATGCTGCCTCGACGGCCATCTACGGCTCACGCGGCTCCAACGGCGTGATCGTGGTAACTACCAAGCGCGGCCGGGCCGGCCAGAGCCACCTCAACTACAGCTTTTGGGCGGGGCTTACGCAACCGGTACGCTTGTTCAACATGCTCGGCGCCGAGGACTACATAAGCATCAAGAATGAGGCCGTGCGCAACCTGTTTGCCAACCGTGGACTGGCTGCTCCGACGACTGACTATTTCCGTCCCTCGTACGACGCCAACAACAATCTTATTGATACGCACTGGTACGACTATATCTACCGCAATGGCGTATCGACCAACCACAGCTTGGATTTTTCGGGCGGCAACGAAAAGACAACCTACTACGCGTCGGTAAACTATAGCAATCAGCGCGGAATGCTGAAAAAGAACGAGTTTCAGCGTTATGTGGGCCGCATGAACATCGACCACAAGGTGTTTAGCCGCCTCACGGTGGGTGCCCGCTTCAGCTACTCGTTCACCCACAACCTGTCGCCCAACTCGGGCTCGGTTTCGGGCGGGGCGTTTGGCACGGGCGGCCTAGGCCGCCTGCCATTGGTGCTGCCCCCCAACGTGGGCGCCTACAACCTGGATGGCACCTATAATACGAGCGGGGCAGGCATTGGGCCGGGCGCTAACCTCAACCCCAACAACAACACTCCGCTGCTACCGGGTTACTACAACCCAGTAGTAGACCTCGACAACAACTACTTCACCTCGGATGCCAGCCAGGTTCAGGGTAGCGTGTACGCTGATGCCGAGCCCCTGCCGGGCCTGCACCTGCGCTCCAATCTGGGTATCAACAATATCTCGTTTGAGGATAAGGCTTTCTACACGGCCCTGGCTGGTGACGGCTTTTCGACCAAGGGCGAAGCTGACAACTACTACCGCACCAACAAGCTTACGAACTGGCAGAATACAGCCAGCTATGCGCACACCTTCGGCGAAAAGCACAACCTGAGCTTGGTGCTGGGCAACGAGCAGCAGTTTGTGGATCAGCAGCGCTGGGGCGCTAGCCGCACCATCGTAGCCGACCCCTTCTTCACTACTTTCCAGGGCAACTTTACCAACATCGCAGCCTCGGGCAACTTTGCCAGCCAGAACTACCTGGTGTCGTTCTTCAGCCGTCTCGACTACAACTACAACCACAAATACCTGCTTTCGCTGAACGCACGCCGCGACGGCTACTCGGCCTGGGCCCAAAAGTGGGGTAACTTCTTCGGTGGCTCAGCAGGTTACATTATTTCGGAGGAGGACTTCTGGAAAAATTCGAGCATCAACAATACGCTCAGCTTCCTGAAGATTTCGGCCAGCACCGGTACCGTAGGCAACAACCAGGGTATCGACGACTTTGCCTCTCTACAGCTGTACGGCTCGGGCCTGTACGCTGCGAATCCGACCCTTTACTACGCGCAGGCCGCTAGCCCCTCCCTCACCTGGGAGAAGGCTCGCAAGACCGACATCAGCCTGAACATGGGCTTTTTGCAAGACCGCTTGACGGTGGAGGCAACCTACTACCGCAACCTGATTAACGGCCTGATTCTGCCAGTACCGGTGGCCCCGTCGCTGGGTATCCCTGGCGGCAGCGGCCCCGGCTCTTATGCTAGCTCTATCCCAGCCAACGTAGGCTCGATGCTGAACCAAGGTTTTGAAACCAGTGTACGCTTCAACGCCATCCAGAACAAGCCTTTTACCTGGACCATCAATGCCAACCTGACCACGCTGAAGAACGAAGTGCTGACCCTGGCTGACGGGCTGCCCTACGTGAGCGGAGCTACCTCGGGCCTCGAAACGGTAAACTATACTACCGCTGGCCGCTCAGTAGCCTCCATCCTGGCAGTGCCTTCGGTTGGCGTGAACCCTGAGAACGGCCGCCGCATGATTCAAAAAGCTGATGGCACTGTGGTGCAATACCAGCACTTGGCCACTGTGCCCTGGACTACCCTCGACGGCCGGGCAGCTACGGCTCCCAGCCAGCTGGTTGACGGCCGCTACTACGGCCCGGTTCTACCTACCTTCTACGGTGGCCTCGACAACACCTTTACATTCAAGGGCTTTGACCTGGGCGTGTTTATCCAGTATTCGGGTGGCAACTATATCTATAACGGTACCAAGGCCGGCCTGCACGACCAACGCTTCTGGAACAACGCGGCCGACATCAAAGACCACTGGACGCCTACCAACCGCAACGTGCAGTACCCTGCCGTGGTGTATGGCGACAACGTATCGAACGGCTCGGCACTGGTGATGTCGTCGAACATCGAGAAAGGTGACTTTGTGCGCCTGCGCAACTTGTCGCTCGGCTACACCTTTAAGTCGGATATGCTAACCAGCGTGAAGCTGGCTAGCGCCCGCATTTACGTGCAAGCCCAGAACCTGGTGCTGCTGACCCGCTACACGGGCAGTGACCCCGAAATCTCGAGCAACGGCTCGCAGAACACCGCCCCTGGCGTCGACCGCAACTCGGTGGGCCAGGCCCGCACCTACACGGCTGGGGTGATTGTTGGCTTTTAATTCGTCTTCTTTATGCAACTCATAGTTAGAAAACCTTTTGCCGCCGTAGCAGCTACTGCCCTGCTGGCGTTGGGCAGTGTATCATGCCAGAAAGATGCACTAAACCCGGTACCGCAGACTCAATTCTCCGATAAAGTCGCGTTTGACACCCCTACCCGGGTAGCCTTGCAGGTGAGCAACCTGTACGCTTTTACCAAAGTTGGCAACTTCCTGGGCGGGCGCTTTCAGCTTTATAACGACATCCGAGCCGATGAGTTTATCAACCTCACGTCTAACGCCGTAACGGGTTCAACGGTGTGGAACCACACCGAAACGGAGACCTCTTCTAACGACGTTAACAACTGCTGGATATACGGATACCAGGCCATCAACCAGGTAAATGTATTTCTGGCAGGCCTCGATGACAATGCCAGCAAGTTTGTGGCGCCCACCTTTCCGAGCACCTTCGCCACTACTGCTAACCAGTACCGCGGCGAGGCCAGGCTGTTGCGTGCCCTCTGCTACTACTCGCTGCTGCAGCTGTATGCCCGGCCCTACGCCGATGGCAATGGCAGCAAGCCTGGCTTGCCGCTGCGCCTGCTAGCCGAGAAGAGCACCACCAATAACTCGCTCGCTCGCAGCTCGGTGGCTGATATCTACGCTCAGATTCTGGCCGACCTCAACTTTGCGGAGACCAACCTACCCGCCTCGTATAGCGACGATTTCACGAATACTACGCGGGCGCACCGCAACACGGCCATTGCCCTGAAAACCCGCGTGTACCTGAACATGGGCAACTATGCTTCGGTTGGCACGGAGGCCGCCAAGATTGTGCCCAGCAAGGCGCCCTACGTGGCCGCCAACGGGGGCGTGGCTAACGGCCTCAACTCCTCGATAGCAGCCGTGTTCGCCCCACCGCAAACGACTAGCGAGAGCATTCTGTCGTTTCCCTTCACTGCCAACGACGCTCCCGGGACCCAGAACCAACTAGCCTACTATTACCTACCCGCCTCGCTGGGCGGCAACGGCGAGTACAGTCTGAACACGGCCACCGGTATCGTGGCTAACCCGGCCTTTGCGGCTACCGATGCCCGGCGCACCAACTTTGTGGTCACCACCACGGGCGGCACCTTCCTCAAGAAGTACCCGACCGGCGCACCCTTTACCGACAACGCGCCGGTAATTCGCTACGCGGAAGTGATGCTGAACCTGGCCGAAGCCCGCGCCCGCGCCAGCAGCACGGTTGATGCCCAGGCGCTAGCATTGCTCAATGCTGTGCGTGGCCGTTCCAACCCGGCGGGCGTGTATACCTCCTTTGCCTCGGCCACCGAGCTAGTTAACGCCATTTTGCTGGAGCGCCGCTTCGAGTTTATCGGCGAAGGCCTCCGCAATATTGACCTGATGCGCACGCTAAGACCAATTCCGGCCAAAGGCATTGTGCGAGAAATTCCAACTACTGACCCGCTCTACATCTGGCCCATTCCGCAGTCGGAACTGTCGGCCAACCAAGCAATGACCCGCAACTAGGCCCTACCCCCTAGCTAGCTTTGAGAGGCTTGCCCACTGCTGGGCAAGCCTCTTTTTTGTGCGGGCTATTTGCTAGCGGCTAGTATTTTGCAGCTTCTACCACGTCAGTATTCGGGATGAAAAACCAGCCGCTTTTATTTGTTCTTACGTTGCTTGCGGCCAGTACGAATGCTTTTGGCCAGCGGGCGGCCGGCTCGTCCGCGTTTGAGCGGGGCACGCTTAGCCAGGGCCAGCCCACGGGCGTGTGGGAATACTTTGACGAGGCCGGCCAGCTAGAGCTGCGTATGAACTACGATTCGAGCCGCATTGGCTACCGCCGGCCCGACACGGCGCGCTATGAGCTGCAAGTGGGCGGTGCCTGGCAGCTGGTGCACCCCAGCCGGGCACCGGGCCCGATGGGCAGCCGCGCTGGCCGGCGGCACGAGCTGCAAACGCAGCTGCGCTACCCCGTGGCGGCGCTGCAACAGCAGCTGCAGGGCGATGTGCTTTTGTCGTACGTGGTAGACCCCAACGGCCACACCAGCCACTACTCCATCGAGCACAGCTTGTCGCCGGCTTGCGACCAAGAGGTGTGGCGGGCGCTGCAGCTGCTGCCCGACCGCTGGATTCCGGCGGTGTACCGGGGCCAAGCAGTGGCGGCCCGGTTTTACCTGGCTGTGCACTTTGAGATGCAGCTAGCGGAGCACCGCCCCAGGCCAGGCGCGGCGCCAATGGCCCCCGCAGCCGGCCTACCCCCCTATACCGACCGCATTACTGTAACAGCTGTGGGCTTGGCGCGCGGCGGGCAGCCGCGCTAGCCGGGCCGGCGCGGCTGCCCGCCGCCCTACCCCTGCGCCGCCAGGTAAGTATGGTCGCGCAGCACAGTTTGCAGGAAGACCTCGTCGGGCAGGTCGGTGTGCACACCCAGCAGCTGCTTTATTTTAGTGGACGTCTCTTTGAGCAGCACGTAGTTGCCTTGCTTGATACTGCGACTGAGCAGCTGGCGCAGCAGGGCTATATCGTGGTCGCTGAGGTCGGCGGCTTGCGCAAACACTGGCTGGTAGCCCGCCAACGCGGCGGGGCTGGGCAGGTCGGCCAGCATGGTGGGCTGGTGCCGCTGGCTGATGACGCTGGTGCCGGCCGCCATGTCGCCAAGGCGCTGGCCCTTACCGCTGGCGGCAATCGCTACCACAGCCACTAAGCCGCCGCCAAAACCGAAATCGACCAGCCGCAGCAGCCAGCGCAGCAGGTAGTCGCCCACGCGCGGCGCGGTGCCATCGAGGCGCACCACGCGCAGGTCGCGGGCTTTTTTACCCAGTGTCTGGCCGTTGAATAAGATTTCGCTCAGTAGAAAGTAAAAAACGTAGGGCGCGACGATAATAACCATCACGATAATAGCAATGATGCCGGACGCGCTGCTCCAGTCTGTAGTCCTGCTACCCCCCTTATAGCCAGCAACCAAGGCGAAGAAGAGCGCCGTCCACAGTCCGCCCCAGGCCAGCAGGATGAGGTAGTCGATGAGCGTGGCCACGATACGGTCGCCGATGCTGGCGACCTCGTATTCGAGGGTCACGTTTTGGGTGGTGTGAATGCGAATGGTCGCCATGGAGCCGGGGCAGAGAAAGGAAGACGAAAAATACACCGCTCCCGCTGAGTAGCGCTGCAGCCGCAGCCTATCTTTAAGGCCCAAACCCCGCTGACTTATGCGCGAAGCCGCTTTTTTGCGTCAAAATCAGGCTCGCTGGCAGCAGTATGAGGCCCGGCCGGCCACCACTCCCGACGAGCTGGCTGCCCGCTTTGTAGCCCTCACCGACGACCTGGCCTACGCCCAGACCTTCTACCCTGCCTCGCCCACCACGGCCTACCTCAACACGCTGGCCGGCAAGCTGCACCAGTCGCTCTACCGCAACCAGGCCGAGCAGCCGCGTCGCCTGGGGCACTTCTGGGCTGTGGAGGTGCCGCTGGTGGTGGCTCGGCACCAAGCGGCGCTGGCCTGGGCTATGGGGCTGTTTGTGCTGTTTACGGCGCTGGGCGCGCTGTCGGCAGCTTACGATGTTGATTTTGTGCGGGTGGTGCTCGGCGACGACTACGTGAACCAGACGCTGGCCAACATCCGGCGTGGCGACCCGATGGCCATCTACAAGTCGGGCGGGTCGTCGGTGATGTTTCTGGGCATTGCGGCCAACAACCTGCTGGTGGCGCTGCGCACCTTTGCCTGGGGCCTCACGCTGGGGGTAGGCACGCTGTATTCGCTCTTCTCTAATGGGCTGATGCTGGGCGCGTTCCAGTACTTTTTTTACCAGGAGCACGTGCTGCTGCCCTCGCTGCTCACCATCTGGATTCACGGCACGCTCGAAATTCCGAGCATTGTGCTGGCCGGCGGGGCGGGGTTTATTCTGGGCGGTGGGCTTCTGTTTCCAGGCACCTACGCGCGGCGCGAGTCGCTGGCCCGCGCAGCGCGCGATGCTATCAAGCTGGCGCTGGGCCTGGTGCCCGTCATCGTGGTGGCCGCTTTTTTAGAAAGCTTTGTGACGCGCCACACCGAAATGCCTGTAGCCCTGAGCCTGAGTATTATCGGCGGCTCGGCGGCGTTTATTATCTGGTACTTTGGTATTTACCCGCGGGTAGTGCAGCGTCGGGTAATGGGTAGCGAATAACCAGCGATAAGCCATAGCGCCGTTTGTCCTAGTGAGCGCAGCAAGTGCGCTGGCACGATACTCGAACGGCTCGTTCCGAATCCGTTCTGGTGCGCTTGCTGCGCAGACTCGCAAGGACAACTGATTAGCGGTTAACCATCAATAGCTACCTTATGAAAAACGCTTACACTACCCCCGCCGACTTCTGGCAAGAGCGTGATTTTGGGGCCAAGATTTCGGCCACTTTCGAGTTTATCGGCGTGCACTGGCGGCCGCTGGGCAAGTGCCTGGTATATTTTGTGTTGCCGGTGGCACTGCTCGCCGGTATTGGGCTGGGTATATTCACCAACTCAGCCTTTCAATCGGTATTCAGCCACCGCGGCTTTTCTGCCCGCAGCAACAACCCTTTTCAATTCCTGAATTTCAGCTGGCTGGGGCTGGGGGCTGGGGGCATGCTGCTAGGGGTTTTCTTGCTTACCGGCACCCTCTATGCCTACGTGCGGGCCCGGCTGCGGCTGCCCGCTGCCGAGCCCGTTACGCCCGCAGTGGTATGGGCCGAACTGCGCGCCCGGCTTGGGCGGGTGGCGCAGGCTATTGGGCTGGCGCTCGTGGTGGGCCTGCTGGTAGCCGGCTTGGTTTCACTCGTATTTCTGGGGGCCGTTGGCACGGGCAAGGGGGGTAGCATTGGGGCTATGGCGTTTGCGGGCATCTTGCTGCCCATCGCGTACCTCTTTCTGATTTATGCCGCCGTAGCACTCAGCTTGTATCTGCCCGTACTGTGGTTTGAGGAGCTGTCGGTGTTGGCTTCGGTTGGCCGCTGCTTTCAGCTGATAAGGGGGCGATGGTGGGCCACCTGGGGGCTGGTGGTGGTCGTTTCTATTCTGCAATCCATGCTTTCCGTGGTGTTTTCCTTGCCCAGCTATGTTCTTACGGCCAGTCAGTTTTTGGGCCTGGCGGGCCTGGGCACCGACGTATTGGCTTTGGTAGCGCAGAGCATTTACTTAGTTGGTTTAACTTTTACCTATTGCCTGCCGCTGCTGGCACTGTGTTTTCAATATTTCCACCTTGCCGAGCAGAAGGAAGGCATAGGCACCAGCCTGCTGGTGAGCCAGCTGGGCCAGCCTGCACCCACAGCACAGTCGGGCCACTACCAACCCGACGAAGAAGGTGAATATTAACGGCACGCTACCCCCTCTGCGTTTTCAAAAAGCCTTCGGAAATCCCTCATGCGCCACCCGTTTCTGCTCGTATTCTTTGCGCTGGCGCTAGCCACTGGCCCCGCTTTGGCGCAGGGGCCGTCGGCGTGGCACCGCTTGGCGCGGGCCCGTGCCGATACCAGCACGGCGGCACCCTTACCCCCCGCTACGGCGCCAATCGTTATTCGCCGGCCGGCCGGGCGCCTGCGCGAGCTGCGCAGCCAGCGCGAGCTGCAGTACGTGGAGGTGCGCGAGGAGCCGGCGCAATCCAGCATCTGGCAGCGGCTGCTGCGCTGGCTCTGGAACTTGCTGACTCCTGCGGCCAGTAGCAAGGGTGGCAAGGTGGCTTGGGATATCTTTTTCTACGGCTTGCTGGCGGCGGCGCTGGTGTTTGCGGTACTAAAGTTGTTGCAGGTGGATATTACCCGGGCTTTTGGGCGGGCGCCGCGGGCCCTACCCCTCGCCTACGAGGCAGGGCAGGAGAACATTCATGCGCTAAACTTTGCCGAGGCCATTGCCCAGGCGGAGGCTACCGGCAACCGCCGCCTGGCGCTGCGCTTGGGGTATTTAGAGCTGCTCAAGCAACTCACCGACCGCGACTTTATTGCCTGGCAGCCCGACAAAACCAACCAAAGCTACCTGCACGAGCTGGCTGCCAGCTATCCCGCCGCCCGCCCCGCCTTTGCCGAGCTCACGCGCCAGTTTGAGTACAGCTGGTATGGCGAGGCGCCGGTGCCCGCCGCGGCCTACCAGCAGGCGCGGGCCGCGCAGCAGCAGCTAGCCCAGCAGCTGCGCACGGCCGCACCGGGCCGCCCCCAGCCCGCCTGATTTTCTGCCCCCGATTAGCCCGATGTCCTTGCCCCGCATTATCCTTGACTGTGAGCCGCTCAAAGACCGCAACAGTGGCTTTAGTCACTTTGTGGTGCCGCTGGCCCACGAGCTCATTCGCCAAAACCAGCGCTACCAGCTCTACTGCTACGTGCCGCCCCGGGAGGTAGGCGGGCTGGGGCAGCAGGGCGTGCGCTACCTCACGCAGCGCAGCTTTCACAAGTACCTGAACCCGCCCAGCTACGGCTTTCGGCTGTGGCACGCCACGTCGCAGCTGAGCTGGTACGTGCCCACCAGCCCGCTCACGAAGGTGGTGTTAACCATCCACGACCTCAATTTTTTGCACGAAAACCCCGACGAGCGCACCTACGTGCGGCAGCTGGCCATGGTGCGGCGCAACATTCAGCGGGCCGATTACCTGGTGACTATCTCCGATTTTGTGCGCCAGGATGTGCTGCGCCACGCCGACCTGCTCGGCTACCGCGGCCGCCAGCCGCTGCGCTACGTGCGGCGCGGCGTGGAGGCCCTACCCCCCCGGCGGCCGGGCACGCGCCGGCTTACGCGCCGCGCCGGCCGTTCCTGTTTGGGCTGGGCACTATCAATACGAAGAAGAACTTTCATACCCTGCTCGCGCTGCTGCCGGGCACTGACTACGAGCTGGTTATCGCGGGCAGCTTTGCGGAGGCCGACTACGTGGCGGCCATGCGCACCGCCGCCGCCCAGGCCGGCGTGGCCGACCGCCTGACGGTGCTCACCGGCATCAGCGAGGCCGACAAAACCTGGTATTATCAGCACTGCGTGGCGTATTTGCAGCCGTCGCTGGCCGAGGGCTTTGGCCTGCCGGTAGTGGAGGCCATGCAGCTGGGCAAGCCCGTTTTTTTGAGCCGCCTCACCTCACTGCCCGAAGTGGGCGGCGCGGCGGCGTATTATTTTGACGACTTTTCGGCCGACACGATGCGCCAAACGCTGGCCGCGGGCTTGGCGCAGCACTCGGTGGCGCGAGCAGCCGAGGCACGGGCGCAGGCTGGGCAGTTTGGCTGGGCGCAGGCAGCAGCCGAGTATTTGGCTATCTATCAAGAATTATTAGGCCGTTAATCCGCTACGCACTTTGACTACCTTCCGCTGGTATCTGCTCGGCATCTTGGTCCTGTTTGGGGGCTACGTGGCGCTCGAATATTACCGCCCCAAGCCCCTCGACTGGTCGCCTACCCTCAGCAGCAAGGACAAGATTCCGTACGGCACCTACGCACTGTTTGACGTGCTGCCGCAGGTACTGGGCACCGACTCAGTGGCAAGCGTGCGCCTCCCCATCTTCAACCAGCTGCTAGGCAGTAACGAACCTCAACTGCATAGCGGCCGCCCCACCAACGTCACCTTCGCCGACGACTCGCTAGACGCCGCCAACGACCAAGCCGCCGCTGAGCTGGAAGCGTCGTCGCTTGCCCTACCCCCTACTCGCGCGCACTATATATTTATCAACCAAGAATTTAAAGCCAGCCCACTAGAAGTAAATGCGCTGCTGCGCTTCGTGGCGCAGGGCCACGACGTGTTCATTGCGGCCGAGGACTTTGTGGGCGGGCGCCGGGCGGGCGCGCTGGCCGATACGCTGGGCTTTCGCACCTACCCGACCGACTCGAACCTGCCGCGCGTGCTAGCTCCCGGCCTGGGCCGACGCGACTCGGTGGCGCTGCATTTGCTGGGCGGGGGCCAGGCCAGAACCTCCTACTGGTTTAATCCAGGGGCAGTGGGGTACCGGCTGGCCCTCACGGCGCGGCGGGTGCACCGCGGCGCTACCCTCGCCACCGATGCGCAGGGCCGGCCAGTGCTGCTGCGGCTCGACCACGGGCGGGGGCATTTTTACCTGTGCTCGGTGCCGCTGGCCTTCGGCAACTACTGGCTGCTGCGGCCCCGCACCGCCGATTTTGCGTTTGGGGCGCTTTCCTATCTGCCCATCGGCCGGCCCGTGTGGTGGGACGAATACCAGAAGCAGGGCCGCGCCGGCGAGCAGTCGGTGCTGCGCGTGGTGCTGGCCCACCCAGCCCTGCGCACGGCCTACTACCTGCTGCTGGCCACGGGCCTGCTGTTTGTGCTGGTGGAAGCCCGGCGGCGGCAGCGCGTCATCCCTACCCTGCGGCCGCTGCCCAATACCACGCTGCTGTTTACGCGCACCGTGGCGGGCCTCTACCAGCAGGGGCGAAACCACGCCCGGATTGCGGAAAAGAAAACGGCGCTCTTTCTGGACTACCTGCGCACCCGCTTTCACGAGCCTACCCCCGACCTGGCCGACGAGGCCTTCCGTGAGCGCCTGAGCCAGAAGGCTGGCGTGCCGCGGCCCCGCATCGACGAGCTGGTGCGGCTCATCAATTTTGCCCGCACCGCGCCGACCGTGACCGACCGCGAGCTGCTTATCTTGAGTCGCGCCATCCAAGATTTCAAGCAGGAAAGCCGGTGAAAAAGCTTTTTTGCACTGTAGTTAGAAACTGGCTTTTTACAAAATTGTATTATCCCAATAAAGTGCCTTTAAAGGCCAACGGAGACACTTTATTGGCCCAAAAACCGGCTCAGTGTCCATTTATTCAGGCTGCAAGGTAGGCGCTAGCGCTGCCCACAGTTTGCTTTTATTCTCTTAAAAATTTACTTGGCTTCGCTACTTTTCAATGGAACCTGACTCCTACTCCGCACCGCTCCCCCCTACCCCTCCGTCGGCACCCGAAGAAGTGGCCAACGCCTTTGCCCCGCGCACCGACCTGGCGCAGCTGACAGCGCGCACCGAGGCCGTGCGCCAGCAAATCGGCCAGGTAATCGTGGGCCAGCAAGACTTGCTGGAGCTGCTGCTTACAGCTTTGCTCGCCGATGGCCACGTGCTGCTGGAAGGCGTGCCAGGCGTGGCCAAAACGCTCACGGCCAAGCTCCTGGCGCGCACGCTCGACGTGCCGTTCAGCCGCATCCAGTTTACGCCCGACCTGATGCCGGCCGATGTGCTGGGCACCAGCATTTTCCGGCCCGCGCAGGGTGACTTTGAGTTTCGGCCCGGCCCTATTTTCGCTAGTGTGGTTTTGATTGATGAAATAAACCGCGCCCCGGCCAAGACCCAATCGGCCATGTTTGAGGTGATGGAGGAGCGCACCGTGACCCAGGACGGCACGGCCCACCGTATGGCCACGCCCTTCGTGGTGCTGGCCACTCAAAACCCAGTGGAGCAAGAAGGCACCTACCGCCTGCCCGAGGCGCAGCTCGACCGCTTTCTCTTCAAGCTAACCGTGGGCTACCCCACCCTGGCCGAGGAAATTCAGATACTGCAAGGCCACCACAGCGGCTTCGGCGGCACGCCGCTCGACAAAGTGCAGGCCGTGCTTTCGGCCCAAGACCTGGCCGCCCTGCGCCAGCAAGTGGGCCAGCAGCGCGTGGAGGCCAACGTGCTCGAATACATCGCCAAAATCGTGGGCCAAACGCGCGCTCACAAAGCGCTGTACCTGGGTGCTTCGCCCCGCGCCAGCATCGCGCTGCTCAACGGGGCCAAGGCCCTGGCCGCCCTGCGCGGCCGCGATTTTGTGACGCCCGAGGATGTGCAGTTCTTGGCCGCGCCCGTGCTGCGCCACCGCATTATGCTCACGCCCGAGCGCGAGATGGAAGGCGGCACGACGGATGACGTGGTGAAGGCGATTGTGCAGAGCGTGGAAGTGCCGCGGTAGGTTGTTTGGGAAGTTACCGCTGAGGTTCGCGGTGGTAAAACGCTGAGGTTCGCTGAGTTTTATGCACGAGAACGATATTTCTTATTTGATTCGGAAAGCGGCTTTCGAGGTGCACACCGAGTTGGGGCCGGGGCTGCTGGAGTCAGTTTATGAGACAGCTTTACAGTTTGAGCTGCGGCAAGCGGGCTTACTGGTGAAGGCCCAGGTACCCTTGCCAATGGTGTACAAGGGCGTGGGCATGGACGTGGGCTTTCGCATGGATTTGCTGGTGGAGAACCGGGTGGTAGTTGAAATCAAGTCTATCGAAGCTATTATGGAAGTGCATCACATGCAATTACTTACCTATCTCAAGCTGTCGGGCCACAAGCTCGGCCTGCTTATCAATTTCAACGTGCCACGCCTCAAAGAAGGCATCGTGCGCAAAGTCAACGGCTTAGACGATTCTCAGCGAACCTCTGCGTAAACCACTGCGCACCTCAGCGGTAACTTCCCGAACAATAACCGTGTCTTTCTTCCTTACCCGTCGTTTTTTCTACCTCTGCACGGCCCTCATCGTGGGCTTCGTGGTGGCCTTCTTCCTGCCCTGGCTGCTGGGGCCAATGCAGGTGCTACTGGGCGGAGCCATATTGCTGACGCTGCTCGACGCGGCGCTCCTTTACGCGCCGGTGGGGGGTAGGACCGCGCCGGTAGTGGGGCGGCGGGCGCTGGGCGACAAGCTCTCGAACGGCGACGACAACGAGGTGCGCCTGTACCTGGAAAGCCGTTACCGCTTTGGTATTCAAGCGGAAGTGATTGATGAGATTCCGCACCAGTTTCAGCGGCGCGATGTGCTGTTTAAAACGAGCATCGCGCCGGGCCAAACGCAGGTTATCACCTACCAGCTGCGGCCCACCAAGCGCGGTGAGTACGAGTTTGGGGCGCTGAATGTGTACGCGGCCTCGCCGCTGGGGCTGGTGCGGCGGCGCTTTCGGGGCGAGCCGGGGGGTAGGGTGGTGCCGGTGTACCCGTCGTTTTTGCAGATGCGGCAGTACGAGCTGCTGGCCATCCACAACCGCCTCACGGAGGTGGGCGTGAAGCGCATCCGGCGGGTGGGCCAGAGCACGGAGTTTGAGCAAATCCGGCCCTACGCTGGCGGCGACGACCCGCGCACCATCAACTGGAAGGCCAGCGCCCGGCGCGCCGGTGGGGGCAGCGATACGCTGGTAGTCAACCACTTTCAGGACGAGCGCGCCCAGCAAGTGTATTGCCTCATCGACAAAGGCCGGGTGATGCGTATGCCCTTCGAAGGCCTGAGCTTGCTCGACTACGCCATCAACGCTACGCTGGTGCTCAGCAACATTGCGCTGCTAAAGCACGACAAGGCGGGGCTCATTACCTTCTCAAACAAGCCCGGCGCCACAGTGCCCGCCGAGCGCCGGCCGGGCCACCTGCGCAGCATCCTGGAAGTACTGTACCGCCAAAAAACGCAGTACCTCGAAACCGACTACGAGCGCCTCTACGCCACGGTGCGTGCCAAGATTAAGCAGCGCAGTCTGCTAATTTTGTTTACCAACTTCGAAACCTTGCAGGGCCTAGAACGGCAGCTGCCTTACCTGCGGGCTTTGGCCAAGGCGCACTTGCTGCTGGTCGTTTTCTTCGAAAACACCGAGCTGCGCACCTTCCTCGACGCGCCAGCTACTACTACAGCCGATGTGTATAATCAAACCATCGCCGAAAAATTTCAGCAGGAAAAGCGCCAGATTGTGCTCGAATTGCAGCGCTACGGCATTCAGGCGCTCCTTACCCCACCGCAAGCACTGACGGTGAACACTATTAATAAATACCTGGAATTCAAGGCCAGAGGACTAATATGAGCACGCAAAATTTCGCTAGGTTAAAAAAGGTTACGCCGGATTTTTTCGCACGCAAACTTCGCGAGACCTTCTTTCATTTAGTGAAACCTTGCGCGCTGCTGCTGGCCGTTTTCGCTGCTCATGCCCAGCGCCCGCTGCTGCCCGTGCCGGCGCAGGCCACCTGGCAGGCCGGGCACTACGCCTTCAAAACGGCGCCGCTGCTAGCCCTGCACCGCCAAGTGACGGGCGCGGCCACCTCGACCGATGAAAGCTACCAGTTGCGCATCACGGCCACGGGCGCCCGCCTCACGGCGGTATCGCCGCTGGGTATTCAGCGCGGGCTGGCCACGTTTCGGCAAGTCATTGAGCGCACATCGCGCGGCTGGCGGGCGCAGTTTTGCGACATCCAAGACAAGCCGCGCTTTGCCTGGCGCGGGCTTATGCTAGACCCGGCGCGCCACTTCCTGCCGGTGGCCGTCATCAAGCGCAACCTCGATGGCATGGCGGCCGTGAAGCTCAACGTGCTGCACTGGCACCTGTGCGACGACCAAGGCTGGCGGGTGGAGAGCAAGCTTTTCCCGCGCCTACACACCGTGGGCGGCGCCACCGGCTACTACACCCAGGCCGAGGTGCGCGAGGTGGTGCGCTACGCCGCGCAGCGCGGCATTCGGGTAGTGCCCGAGTTTGACCTGCCGGGCCACGCGGGCGCACTGCTTACGGCCTACCCCCGGCTGGCTTCTAATGATTCGCTCAAAACGCTGCCCATCAGGTGGGGCGTGCTCAACATTGCCCTCGACCCCATCCGCGAGGGCACTTACACCATGCTCGACTCGGTGCTGACGGAGATGAGCGGCTTGTTTCCGGACAAATACTTTCACATCGGGGGCGATGAAAACGACGGCCGGCAGTGGCGCCATAGCCCGCGCATTGTGGCCTTTATGAAAGCGAAAGGCTTCGTAACCGCCAAGGGGGTAGTGGACAAGCACCAGCTCCAGAACTACTTCAACCGCCGGATGCTGGCCATCGTGCAGAAGCTGGGCAAGACGATGATAGGCTGGGATGAGATACTGGGGCCCGACCTGCCCGCACCCATCGTGGTGGAAAGCTGGCGCGGGCCCAAGGGCGTGCTCGACGCCGTGCGCCTGGGCCACCCCGCCCTGCGCGCCCACGGCTACTACCTCGACCTCTACTACTCGGCCGCCAGCCACTACACTGCCGACCCGCTCCAGGGCATTCCCGACTCGCTGCAAAACCGGGTGCTGGGCGGCGAGGCGGCCATGTGGAGCGAGTTTGCCGATAGCGTCATCTACGAAAGCCGGGTGTGGCCGCGCGCCGCCGCCGTGGCCGAGCGCCTTTGGAGCCCCGCCGCCCTCAGCCAAGACGTGCCCGACATGTACCGCCGCCTGGCTTTCGTGAGTGAAGAGCTGGAGGCACTGGGCCTGCGCCACCGCCGTGCGCCGGCCGCCCTGCTGCGCCAGCTGGGCGCGCCCTACCCTACCGCCCTACCCGCCCTGCAAACCTTGGCCGCGCTTATCGAGCCGGTAAAGGAATACAAGCGCCATTTCCAGGGCTTTAAGTACACCACCGAAACGCCACTGACGCGCCTCGTCGATGCAGCCCCGGCCGAGTCGGATGTAGCCCGGCGCTTCGGCGCCACAGCAGATAGTCTAGTGGCCAGCCTCAGCATCGCGGTGCCCACGTTTCCGGCCACGGCCCCTACCCTCTCGCCAGCTGCCAAGCGTCAGCTCGCTAGCCTGCAAAACCAAGTAGCTAGCTGGCAGCGCGCCACCGAGGCCCTACCCCCCTTGTTTGCGGCAAGTCCTGGCCTGGCCGAATACACGCCGCTGGCCGCCCAGCTCGGCATTGTAGCCGGCCTGCTCAGCCAGCGCCTTACGCAGCTAGCGCAGGGCCAGCCGGTGCTGCCCGCCGCGCAAGCTGCCGCCAAGCTGCAGCTCGACGCCGCGCAAAAGCCCGCCGGGCAGGCCGAATTGGCCATTATCGACGCGGCGCGGCGGCTGATGGGGCTGTAATAGGCGTTTTTTAGCTCGCGCCATTGCGCACTGCAATCAGCTCAGCGGCCACACTTACCGCGATTTCCTCGGGTAGGCGGCTGTTTATTGCTACCCCAATCGGCCCGCGCAAACCATCTAGGTTAAAACCCTCTTCTGAAAGCACCCGACGCAGCTCGGCTACTTTGGTGGCGCTGCCCAGCACGCCGAGGTAGGCGTACGCGTGGCCCAGTAAGCGGCGGAGCACTACGATGTCGGTGCGGTAGCCCACGGTCATCACCACTACGTAGCGGCGCGGGCCGGGCGGCACGCTTAGCGTCTCATACTCAACTTGGTGCTTGTGGTGAGCGTAGTGGTTGGCCGCCAGTGTGGGCAGGTCGGCGCGGTCGTCGAGCACAGTTATTTCAAACTCCAGATTACTAGCCAACTGCGACAGCGCCAGGCTCACGTGCCCGCCGCCCACAATGACGAGCTGGTCGCGAAAACCTAGCTGCTCGCCGTAGCGCCAGGCGGCGCCGGGCTGGTAGGCGTAAAAACCGGCCGGCGCTTTGGTAGTCAGGTGCAAGCCGGTGACTTCGCTTACCTCCCAGGCCCCGCCACGTAGCTGCTGTAACGCGGCTTCGATGGCGGCCACTACTGCCAAATCACTGGCTTTCAACGGCCACAGCAGCACCTCCTGCTCGCCGGCGCACATCATACCCGAGCGGTTGGCGGGCGCCTCGCGCCGGTGAATTTGGGGGCGCAGCAGGGGGGTAGGGTCGCCGGCGCGCAGGCGCTCGCGGGCCAGCTCTACCCACTTATGCTCCATAATACCGCCCCCAATGGAGCCAGCCACCGCCTCGGCCGTCACCGTCATTTTGAAGCCCTGGCGGCCGGGGCTGCTACCCTGGCTGCGCACCACGCACAGCAAGGCGGCGGGCTGGCCGGCCCGCAGGGCGTTGGCAGCTAGTGTCCAGGCAGGCAGGTCGCGGGGGGTAGTAGGCATTAGAAAAATGGCGAAAATAGTAGCGCGAGCTTTGTAGTTCGCGTCTTCGCGCCATAAGGACGAACGCGAATGGCGTGAGAACGCGAACTACAAAGTTCGCGCTACTACCTATCCCCGCACCATCGTGCCGGTGATGTAGCCGAATGGCGCATCGGTCGCTACGAACACCTCATTCGTGTTCTCTTGGCCGAAGGGCGTGAGGTTGAACGGAATGTGGTGCTTATTCGGCATCACCAAGCTAACTTCTTTCACCTCAACGTTTTCCTCTAGTATATTTTCGCCGATGGCATAGAGCGTGTGTTGCACCGATAGGCTTTGGTGCGCCGAAAACGTGCGCAGCAAACCAGTCCTAATTTTCTGGTACAGCGCCTCAAAATCGAGGGTAGGGCTAGTGTATTCCCACTCAGCCTCACACTCGGTGGCCAGGATGCGGTCGGTGGTTTCGGGCAGCACCGTATACTCATCTTTGGGGTAGCCCACGAAGCCCGAGTCGGCGGTTTTGAGCAGCATCAGGCCCTTCAGGCCGGCCCAGACGGTGCAGGTGCCGTCGGCGCGCAGCTCGACCACGGCGCGGCGCTTCTCCGAACCGCCGCCGGTGAAGGCGTGCGGGTGCGCCTGGCCGTCAAAATTCATGCGCTGCCAACCGTGCTCCAGCAGTTCGATGCGCGCCTGGCTCACCTGCGGGTTGCGGTCAATAAAGTGCCGCGCCAGCACCAGCCCGTACGCTTCGATGGTGCCCGTGAAGTGCTCGCGGGCCAGGGCGTACACGGTGTTCTTCTGCGTGTCGGTGGGTAAGATTAACGAATTGTCGCCCAGGGTATGAGCCGCTTCGAAGTCGCCTGTTAGCTGCACGCTCACCGACACCTGCCGGAACTCGTGGTGGTCGGCGTGGCGGATGACGCGCGACAGGTGCACCGCGTTTTTACCGTAGGCGTTGGCAGCGAGTTTAATGGGCATCGGCGTGTAGATTGCGAGGCAAAAAAGGAGCGGCAAGATAGTCGCCAATCACTTGCGCCAACGCTTGCCCATGGCCGATTTATTTCTACAAAGTACCGCTGTCGTGACGCCCGCCGGCCCGCGCCCGGCCTTGCTGGTGCTGCAAGCCGGCCGCATCGCCGACGTGCTACCCTACGAGGCGGCCGTGGCCGGCCCGGTGCTGGACTTTGGCGAGGCAGCCATCTTGCCCGGCGTCATCGACCCGCACGTGCACCTCAACGAGCCCGGCCGCACTGATTGGGAGGGCTTCGACACCGGCACCCGCGCCGCGCTGGCCGGCGGCCTTACCACGCTGGTAGACATGCCGTTAAACTCGGCACCCGTCACGACTTCGGTAGCAAACCTGCGGCTAAAGCAAGCTGCTACCCAAGGCCAGCTGCACACCAACGTCGGCTTTTGGGGCGGCATCGTGCCCGGCAATGCGGCCGAAATCGAGCCGCTCATCGCGGCCGGTGTGTTAGGCTTCAAGGCGTTTTTGACGCATTCGGGTATCGACGATTTTCCGAATGCCACGGAGGCCGAGTTGCGCTGCGCGATGCCCATCCTGGCCCGCTACGGCCTACCCCTGCTGGTGCACTGCGAGCTATCAGAAGACAACGACGAATGGAAAAAAGGTGACACCCGCTCATATCAAAACTACCTGGCCTCGCGCCCCAAAAGCTGGGAAGACGAGGCGATTAAGCTTATGATTCGGCTGTGCGCCGAGTACCGCTGCCCGGTACACATCGTGCATTTGTCGTCGGCCGAGTCCCTACCCCCCCTCGCCGCGGCAAAGGCTCAAGGCCTGCCGCTAACCGTTGAAACTGGGCAGCACTACCTCTTTTTTAATGCGGAGGACATTGCCGATGGCCAAACGCAGTTCAAGTGCGCGCCGCCCATCCGCGAGCGGGCCAACAACGAGCAGTTGTGGCAGGCGCTGCAAAGTGGCCTTATCGACTTTGTGGCCACCGACCACTCGCCCGCCCCGCCTGACCTTAAGCAGCTGGCCAGCGGCGACTTTGCCACCGCCTGGGGCGGCATCGCGTCGCTCCAATTAGCCCTACCCGTACTCTGGACCGCCGCCCGCGAGCGCGGCGCCACGCTAGCCGACCTGGCCCGCTGGCTCAGCCAAAACCCCGCCCGGCTCATCGGCCAAAGCCACCGCAAAGGCCAGATTACCAAAGGCTACGACGCCGACCTGCTGGTGCTGGCCGCCGATGCCACCTTCACCGTGACTGAGCAGCTGCTGCACCACCGCCACAAGGTATCGCCCTACCTCGGCCGCGAGCTGATGGGCGTAGTGACGCACACTTTTTTGGCGGGCGAGGAGGTTTTTCGGCACCCCGATTTTCTGCATCTCAACCGGGGGCAACTGCTAAGCCGCTAGCGGCGCATATTTGTCACTTAGCAGTCATCCGGCAGCACTTAGCAAGCATTGCCGAACAACTGCCAGCTGCTTTTTACCAATTGACAATAGCTTTAAATGTCTGACTACGCCGCCCGCACCGCTCACATTCTGGCTCGCATCGATGAGCTGGCGGCCATCAGCGAAGACGCCACGGGCGCTACCGTCACGCGCCGGTTTGGCACGCCGGCCTTCGTGCGGGGGCGCGATTTGGTGCAAGGTTGGTTTGAGGCGGCTGGCCTCGACACCCGGCTCGATGGCATCGGCAACCTGCGCGGGCGGTGGGCTAGCGCGCAGCTCAGTGCCAAGACTTTCGTGCTGGCCTCGCACATCGACACGGTGGTGAATGCCGGAAAGTACGATGGCCCGCTGGGCGTGCTGATGGGTTTGGATTTGGCCGAATATATTATCAGTCAACAAATTGCCCTACCCTTCCACCTGGAGCTGATTGCCTTCAGCGATGAGGAAGGCGTGCGGTTTCACACTACCTACCTGGGCAGTAAAGTCGTGACTGGCGCTTTTGAACCGGCCCTTTTGCACAAGACGGATGCCGACGGCATTACTCTGGCGCAGGCCATTGCCGACATGGGCGGCGATGCCGCTACCCTCGCCACCGACGCCCTACCCCCTGCCGAGTGGCTAGGTTATTTTGAGCTGCACATTGAGCAGGGGCCGGTGCTGTGGGAGAATAAAGTACCCATTGCACTCGTCATGGCCATTGCCGGCCAGCAGCGCGTGGAGCTGACGTGGCAGGGCATGGCCGGCCACGCCGGCACCGTGCCGATGCCCATGCGCCAGGATGCGCTGGCCGCCGCCGCCGAGTTTGTGCTGGCCGCCGAGGCTTTTGCGCTGGCCCACGGCCGCGGGCTGGTGGCCACGGTAGGCCAGCTGCGTATCCCGTACTCGGCCAGCAACGTCATTCCCGGCCAGGTAATCCACAGCCTTGACCTGCGCAGCCCCGACGCCGGCCAGCTAGCCATCTCCTACGCTGACTTGCAAGCCCAAGCCGAAGCCATTGCCGCCCGGCGTGGGCTAGGCCTCGATTGGCAGCTGGTGCAGTACACCGCGCCGGTGACTTGCGACCGGGAACTGAACCGCCTGCTCGGCCAAGCCATTGCGACCAACGGCTACGAGGTGGATGGCCTGGTAAGCGGCGCCGGCCATGACGCCGTGCCCGCCTCGGCCGTGGCCCCGGCTACCATGGCCTTCATTCGCTGCTACAAAGGCATCAGCCACAACCCGTTGGAAAACGTGGAAGCGGCCGATGTAGCGGCGGCACTGGAAGTGGCCGAGCACTTTTTATTGCTCTTGAAAAAAGAACATGACTAAATAGCCTGTCATGCAGCGCGCAGCGAAGCATCTCGCTCGCACCGTTAGATTACTAACTTAAACGTCAGCACGCGAGATGCTTCGTTGCGCGCTGCATGACGTTCTTTTCTCTTAACTCTCCCTTCCACCTCATGGAACTAGGCTCGACTACCCGCTCCGTCACCCGGCGCAACCACGCCATTATCGCGCCCGACGGCTACATCAACAGCAACGTGCCTGGCTGGACGGGCGGTACCGTCAACGTCATCATCAACGAGCAGATGGGCGCGCGCCTCTGCCAAACGCTCGTCACACTCACCGTCGCGGGCCAGCTGACGGGCACCACCGAGGCTAGCCAGATTTTTTTCTACGTGGTGCAGGGCCAGGTGCAGGCCACCATCGGCGACGACAGCCGCATTCTGACGGTGGGCAGGTTCGTGTACGTACCCATCGGCCAGAGCTATACCTTCAAAAACCCGACGGCTAATACGCAGATTCTGACTTTCCACAAGGTGTATGAGCCGCTGGCAGGCTACGACGTGCCGGCCGTGTGCTGGGGCGAAAAGGATGACAGCAAGGCGCCCATCTACATGAACGACGACGCGCTGCGCATCCAGGAGCTGCTGCCCAACGAGCTGGGTTTCGACATGGCCGTCAACATCTTCACCTACCAGCCCGGCGGCAACCTGCCGATGGTGGAGACGCACATCATGGAGCACGGCCTGCTGTATTTGCAGGGCCAAGCCATTTATATGCTTGACCAGCAGTGGTATCCGGTCAAGAAAGGGGATTCTATTTGGATGGCACCTTACTGCCAGCAGTGGGCCGCCTCTATCGGCAAGGAGCCGTCGGCGTACATCTACTACAAGAACGTCAACCGCTTTCCAACGGTACTATGATACAGCATCCCAGCCCTTTGGCAGCAGTAGCAACTTGGCTCGAAACTGCGGCAATGCCGGCCGTCACTGGCTTAGCGGTAGGCATCAGCAGCGGACTATCTATGGGCGGCACCACTGGATGGATTTTTTGCATAACCACTTCCCTCGCATCCCTGACACTAGGGGCAGTCTTGGCAGAGAGGACCCGTCGCCAGAGTCAGCCTCAGCGCTCCTTTACTCGCTCAGCGCCATAACTATTTCGCTTGCTACTACCATGACCCTCGCTGACCTTAATTCCCTACCCCCCGCCGCCCGTGCTAAAACCCTAGCAACTTGCTGCGGCGCCACGGCCTGGGTAACTACGCTGAACGGGCAGTTTCCTTTCGATTCGGTAGCGGCGCTCTACGAAGCGGCTGAGCACGTGTGGAATAACCTCACGGAAACCGACTGGCGCGAGGCTTTCACGCACCACCCCAAAATCGGCGATGTGAACGCGCTGAAGGAGAAATTTGCCAGCACCGCCACTTGGGCGGCGGGCGAGCAGGGCGCTGTGCGGCAAGCCGACCAGGCGACGCTGGAAGCGTTGGCGGCGGGCAACGACGCGTACGAGCAGAAGTTTGGCTACATCTTCATTGTGTGCGCCACCGGCAAGTCGGCCGCCGAGATGCTGGCTTTGCTGCAAACGCGGCTGCCGCACGAGGCGAGCCAGGAAATACACGTTGCCAGGGGCGAGCAGGCCAAAATCACGCGCATGCGCCTCGAAAAACTACTCGTATGAGCCAGATAACCACCCACATACTCGATACGACGCTGGGCCAGCCCGCAGCCGGCGTTACCATTGTCCTGCACGACTGGACGCACGACGGCTGGCGCGAAATTGCCCGCGGCCGCACCAATGCCGACGGTCGCCTCGCCGACTTGCTGCTGCCCGAAGAGCGGCTGGCGCACGGGGCCTATCAGCTCCGGTTTTTTACGCAGGAATATTTTGAGCAAAAGCACACCACCGGGTTTTACCCCTTCGTGGATATCTGCTTCGTGGTGACGGATGACACGCACTACCACGTGCCGCTGCTACTCAATCCGTTCGGCTACAGCACGTACCGCGGCTCGTGAACGATTCTATTTCCTACCCCTCCTTATGAAACTCAGTCTCCCGGACACCGCTACCACTGCCCTGCTCGACCAGCTCGGCGTGGCCAACCTGGCCTTTCAAAAAACCTACCCCGGCGACCGGCCCGACCGCCAGCCCGTGCACACCGTGTATGGCGGCGCCAACCTCTTCAAGGCCGACACCTGCGTGCGGATGGGCGAAATCGCCCTCCGCAACCTCCAGACCTACGCGCCCAACTTCGTGGAGCTGGCCCGCGTGCTCCAGCTAGCGGGCCACGAGCACTTGCCGACCCTCGAAAAAGACATCCACCACCTCACCGACTACCTCGACAAGCTGCCCGCCGCCGAGCGCCGCCAGGAGCCCGCTTGGCTAGCCTACACGGTGTACAACAAGATTGTGCAAAAGCTCAAAACCGAGGCAGTCGAAGACTTCCGCGTCGATTTTGAGGATGGCTTCGGCAACCGTCCCGACGCCGAGGAAGACGCTACCGCCGTGCAAGCCGCCCACGAGGTAGCCAAGGGCATGGCGCAGGGCACGCTGTCGCCCTTCATCGGCATTCGCATCAAGCCCTTCACCGAAGACCTGAAGGCGCGCGGTGTGCGCACGCTCGACATCTTCCTGACCACCTTGCTCGAAGCTACTGGCGGGGCCCTACCCCCCAATTTTGTGGTAATGCTGCCCAAGGTCACCATCCCGGAGCAAATGACCACGATGGTGCGCCTGCTGGAGCTGCTGGAAAAGGCCAACAACCTGGCGCCCGGCACCTTGAAGATGGAAACGATGGTCGAAGCCACCCAAATCGTGATGGACGACGAGGGCCGCAACCCGCTCATGCGCATCATCCGGGCCAGCGAGGGGCGCTGCATTGCGGCGCATTTTGGCACCTACGACTACACGGCCTCGGCCGGCATCACGGCCAAGTACCAGACCATGGCGCACCCCGTCTGCGACTTTGCGCACCACATGACCAAGGTGGCGCTCGGCGGCACCGGCATCTTCCTCTCCGATGGCGCGACCAACGTGATGCCCATCGGCCCGCACCGGGGTGATAACCTGACGTTTGCGCAGCTGCGCGAAAACCAGGAGGCCGTGCACAGCGGCTGGCGCCAGGCCTACCACCACACCATGCACTCGCTCATCGGCGGCCTCTACCAGGGCTGGGACCTCAACCCCGCGCAGCTGCCCATGCGCTACGCGGCCACCTACAACTTCTTCCTCAGCAGCTACGAAGGCGCCGTGCACCGCCTCAAAACCTTCGTGGAGCGGGCGGCCATCTCTACCCTCACCGGCGACATTTTCGACGACGCTGCCACTGGCCAGGGCTTGCTCAATTTCTTCCTTAAAGCGCTGAACTGCGGCGCACTTACTGAAGAAGACATTGTGCCTACCGGCCTCACGATTGAAGAAATCGAGACGCGCTCGTTCTACCGCATCTTGGCGGGGCGGCGGCGTAAGGCGTAGTTTGTGGTAACTACAAAGCAAAAGCGGCTGCGACTCTCAGAGTCGCAGCCGCTTTTGCTTTGTACTGCTTTTTCAGCGTGGCTAGCCCACCGCAACGCTTGTTTTCTCCACTACAAATTCTGGGTAAAGCCCGCCGAGCACCCGCTCGGGCGTCATAGGTGCTACTAGCGGCAGCGCCACGCCGGGCCGGAAGGCGCGCACCGCGGCGCGCAGGGCGAAGTAGGCGCCGATGCCGTACATCAGCGGCGGCTCGCCTACGGCTTTGGCGCGCAAGATGGCGTTGGGGTGGCCGGGCGTGTCGAGAAAGTGCACGTCGAGCACGGCGGGCACCGCGTAGAGGTCGGGTATCTTGTAGCTGTTCAGCGAGTTGCTGAGCAGCCTACCCTCCTCGTTGTAGCTCACTTCTTCCAGGGTCATCCAGCCGATGCCCTGCACGGCGCCACCCTCAATCTGGCCGCGGTCGATGGCGGGGCTGAAGCTCTGGCCGAAGTCGTGGGCAATGCGCACGCTGTCGATGGTGTAGGTGCCGCGCAGGCAATCGACGGTGGCCGTGGTGAGCGCCGTGCCATAGACGTGGTAGGCGAAGGGGTGGCCCTGCTCGACGCTGGCGTCAAAATGCACGCCGGGCGTGGCGTAGTGGGCGTTTTCGGTGAGGGCCACGCGCCGCACGAAGGCGCTGCTCACCAGCTTTTCCCAGGTGGTTTCGGCTGGCATACCGGCGGCCAGCACCTGCTCGTTTTCAATCTGGATGCCTTCGTACTCGACCGCAAACTCGGTGCTGGCGTGGCGCAGCAGGCGCTCGCGCAGGGCCAGGCAGGCCAGCTCGGTGGCTTTGCCGTTGAGGTCGGCGGTGGCGCTGGCGGCGCTGGGCGAGGTATTGGCGACGCGGGTGGTGTTGGTGGTTTCGATTTTGATGCGTGAAATCGAGATGCCCAGCGTGCGGGCCGCTACTTGCACAATTTTGGTGTTCACGCCCTGCCCCATCTCCACCGCGCCAGTGCTGATGCCCACCGAGCCGTCGGTGTAGATGTGCACCAGCGCCCGCGTCTGGTTCATGAACGTCTTGGTGAACGAGATGCCGAAACAGATGGGCATCAGCGCTACCCCCTTCTTGAAGAGCTGATTTTCCTGGTTGAATTTGGCAATCGCCGCCCGCTCGCCGGCTAGGTCAAACAGCTCGGCGGCCGTGTCCCAGGCCTGCTCGGCGTGGCACCCTTCGGCGGGCTGGCGATACGGAAACCGGTCGCCCTCACGCAGCAGGTTGCGCCGCTGAATCTCGCTCGGCAGCACACCCAGCTCTTCGGCCGCCTTGGTAATGGCCGACTCGATGACGAACATGCCCTGCGGCCCGCCGAAGCCCCGGAAGGCCGTATTTGGCGGCAAATTAGTGCGGCACGAATTGGCCGTGGCCGTCACGTTGGGGATATAGTAGGAGTTGGTTGTGTGGAAGAGCGTGCGCTCTAGCACGGCCGGCGAGAGGTCGGCCGCCGCGCCGGCATTTTGGTAATAGGTTACTTCATACGCCAGAATCTTGAGGTCGGCGCTGAGCCCAATTTTGAAGTCAGACGAGTACGGGTGGCGCTTGCCAGTCATGCGCATGTCGGCCATGCGGTCGAGCACCAGCTTCACGGGCTTTTAACCACGAACGCGCCCAGCGCGGCCAAGCAGCCCCAAGGCGTGGCCTGGTCTTCCTTGCCGCCGAAGCCGCCGCCGAGGCGCGTCACATCTACCTCAATCTGGTGCATGCCGATGCCCAGCACCACGGCGCAGTGCCGCTGCACGGCCGTCGGCCCCTGCGTCGAAGAGATGATTTTGACTCCACCCAACTCGGTTGAGAAAGCGTAGGCCGCCTGGGTTTCGATGTATAAATGCTCCTGCCCGCCGCTCTCCGCTACACCCTCCAACACGTGCGCGCACTCGGCAAACGCGCCGGCCGAATCGCCAATACGGAAGGTGCGCGGCGGCACAATCAGCTCGCCCTGCGCGGCCGCCTGGCGCGAGTCGGTGACGATGGGCAGCGGCTCAATGTCCGCCGTGATGAGCTTGAGCGCGGCGTGCGCCTGTACCTCGGTGCGGGCCAGCACTAGCGCCACCGGCTGGCCCCGGAAGTGCACGTGGCCTTCGGCTAGCAGCGGCTCGTCGGGCACGATGCCGCCGATTTGATTTTGGCCGGGAATGTCGGCGGCGGTGAGGATGCGCACCACGCCGGGCGCTTTTTGGGCAGCGCTTAGGTCCAGGCTTTTTAAGACACCGTGCGCCAGCGGCGACTCGTACACGGCCGCGTAGAGCGTGCCCTGCTGCACGGGCACATCGTCGAGGTACTGCGATTCGCCGCGCACGTGGCGCTGGGGGTCGAGGTGGTTCATAGCGGGCGTTTTTGTTTTTCTACCGTTC
>Ga0160428_1000479_pt1 | contig 44089 bp, 29 predicted proteins | sample SolpanmetagenomM_FD_108198 | JGI IMG/M metagenome (GOLD analysis project Ga0160428, IMG submission 108198) | Solar panel surface microbial communities from Lawrence Berkeley National Laboratory, California, USA - M | ecosystem: Engineered > Built environment > Solar panel > Unclassified ... | reverse complement strand
TATTTCCGGTCGGTTTAACCCCCTCTCTCGCATGAGTGAAGTAGTAGAAAAGAAAGCCCCTGCCGACTACTCGGCCGATAGCATTCAGGTGCTGGAAGGGCTGGAGGCGGTGCGCAAGCGCCCCAGCATGTACATCGGCGATACGGGTATCAAGGGCCTGCACCACTTGGTGTGGGAAGTGGTGGACAATTCCATTGACGAGGCTCTGGCCGGGCACTGCGACCTGATTCAGGTCACGATTAACGAAAATAACTCGGTTACCGTCCGCGACAACGGGCGGGGTATTCCCGTCGATTGGCACGCCAAGGAAGGCCGCTCGGCCCTCGAAGTAGTACTCACCGTGCTGCACGCCGGCGGCAAGTTTGACAAGGACAGCTACAAAGTATCGGGTGGCCTGCACGGCGTGGGCGTGAGCTGCGTAAACGCGCTGAGCACCGAGCTGAAAGTGATCGTGCGCCGCAAGGGCCACGTGTACGAGCAGGAGTACAGCATCGGGGCGCCGCTTTACCCGGTGAAGGAAATCGGCGATACGCAGGAGCACGGCACGGAGGTGCAGTTCCTGCCTGACCCCAGCATCTTCTCCGAGTCGGAGTACCGCTACGCCACCATCGCCAGCCGCCTGCGCGACTTGTCGTTCTTGAACAAAGGCATCCGCATCACGCTCACCGACCGCCGCGAGGTGCTGACTGGCGACGCGGCCGTGGGCCACGCCAATGCCGAGGGCTTCCGCTACGAGGAGTTTTTCTCGACGGGCGGCCTGCGCGACTTCGTGCAGTACCTCGACGGCACGGAGCGGCCCTCGCTGCTCTCGGAGCCCATTTACGTGGAAAGCGAGAAGGGTGGCACGCCCGTGGAAGTGGCTTTGCAGTACAATACCTCGTACCAGGAAAACGTCTACTCGTACGTCAACAACATCAACACCATTGAGGGCGGTACGCACGTGGCGGGCTTCCGCTCGGCGGTGACGCGGGTGCTGAAAAACTACGGTGACAAGAGCAAGCTGTTTGAAAAGGCCAAGGTGGACATCACCGGCGACGACTTCCGCGAGGGCCTCACGGCCGTAATCTCGGTGAAGGTGATGGAGCCGCAGTTTGAGGGCCAGACCAAAACCAAGCTCGGCAACTCGGAAGTGAGCGGCGCCGTGAACTCGGTGGTGGGCGAAATCCTGGCGCAGTACCTGGAAGAAAATCCCAACCAGGCCAACCGCATCATGGACAAGGTGATTCTGGCCGCCAAGGCCCGCATCGCGGCCCGCAAGGCCAAGGATATGGTGCAGCGCAAGAACGTGCTGGGCTCTAACTCCTTGCCTGGCAAGCTGGCCGACTGCTCGGACTCGGACCCGGCGGCCTGCGAGCTGTACCTGGTCGAAGGAGACTCGGCCGGCGGCACCGCCAAGCAGGGGCGCAACCGGGCGTTTCAGGCCATTTTGCCGCTGCGCGGGAAGATTCTGAACGTGGAGAAGGCCCAGGAGCACAAGATTCTGGAGAACGAGGAAATCAAGAACATGATTACCGCGCTCGGCGTCACGTTCAACGAGCGCAAGTCGCTGGCCTTCGGCACCGATGACGACGGCAACGAAACCGGCCCGTTGAACTTTGAAAAACTGCGCTACCACAAAATCATCATCATGACCGATGCTGATATTGATGGCTCGCACATTCGGACGCTGATTCTCACGTTCTTCTTCCGCTACATGCGCCAGCTCGTGGACCAGGGCAATATCTACATCGCCCTGCCGCCGCTCTACCTCGTGAAGCGCGGTAAGGAGGAGCGCTACTGCTGGTCCGAAGAGGACCGCGCCCTGGCTACCGACGAGCTTGGTCGTGGCCGCCCCGAAACCGTGAACGTGCAGCGCTACAAGGGCCTCGGTGAAATGAACGCCGAGCAGCTCTGGACTACCACGATGCAGCCCGAAACCCGCACCCTGAAGCAGGTAACCGTGGACTCGGCCGCCGAGGCCGACCACCTCTTCTCGATGCTGATGGGCGACGAAGTAGCCCCGCGCCGCGACTTTATCGAGCAAAACGCCAAGTACGCCAAGCTCGACGTCTAAGACCACTGATTAGCACGGATTTTAGCGGATTTCACGGATTTTGTGCACGGCGTTATGTTGGCGATAATGCTAAAAGGCCACCCCAGCGGGGTGGCCTTTTTTATTGAGAAGATGTAATTGAAAACCTGGCTGGTGCCTTAGCGGAATAGTTGAACTAGCGCCAGCGCCGTGCACAAAATCCGTGAAATCCACTAAAATCCGTGGTCTAGTATTTGGTGCGGCCTTCTTTCTCAGCCCAGGCTTGGAAGGAAATCAAGGCCTCGTCGCGCAGGAACTGCTGCATGGGTAGCTGCCGTTCGGGCAGGGGCTTGTCAATTTCATCGTAGATAAACTGGTCGTCGAAGCCGATGGCGGCGGCGTCGGCTTTGGTGTTGGCGTAGAATACCCGCGCCGGCCGCGCCCAGTAGATGGCGCCCAGGCACATGGGGCAGGGTTCGCAGCTGGTGTAAAGGTCGCAGCCGTCGAGCTGGAAGGTGCCCAGCACCTGGCACGCCTTGCGGATGGCATCGACCTCGGCGTGGCAGGTGGGGTCGAGGGTGCTGGTGACCTGGTTGAAGCCCCGGGCGATAATCTGGCCGTCTCGGACGACCACCGCGCCGAAGGGGCCGCCGAAGCCGGCCTGCATCTTTTCGAGCGATAGCCGGATGGCTTCGCGCATAAATTCGGGCTGGGGAGCAGCAGGTAAGTCGGAGGAATTTTTCACGTCTTGGAAATCAGTTTTTTAACGCCGAAGAAAAAGTTTTTTTAGGAACAGGCGGAATCTTTTGGCCGTTCGCTTGTTCTACCTGCGTGAAAGAATAGTTTTTTAAGGTGTTTTGGTTGGAAAGGTCAGAGATACTGTCTCTGACCTTTTTTCATGCCCGCCGCCGAAGCTGGCCGGGGCCACGCGGCGGGGCAGCTTAACTTGCCGCCGGGGCGTCTATTGGGCGAAAGTAGGAAAAACGCCCCGACTGCTGATGCAAAAACTTTTCACGCTCACGCTCATGCTGGCCGCCGGTGGCGCCGGCGCCCAACCGTTTACCCCCGCCGAAGTGGCCCGCTGGCAGCAGCAGGCCCGCCGCGTCAGCATCACGCGCGACACCTGGGGCGTGCCCCACATTACGGGCAAAACCGATGCCGACGCCGTGTTTGGCCTGCTCTATACGCAGTGCGAAGACGATTTTGCGCGGGTCGAGGACAACTACCTCACCGCGCTGGGCCGGCAGGCCGAGGTAAAAGGCGAGGCCGCCCTCTACGAAGACCTGCGCCAGCGGCTGTTTCTGGATTCGGCGCGGGCGGTGGGCATTTACCAGCGCAGCCCGCGCTGGATGAAAGACCTGCTGCACGCCTTTGCCGATGGCACCAACTACTACCTGGCCACGCACCCCACCGTGCGGCCCCGGCTGCTGCACCGCTTTGAGCCCTGGATGCCGCTGCTCTTCAGCGAGGGCAGCATCGGGGGCAACGTGAGCGTGGTGCCGCTGGAGCGCCTCAAAGCATTTTACAGCCAGCCTAAAAAAACGTCCTGGGTGGCCCCGCCCGCCGACCCGCTGCTGGCCGACCGTGAGCCGGTGGGCTCCAACGGCTTTGCCATTGCGCCCGGGCGCAGCGCCAGCGGCCACCCCCTGCTGCTCATCAACCCACACACCTCGTTTTATTTTCGCTCCGAGGTGCAGCTCACCAGTGCCCAGGGCCTCAATGCCTACGGGGCCGTGACGTGGGGACAGTTTTTCATTTACCAGGGCTTTAACTCGACCTGCGGCTGGATGCACACCTCCAGCCAAGCCGACTCGATGGACGAGTACCTCGAAACCGTGACCGGTGAGGAAGGCAAGTACACCTACCGCTACGATGGGAAAGAACTGCCCCTGCCCACCGACACGCTGAGCCTGGTGTACCTCCAGGATGGCCAGCGCCAGCGCCGCCGCTTCACCACCTACCGCACGCCCCACGGCCCGGTGGTAGGCAAGGTGGGCGACAAATGGGTGACCGTAAAAATGATGGACCTGCCCCTCGAAGCCCTGGAGCAAAGCTACCTGCGCACCAAGGCCAAGGACTACGCCAGCTTCCGGGAGGTGATGCGCCTGAACGGCAACGCCTCCAACAACACCGTCTTTGCCGATAACAGCGGCACCATTGCTTACTGGCACGGCAACTTTATGCCCCGCCGCCCGGCCGGCTACGACTGGGCGCAGCCCGTAGATGGCAGCACCAAAGCCACCGAGTGGCAGGGCCTGCACAAGGTGGAGGAGCTGGTGCAGGTGAAAAACCCCGCCAGCGGCTTCATCCAAAACTGCAACTCGACGCCCTACACGGTGGCCGGCCCCGGCAGCAGCCCCGAGCGCCTGAACTACCCGCCCTACATGGCCCCCGACGGCGAAAACTACCGGGGCATTAACGCCGTGCGGGTGCTGAGCCGCAAGAAATCATTCACGCTCGATACGCTCATTGCCGCCGCCAACGACCCGCACCTCGCCGGCTTCGAGCCGCTGCTGCCCGCCCTGTTCAGCGACTACCAGCTCACCATTGACGCGCCCGGCGGCACGGCGCCCGAGGGAGTGGGAGAAGCCATTGAGTTGCTGCGCGGCTGGAATATGAACTACGCCGCCACCTCTACTGCCCAAACGCTGGCCATCTACTGGGCCGAGCGGGTGCAGCGGCTGGCCCGCACGCGCTTGCAGCCCGGCCAGAACCTGGGCTTCCTGGCCTTCACGGCGTTCGTCATCGCCCACACCTCGCCCGAGGAAAAGCTCACCGCCCTGGCCGAAACCCAGGCCCAGCTCACCCGCGACTTTGGCAAGTGGCAGGTGCCGTGGGGCGAGGTAAACCGCTACCAGCGCCTCACGGGGGCCATCGCGGAGAAGTTTGACGACCAGCAGCCCAGCCGGCCGGTGGCCTTCACGTCGTCGGCCTGGGGCTCGCTGGCCGCTTTCGGGGCCGCCACTCAGCCCGGCACCAAGCGCCGCTACGGCTACGTGGGCAACAGCTTCGTGGCCGTGGTCGAGTTTGGCCCCCGCGTGGTGGCCCGCTCCGTGGTGACGGGCGGCCAGGCCAGCCGCCCCAGCGATAAGCACTTCACTGACCAGGCGCCGCTCTACTGCGAAGGGCAGTTCAAGGACGTGTGGTTTTACCCCGAAGACGTTGCCCAGCACGTGGAGCGGCAGTACCACCCCGGCGAGTAGGGGCGGGCAGCCCGCTGTGGGCGGGCGTTGCCCACAAGGCCCAGTCGGGCTTTGCGGCCCGGCCGCTGCCCGAGCAGCGGCGGCTGGCGGTCGGTAGGTTATTTTGGACGGATAAAAAAAATAACCTACCGCGCTGGTAGGTTATTTTTTTATCCGTCCAAAATAACCTACCGGCGCTTAATGCAGAAAAAGCCCGCCAAACGCCGACTTCACCAGCTTAAGTACCTCGGCAGCCTGCGTGGGGTTGAGAGCTAGCCCGGTGATGGCGCTGATGAAGCCGCCGATAATCCAGTTTTGCCAGTCCTTTTTGGTGAGCCCTTCGGCCTTTACGGCGGCGGTCTGGGTCAGCTCTATCAATTTCTGGCGGGCGGCCTCGGGCAGGGCGGCGGTGGTAAAGCTCTGCTGCAACTGCCGCAACTGACCCTGCACCTCGGCCAACTCGGCGCGGGTGAATTTGTCGTCGCTGGGCGTGGCGCTGGGGGCGAAGAGTTGGGCGGTTTTCGCGGCCTCGGCCCAGAGGTCGGGAAGTGTCAATTCATTTTTAACATTTGCTGCCCATTCTGATAAAAGCGGCACAATTTCCTCCCATTGCTGTACTTCTAAAATTTGAGTTCCAGAGGTCGTCGCTGGTGTTATTGACACTGCAAAACCTCTGCGATAGGAACGAAAGTTCGTCCTGAATCGGAAATCAGGTTGTTCAATTAATTTGAGAGAAACTCCATTCGCACTAAATTTTACTTCAAATAGACCAGGCTCAAGACCCGCTAACGATAAGGCGTGTAATACGTCGTTTCTCTGAGATTTTAGCATGTTCAAACAGCGTCAGTATTTCCCAAAATCATTTCCTCCACCTGCGCCATAGCTTCAGCAGTAATAGTAGCGGCTTGCTGGCGTAAGTGGGCAGCATGGCTGGTATTATTATCGTCAGCATCCAATAATGTTTGTTGAATTTCTAGTGGGGGAATGGGTAATTGCAAGTCCCACAAGTCAGCACCGCCGATTGCGTAGTTGCCCACGGCGGTGCGAGCAGCGGCCTCTAATTGTGCCCGTAGCAATGGCAATTGCAATAGCCGCCACAGAAAGGCCGGCAATAATTCGCTAGGCTTGACACGCACTCGAATAAGTTTATCGGGATAAATCATATCGGGTACATCTTCCGGTACCCAGGCCGACATGCCTACCATTCCTAGCGTGCCATTGGTGCGACATATCAACACGTCACCGGCTTGCAAAGCAAATTGTTCCCGGTAGGGGGGTAGGTCAGCAATGTACTTATTATGCTCTAATAGTAAAGTGCCCTTTGTAACGGCACTGAGCTTGAGTACTTGTAAGGTAGTGGGGTGGGTAGATGGACCACCTGAGCAGCCATTTTTTACGGATTCAAATACGGCCGTCCCGCGCCTTAGGGGATAGCCGGTTGTAGGCACTGCGGCAAACATAGCCTTAGCCCGCAGGGCATAGCGGATAGATTTTACGCTCCAAATACTTAGCTCAGCAAAGGTGATAGGCAACGCTTTGTCGGTAGAGAGCGGGAGCATCTCGGGCATTGCTAGCGCCTCAAGTAGTTCGTTGCGGCGTTGCTGCATCGTGTCAGCCGCCTCGGCCAGCAACGCCGTCGCTTGCGCCCGCCCCGCCGCGTCGGCATCCAGAATGGCTTGCTGGGTGGCGAGCGGGGGCAGGGGCACCGGCAATGACAGAAACAAGTCGAGTTTAACCTCCATGCGACCCTCCGCACCCACTTTCTTACGCCAAAGCAATTCTTTGAATGGCTTAAATTGAATCAGGCGGAGAAAATAGTCAGGTAATACGCGTGTGTTATCCACCTCATAAACGGCAAAGTGGTTGGTCACAACAACATTCTCCCAGCCATCAGGCACAGAAGCTACTGCCCCATTTTTGAGGTCAATTTTGGCAACTACTACATCGCCGGGATAAGCCCGAAACAATTCCATCGTGTAGTTTTTACCCTCCACGTTGCGCTTCGACATGCGCCCGTTAAAGTGGATTGTAACGGGTAGCAGGCTAGCGAAGTCAGCTTCTTCGCGCTTCACCTTCTCCTTGCGATGCGTTAGAAAGCTGCCAATTGGTTGCATGACCTCTTCAGGCCAGTGCCAATCCATTTCGTGAAAACTAATGGGGTCCCAGCGGTCCATTTCGCTCCAGCGAGTGACGCGGAGACGGGGGTGTTCAAGAGAAATTGCAGAAAAGGCACTCATCTAAACAGCAGAAGAAATAGAAACAAGCTGAGTTTGAAACGCTTGGTACAGCTCCAGGGCGGTGGGGCCATCGGTGGTGGCGTCCCAGGTGGGGTTGGGGTAGAGCTCGTTGCGGGTGCCGGTTTCGCCGGTGGCCGAAATGCCCACCTGCTCGGCCTCGTACAAGAACACCGGGTAGTCTAGGCGCTGCTTGAGCAGGGCGCGGGCCTCGCGGGTGATGGTGGCGTCTAGGTCGCGCAGGTAGGTTTTGCGCTCGGCTTGCAGGCGCTTGCGGTCTTCGGCACGCCTGTTTACCACGGCGTCGGCCAGCTGCACGTTCAGCTCATCGAGGCGGGCGGCGCGGGTGGGGGCGTGGTGGTCGGTGCGCTCCTGGGTGGCCTGGGCCAGCGCGGCCTGGTAGGCGGCGGCTTCGGCCTCGGTGTGGCGCTGCAAGAAGAGGAGCGAGCACTTCACGGTGGCCCCCGTCGAGATGAAAGTTTCGGCGGGCAGGCTCACCACGGCCAGCAGGCGGGCGCGGTCTTCGCAGTGCTGGCGCACGTAGTCGAGCGAGGGGTTGTTGAAAATACCCTCGGGCAGCACCACGCCCAGCCGGCCGCCGGGGGCCAGCAGGTGCAGGTAGCGTTCCAGAAACAGGGTTTCGGTGTCGGCGCTCAGCACCTTGCCCTGGGCGTTGCGGCCCAGCTCGAAGAGGCCCCCGATGGGCTTGTCAATGACAGCCACCAGTTTTTCGCGGGCCTGCACGTAGGGCGCGCCGTAGCGCTCCACGTAGAGCTTATACGTCTCTTCTTCGAGGTGAATTTGCTCGGTGGTTACCTTGTCCTGTGGCTCCACGCTGGCCCCGAAGGGCGGGTTGGTCATGATGATATCGAAACGGTTCTCAAAGATGCCGTTCACGTTGAGCAGGCCGTTGTGGTGGTGCACGCCGCCGTGGCCATCGCCGTGCATTATCATGTTCATCTTGGAAGTGCGGGCCATGCGCTCGTTGGCATCTACCCCAAAGAGGCAACGGTTGGCCAGGTTCCAGAGGCGGCTGCCTTCCGCCTGCTGGTCGAGGGTAGCCTGAATCTCATCGTACTTGGCTTGCAATAGTGGCCCCTGCTCGGATTCAGATAAGGGGGGACTCGCCCCCGCCAAGCCGGCCTTGTACGCCTGATACGCTTGGTCGGCGCTTTCTAAAATCTGCTGGCGCACGATTTCAAAGGCCCGGATAAGAAAGCCCCCCGAGCCCGATGAAGGGTCGAGAATAATTTCGCCCTCTTGCGGGGCCAGCAGCCGAATCATAAACTCGACCACCGGGCGCGGTGTGAAAAACTGCCCCAGCCCCTCGCCCCGGAAGGTGCGGCCCAGAAATTTTTCAAACGCGATGCCCTTCACGTCCTCGCCGGTATCGGAGAGGTTATAGGCTTCGAGCTTTTCCACGATTTCCACCACCGTGTCGAACTTGAGCTGTACGGCATCGTCGCGGTCAAAGAGCCGGTCGTTGCGCAGCTCCTTCTTGGCGTCATTGAACAGGTTGGCTACGGGGTCGGTGAGCTGCACGCGCTGGGTGCGCAGCCACTCGGCCCGAAAGAGGTTGTCGCGCTGCTTGGCCTTTTTGAGCTTGCGCTCCTGCACCACTTTTATAAACAGAATTTTGGCGATTTCATCAAACGCCTTCACCGGGTCCATGTGCTGGCGGTTGCGAATGATATTGTGGCACTCGTGCAGCACCTTGGCAAACTCCTCTTCGCGGAAGACGCGCAGCTTTTTGAGCAGTTCCTTAATTTCCTTTTCTGAATCGCCGGCGTGCGGAATGTTCTCGATTTCCTGGCGGGTGCCGGGCAGCTTTTCCTTGAGCACTTTCCAATAGCGCGTTTCGCGGTGGTTGTGCGTCACAAAAAACGGCGCATCCAGCACGCGGGCGTAGTACTCGCCCTGCGTGTAGTCGCCCTCGCCGATGCGGATGTTGTCGGCCTTGCACTCCACCACGATGAGGGGCTTCTTGTCCTTTTTATCCTGGGCCGAAGCCCAGATAACGAAGTCGGCGCGAGCCTGGGCCGAGCCCCGGCCGGTGAGGTTCATCTCCTCCCCAATCTGGTCGAGAGAGTAGCCGTATTCGTTGACGAGCGTCAACAAGTACTCCTGGCGCACGGTTTCTTCGGGCGTCACGACCAGCCACTTTTTGCGCACGTGAGAGTAGATTTTGCCAATCTCGGTGCGAAGCGCGAGCGGGGCAGCGGGTTTGGCGGCAGAAGCAGCAGAAGCCATAGAGCAGAGAAAAAACACTAACCTGATTAGTCACGCAAGTTACGCCGGGGGTAGGCGGCTAGCCAGTTGGTAGGTTATTATTGCCGTCGTATTTTACATCCTACCCAATAGGTAGGCTATTTTGAAAAACTATAAAAATATCCTACCTTATGCCTCGCTCGGCCAATTTTTCCACGGCGCCACTGGCGCAAGTGCGCCGCCATTTCGGCCTTGACCAAGCTACGTTGGCCACCTACCTGGGCGTAGGGGCCGGTATGGTAGGGCATCTGGAGGCAGGCCGCAAGGCTCCCAGCTTGGTGGCTACCCAGCGCCTGCTGCCACTGTTGCAAGCCACTTTGGTCACCCCGGCCGCCGAAGCCGACCCCGCTGCCCACCTGGCCCCGCCCGATGTCGCCCCCCTGGCCGCCCGCCTCGACTACTGCCAGCACCACGCCGCCCGGCTGCGCTACGAGCTACGGGCCTTCACCCAGCAACTGGTAGTAGCCAGCCGCTGGCAAGCTGCCCTGCCCGCTTTGCTAGCCGGGGCCGAGGAGCGCGCCCGCCCGTGGCTACTGCGCCGGCAGGCGCAGGCCACCGCCGACCTTGACGGCGAAACTGCCGCCCGCTACCACCTGCTACGCCTGCGCGCCGAGGCCCTCGAAGCCGAAGCGGCGGCCCTGGCGGCCCTGCTGCCGGCGGTCGAGTAGCGGCCGAGTAGCGTATCTTCTCCACCCACTGCCTTTCTAGTATTGCCTTCCCGATGTCGTTGCGTATAGTTTGCCGACTGCTGCTTGTCCTTTTGTGGGGCTTGCCGGGCCTGGGCCGGGCCCAGCAGCCCGCCACCCTGCTGCGCCCCGCCGCCGTGTTCGATGGGCAGGCCCTGCACCCCGGCTGGGTGGTGCTGGTCGAAGGCCAGCAGATAACCGCCGCCGGCCCGGCCGCGCAGGTCACGGCCCCGGCCGGGGCGCGCACCCTGGAACTGCCCGGCCTCACGCTGCTGCCCGGCCTCATCGAGGGCCACTCGCACCTGCTGCTGCACCCCTACAACGAAACGAGCTGGAACGACCAGGTGCTGCTGGAGCCGCTGGCCCTGCGTGTGGCCCGCGCCACCGTGCACGCCCAAAAAACGCTGCAAGCCGGCTTCACCACCGCCCGCGACCTCGGCACCGAGGGCGCCGGCTACGCCGACGTGGGCCTCAAGCAGGCCATCGACGAAGGCATCATCCCCGGCCCGCGCCTGCTGGTGGCCACCCGCGCCCTGGTGGCCACCGGCAGCTACGGCCCCCACCTGGCCGCCGTCGAAGACCTGCCCCAGGGTGCTCAGGAGGCCGATGGCGTGGACAACCTGGTGCGGGCCGTGCGCGAGCAAATCAGCCACGGCGCCGACGTGGTGAAGGTGTACGCCGACTACCGCTGGGGCCCCGGCGGCTCGGCCCAGCCCACCTACTCGCTCGAAGAGCTGACCCTGATAGTGCAAACGGCCCGCTCGGCCGGGCGCGGCGTGGTGGCCCACGCCAGCACCGCCGAGGGTATGCGCCGCGCCGTGCTGGCCGGCGTCGAAACCATCGAGCACGGCGACGGCGGCACGCCCGAAGTGTTCAAGCTCATGAAGGAGCGCGGCGTGGGGCTGTGCCCCACGGTGGCCGCCTCCGACGCCATCTCGCGCTACCGGGGCTGGAAAAAGGGCCAGGATGCCGACCCGCCGCGCATCCTCGACAAGCACCGCGCCGTGCAGGCCGCCCGCCAGGCAGGCGTCACGTTTGCAATGGGCGGCGACGTGGGCGTGTTTCCGCACGGCGACAACGCCCTCGAAATGGAGCTGCTGGTGCAGGACTACGGCTTCTCGGCCCTCGACGTGCTGCGGCAGGCCACGAGCGGCAACGCCCGCCTTTTTCACCTCGCCGACCGGGGCCGCGTGGCCCCCGGCCTGCTCGCCGACCTCGTGGCCGTGGCCGGCGACCCCACCCAGCAGGTACAGGCCCTGCGCCAGGTGCGCCTCGTGATGAAGGGCGGCGTGCTCTACCGCCAGCCTTAAAAGCCGGGCGCCGCCTTCCCGCGTACATACCCCCGAACTTTGCGGCCCGCCCGCCTGTGTTAGGCCGGCGGGCCAGCCCCACCTCCGTTTATGAAAAAACTTGTTGAGAAGCACCCGCTGGCCATTCGCTGGTTTCACTGGGTCAATTTTCCGGTGCTGGCGCTCATGATTTGGAGCGGCCTCTGGATATACTGGGCCAACGACGTGTACCGCCTCGGCTGGGGCAACACCACGCTTTACAAGTTCTTCCCGCAGTCGTTTTACGACATGGTGCACCTCGACCACAAGCTGGCGCAGGGCATGGCCTGGCACTTTCTGCTGATGTGGGTTTTCTTCCTCAATGGCCTGCTCTACGTGGGCTATACGCTCCTGTCGGGCGAGTGGCGCTACCTGCTGCCCAACCGCCACTCTTTCCGCGAAGCCTGGCAGGTGACCCTGCACGACCTGGGCCTGCGCCAAACCGCCCCGCCGGTGCAGAAGTACAACGGCGCTCAGCGCCTGGCCTACACCGCCGTAGTGCTCATGGGGGTGGGCTCGCTGCTCACGGGCCTCGCCATCTACAAGCCCACGCAGTTTGGCTGGCTCACGCAGGGCCTGGGCGGCTACGAGGCGGCGCGGGTCGAGCACTTTGTGCTTACCGTTGGCTACGTGCTGTTTTTCATCGTGCACGTGGCGCAGGTGGGCCGCGCCGGCTGGAATAATTTCCGCTCGATGGTGGCTGGGTTTGAGGTGGCCGACGTGCCCGAGCGAACCAAGTAAGAGGTACTTGTCCTGGCCGCGCGCCACTGCGTTGCGCCCGCCATGACTGCCAACTTTGAACGTACTAAAAATTATGGACCAGAATCCCATTCCGCCGCACCCTTCGCCCGATGGCGAAGACCTGATGCTGCCGCCCGGCTCGGCCCTGGCGCGCGAGGCCACGCGCCGTACCCGGCGCTCGTTTATCACGCTTGGGCTGGCGGGCCTGGGTGGCGTGCTGGGCTGGCGCTACCTGCTCAATCAGCCCGATGCCGAAGGCACGCCCACGCCCTTCCGGCGCGTGCTCGACGCCAACGGCCGCCTCTCGGCCGCCTACTTCCGCGAAACGCGGCTGGCCCCCGAGTTTGCCAAAAGCCAGGGCGTGCGCGAGGTGCGCACCAACGGCGCGGCCGGCCTGGAGTCGGACATCGACCTGGCCGCCTGGCGCCTGGCCGTGCGGCCCTACGGCGGCGGCCCGCCCCAGCAGTTCACACTGGCCGACATCAAAGCCCTGCCGCGCATCGAGATGACCACCGAGCTGAAGTGCATCGAGGGCTGGAGCATCAAGGTGAACTGGGCCGGCGCCCGCTTCGCCGATTTCCTGACCAAATACCCGTTGGCTAGCCACAGCGGCCAGCCTATCAAGGACATAGCCCACCCGCCCGCCGACCTGGCGCCCTACGTCAGCCTCGTCACGCCCGACGAGGAGTACTACGTGGGCCTCGACATGCACAGCGTCCTTCACCCCCAAACCCTGCTCTGCTACGAGATAAACGGCCAGCCGCTGAGCCTGGAGCACGGCGCCCCGCTCCGCCTCGTCACGCCCCTCAAGTACGGCATCAAGCACCTCAAGCGCATTGGCACCATCGCCTTCGCCGACCAGCGCCCCGCCGACTACTGGGCCGAGCTAGGCTATGACTGGGACGCGGGACATTAATTGAATTAAGAATTTGGAGTGAGGAATGAAAAATTGCAAGTGGTGTAATTCTTCATTCCTCATTCCAAATTCTTAAATTTTTTCTAAAAGACCACCCGCACCTCGTAGTGCTCGGCGCCCGAGCCGTCGGGGTTGGGTACGCTCCAGGCGCCCACGCGGCTGGGGCCGTAGCCGAGGTTTACTTTCACCCACTCGTTGCGGGTAGGCAGCAGGCTGATAATGGCTTGGCGCAGGCTGGCCAGGGTGTCCTGGGCATCTTGTTGCTGGAGGCCCAACTCATCGGCATGCTGGTCAAAGGAGCCGGTGGGCGGGCGCTGCTCAAAGGCCTCGGCCGAGGCCGCCACATCAGCGTCGTGGGTGGCCTCATTGCGGTCAGCAATGGTGAGCCGCTGCACGTCCTTTTCGGCGGCGAGGTAAGCTTCTACTTTCTCCACCAGAGGCTGGAGGTCGGGATTGAGGTAGTCGAGGTTGGAGGCCATGAAGGGCAGGTATTAAGGAAACGGGCTTTAGGTAGCGGGTGCGGAGGTCGGCTTATTGCGCTGGCATTTTTCGCTGCAATATTTCACTTCCGCCCAGTTGTTGCGCCATTTTTTGCGGTACTCGAAGGGCAGGCCGCAGGTGACGCACGTTTTGGTGGGAAGCTGACCTTTTTTGAGCTGAGCAGCCATAGGAAACTAAAAAAGCGAAAAGCCGCCGGACCTTTACCGGCCGGCTAAGGAGCGTTTACGTTCAAATGCTTCCGGCTGGCCATCGTTCTCCGCGTCTTTTCCTATGCCCACCACCGTCCCCGACATCCTCGGCCAGGCCCTGCTCGACTACCAGCACGGCCACGCCAACGCCGCCCTCACCGTGCAGTGCAGCGCCGCCGACGACGAGCAGCTGCCCGCCGCCTACTTCTTCCGCACCCTGCTGGCCATGCCCGAGCTGGAGCGCCAGGCCCTCGACGAGTGCCGGGGCCGCGTGCTCGACCTGGGTGCCGGCGCCGGCTGCCACACTTTGGAACTGCAAAGCCGGGGCTTTGCCGACGTGCGCGCCCTCGACCACTCGGCCGGCGCCGTGCAGGTGATGCAGGCGCGCGGCGTGCAGCAGGCCGCCCGGCACGACATCCTGGACAAGCAGGGCAAAGATGAGCGCCCCTACGATACCATCCTGATGCTCATGAACGGCCTGGGCCTGGCCGGCACGCTCGAAGGGCTCGATACGTTTCTGGCCCACGCCCGCACCCTGCTCGCGCCGGGGGGCCAGATTCTGGGCACCTCATCCGACATCAGCTACCTCTACGAGGACGAAGACGGCGCGCTCGTCTTCAACCTCAACGGCCCGTACTACGGCGAGGTCACCTACACGTTTGCCTACAAGGGCCAGGCCGGCGAGCCTTTTCCGTGGCTCTTCATCGACGCCTCGCTGCTGGAAGACGCCGCCCGGCAGGCGGGCTTCGAAGTCGAGTTTTTGGGCGAAGACGAAGGCGGCCAGTACCTCGTGCGCCTCACCCTGGCCGGTGGCTTCGCGCCGGCCATCAACTAACTCACCGTATTCTAATGCCTCATAGCCAAACCTATACCGTGCGCTGGGCCGAGCTGGACCCCAACGGCCACATGCGCCACTCGGCCTACGCCGACTTTGCTGCCGACCAGCGCGTGCACTGGCTGGCCAGCGCGGGCTTCGACGTAAAAAAGTTTGGGGAGCTGCGCATCGGACCCATCCTGTTTCGCGAAGAAACCAAGTACCTCAAGGAGCTGCACGGCGGCGAAGCCATCCGGGTGGAGGGCCGCGTGACGGCCGGCACCCCCGACAGCGCCCGCTGGACCATCGAGCACACCATTTACAAGGCCGATGGCCGCGTGGCCGCCACCGTCACCGTCGATGGCGCCTGGATTGACCTCGACCGCCGCAAACTCACCGCGCCCCCTGCCGAGCTAGCCCGGCTGATGGTCGTGGAGGGGTAAGGAGGCCAGGCGGCCAGCAGGTGAAAGTTACCTGCTGGCCGCCTAGATTATAGTACGTTGCCTGCTGGCTCTTGCCCCCCTTTCCTCACTATTTCAGCACCTTGCTGATGCGGTTGAGCTGCTGCTGGTGGTGCAGCGTGTGGTCCACGATGGAAGCCACGGTCTGGCCGATGGTGAGCCAGCCGGCGCGGGGGTGGCGAAAAACCGTGTGGTTGAGCTTGGCGCCCGGAAACTCGTGCAACACCTGCTCCAACTCGCGGTGCACGGCGGCCCACTCGGCCCGCAGCGCGGGCAGCGGCTCGATGGTGGCCGGGTCGGGCGGCGGCGGCAGCGTGGGCGGCACCTTAAACTTGAGGCCCGGCACCCGCAACGCCAAGCGCAGCAGCAGCCCGCGCACCTGGTGCCCCAGCGTGGCCAGCTGCCACTTGTTGTGGTCGGCGGCCAGGGCGCGGCGCAGGGCGGCTACGATGCTTTTTTCGGCCGTGAGCAGGTGGTGAATCACTTGCGCCGCCGCCCACTGGCCCGGCACCGGCGGCGTGTGGGCGCGTGGCCCCAGCGCCTCGGCCGAGGCTAGGGCGCGCTCGGTAGCGCGGTCGAGTTGCTCAAATAAAACGTGTAAGCGGTTGGTCATGGCAGGAAAGGGAGCGGGTGGGAGAAGGGAAAGGCGTAGATTTGGCTACGGAGATAAGCGCGGCGCGGGCCATCGGCAGCAGCCGGATTCTTTTACGAGAACGGCCCGCGGGCGGGCAGGTGCAAATTTCGTGCAATCGCTGCGTTGGTCGCTGTTCTTCTTGCTTTAAGCAACTCGTTTCGTGATTTTTAAGAATACGATTTCCAATCTCGCCCGGATTCGGCAAGTGGCCGAAGTGCTGCTGCGCTACGGCTTTGAAGACGTGGTGACCAACACGCCCCTGCGCCGCCTCGTGAGCCAGCGCCGCCGGGGCCGCTGGCTCGAAAACGACGACCGCGCCGTGTTTGAAACCACGCGCTGGGAGCGCATCCGGCTGATAATTGAGGAGTTGGGCCCCACGTTTATCAAGCTGGCGCAGGCCCTGAGCAACCGCGCCGACCTGCTGCCCCAGGCCCTCATCGACGAGTTTGAGAAGCTGCAAAGCAACGTGCCGCCCTTCCCGGTGGAGGCGGCGCGCCAGATTATCGAGGCCGAGCTGGGCCAGCCGCTGGCCGACGTTTTTACCGAGTTTGACGACGTGCCGCTGGGCTCGGCCAGCATCGGGCAGGTGCACCGGGCGCGGCTGCACACCGGCGAAGAAGTGGTGGTGAAAATCCAGCGCCCCGGCGTGCGCGACAAGGTGGAAGGCGACCTGCGCCTGCTGCACGAGCTGGTGCGCCTCACGGGGGGCTTTTTGCGCAGCCAGGGCCTGGCCAACCCCCAGGACGTGGTGGATGCCTTCGAGCGCAGCATGACCAAGGAGCTGGATTACACCTCCGAGGCCCGCGCGATGGAGCAGATGCGCAAGCTCTACGAGCACTACAGCACCTTCTACATTCCGCAGCCCTACCGCGCGCTAAGCACCGATAAAATCCTGGTTATTGAGTTTGTAAACGGCTGTAAGATAACCGACAAGCCGCAGCTGCTGGCCTGGGGCCTGAGCCCCGAAACCGTGGCCGAAACGGGCATGGACATCTACCTGACCCAGATATTCGAGTTCGGGTTTTTTCACGCCGACCCGCACCCCGGTAACGTGCTGGTGCGCCCCGATGGCACGCTGGTGCTCATCGACTTTGGCATGGTGGGCAAGCTCACCAAGCAGCAGAAGTACGCCTTCGCGGGCGTCTTTATTGGTATGGCGCGGCAGGATGCGCGCAGCATGGCCCTCAATTTTCGGCGGCTGGCCCTGAGCAGCGACATCCCCGACATGCGCGCCTTCGAGGCCGACCTGAGCTTGCTCATCGAAGACTTCGCGGTACTCGATGTGAAAGATATGAGCATGAGCGATTTGGCCGACTCGCTCCAGGGCATCATCTACCACTATAAGCTGCAAGTGCCGGGCGCGGTGTTCCTCATCTTGCGGGCGCTGGTTATTCTGGAGGGCATCGGCAAGGTGCTGCACCCTAATTTCAATACCTTCGAGTTTGTGCGGCCCTACGGCGCCCGCATTCTCAAGGAGCAATATTCGGCCACCAACCTGCTCAGCGAGGCCGAGTACACGGGCACCCAACTGCTGGCCCTGCTGCAAACCCTGCCCAGCGACCTGCGCCAGATAATGCGCAAGGTGAGCAAGGGCGACCTGCGGGTGAAGGTGGAGCTGAGCGGCTACACCACCCTGCTGCGCAAGGCCGACCAACTGGTAACGCGCACCGTGCTGGCGCTGCTCACGCTGGGCAGCATCGTGTTTTCGGGCCTGAGCCTGCTGGGCCACTACCCGGCCGAGATGCCGTACTACCGGGGCCTGCCCGTCATTACGTGGTACAGCCTGGGGGCCAGCCTGTTTATGGTGCTGCTGCTGACCATGCCGCGCCGCACCCGGCGCGGTGAATGAGCCCGCCCGCCGTTAGAGGCGGTAGAGGCGCAGCTGCACCGTGTCGCGGGCGGCGGCGCGTTGCAGGGCCATTGTCTGGTCGTAGCTCAGGCCCGTGTACTCGGCGTGTTCCAGGAAAAGGAGGGGCGCCGTGAGCTGGGGCTCGGGCCAGGCGGCCAGCGGCCGCTGCCGCCGTAGCGAGTCGAACTGCGCAATGTTGGCGGCCCGCCAGTAGCTGTCGAGCAGCACGTACTGCACACCCTGGCGGCGCAGGGCGGCCAGCTGGTGCTCGGTATTGAGCAGGGTAACGGCCTGGTCTTTATCGATAAATGCCTTGACGTTGATGCCGGCCGTAGTGGCCAGGCGCTGGCCGTGGTGCGCCCGTAGCCACGCCACCACCTGCGGGTAGTGGGTGGGCAGGCGGCTGTAGAACTCGCGTTGCAGGAGGTAGCCATTCACGGCCAGCGCCAGCAGCGTTGCCGTGGCGGCGGCCCCGGCGGGCAGCCGCCGCAGCGCCAGCACCAGCAGCGCGGCCAGCGGCCCGTAGGCAAACAGCAGCGCCCGGGGGGCCTTGGCTAGCAGCGACAGCCCCAGCAGCAGGCACACCGCCCACACCAGCAGATAGGGCCCCAGCGCCAGCGGCTGCCCCCGCTGCCAGTGCCGCCGCCCGCGCCACAGCCACAGGCCGGCCCCCAGCCCCAGCAGCAGCATGGGCTCAAAATCGAAGAGGTAGCGCAGGTAAAACAGCGGCTCCAGGTGCACCGTCGATTGGTTGCCGGCCAGGTTTACGCCTTCGGGCATCAGGCTGAGGTAGTAGGCGAGGGGCCAGCGGTACCAGGGCAGCCCGGCCGCCACGCCCACGGCGCCCAGCCCCTCGTAGGGCGCCGCCAGAATAACCAGCGCCCGCCACCAGGTGCCGCGCCGCCACAGCAGGCCATCGGCGGCCCACCACTCCAGCACCGCCAGGATGGGCACCGTAAACAGCAGCTTGAAGCTGAAGCACAGCCCCAGCGCCAGCCAGGCCGCCGCCCGCAGCAGCGCCGCCGGCTGCCGGGTGTGCAGCCGCTTGTAATAGCTGGCCAGCAGCCCCGAGGCCGCGCCCAGGCTCAGGGCATTCTCCACAAAGTCGCGGCCCGAAAACGTGAGCAGCAGCGAGGTGCCGGCCAGCAGCACCACGGCCGCCGTGGCCGCCGGCCCCAGCCGCCCCGCCCGGCTCACGAAGCGCCCAAACACGCCCAGACTCACTACCCCCAGCACCGCGTGTAGCCCCTGAAAAGCGAGGTAATTGGTTGTCAGCCAGGTCACGGGCACAAACAGCAGCGTGAAGCCCGGCGCGGCGTGGTGAAACAGTACCTGCCAGTTGCCTCCGGCCAGCGCTAGCACCGTCTGCCAGTTGCCCACCGAGTCGTAGTCGGTAGGGCCAGCCTCCGGCAGGCGCCACAGGCGCAGGCCCAGCACCAGCAGCAGCGCTAGTAGCAGGGCGTAGGTAGCGGGCCGGGCAGGCTGGGCAACGGGAGCAGGCATGGACTATCGGAATGCGGGCGCGGAAACGGGACTGCAAAGAACGGCCCGCCAGCTAGCTCAAAGGCCAGGCGAGAGCCGGCGCGCTGCGCCGCCGAAGGCACAGCCGCGCCGCTGGCAGCAGCCCGGCCCCGGCACCCCGCCCCAGGCCGCCGCCAGGCCGCCACCCAACGGTCCCGGAATAGCCGCCCCGGCGGGCTCCCGCTCATCGTTTTCGCCAGTCCGCACGTTATTCTTTTACAAAAGCTAGCCAGCCTGCCCGGCGCGCATCGTTATTTTGTTTATTCGGCAGCGGCCCCCGCCGGTTTTGTGGCCTTTTCGCCCGCCGGGCAACGGCCACAAAATCCGCGAAATCCGTTTAAATCCGAAAAATCCGTGATTCATGAAACTCTTCAAGTCGGCCGACCTCATCCGCAAAAGCAAGTATATCAGCCGCGATTTGAGTTGGCTGCGCTTTAACTACCGGGTGCTCGACCAGGCCAAAGACCCCGGCCGCTCGCTGTTCGACAAGCTGCGCTTTATCAGCATCACCAGCTCTAACCTCGACGAGTTTTTCATGATTCGGGTGGGCTCGCTCTATAATTATTTGGACTACGGCAAGGAGCGCGTCGATTACTCGGGCCTGCGCGAGCTGCCGTTTCGGCGCAAGCTACTTGACTTTGCGCACCGCTTTGTCAATGACCAGTCGCTCACGTACCTGAACGAGCTGAAGCCGCAGTTTGAGAAGAACGGCTTCAGCATCCGGCGCATGACGGAGCTGACGGAGATTGAGTTGAAAAAGGTGGAAGGCTACTTTAAAAACACCGTTTTTCCGCTGCTCACGCCGATGGTTTACGACTCGTACCACGGCTTCCCGCTCATCATGAACCAGGTACTGACCTTCGGCGTGGTGACCCGCGAAATCGGGACCAGCGAAGCACCCACGCTGGCTAACCCGCTGCCGCCCGATGTGGAAAAAGGTCAGGAGCGCCTCACGTTCGTGCAGATTCCGCAAAACCTGACGCGCTTTTTCGAAATCACGCGCAAGGACCGGGTGGTGTTCGTGCCCATCGAGGAAATTGTGCGGGCCAACTTGCCGAAGCTGTTTCGCAACGTTGAAATCGTGTCGGCCGACTTGCTGCGCATCACGCGCAACGGCGATTTTACGCTGGAAGAATCGGAAGACATTGACAGCAACTTTATCAAGGAAATCCAAACCGGCCTGAAGACGCGCAAGCGCGGCCGGGTGGTGCGCGTGGAGGTCGAGCCCGACGCCTCGCCCTACCTCATGAACGTGCTACGGGAGCGCTGGAACATCGACAACGGCAACATCTTTGTTATCCCAGTCTTGCTGGATATGAAGGGGTTAAATCAGATTTTGCGTTACCCCAGCTTCAAGGGCAAGGGTGCCAAGCTGCCCGCGCCGGTGCTGCCGCTGAGCTTGCCCGAAGGCGTGGAGGACAACATGTTTGAGTACCTCAAGCACCACGACGTGCTGCTGCATCACCCGTATAATTCAATCGAGACGGTGGTGCGCCTGCTGGAGCGCGCCGCCGAAGACCCGCACGTGCTGGGCATCAAGCAGACGATTTACCGGCTGGCCGAAGACTCGCGCGTGACGGCGGCTTTGCTGAAGGCGGCCGAAAATGGCAAGCACGTGTCGGTGCTGTTTGAGGTGAAGGCGCGCTTCGATGAGGAACGCAACATCCGGGAGGGGGCGCGGCTCGAAAAGGCCGGCTGCTTCGTCATCTACGGTGTAGGTAAGTACAAGACCCACACCAAGATGCTCATGATTATCCGAAAGGAAGGCGAGAAGGTGACGCGCTACGTGCACATCGGCTCGGGCAACTACAACGAGCAAACCTCGCGCCTCTACACCGACCTGAGCATGCTCACGACCAACGACACGTATGGCCACGACGTGTCGGAGTTCTTCAACGTCATCACCGGCCACTCGCAGCCCGACGACTACGAGTACCTCATCACGGCCCCGCGCGACATGCGCCAGCAGCTCATCCACCTGGTGCGCGAAGAAGCCAAAAATGCCAAGAAGGGCCTCCCTAGCGGCATTGTGATGAAGATGAACTCGCTGGAAGACCGCGAGTTGATTGACGAATTTTACAAGGCCAGCAAGGCTGGCGTGCCCATCCGGTTTATCGTGCGCGGTATTTGCTGCCTGCGGCCGGGGCGCACGGGGTTGAGTGAGAATATCGAGGTAAAGAGCGTGGTGGGCGAATATTTAGAGCACGCCCGCCTGTTCTATTTCCACCACAACGGCGAGGCGCGCCTCTACGCCGGCTCGGCCGATGCGATGGTGCGCTCCTTCGACCGGCGCATTGAGGCCCTTTTTCTTATTGCAAACCCGCAGTTGCGCCGCGAAGCCATTCACATCTTGCAACTCAACCTGCTCGATACCCAGAATAGCTATCTCATGCGCGAGGACGGTGCCTACATCTGCCAGCGCCCGGCGCCCGGTGAGCCGTCCGTCAACATTCACCGCGATTTCTACCGCCGCCCCGATGAGGCCCAGCTAGCCCAGGCCACCCCCGAGGGCCTGCTAACCCTGCTGCACGACCAGACTGCCAAGCGCCGCCAGCTAGCCGCCCTGGAGGCCGCCGCTGCTGAAACCGCTTCCATCGTGCCTGTAGTCGAAGACGGCGCCGACGACTTTGGCCAGGGTGAGTCGCTGCTGGAAGCCGAGGTGGAGCAGGAAGCCGACATCGCCGCCACGGTAGTGGACGAGTAGAACCAGATAGGAGCAAAAAAGAACGTCATGCTGAACGCAGTGAAGCATCTCTACCGCATCGTTTAACGACCCGATAGAGATGCTTCACTGCGTTCAGCATGACGTTCTTTTTTGCCTGCTACGCGCTACTGATTACACCAGTGGCCCGTTTTCCACATCAGGCACCGGCAGGATACTGGGGTGCACAGTGGGGCTGATTTCGTCGAAAAACTGCTCGAACAGCGCCTGCAACATGCCGTCTTTCAGGCCGATATCGGGCACTATCATGCTGCTCACGCCGGCCCAGTCCATAGCCGAAAGGTAGATGTGGCCGGCGGGCACAATCACGTCAGCGCGGTCGGGGTTGAGCATGGCCACGTTCACACGCTCGCTCATGCTCATGTTACCGAGGCGGTCGAGGATGGCCTGCACGCTGCGCTTGGTCACGGGCTTGTTGGGCGCGGCTGGCGAGAGGCTGTAAATCTTGTTGATGTTGCCGCCCGTGCCGATGGCGCGGGTCACGTGGTAGCGGCGCGCATTTTCGCGCACCCAGGCTTCCATACGCTGCCAGAGGCCGTCCATTTCCTCCACCGTCCGGCCGCTTTCTTCCTGCTGCATCCGGCGGATGGAGCCGATTTCGAACGACTGTGCGGCCACCTTGCGGCGGTCGTGGTAGATGTTGAACTCGGTGCTGCCGCCGCCCACGTCGATGTGCAGGTAGTGGCGGTTGTCTTCGAGCACGTGCTCGATGACGCGGTTGATGTAGGCGGCTTCGTCTTGGCCATCAATGACTTGGATGGTAAGGCCCAGCTCATCCTGCACGCGCTGGGCCACGGCCGCGCCGTTTTTGGCGGTGCGCATGGCCGAGGTGGCGCAAATGAGGTGGTGCGACACCTCATGCACCTCCATCAGGAGCTTGAGCGAGTGCAGAAACTTGACGAACTTATCGGCCTTGCGCGGCGGAATCTCGCCGGTGGCAAACACGTCTTCGCCCAGCCGCAGCGGGTAGCGCACGTACTCGACGCGCTTGAGGCGGTAGCGGCCATTGAAGAAAAGCACCGCCGAAATCTGGCAGCGCACGGCGTTGGAGCCAATATCGATGGCGGCGAGCTTGGTCAGCTGATACTCCATGTGGCAAAGGTAGCCCGCCCGCTTTGCGCGGCGGCGCTAGTTTTCGCCGTTGGTGAGGTTCACGACCAGGGTTGCCATCACGTCTTTGTCTTCGGGCCGACTTTCGGCAATGAGCAAGGTGAGCGCCACTAGAGCATTATCAGCAATGCGGCGCGAGCCGTTGCGATGATAGAGACAACCGTTGCGGTCGAGAAAGTACACGAACAGAAAAGCTGCAATCCGCTTATTGCCATCCGAAAACGAATGGTTTTTGACTACGAAATATAGCAGATTGGCCGCCTTTTCTTCCACGCTCGGGTACATGTCCTGCCCGCCGAAGCTTTGGTAAATCGTGCGTACCGAACTCTCGAAGGACTTGTCCTTCTCACGCCCAAACAACTCGGAGCCACCAAACTGTACCCGTAGCGCGTCGATGGCTTGCATGGCGCTTTCGTAAGTCAGCTCAAAGCCCGCATCGGCGGCCGGTGCCACGGTATCGCGGGCCACGCGCAGGCGCTGGTGGTCGTACTGGTCGAGCACGTCGAGGGCGCGGGCGTAGTCGCCCAGGATGCGCAGCAGCGCGTCTGACTGGTCGGCCGTCAGCTCTTGGCTACTAGCCACCTCGGCTTGTAGCTGCACGAGGCGCTTGAGGTCAGTCAGTTGGCGCTGGCTTTCGCGCAGGCGCTTCTCATTCAACGCGTAGCCTTGCACGAGGTACTGGCGCAGCACCTGCGTGGCCCACTGCCGGAAACGAACACCTTTAACCGAATTGACTCGGTAACCGACGCTGATGATGACTTCCAGGTTATAGCGTGTAATTGGACGGTCGGCAGAAGCAATGTGCATTTTTTGCACATTGCTTTCTTCGTCCAATTCCCCAGTCTGAAAAATGTTGCGTAAGTGCTTGGAAATTACGCTTCTTTCGCGGGAAAACAGCTCACTCATCTGTGCCTGCGTGAGCCACACGGTGTCGTGGTCGAGCTGCACGTCGAGCTGGATTTGCCCGTCGGGCGACTGGTAGAGCAGGATGTCGGAAGCAGTGGGCGACATGGCAAGGATAGGCTGATAAACCAGCAAGATATAGCTGGCTATCAGAAAATGCCACCCTACTTAAAACACCTCGCCCAGGTTGAGCGAGAGGCCGCGCGAGCCGTCGAAGCCGAAGCCGTAATCGATGGCCAGGTTGGTGCGCGAGGCTTTGTTGAGGTTCAGGCGCAGGCCGCCGCCCACGGCCGGCACTACCTTTTCGAAGGTGCCGTTCTCGACCCGGCCGTGCACTACGCTCAGCTCGGTTACGCTCTGGGCATTGGTGAAAACCACGCCCCCGAGTAGGCGGTTGCGGGTGATGCCGAAGCGGTATTCGGCCTCGGCATACAGAAAATTCTTACCCCGAAAACGGCCCTGGATGAAGCCGCGCCCGGTGTTGCCGTACATATCCCAGCCGGTGGCGGGCAGGTCGAGAAAGGGCGGGTTACCGTTGAGGGTGAAGGTGTTGTAGGACCACAGCGCCAAGATATTGGACGAGGTGGGCGAGGGGTGCAGGTAGGTCCGGCCTTCGAGCAGCAGGCTTTGGTAGTTGGTGTCGCTGCCCAGCCACTGGCGGTTAGTGCGGTACTGGGCATTGAGCAGGTAGCCGCCCTGCGGATTGATGGCGTTGGCGCGATTGTCGTGCAACACGCTGATAACCGGCCCCGAAGAGGCCGAGCGGTTCGACACGCCGTAGGTGTAGCGCGAGATGCTGGCTACCTCGCGACGGCTGTTGCGACTCACGATATCCCAGTGGTTGTCAAACTGATAGCCTAGCCCCACGTACCAGGCCGGGGCCACGCGCCGGTAGGCCGTTTGGTACAGGCGCAGGTACTTGTAGTCCATCGACACCACGCCGTCAGTGGTGCTCGTGTACATGCCCAGGCCGTAGGAGCTTTGCGGATAGCGCATGACGCGCCAGTCGTTTACCAGGTTCCAGGCGTTATCGGGCTGCCAGAGCGAGGAAGTAACCGTAAAAATGAGCTGCTTATGGGCCGTGTACTCGGCCGCGCCCACAATGGTAGACACGTTGGCATTAGGCCGCTGGTAGGCGGCGTTGAGGGCCAACTCGACCACGGCGCCGGTCTGCTGCGAGTAGCCCACCACCGGCACCAGCAGTAGCATCCGGTGCCCGTGTTGCAGGCCCAGCGAGTCGTGGGTGGGGATGCGGGCCAGCCGGGCAAACAGGGTGTGCGCCACATCGGCCACATCGCGCGGGGCCTGCGCTTGGGCAGAGCCGCCGTGGGCCAGCAGGCACAAAGCCGCCAGCCCGGCCCCGCGGCGCCCCAGTGCTTGCCGAAAAGTGAAGTACACGTGAGCCAAACAGTTGCGAAGGTCAATAGTCCGGCCAAGATACCCATGCCGGATTACTTTCATTGCTCAGACTAGCAGCGTTTCGCAAAGGTTCAATAACCCGCCGGCCAGCGGCGCAAACTATCGCCCCTGGGGCCCGGCCAACGCAGCCGGGCCCCGAGGGCGGCGGTTATTTATCGATGCGGAAGCCCAGTCCAAACTGCACGAGGCTGTTTTCTTCCGACACCTGGTAGGAGATGGAAAAAGCCAGCGTTTCGACTACCGGCGCCACGTAAAAGCCGCCGCCGTAGCCCGCGTGCCAGCCGCCCGGTGAACTACCCTGGTAGTACACCCGGCCCTGGTCGTAGAAGCCAAATACGCCGTAGTAGAACGGCAAAAAGTGGTTTTTGCTCTGGCCCAGCGCAAAGCGCAGTTCCGAGTTCAGATACAGGCTGGCGTCGCCGGTGAAGCGGTTGCGGTAGTAGCCGCGCAGGTTCTCGGCCAGCCCTAGGCTAGTGAGCTTGTAGAACGGGATGGCCGAATCGGGGCCGTAGTTTTTGGCGCCGCCGCCCTTCAGGGCCAGCGTGATGGGGATGCCCAGGCGGGCGGTGCCCAGGTACTCGGCCGAGGCCTGGGTGAGGCCAAAATTGCGCTTATCGCCGCTCAGCTGCTGGTACGAATCGTGGCGCACGAGCAGGCGCACGCCGCGCTGGGCAAATACCTTGCGGTTGCGCAGGTCGATGTCGAGCAGCGCGTTCAGGCCCAGGAGGCGCTGGTTGTCGGCGTTAGGCCGGCTGTATTCCGGGATGGCGGTGCTTAGCTCCCGGCCCAGCTCGCTGTTTTGGGCGTAGTCGGTGTTGTAGTATTCGTAGCTGGGGCCGACGCGCAGTACGCTGCGCTGCCAAAACACGCGCTCGCCAAACGCCTTTACCGTGAAGCCCCGGTAGCGGGCGCGGTAGTATTTGGTGTCGTACAAATCCTGGCTAATCTGCGTGTCGTTGCCGATGCCGAAGTAATTGTAGAAGGGGAAGAAGTTGCCGTAGCTGGCCTCCGCCCCAATATCTACCTTGCCGATGGCGTAGCGGTGGCGGCTGGCCGCCGTTACCTGCAATTGCCCACCCGTAGAAGCTTGCAAATCGAAGTCGTAGCGGTTCTTGTAGCCCGGCTTGCGGAAGCCCTGGCGCACAAAGCCCACGCCCAGGTTGAAGCCCACGCCATCGTTGCGGTTGTAAAACAGGCCGGCTCGCGGTGCGTAGCTGTTGAACTCAAATGCCTCGCGGTCATACAAATTAACGTTGGAACTGGCCGAGCGGTGGTCGTCGGTTTCGGGGCCGGCGGCTAGGTCAGTGCCGGGCGTGTCGTATACTTTGGTGAGGGTGCGCAGGCCGGCCGCGCGCGAGTCGTCGGCAATCTGGTCCTTGCCCGCGCCGCCAATCACGCGCACCACGATACTGTGCCGGCCGCCGTCGCCGGTCACCTGGAAAATATCCTGGCCATCGAGGCCGTAAATAGCAATTTCCTGCGTTTCGGTGGGCTCAAACGTGCGGTCGAAAAGCGCCGGGCCGTTGGGCTCCGCGCTGTCGCCTTTGCGGTCAAACTCCCGCACGCGCACCCGGCCGCCGGCCAGGCGCTCGACCTGGAAAATCTCGGCCTTGTTGGAGCCCACCACGTCGACGCGGCTGGCCAGCAACAGGTAGTAGCGGTCCAGCGCACGGGGCAACTCCTGAATGCGGGCCTTAAGCTTGCGGTTGATTTCCTGGCCCGAAAGCGGCTGCACCTCGGCGGGCAGCGTGGCCGTGGCCTCGTCGATGACGGCGGGCGTGAGCTGGGTTTGGAGGTACTGGGCGGTGGCCTGCCAGTCCTGGCGCGTCAGGCTTTGCAGCAGAAAGCGGTCGAGGTGGCGGGCCGGCCAGTTCAGGCTCTTCATGTCGTGAAACTCGGCGCCAAAATCTTCGATGCTGGGCACGGCCCACTGGCGGTTGGCCAGGTAAGTAAGCAGGCCGTTCCACTTGGTAAAGGCCTGGTCACGGTCGCGCGGGATGGGGCGGTACACGGTGCCCTTACCCTCTTTGTAGCCGGCCCATTTCCAGTTGTCTTCGTGCTTGCCAAAATCGGCCACCAGCATGTCGAAGGCGCGGGCGCGGGCCAGCGCGGGGGCATCCACGCGGTTGTCGTGGTCCTTGTAGAGCTTGCGAAAAAAGCCGTAGCTGCGCGTCACCTCATCGGCCTTGCCAAAGCCCGGCAAGTTGGGTTTTGGGTCGGTGGGCCGGTCTTCTAGCGTGCCGAGCAGGCCAGCGTACTCCTGGCGGTAGGGGCCAAGCTGGTTGTTATCGGGCAGGCGAAAGAGGCGCGGCCGGGCGTGCAGAATGTCGGTGTGGTCGAGCAGCGCGCTGATGGGCAGGCCTGAGTACGGATTGGCCGTGGCCGTAATATCCTTGAGAATGGGCGCCACAAACGACGTGCGCAGCTCGGGCGGCAAAATGGTCGTCACGTCCTTATCCACCGAGCGAAATACGTATTCGCTGGAGTCGGCCGCGATGAGCTTGAGCGAGGTAGTTTGGCGGCCGCCACCCCGCCCAAAGGGCTTCAAACCACCCTTCTCGGTGCGCAAATCCAGCGTCTTGGCCTGCACCGGGGCCAGCCAGGAGGTGCGGTAGAGGGGCCCGAGGAAGAACCGCTTGGCCCGGCCCGCCGCGTATTCGGGGCCCGGCACCACGAGGGTAGTGGCCTGAAAAGGGGCATCGGGCCGGCGCTCGGCGGGCGTTGGGGCAGCGCCCGGGCACTCGGTCACAAAGGAGTTGACCGGCGCGCCACCAGCCGCGTCGGCGGCGCAGGGCGAGCGAAACAGCGTGCCCGCAAACGCCTCCTTAGCTGGCTGGCTGGCTTCGCCAAAGGTGAAAAACCGGCTCTTCACCGTGCCATCGGCGTAGTAGTCGAGCGCGGCGTAGCCGTCGGCTTGCTCGTTGAAGAGCGTCTGGTCCTCGGCGCCCACGTGCTCGCTCTTCACAAAGCTGCCCGCTACGAGGTGGTAGCTGCCCTGGAAGGGCGTGAGCTGCAAGGAGTAGTCGTGCGCGGCGGCGTACACCACGCCGGGATTGCTGCGCAAGGCATTGCTGAGTAGCTCTTTGCGCAGCTCCTGGTAGCCGGGGCTGGCCAGGTCGCGGGGGGTACCCACGTTCTGGCGGTAGGCGCTGTAAATGGTGCCCAGCACCGGCGGGCTGAGGTGGCGGCGCAGCGGCTCGTGGCCGCCGTACACCCCGGTGGTCACTACCGGGTGGTGGCCCACCAGCAGCAGGTTTTTGCCCTTGGTGTCGTCAATAATGTCTTGCAGTTGCTCGCGAAACTCCTCCTTGGTCAGCGTTTTGCAGTCGGTATCGGGGGCCTCGGGGCGGTCGTAGGGGTGCGTAAACCAAGGCGTGTTCAGGGCCACGAGGCGCACCAGCGGGGCCACATCTACCACCTCGGGGCCGGGGCAGCCGTTGGTAGGCACGAAGGCATTCTGGCCGGGTAGCGCCTTTTCGATATACTTTTCGAGGCGGCGCACGGCTTTCAGGCCCTGGCGGCCCGAGTTGGCCCAGTCCTTATCGCCGGGCACGAAGTAGATTTTGCCCAGCGGCAAGCCCTTAACCAGCGCAATGAAGGCATCGGCGCGGCTTTTTTCCTGCGCCGAAAGGGCGGTGTCTTTCTTGGAAGCCAGCCCTTCGTTGCCCACCACATCGCCCAGGTGCACCACCGTAAAGGGCGTTTTTTGCTGCTCCAGCACCTGGCGCAGCTGCCGGAGGCGGGCGGTGGGCAGGTCGCCCTGTGCCGTGTTGCCCAGCAAAAAAACCGTGTGGGCCGGCGGGTTCGTTTGCGCTGTCGCCGTAGTAAGCGCCAGCCAGAAAAAAGTTAGTGCAGAAAGAAAAGGTGTACGCATAGATGAGGAATGAATGAGGCGCTTACGCAAAAACGGCTCTCAGGTATACCCAAGAGCCGTTCTTATTGCGTGTCAGGCAGTTGGCCAGGGCCTAGGTGCCAGGCTCCTCGATGCCCAGCGCCCGCAGCTGCGCGGCGTATTTGGCATAAATCACGCGCAGGTCGGCGTTGTGCGTGGCCGCATCCACGCCCTGGCTCACGTTGGCCGAGTGGAAGCGGTGCAGGTGGCTGTAGTGCGGGCACACCACGGGCAGGTGCCCGGCCAGCAGGAAGCGCACGTACAGGTCCAGGTCTTCGGCCATTGCCAGCTCGGGGTCGTAGCCGCCCACCTCGTCCAGCAGGGCTTTGCTATAGCACACGTTGCCCTGAATGAAGTGCTCGGCCCGAAAAATAGCCGTGAGCATGGCCGTGGGCGAGTCAAATTTCCAGGCGTAGTAATCTTCGTTGGGCAGGTAGCGGGCCTGCTCATCCACGCGCAGGAAGTCGGCCACGAGCCAGGGGCGGCCGGGGTTGGCGGCGATGGCGGCACCGTAGTGGTAGAGGGTGCGTTGCAGCAGCAGGTCGTCGTCGTCGAGGGGCACCACCCAGGCATCGGCGGGGGTGTGTTGGCTCAGCTCGTTGCGGGCAAAGCCGGGGCGCTTGGGGTCGGGGTGCTGCCAGTGGCGCAGCGGCGGGTAGGGCTGGGTGGCGGCCGTGGCGAGCACCTCGGCGGTGCCATCGTCGGGCCCATTCTGATAAAGCAGGTGCTCGAAAGAGAAATCCAGCGGGGCCGAAATGCTGGCCCGCACGCTGGCAATGGTGGCGGGCAGCAGGGCGCGCCGCTTGTAGGTAGGCGTAATGACAGTAAAATGCATAGCCCCTTCTTTCGGGCGAAGCCGGCTAAAAGTTGCGCCGCTGGGGTACTGGCTGTAATGCCGGGCTGGTAGTCAGCGATAAAAAGCCGGCTGGCCGAGCCGCCGCATATCTTTAGCGGAGCGCGGTGGCTTAGGTTTTTACCCCGCGTTTCCCGCGTTTTTTGCTGCTTATATGCTACTGATTTTCCTGGGTTTTATCGTGCTCATCCTGGGCTTGAATGCCAGCCGCTACTCCGAGGGCCTAGCGCGCTGGCGCGGCGGGCTGCTGACGCTGGGCGCGGGGCTGCTGCTGCTAGGGGTGGCCTCTAGCACGGTGGTGCAGGTGGGGGTGGGGCAGGTGGGCGTGCAAACGCTATTTGGCAAGGTCGAAAACCGCGTGCTGGGGCCGGGCCTGAGCCTGGTAAACCCGCTGGTGAGCGTCACGCGCTTCGACACCCGCACCCAGAATTACACGATGTCGGCGGTGCGCACCGAAGGCCAGCAGGCCGGCGACGATGCCATCCGGGTGCTCTCGGCCGATGGGCTGGAGGTTGTCATCGACCTCACGGTGCTCTACCACGTAGTGCCGAGCCAGGCGCCCAAAATCCTGTCCACCATCGGCGAGGATTACCAAGAGAAAATCGTGCGCGCCATCGCCCGCACCCGCATCCGCGACAACGCCGTGTACTACGACGCGGTAGCGCTGTACTCGACCCGGCGTGAGGAGTTCCAAACCCGTATTCTGGCCGCCATCGAGAAGGATTTTAACACCAACGGCCTCAAGCTCGACCAACTCCTGATTCGCAATATCCAACTGCCGCAGTCCGTCAAGGCCAGCATCGAAAGCAAGATTTCGGCCGAGCAGGACGCCCAGAAAATGCAGTTCGTGCTGCAAAAGGAAAAGCAGGAGGCCGAGCGCAAGCGCGTGGAAGCCCAGGGCATTGCCGACTACCAGCGCATTGTCAATACTGAGCTCAGCGACAAGCTCTTGCAGTACGAAAGCATCAAGGCCCAGCAAGCTATCGCCCTCTCGCCCAATGCCAAGGTCATCATCATGGGCAAGGGCAACGGCGCACAGGTGTTGATTGGGGACAGGTAGCTTAATGATGAATTAAAAATTATGAATTGGCGCCCGCGTTTCTGTAGTGCCAATTCATAATTTTTAATTCATAATTCCAAGAGTTGCTTCCTTGCGCTCGCCAATCTGCTGGCGCCACATGGCGTAGTACAGGCCTTTTTGGGTTAGTAGCTCCTCGTGGCGGCCGGCCTCGGCCACTTGCCCACGCTCCAGCACGAAGATGCGGTCGGCGTGCAGAATCGTACTCAGGCGGTGGGCGATGAGCACCGTGATGTGCTGCCGCGAGCCCGACAGCTCGCGCACCGTGCGGCCTATTTCTTCTTCCGTGAGCGAGTCGAGGGCCGAGGTGGCTTCGTCAAAAACAAGTAGGGTAGGGTGGCGCAGGAGGGCGCGGGCGATGCTGAGGCGCTGCTTTTCGCCGCCGCTCACTTTCACGCCGCCCTCGCCGAGCACAGTGTCGAGGCCCTTGGGGGCGCGGGCCAGTAAGCCATCGGCGGCGGCCTGGTGCAGGGCGCGCAGGCACTCTTCGTCGGTAGCCTGCGGGGCCACAAAGCGCAGGTTTTCGCGGATGGTGCCGGCAAAAAGCTGCGTATCCTGGGTCACGAAGCCGATTTGCTCGCGCAGTTGGTCGAGGTCCACGTTTTGGCTCGGGATGCCGTTGTAGAGGATTTCGCCGGCCAGGGGCGGGTAGAGGCCTACGAGCAGCTTCACGAGCGTGGTTTTGCCCGAGCCGCTGGGGCCCACGAAGGCAATGGTTTCGCCCAGCTTGGCCCCGAACGAGATGCCGGAGAGCGCCGGCACGGGCGCCGTGAGGTGCTTGAACGTAACGTGGTCGAAGGCCAGCGTTTCGATGCGCTCCACGGCCTGCGGGTGGGCGGGCTTCACGTCGCGCGGGGTATCGAGAATTGTCTGGAAATTACCCAGCGAAATCTGGGTTTCGCGGTAGGTGCCGATGATGGTGCCCAGCTCTTGCAGCGGCCCGAAGATGGAAAACGAGTAGATAAAGAACGAGAAGAACTCACCCAGGCTGATGTGGTTTTGCACCCGCAAGTACAAGAGCATCAAGATAATGATGTTGCGGAGTAAATTTACGAACGTGCCCTGCACGAAGCTCAGCGAGCGCAGGTAGCGCACCTTGCGCAGCTCCAGCTTCAGGATTTTGGCCGTGATGCCGTTCAGGCGCTCGGTTTCCTGCTGGGCCAGGCCCAGGCTTTTGATAAGCTCGATGTTGCGCAGGCTCTCGGTGGTGGAGCCGGCCAGCGCGGTGGTTTCGCCCACGATGGTCTTCTGAATGACCTTGATTTTCTTGCTCAGCGCAAAGCTCAGAATACCCAGCAGCGGGATGGTGAGGAAGTAGCCAATCGCGATGGGCCAGTACACGGTAATGGCGTACCACATCACGAAGATGATGCCTACCACGGCCGTAAACAGCACGTTGACAAAGCTTTGAATCAGCTTCTCTACGTCAATGCGCACCTTCTGGAGCTTGCCCAGGGTTTCGCCCGAGCGCTGGTCCTCGAATACCTGGTAGGGCAGGTCGAGCGAGTGGCGCAGGCCGTCGGAATACATGCGCGCCCCCAGCCGCTGGGTAATGACGTTGACGTAGTAGTCCTGGAAATTCTTAGCAATGCGCGACACCATTGCCACGCCCAGCATGGCGCCGATGTAGGGAATGGCCTGCCAGAAAAAAGGCCAGAACGGCACGTTCAGCAACCCGGTCACGTTGCCGGTGCGCGGCACAAAATGGTCAACCAGCCGGCGAAACAGGTAGGGGTCGAGCAGCGAGAAAACCTGGTTGACGGCCGCCAGCACGAGCGCCAGCACCAGCAGGGGCCAGTAGCGCCGTAGGTAGGAGTAAAGAAGTTGCATAGGAGCGGGCGCGCCGGGCCTCGCAGCCCAGCGCACCTAAGAAAGACGGGGTACCACCTGGCAACCCAAAGAAAGCCAACCCGCAGGCCGGCCAAATAGTTGTGGCCGCGCCCTATTGCCAGCCGCCGCCCAGCGCCCGCACCAGCTGCACGGCGGCGCGTAGCTGGGTGGCCTGGGTTTGCACTACCAGACGGGCGGCGTCGAGGGTCTGGCGGTCGGCATCGACCACGGCGAAGTAGTCGATGAGGCCGCGCCGGTAGCGCTCCAGGGTAAGGCGGCCGGCCAGCCGGGCGGCGGTGAGGGCGCGCTGCTGCGCCGCAAGCTGGGCCTCGCCGGCGCGCACGTCGGCCAGGGCGGTTTCTACTTCCTCATAGGCCGTGAGGGCGGTGCCCTGGTACACGGCCTCCGACTCGCGGCCCTGGGCGCGGGCCAGCTGCTCGGCCCCGCGCAGGCGCCCGCCGTCGAAGAGCGGAATATTCAGGCCGCCGCCCACGTAGTAGGTCAGGCCGTTGCCCACCTTGGCCACGTCACCGATGTGGCTGCTCTGGGGGCCGATGAAGCCGTTGAGCAGCAGCGTGGGCAGGCGGTTAAGGCGGGCCTGGTCGGCGCGCAGACCGGCGGCGGCCAGCAGGCGCTCCTGGCGGCGCAGGTCGGGGCGGCGCGTGAGCAGGCCGGCCGGCAGCGTGGCCGGAATGCCGGGCAGCGGCACCAGCAGCCGGGGCCCGGCGGTGGCGGCGGGCCGCTGCTGGCCGTCGGCCAGCGGCAGGGCGCTTTGGTAGCTCACCGAGTCGGGGGCCAGCGAGCGTAGCGCGAAGCTGCTAGCGGGCCGCCCGGTAAGCGTAGCCAGCGAGGCTACCACCCCGGCGCGCTGGCGGCGCAGCTCGATGGCGGTGGCTTCCACGGTAGCCAGCTCGGTTTGGGCGCGGCGCAGGCCGATTTCGTTATCGACGCCGGCCTGCAAGCGGGCGTTGGTGAGCTGCACGTTGTAGCGGCGGGCTTGGCGAGCGCTGTCGAGCACCAGCAGCTCGGCATCAAGCCCGCGCAGGCTGAAATACGTGTTGGCCGCGTCGGCCGATACGGTGAGGCGCACGGCCTGCTCGTCGGCCTCGCTGGCCTGCTCGGTAGCGCGGGCCGCCTGGGCGCCGCGTCGTAGCCGGCCCCACAGGTCCACCTCGTAGTTTACGTTCAGGGGCACGTAGTACTGCTGCTGCTGCACGGCCACGGCCGGAATCAGGCTCGACTGCACCGGCCGCAGGGCCGAGAGCTGCGAGTTGTAGACCGAGGGCGCCAGGGCGATTACCGGCGAGCGCTGGGCCTCGGCCACGCGCAGTTGGGCCCGCGCCTGGTCGATGCGCGCCACCGCCGCCCGGGTCGTAAAGTTGAGCGCCGAAGCCTGGGTTTCGAGCCGGGTCAGCGTCGTGTCGTTAAACAAGGCCCACCAGGCGGGCAGGCTAGGTACCTGGCGCAGCTGCCGCGCCGTGTCGGCCGGGGCGGTGGCCACGGGTATTTCGGGCCGGCCCCGGCCCAGCGAATCCACGGGCGCGGTATTCTTAAATGCCGTGGGCACCGGCACGGCGGGCGGCTCATATTTATAATGACTCACAGCGCAGCCGCCCAGCGCCAAGCCAACTAATGCAACGGAAATACGCATCTTTCTTTAAGGGTTAATGATTAATGGCTAATGCTTAATTTTCAGGGATAAGCAATTGACTGATAGTCATTCGGCAGCAATTCCTGAGCGTTAAGCACTACTCATTAACTTACTTGGCCAGGGGCGACGACACGCGCGGGGCGTCGGGGTCGTTGGGGCGCGGGGCGGCGGGTGGTGGGCCGGCGGGCTTGTTGGGTTTGGGCGCGGCTTTGGTGTCCACGGCCAGGCCCTCGGTCAGCGACTCGGCGGGGTTGATGATGAGCTGCTCGCCGCCCTTCAGGCCCTGCGTCACCTCGATGGTCGAGCCGAAGTCGCGGCCCAGCACCAGGGGCTGAAAGTGGACTTTCCCCTCGCGCACCATCGCCACCTTCGACTCAATACCCGGCATGAGCGCGTTGGCCGAGATGAGCACGCTCGGCGTGGTTTGGGGAATGCGGAAGCGCACCTGGCCGTACGCGCCGGGGCGCAGCTGCTTCTGCTGGCTGCGGTTGGGAATAACCACTTCCGTGCGCAGCGTGCGGGTTTGGGGGTCAAGGGCTTCGGCGTCGCGGGCTACGTGGCCGCTGAAGGGCTTGGTCGGAAACTCGGGTACCAGCACGTCGGCCCGCATCCCGCGCCGGATGCCGGGCACGAAGTTCTGGGGCACATCCACAAAGGCGCGGAGCGTATCGGTTTGCTCTACCTTAAACAACTGTGTGCCAGTGGCGTTGCCGCCCGTCACGAGGGTGCCCACGTCCACGTTACGTTGCGTGAGCACGCCGCTGAAAGGGGCTATTACCTGCCGGAAGCTGCGCTGCGCCTGCAACTGCCGCACGGCCGCCTCCTGGGCGGCAAACTGCGCCTTGCCGGCGTCCACTTCCTGCTTAGATACGGCGCCTGGCAGCGTCACACTGGTGAGGCGGGCGTAGGAGGTGCGCGCCAGGCCGAGGTTGGCCTGGGCCTGGGCAATCTGCTGGTCAATCTCGGGCGTGCCAATGGTGGCCAGCACCTGGCCCTTGCGCACATGCTGGCCGATATCGGTGGTCCAGCTTTGCACAAAGCCGTTGACGCGGGCAAAGAGAAAGGTCTCGTGGTTGGAGCGCAGGTCGGCGGGCAGCGTCACGGTGGTGGTGTCGGGCGCGGCCTTGGCGGGCTGCACCGTTACCACGGGTTTGGCGCTGTTTTGCTGCTGGGCGGCCTCGCTCTGGGCTTTTTTATGCTTGAGGCGAGGCAGGAAGCCAACCAGAAACAAGCCGCCAAACACCAGGAGCAGAATAAAAATAACCAGCCAGAAGCGGCCCGTGCCGCCCGTTTTTTCTTCAGTTGACATTAGCGTAAAATCTTAAAAAAGAGCATCAGTCAGGTACGACGCCCTTCTCTAATGAAGGATTCTGAAAAATTAAGCGGCCTGCGTCTGGGCCTCGGGTTGGGCTTCGGCCGGGGCTTCCTCCTTTTTCTTGAGGTAGGAGAACATGATAGGCACGAAAAACAGCGTGGTGACGGTGGCCAGCATCAGGCCGCCAATCACGGCGCGGCCGAGCGGGGCGTTTTGCTCGCCGCCTTCCCCCATGCCCAGCGACATGGGCAGCAGGCCGATAATCATGGCCAGGGCCGTCATCAGCACCGGGCGCAGGCGGGTAAAGCCGGCGTCGAGGGCCGCATCGCGCGGGCTCAGGTCGGGCTCTTCCTCGCGCCGCTCGTTGGCGAAGGTGACGAGCAGAATGGAGTTGGCCGTGGCCACGCCGATGCACATGATGGCGCCCATCAGGGCCGGTACGCTCAGCGTGGTTTGCGTCACAAACAGCATCCACAAGATGCCTGCCAGTGCCCCCGGCAGGGCCGTGATGATGATGAGCGGGTCGAGCCAGCTCTGGAAGTTTACCGCCATCAGCAAGTAAACCAACACAATAGCGCCCGCCAACCCTAGCCCCAGGCCCACAAACGACGTGCGCATCGACTCGACCTGCCCGCGCAGTACGATGGTGGTACCCTTGGGTAGCTTCTTCTCGGTTTCGCTGATAATCTGGCGAATATCCTTGCTCACGCCGCCCAGGTCGCGCCCGCTCACGCTGGCGTAGAGGTCCACGGTGCGCTGAATGTTGTAGTCCGAAGCCACGGCCGTGGTCTGGGTGCGGCGCACCTGGGCAAAGTTGGTGAGCAGCTGCGGCGTGGGCTGGCCGGGGCCGGTCACCGTGATGTTGCCTACCTCGCTGAGGCTGGCCAACTGGTTAGGTGGCGTTTGCACGGCCACGGTGTAGTTGACGCCGTTTTGCGGATTCAGCCACTGGTTGGGGCTGGTTTGGGTGCTGCTGCTCAGGTTCACGAGCAGGTTGTTGGCGATGTCGCGCTGGGCCAGGCCGGCCTGCTGGGCCCGCACCCGGTCGATATCGAGGCGCAGCTGCGGCTGGTCAAAGGCTTGGTATACAAAGGCATCGACCACGCCCGTTACCTTGTCTATTTTGGCCTTCAGCTCGGTGGCAATGCGCTGGTTGGCCTTGGTGTCGCGGCCCGTTACCTGAATGTCGATGGGCGCCGGCAAGCCGAAGTTCAGCGTCTGATTGACAATATCAGCCGGCTGGAAGAAGATAATCAGGTCCGGGTACTGCCGGTGAATCTGCGCGCGAATCTGCTCGATGTAGCCGGCCGTGGGGCCGTGCTCCTCCTTCATACTCACCAGGATTTCGCCATCGCCGGCCCCGATGGTTGGGTTGTCGCTCAGCAGCAGGTTGATGGGTACCACCGGTAGGCCGATGTTATCGAGCACCAAATCCAGCTCCTCGGCCGGAATGACGTGCCGAATAACGCCTTCCACCTGCTTGAAGCGCTGCTCGGTTTCTTCCACCCGCGTGCCGGTGGGCACCCGAATGTGCAGGCGCAGCTGGCCGGCATCTACGGTCGGAAAAAAGTTTTCGCCGATAAGCGGAAACAGCCCCAGCGACCCCACAAACAGCACGCCGAAAGCTGTAACCACCAGCGGCCGGTGGGCCAGCGCCCAGTCGAGCGCCGCCGTATAGCCGCCCCGAAACTTCTCAAACCCGTGCTCGAAGCCGGTATGGATGCGCCACACCCAGCTTTGGGTAATGCCCTTGCTGGCCCGCCGCTCGGCGTCGGTGATGGGCACTTCGGCTTCTTCCTCGGGCGTGCCGCTGGGGTGGGCTTTCTCAAATTGCTCGCGGCGCAGGCGAGCCAGGTCCCGCTCGGCCTGCGTCACCTCGCGGCCGTTACGGAAGTGAGCGCTCGGCACTTCTTCCTCCTCCTGGGCGTGGTAGATGGGCAACTCCTTGCGCAGCAGGTACATGACCAGCGTGGGCACCAGCGTCCGGCTCAGGATGTACGAGGCCAGCATGGCAAAAATAACCGCCGTAGCCAGCGGCGCGAAAATGGCCGAAGCCACCCCACCCAGAAAAAATACCGGCACAAACACGATGCAAATGGCCAGCGTGGCCACCAGCGCGGGCGTCGCAATCTGCTGCGCACCGTCCAAAATACTGCGCTTGAGGCCCTTTTTCTGGCCCATGTTGCGGTGAATGTTTTCGATTTCCACCGTCGCATCATCTACCAGGATGCCCACGGCCAGCGAAAGGCCACCCAGCGTCATGATATTCAGGGTTTGGCCCAAAATATTCATCACGATAATGCTGACCAAAATGGACAGCGGAATGCTGATGGCGATGATGAGCGTGGAGCGCCACGAGCCCAGAAACAGCAAAATCATGAGCGCCGTGAGCGCCGCCGCAATGCTGGCCTCGATAATAACGCCCTTGATGCTGGCGCGCACAAAAAACGATTGGTCAAACAGCAGCTTGATATCCAGGCCGGGCGGCGCGTTGGCCTGGATGTTAGGCAGCGTCTTTTTAATCTTGTCGATAATGGCCAGCGTAGAAGCCGCGCCGCTCTTCAAAATCGGGATAACGGCCGTGCGACGGCCATTCTGGCGCACGATATTCTGCTGCACCGCGGAGCCCTCGTGCACAAAGGCCACGTCGCGGATGTAGGTTGTTACGCCGTTCTCCGTCTTGATAGGCAGGTCGTTGAGTGTCGCCACCGCCTCGGGGCTGGAGTTGAGCTTGACGTCGTACTCGCGAGTGCCAATCTTGGCCGAGCCGGCCGGGATAATAATATTCTGGGTGGTGAGCGTGTTTACCACGTCATCGGCGCTCAGACCCTTGCCGGCCAGCTTCTGCGGGTCGAGGTCCACCATTATCTGCTTGGGCTTGCCGCCGTTGGGCAGCAGTACCGAGGCCCCCTGCACCACGGCCAGGCCGGGGCGAATGAAGGCGTTGGCCGCGTCGTAGAGGTCCGACTCGCCGAGCGTGGCCGAGCTGAGCGACGTTTGGGCAATCGGCACATTAGAGGCCGAGTAGCGGATGATGAGCGGCGGCGTAATGCCGGGCGGCAGCACCCGCAGCAGCGTCTGGCAGATGGCCGTGAGCTGGGCTACCCCGCCATCGGGGTTAGTGCCCGGCTGGAAGAACACCTTTATCAGCCCAATGCCCTTCAGGCTCTGGCTTTCCTGGTGTTCCACGTTGCTCACGGTCGTCGTGATGGCCCGCTCCACGGGCACCACCACGCGCTGGTTCATCTCCTCGGGGGCGATGCCGGCGTAGGTCCACACGATGCCCACCACCGGAATCGGAATGTCGGGGAAGATGTCCACCGCCATGCGCTGAATCGTGAGTACGCCCCCAATTAATATCAGCAGCGCCATCACCACGAAGGTGTAGGGCCGCGCCAGTGCTAATCTTACTATCCACATCGGCTAATATTCCCGGCTCCCACCCGGGCACTCGTTAAATCATTCCTGCTGCCGTTCTCAAGCCCAAATTCTGTACGTAACTCCTTTTTGCAAGAAATGGTTGGGATAAGCTGTCTATCCCATCGCTCATCGGAAGAGCAGTAAGCAGCAGCTAATCAACTATTTCACGCGCACTTCATCTGCGACTGGTCAGCAGGTCGCCCACTTGGTACACTTGCGGCGAGTGACAACATTCTGCGGATGCAGTTGCAGGTAAGCAGCGCAGCGCTGGGGTTAATACCTGCCAGTCAGTGCTAAAAAATGCAAAAAAAGAGCCTCCCCGGGTGGGGAGGCTCTTGCAAGCTAGGTGGCGAGGGCCACTAGTAGCGATACACTTTGTCAGCGTTGTTGTTCTTGAACTGCTCTTCGAAGTACTTGGCATCTTCGGCGTTGCGGGGCTTCACGCCCATCACAATACCACCGTTCTTGATGCCTTGCTCATACTCAGCAGCGTGCTCCTCGGGGATACCCGAACCTACCAGGGCGCCTACCAGGCCACCCGTGAGGCCACCGGCACCGGCACCAGCCAGCGCAGCGGCCAGCGGGCCAGCGATAATCAAGCCGAGGCCCGGCAGTGCTACCGACGTACCAATGGCCGCAATAGCGCCAATGATAGCACCAGCCGTGCCACCGATGGCCGAGCCTACGCCGGCACCTTCCATTGCCTTATCGCCCAGTTCAGTGCGCTCGGCATCATACTCGTCGTTGAACTGGCTCTTGCGAGTGTCATCCGACATCATCAAGTGCACATCATCCTTGTGGTAGCCGCGGTCATGCAGGGCTTTGTAAGCGCTTTCGGCGCTGCTACGGTCGCGGAAGATGCCGCTCGTAGTGCTACCCTCTACGTGGTCGTAGCTATCGTTGGTACCGGTGGCTGCATCCTTTACGGCGTGAGCAGCGCGGTCGGTAGTGTTCTGCACTGCGTCAACGGCCCGGCCTACTACGGCACCAGCCGTGCCAGCTACCGCCGCACCCTTAGCAGTGGCGCTGAAGTCGTCGCCGGGACGCGTGGTCGAATCAGTCGAGTTAGTAGTATTCGTATTCGTCTTCAGCGAATGGTCACCATCGTAGCTGTCATTCTCGCCCGTTACGGCATCCTTAACGGCATGGCCAGCGCGCGAAGCGGTGTTTTCTACGGCATCAATGCCACGGCCTACCGTCGCACCAGCTTCGCCAGCGATTTCACCACCTTTTTGGGTAGCGGTATAGTCGTCGCCGGGGCGCGAAGTAGAGTCAGTCGAATTAGTGGGCGTGGTGGTAGACATGGGCTTGGTTGAAGTAGTGTCGAGGGAAGAATCGTCCGAAGAAGTGGCACCGCCAGTGGCGCTGCTGTAGCCGGTACCAGCGTTGTACGAAGTGCTTTCGTTGCTGGTCGTGCTGCTATCGCCGAGGCCGGTGCCGGTGTTGCTGGTACCATAGTTGGCGCCGGCGCCGGTGCCAGAGTTCATCGGGTTGTTTGCATCGTTGGTGTTCATCGGAAAAGGGGTGGGTGAGTGAATAGCCGCCGGCGCCAATGTCCGGCTTCGGGTAGCTAAACGGGGTGAGCGGAAAGCGGGTTGCGGTGGAAAGAAAATTTAGCTGAAGAACAGCACCCCTGCGCCACAAAAAAAGCCCCAGCAGTAGCCGGGGCTTTCAAAATAATAATGAAGGAGTTAGGCCCACAGCCGGGCCTAGGCTTCCTTTAGGACGTGCTGGGTATAATTGGCTTCCTGCTGCCAAAAATCGCGGCATTCCTTGATGAGATTCTTAAGAAAATTCTCATCCTGCTTTAGCGTGCGCCATTCGCCCATGCCTAGGCGCTCACACATTTTGTAGAAATTATCTCCTTGGCCCTTAGAGCCTTGCACGCGCACCAGGGAGCTGAGTAAGGGCCGGCCCGCCGCAAATTCTTCGGTCGAAATCTCCGTCAGCATCTCATTGAGACGTGATTTCTCGTGCGAAATTTCCAGGTTGAGGCCCAGCTCGGATTCCTGTACCAGCGTGAGGTAGCTGACGGTGCCAGCCTGCTGCCGGGCGTACCGGATGAGGTAGTGACGAAGGCGATTAATCATGAAGATAGGAAGGTGGGCAGCACTACCCCGCACGCACAGCGGCCCGCGCCGGGGAGTTACTGGAAAGAAGGAGGAAGCGACAAAAGCCAGCGGCCGCCAAAGCCAGGCGTGAAGATGCCCAAAAACCGGGCCGATATGCGCTACGAATGCCCTGCCCACCTTATTTTTCCCGGCCCGGCGGCTAGCCTGTGCTACTAGCCCCGCCCTTGCCGGCGGCGCAACTCCTTCTGAATGAGCAGAAACTCGCGGCTGCTTTGGCCCGCAATGGCCGTATTCTCGTTAGCGCGGCGCAGTAGGTAAGGCATCACGGCCTCGACGGGGCCGTAGGGCACGTACTTGGCGGTGTGGTAGCCGGCGTGGGCCAGGTTGTAGCTCAGGTTGTCGCTCATGCCGTAGAGCTGGGCAAACCACACCCGCTCGTCGCCGGGGGCCAGGCCGGCCGCCTGCATCAGCTGCGTGAGCATCAGCGAACTGGCTTCGTTGTGGGTGCCCGCGCAGAGGCTGATGCGGTCTACGTGCTGCACGCAGTAGCGCAGGCTCTCGTTGTAGAGGTCGTCGGTGTGCTGCTTGCTGGGGTTGATGGGCGTGGCGTGGCCGCGCTGCTGGGCCACGCGGGCCTCTTTTTCCATGTAGGCACCGCGCACGAGCTTCACGCCCAGGTAATAATTGCCCTGGGCGGCGCGGTCGTGGGCGGCTTGCAGGGCCTCCAGGCGGTCGTGGCGGTACAGCTGATAGGTATTCCAGACGATGGCGCGCTCGTCGTTGTAGCGGCGCATCATGGCCTCGGCCAGGTCATCGATGGTCTGCTGAAACCAGCTTTCCTCGGCATCCACAAACAGGCGCACGCCGTGCTGGTGGGCGCTGGCGCACAGCGCGTCGAGGCGCTGCTGGCCGCGCTCGAAGGTAGCCTGCTCGGTGGGGGTGAGGGCGGCGCCGGCCTGCACTTTTTCGAGCAGGGGGGTAGGCATCAGGCCCGTGACCTTAAATACGGAGAAGGGGATGTTGGGCGTGGTGGCGGCCAGGGCAATAGTGGCCAGAATCTCGTCGCGGGTGCGGTCGAAGCTCTTGTCATTGCCGGTGCCCTCCACCGAGTAGTCGAGGATGGTGCCGATGTGGTAACGGCCCAGCTCGGCAATGACCGGCTTGCACTCCGCAATGGTTTCGCCGCCGCAAAACTGCTTGAAGATGGAGTTCTTGATAAGAAACTTGGTGCCCGGAAAATTAATTTTCAGCGCCGACTGCATCAGGCCGCTGCCGGCTTTTACCAGGCCGCCGTTGTTCATGGTGGCAAACAGGGCGTACATCTTGCGCAGGTCGGCATCCGACTTGGCCTCGAAGGCAATGCGGGTGTCTTCGAAGGAGATAGGCGCCGTGGGCAGCGCCGGGGCAGCGGGGGTAGAAGCCATGTGGGGGCAGGGAGGAGGGGCAGGGTGGCGGAGCGTGCTACGAAGGTAACGCCGGCCCCGAAAACCCCGTTCGGCCCGGCCGGGTTACTTTTATGGGGTGAGCTTTCGCTTGCCGCTCAAAACCGCCTTACCACCCGGCGGGCGCCGCCCTGCCGCACCTTCATGACTGACACCGCTACTGCCGACACGTATTTCACCCGTCGGCTGGCCGCCAAAGGCCAACCCCTTATCATTGCCGGCCCCTGCTCGGCCGAATCGGAAGAACAAGTGCTCACCGTGGCCCGTGCGCTAAAGGCCGCTGGCCAGGCCGATATGTACCGCGCCGGCATCTGGAAGCCCCGCACCAAGCCCGGCGGGTTTGAGGGTATGGGTACTACCGCCCTGCCCTGGCTGCAAGCCGCCCGCCAGGAAACCGGCCTGCCGATGGCCATCGAGGTAGCCACCCCCAAGCACGTGGAGGAAGCCCTCAAGCACGGCATCGACGTGCTCTGGATTGGGGCGCGCACCACCGTCAACCCCTTCGCGGTGCAGGAGCTGGCCGATGCGCTGGCCGGCACCGGCACGCCGGTGATGGTCAAAAACCCCGTCAACCCCGACCTCGCGCTCTGGATTGGGGCGCTGGAGCGGCTGGAGCGGGCGGGCATCACCGACCTAGCGGCCATTCACCGGGGGTTCAGCACGTTTGCGCCCTCGCGCTACCGTAACGCGCCCACCTGGGCCATCCCGATTGAGTTGAAGACGCGCTTTCCGCAGCTGCCACTCCTCAACGACCCCAGCCACATCGGCGGCTCGCGCGAGCTGCTGCTGCCCATCGCCCAGAAGGCGCTCGACCTCGACTACGATGGCCTCATCATCGAGACGCACCCCGACCCCGACCACGCCCTGAGCGACGCCGCTCAGCAGGTGACGCCCGCCCGCCTACAAGAACTGCTGAGCGAGTTGAAGTACCGCTACCGCAGCTCCGACAACGTAGACTACCGCAACAAGGCCGAGGAGCTGCGCCAGAAAATGGATACTGCCGACCACGAAATCCTCGAAATGCTGGCCCGCCGCATGGCCCTCATTC
>Ga0160428_1000474_pt1 | contig 44947 bp, 44 predicted proteins | sample SolpanmetagenomM_FD_108198 | JGI IMG/M metagenome (GOLD analysis project Ga0160428, IMG submission 108198) | Solar panel surface microbial communities from Lawrence Berkeley National Laboratory, California, USA - M | ecosystem: Engineered > Built environment > Solar panel > Unclassified ... | reverse complement strand
TGAGCTGGGTTCAGAACGTCGCGAGACAGTTTGGTCCCTATCTGCCGTGGGCGTCGAAATTTGAGAGGAGTTGACCCTAGTACGAGAGGACCGGGTTGAACATACCTCTGGTGTACCTGTCGTTCTGCCAAGAGCGCAGCAGGGTAGCTATGTATGGACGGGATAACCGCTGAAAGCATCTAAGCGGGAAGCCTCCCTCGAGATAAGATTTCATAGAGCCGTCGGAGACCACGACGTTGATAGATCGGATGTAGAAGTGCGGTAACGCATGGAGCTAACCGATACTAATTGCTCTATTTGCGCTTGAGAGTCCCACCATCAACGACATCTCTGGGTATACCCAGCGATCCTCGGAACATGGGCGGATGATTAAGCTCACGCCTAATAAACATACCTAAGCCCGCACACTCGATCGAGCGTGCAGGTAAAGCGTGCACTCGATTTGAAAAGAACCCGTTTCATGTGGCGCCCCCTTACCGGGGGCGCCCGCTCACCGGCTCCATTGCTTGGTGGCTATAGCGTCAGTGCCCCACCCGATCCCATCCCGAACTCGGCCGTGAAACCTGACTGCGCCGATGGTACTATCGCTCAAGCGATGGAAGAGTAGGTCGTCGCCAGGCATTGTAGCCGGTGAGCAAACACGAAACGGTGCCAGAACCCATTCACATGTCACACCCTGGCGCGGGGTGGAGCAGCCCGGTAGCTCGTCAGGCTCATAACCTGAAGGTCACAGGTTCAAATCCTGTCCCCGCAACCAACAACACACCGCTAGGTCAATGACTTAGCGGTTTTTTCGTGTCCAGCGGACAGTGGCCAGATACGCCGCAGGTATCACCCAGGTAGCAAGCTGCTACGTAGTTCCGCGTACTGAAGAATGAATTTGTAGTGCTCGGCGTCGCGTTTAAGAGCCGTTAAGCGACAATCTCAACTCGCGATAGGTGATCAGCGGAAAGAACGGAACGGACTCTCGCCAAGCGCCGGCTTGGCCGCGTTCGGGCGGATGTACGATCGGCAGAACCGTTCACGAGAAACCGGAGGCACGATCAGCCAATATCTCAGTCGAACGAGGTGTAACTGTCATACCGCACTGATCGCAGCAGATGAGCGGCTCGAGCATAGCGCTACACTGCCGATGTCGAAGAATTTGTGGAGGTCCGGCCTTGCCGGCCAGCCAGCGATCTCCCCAACGTATAAGCTCGATTATCAACGGAAATAGATCAAGACCAACAGGAGTTAGGCGATACTCAAAGCGCTCGGGCTTTTTAGAGTACATCTTCCGCATGAAAACGCCGAGATCCACCAAGCGTCCCAAACGATCGGTCAGGATGTTCGGGGCTACGCCAAGGTCGATTTCGAACTCACTGAACCGTCTAATCCCTATGAAAGCAGACGCTATAATTTGCGCTGTCCAGCGGTCTCCCAAGACCTCGATCGCTCGCTCGAGCATGCGCTGATGAGAGTCCAGGTCTCCTCGCTCGATGATAGACCGGCGTTGCGCCCGCGCCCGTTGCGGCGGCTCGAACCCCGCGCCTGGACCGTCCTCGGCGAGTACGTCTCGAGCCGTCACTTCCTCACCACATGCTCCGCACCGTAATTCTGGCAGAAATACGTTGCCGCAATCGTGACGAAGCCCGTGCACGTCTACGCGATCGTCGGGAAACCAGCGCTTCTCCCAGCGAATTATCATCAAGGACGCGCCAAACAAATCGAGGCCCATCTCGGTCAGACGATATTCGTCGCGAGGCGGGCGGTCTTGATATCGTTCCCGGCGGATGACCCCTGCCGTCTCTAGGCGTCGCAGCCGATCAGTGAGCAGGCTGCGCGCTATCCCGATGCGCGCGCGGAATTCGTCAAATCTCCTCACTCGCTTGAACGCGAGATGTAAGATCATTAATGTCCAGCGGTCGCCGAGGATGTCGAGTGCGCGTCGTGCAGAGTTGGATGCCAAGCGATGGCTCGTATCGTCATATCGGTCCGCGATCGTTTCGACGGCGGGAATTGGCTCGACCTTCAACCTGCACCTCGGTTCGGCAACATCTGCTACCGTACCTCGAGCCTCGAGGATAGGGAGCATCATTCATAGATATTACGGTCCGGCCACGCGAGAAGACGCCTCCGGGCGGCCGTAAAGCCGCGCTCAAGGTCGTCAACGATCTGTGCCGTCGTTTGTTCTCCCGTCGTTGCATGTACGCCCTGGCCGGCGGACCAGATGTCGCGCCAGCGCGCCCGTACGTCGGTCGCAGAATCGTAAATCCGGTCCGGAACCCCGCCATCAACCGTGTAGCCAGCTGCATCGAAGCTGTCGCGCAGCCACGATGCTGGTGTACCAGTGACGGCGTCGCTAACGATAATGTCCTCAATCGTCGCTGCGGCTACCATCGCCTTATACGATGGATCGGCAAGGCTTTCGGACGCGCTGATGAACCGCGTCCCCATATAGACAAGGTCCGCCCCCGCTGTGATCGCCGCAGCGACGCCAGCTCCGTCCGAAATCCCGCCTCCGAGCGCGATCGGACCGCCGAACAGCGAACGTACTGCCGCAATGAATGCCAGCGAGGAAAGCTTGCCGGTATGCCCCCCCGCGCCGTTCGATACGCAGGCAAGTCCGTCAGCCCCGGCCGCGAGGGCTTTGCGCGCAAGGCTCGTGTCGGTGACATCGGCCAGCACCGTACCGCCGTACTGATGGACAATTTCGATCGCCGGCGCCGGGCTGCCGAGCGCCGTTATGACGAGAGGCGGCTTGTGCTTAGCGACAAGTGCAAGATCGTCCGTAAGGCGGGCGTTGGTCGAATGTGTGATGAGATTGGCGGCCCAGGGTTTGCCGTCAATCACCCCGACTATCTCGCTCATCCAAGCATCGACTTCCGGCGCCGTGCGGCAGTTCGTCGTCGGAAACGAACCGATTATTCCGGCTCGACACGTCGCGATGACGAGCGCTGGCCCGGACACGAGGAACATCGGTGCGGCTATAACGGGTAGTCGCAGGTTCAGGCTGGATGGTATCATGTCAGCCGTTCGACAATCATTGCCGCTCCGACGCCCGAAGCACCTGTGACGACGACCAAGCCATAGCGTCCTCTGCATGCATCGAGCGCGTCGAGCAAGGTCGAGAGTAGGATTGCCCCGGTCGCACCCATCGGGTGGCCCTTCGCGAGGTGCCCGCCAGACACGTTCACGCTCTCCGGGTCTACGGGATAATCGCGTAGGAACTTCGCAATCGTAACCGCGAAGGCCTCCATGAACTCGATCCGATCGATATCGTTTAGATTTAGCCCGGCGCGGGTGAGCACTTTGTCCATCGCAGCAAAGCCCGCCGTGAGCGAGGCGCATGGATCGCCGCCCACCTCGGCATATTCAACGATAACAGCACGTGAGCCCTCCACTGTTCTTCCAAGCGCGGCCAGTCCTGCGCCATCGCAGACCGGCGGGGCGTGCGCGACGGTGTGGGTATAAGTGATGGGCTCGGTACCCAAGACGTCCGGGTAAGCGCTACCAAGCTCGGCAAACGCTGCTGGCAAACTGGCAAGCTTTTCTTCAGAGATCGGACGGATGCATTCGTCTAACCATACATCGCCAATCGCGATGCGAGAGGCTGTGAGCGAAGTGTCCATGTTAGCGGAGGATGCTCGCGCCTGTGATGTGAAAGTTGCTGCGTCCATTGCTTCGCGAGATATCGCTTCACGCGTCGACAGTCGGTCGGCGGCGACGGCGACCGGAAGGTATTGCGCGTTGCGCGGCAAGGCCCGATCGGTATAAAAACTTGCTCTGTCTGCCATGAATCCAACTGCGGACATCATTTCGACACCGCCGGCCAGGGCAGAGTCGATAATGCCGGACTCGATAAGTGCTGCGGCTTGACCGATCGCAACGAGGCCGGAGGCGCAGTATGAGTTTATCGTCTGCGCCGAGGCGCGATCTGGCAGTCCGGCAGCAAGCTTGGCGACCATCGCAACGTTGCCGCCCTGCGCCCCGATCTGCCCGACGCAGCCAAGCATCAGCGTATCACTGTCCTTTGCGCCAGGAGCTCGGTCTTCCAGGGCAGCGACCAGCGCGGTGATAAGGCCTTGCGGGGTCTGTTTGGCGAGCCCCCCGTCGGGGCGGGCTTTGCCGCGCGGCGTGCGAACGGCATCGCGGATATAGACTGTCATGCCGTGGACTCCAATTGGTCGCGAAACGGGGTCGGGGCAGGGAAGGCGAAGAAGCCGGAAGGTGCTGCAATCACCGCTGGTATGCCGGCGATCGCAACTGCGATTGTGGCATCGGTCAATGCGCGTGCGGGCGGGGCGGAGTGGTCACCTTCATCGATCGCTAAGGTCAGTCGCACGTTGGGCCGTCCCTCTATCCGTATGTTCCAATGCCCTTGTCCGTGCTCGGGATGTAATGAGGGATCGGCAGTCCACAGGATAGACAACGTGAGTTCGATCCCGCGCGACAATACAGCGGTCCAGCACCATCGTGTGGCGGCGACCGTACCGGCAGCTATAGTGCCGGCCGGCAGAATGATGTCGCGTGGCGCGACGGTCACCTGATGAGCTGGGGAGATAAGCTCCACCGTATCACCCAAACCGTGGGCAGCAAGGTGCAGGACTTCGGAAAACAAGGCGGTGTACAGCCCGGCCAGCGGCCCTCGGGTGATATCGTCGGTCAACGGATTCGCTCCGAAACCCATCAATCCGAAGACGAATTCCGTCGATGCCATGAACGACGCATCGACCGTTTCGCTGATCCCAATCCGATCGATCTCATGGCACAGGCCGCTCGCCGCGAGCGTCAGGCGTTCGACGACGAAGCCAGGATTGACGCCGAGCCCGGTCAGCGTGGAGTTGCCCCGCGCGCACGCCGCGAGCAGCGGCGCTGTATAGTCGGACGAATGCGCTTGAGGATAATGGAACCCGGCAGTGGAAATCACGTTTTTGCCACTCGCCAGAAGCCGGGCCACATCGTCGTTCATCGCATCGTACGGCAGGGTGATACGCGGCGTATGTATCACCATATCGGCATCAAGCTGCAGGATCCGCTCGATATCTCCGGTACATAGCACGCCCGTGTCAGGACGTTTGGCGATTTTACCCGCATCCAGCCCGGCTTTTCGCGCCGAGTAGACAAAAACACCGGCCAATTCTAGGTCGGGGTGATCAATGATCCGGCGCAAGGCGGTGCGACCCATCGCGCCGGTGGCCCATTGGATAACCCGGAATGCCACCTCCTAGGCTACGGTACGGCCGGCCTCGATGAACGCTCGATCGGCCCATACCGCATGCGTTCCGCTGCTTAATTTGTGTGGCAAGGCGATGCGGCAGACCGGACCGGCGGTGAAATTCTTCGCGTCGATCAGCACGCATTCTGACCGTCCGCGATTTTCGTCGATTAAGAAACTGACAATATAACCGTCATCCTCGTCCACCGCCCCGACACGCGGCGCGAATGGTGCTTCACTGGCATAAACGCCTTCGGGCAGCGTGATCCGTTCGTCGGTACGGGTCTGGAGATCGTGCTTGATCAGGCCGTTGAACAGGAACCAGCCGGGTTTCGACGTAACCGAATAGGCGTAGCGGTAGGGCTTGCCCGCAAACCGGGCGTTCATCATGCCGAATTCGACCGTCTCGTCGGACAGACGTTCTTCGCGAGTCTCGCCGGTCTCGAGGTTGAAGCGCCAACGATGCAGCCGGCTCCGGAAACTGTGCATGTCGAGCAACGCCATCATATGCTCGTGCCCTTCGACCGATCCCTGTAGCGGTCGCGGTGTCGGCTCCTCTTGGAAATAGCCGTCCAGGACGAGCTCGTTTCCCTCCTCGTAGGCGTTGAGGAAGTGCAAGACATAGCATGGCGCGGCCTCGAACCACTTTATGTCCTCCGGCCTGCCGTGCCGCGGCACGATCGCGAAGCGCGACTTCATGTCGCGGAAGAAGCGTACCGCATGCACCTCACGCTCGAGCAGCTTCGGATCCCAAAAAACGGGAAAATCATTAAAGATCGAGTATTTTTCGCTGAACGCCATGTCATGTGGCAGGCGCGGCCCAGGCAGTGGGATTGGGATGTAGCTCTTTAGCTTCCCGTCGGCACCGACCACGCCATAATGCATATAGGGTGCATGCTTGGAATAATTAAAAAACAGCAACTCGCCGGTCGCCTCATCGACCTTGCAGTGCGCCGACACACCATCGATCGGAGCCCAAGGGGCGACTCCGAGATCCTCGAGCGTCTCCGGGTCGAGCGCATAGGCCTCGCCACATTGATAGAAGGTCGACAGCAGTTTTCCGGCATGCACCACCACGTCTGTGCTGGCATTGTCCTTCAGGCTGCCATGTGCGCCATAGCCTGGACGCACCGAAGTGCCGACCGGATCGGCAAGACCGCCCCAGAGTGACTTTCCCGCTTCCTGCTCTGCCTGAAAGCAGCGGGTGCGAACGAAGCGGTTTCGATAGGATGCGTTCCCGTTCCGAAACGAAATCTGGTGAATCATCGCGTCGCCATCGAACGGATGATGGCGGCCGAGCGGCTGATGGACCTGATTTTCGGTGTTGCGAAGATAGACACCGTCGATGTCGGTCGGGATCGTTCCTTCGAGAACGTCGAGGTCCTCCGCATCGACTTCCTCATGCAATGGCGTCCATGCCCCGTTGAGATAGGGGTGATTGCTTGGTTCGAGGCTAGTGACGACCGGCGGATGTCGTTCGAGCTTCATGGGTGCGTCCTCATACGGTGGTCGGTCGATAACGAAGGTTCGGAACAGCTGATAAGGCTATCAGAGCAGGTCTTTTAATGCAAGTGACAAGCGCCGTCGCGACGGACGGCGCTTTCACCAAGTGTTTGACTAGACGTCAAAACTTCCCGGAGAGACGAACGCCATAGGTCCGTGGGGCGCCATACAGAGACGCCTCGTCGCCGAGGAAGGGGATGACGCTGGTACGGTACAGCTTGTTGGTGAGGTTCTTCGCCCAAAGCGTAACGGCCCAGCGCTCATCCGCCCGTCCGAACCCGATCCGGGCGTCGAGCAGGCCGTAACCAGGTTCGAAATTAAGGTTCTCCGGGCCGTAGAAGAATTTGTCCTGATAGGTGTAATCGGCATGCGCGCGGATCGCGTACCTATCCCCGACCGGAAGTTTGTAGTCCGCCGCGATCGAATATTGATAGTCTGCGGTGCGTGCGAGCTTGTTGCCGGTGTAGACGATGTTGCGACGCGGATCGGTGTAGTTCTTGTACTTCGCGTCGAGAACCGAACCGGATCCCGAGATCGACAAACCGTCGGTTACGGCGACGGACAACTCCCCCTCGATGCCCTGGATCTTGGCACTGGCGGCGTTGGTCACGACGGTCGTCAGCAGCACGTCGTCGAGCTGTTCGACCTGAAGGTTGCTGAAATCGAGACGGAATGCGGCGAGGTTCAGGCGGACGCGCCTATCGAACAGGTCGCTCTTGAAGCCGAGTTCGTAATTCCACGCGGTTTCCGGATCGAAGGGGCGCGATGCCGTGGCCGCATCGGGGGTCGCGGCCTGCCAGCCGCCGCCCTTGAAGCCCTTTGCCGCCGATGCGTACAGCAGGATCGACGAGGTCGCCTTCCATTCCAGCGCGAACCGCGGCGTCGCTTCCTTCCACGTCTTTTTCACGTCGACATTGTACGGCGTGCGCAGTGGCGCCGGCGACAGCAGGTCGCCGGCCAGCCCGAGACTGATGATCCGTGCGTTGGCGTTCATTTCCTTGTGGTCGATGGTGTAGCGGGCTCCAGCCGACGCGGTGAATCCGGGCAGGATTTCGTATTCAAGTTCGCCGAACGCCGCGTAGTTGGATGTCACGCCGCTATTCGCAAAGACGTTTTCGCCGTCGAGACTGTCGCGAGTTCCGCCCGGTCCGTCGGGCAATGCCGATCTGGCGAGATTGAACGACTTACGACGCGTATCTTCGCGCAGATAATAGAGGCCGACCAGCCAGTTGAACGGTCCGCTCTTGTCCGACGCGAGCCGTAGCTCCTGCGTGATGCCGCTATATTTTTCCGATTGTGTCAGCACGGAATCGGTGAACGAAGGCGGAGCGCCAGCGCCGGCCTGGCTGAAGCGCTGCCCGGATTTGCCGAGGCGAAGCGCGGCAAGGTAGGTGAGTTTCGCCGCCCCAAGATCGTAATCCGCACGCGCGGTAAAGCCGTACGTGTTGCGACGATTATATTGCAGATAGGGCGTCTCGGTGACACGCGGATCCTTGGATATCTGACCCGTCGTGATCGGGCCGATCCCCGCGCGGGTCGGGTCGTCCACGGCGTGTCGGGCTTGTCCGCCGCCCTCGTCGTGGCTTGCATCGGCGATGAAGTTCAGCGTCAGCCTATCACTGGCGTTGACGAGCAGGGATGCGCGGCCTGCATAGCCTTCCGCATTATCCAGTTCCTGGCCGTTGACGATGTTTCGGCTGTACCCGTCGTGCCGGAGTTGCTGGAATGACAGCCGCGCCGCGGCGGTGTCCGAGAGCGCGCCCGTGACATTGGCCTCGGACTGGATCGTACCGTAGTTGCCGGCCGACACATAACCGCTCGCACCAAAATCGAATTTCGGCGTGGCGGTGATGATGCTAACGGCACCACCAACCACGTTTTTGCCAAAGATCGTGCCTTGTGGACCACGAAGCACCTCGACGCGCTCAACGTCGAAAATTGGCGGCGTTGCCGAACCACGACGACCAATATAGACCTCGTTGACGAACAGGCCAATCGATGGATCGGCGCTGGCGCTCGTCAGCCTTACCGTGCCCACGCCACGTATGAACGCTTCTTGCTCGAGCGAACCCTGCGCTTGGAAGGTGAAGCTCGGCGTGCGTCCTGCGAGGGCCGAAAGATCTGTGATCTGCGCTTCGCGAAGCGCGGCGCCTCCAAAAGCAGTTACGGCGATGGGCACGTTCTGCAGACTTTCCGAACGCTTCCGTGCCGTGACAATGATCTCTTCAAGCTGCGGGCCTGCATCGACCTCCTCCGGCGCGTCTACGGGCGCGGCCGGGCCGGCGGTGGATTGGGCGAAGGCCGGCATCGCCGTACCGAGTGCGGCGACGCTCGCCGAAGCCAAGGCAAAACGCAGAACACGCGCGCAGGTCATCGCGGCCATTTCATTCCCTCCCAAAGGTTTACCGGCCTCTTGGCCGTGAGTGCCCACAAAGTCTTCTTAAGCAAGCCATACCTGTTTTCGCTAAAGTCACTTGCTTGTCAAGACTAACTCGATTGACAGCCGGCTCCTGCTCCGGCAACCTCACTTGCATAAAACGACTGTCATTGGAGAGCAGCATGACCGACACGCTTTTAACCTCTGGTGCGAAGACCGATTCCGACGCGCACAAGATGGACTTCGCTAAGCGCATGATTGCGGCCTGGAAGGCGATGGATTGGGACGAAGCGGCGGCTTTGTTCGCCGAGGACGGCGTGTTGCATTCAATGATGGTCGACCCGATCGAAGGTCGGGATGCGATCCAAAAACGAATTTCCGGACTCGGTGAGCTCGCCACCGAAATCGTGCTGGACGTCAGCAACATGGGCGTAATCAACGGCATCCTGTACATGGAACGGGTCGATCGTTTCGTTTACAACGGCAAGACCGGCGCGGTTCCTGTCACCGGCGTGTTCGAATTCAATGACTCCGGTCTGATCAAGGTGTGGCGCGAATATTACGATCGTGGCCAGTTGCTGTCGGAAATGGGCGTCGCGCAGGACTTCGACCACTCGACCCGCTGACATGGCGACCATAGCCTCGTCTTCGGCCACACCGAATTCCCTCCCGCCGTCGGGCGCGAACGCAGGAAATATCGAGGCGTGGCCCAGCCCGGCACGAAGCTGGTTCGCGGTGGCCGTATTGACGCTCGGATATACGGTATCGTTCGTCGACCGGACCATCCTCAGCCTGCTGATCGACCCAATCAAGGCCGACCTTGGCCTCAGCGATACGCAGATCGCTTTGTTGCAGGGTTTGGCGTTCGGCCTGTTCTACACTGTCATGGGGATGCCGCTGGGGTGGCTTGTGGATCGCACGTCCCGGCGGCGTGTGGTGGCGATCGGCGTTACGACATGGTGCCTGGCAACCGCGGCCTGCGGTATGGCCGGCAACTTCTGGCACCTGTTCCTGTCCCGTATGGGCGTCGGTGCCGGGGAAGCCAGTCTTTCGCCCGCCGCAATCTCGATCATCGGCGACAGTTTCCCGCCCGAGAGGCGCGCATTCCCGATAAGCGTCTATTCAATGGCTTCGTCGGTCGGGGCGGGGCTGGCGCTGATCGTCGGCGGCACGGTAATCCAGTTGATTTCCGCGCAGCCGCGGTTCGCGCTGCCGATCCTCGGGATTGTCGCACCGTGGCAGGCGACCTTCATCTTCGTCGGGCTGGCGGGGCTGGTTGTTGTGGTCCTGCTAGCGTTCGTCACCGAGCCCGTACGCCGGGAGGTGTTGGTGCGCGAAGACCGTGCCAGCGGGCTCATTCCGCATCTCAGAAGGCACCGGGCCTTTCATCTTCGGCATCTCGGCGGAATGGCGCTGTATTGCGTGCTGATCTACGGAGTTCTATCTTGGATGCCGGCTTATTTCATCCGCACGTTCGGCTGGACGCCCGGCCAAGTCGGGCTTCGCTATGGGCTGGTCGTCACGGTGTGCGGCGGCTTCGGCCTCGCAGGCGCCGGCTGGCTTGCGTCGCATTTGGCCGTGCGCGGGCTCCGCGCCGCAAGCCTGAAGATCACCGGCTGGTCGATCCTGATCGTAACTCCGTTGCTGATCGCCGCCTGTTTGGCACGGGACGGCTGGACCGCGGTGTATATTCTCGCGCCCGCGATGATCTTCTTCACCGCATCTGGCGGGCTCGCGGTGTCGGCGTTGTGCGAAGCGGCGCCTGGCAACCTGCGCGGCAGGACGGCGGCACTCTACTATTTCGTACTCGGCGTAGTCGGGCTGACGATCGGGCCCGTCAGTGTCGCGCTGATCACTGAGTACGTCTTCAGGGATCCGAATGCCCTCGGACCCGCAATTGCCTTGGCAACGGGCATATTGGGACCGCTCGCGAGTGTGCTCGTGCTGAGCGCGATCGGCCCGTTCAACAAAGCCGCACAGGCCCTTGCCATACAGGCTAAAGCGGCATAAGCTTGTTTAAAGAGACCGACTAATTGTTGGCGAATCGGAGTGGACATGACGTACATCCTCGGCGGCTGGCAGAGCGACTTTTCCGATAACTGGACGCGGCGCGGCATGGATATGGCCGATGCGTTTTCGGAAACGATCGAGGCAGGGCTGGAGGCCACGAAGCTCGATCCGAAGGATATCGACACCGGGCATGTTGGTAACTTCGTCGGCGAGCTGTTCGCCGGGCAAGGGTTACTCGGCGGGTTCTTCGGGCTCGTTCATCCGGATTTCGACGGGCTTCCAACCTCCCGGCACGAGGCTGCCTGTGCGTCCGGATCGGTCGCTATCCTCGCCGCGACGGCAGAGCTCGAGGCCGGTCGATACGATCTCGCATGTGTCGTCGGAATGGAGCAGATGCGCAACGTGCCAGGCCGGACCGCCGCGGAACATCTCGGGGCTGCAGCGTGGACCGGGCACGAATTCGGCGACGCCACCTATGTCTGGCCACGGGCCTTTTCCGACCTGACCGAAGAATATGATCGTCGCTATGGAATCGACGCACGCCATTTGCGCCGCATCGCCGAGATCAACTTCGCCAATGGCAAGCGCAACCCGAATGCCCAGTCACGTAGCTGGGGCTTTACGCCAGAAAGCTTCACCGAGAACGACGATGCCAACCCGGTGGTCGAAGGCCGGATGCGCAAGATGGATTGCGGGCAGGTGACGGATGGCGCGAGCGTCATCTTCCTCGCATCGCCCGCCCGCGCCGCTGAGTATGCAAGGCAACACGGCGTGCCGCTTGAAAGCCTGCCGCGCGTCACTGGGTGGGGTCATCGCTCCGCCCCGATTTCGTATACGCGAAAGGTGCAGGCGAGCGTCAACGATCCCTATGTTTTTCCGCAGGTGAAGCGGGCGTCCGACGATGCGAGGATGAGAGCTGGCGTCTCGCTCGACCAGATCGACGTCGTCGAACTCCACGATTGCTTCACGACAACCGAATATATGGCGATCGAACATCTAGGGATAGCTGCGCCCGGAGAGGCTTGGAAAGCGATCGAGGATGGCAGCATCGAGGCCGGTGGCCGGATTCCAGTTAATCCCTCCGGCGGCCTGATCGGCTGCGGACATCCGGTCGGTGCCACCGGAGTGCGCATGGCGCTCGACGCGTTCAAGCAAGTCACCGGAACGGCGGGCGAGTATCAGGTCGACGGCGCCACTGCGGTGCAAACGCTCAATATCGGCGGATCGACGACGACGACCGTCAGCCTCGTCATCCAGTCCGGCGAGTGAAGCCATGATGACCGCACGATGATCACGCGCAGAACGATCATGATCGGGGGCGCGGCGTTCGCCATGACCTTCCCGGCATTTAGCAAGGAAAGCCCCATGCCAGATAACATCGCTACGCTCCGTAAAGTCATTAGTAGTTGGCATGAGGCGGATGTCGAAGGCGTGCTCGCCTGCCTGCACGACGACATTACCTGGAATAACTCAGGCGGGATGAAGCCGCCCATTCAGGGCAAGGCGCAAATGCGCAAGACGCTGGAGGCGATGAAAGGGAGGCTGCAGAACAATCGCTGGCGTCTGTTCGACGTCGCGGCGGTGGGTGAAACTGTGTGGATGGAAGGCGTCGATGAGTTCGACACGTCGGACGGCATTCGTGTCGCAATTCCGTATTGTGGCATCCTCGAATATGATGGCGGAGTGATCCGCCACTGGCGCGAATACTTCGAGGGCCGTCTTCAGGAGGAGCAGGTAGCGGGCAACGGCGTTCGTAATACCGTCGATGCCATGCTCGCACGCCCGGCTGTCTAATCATGGCCACCGCACCCCAGCTCGATACCGGTGCGCCGAGTTTTCGCGAGGCGAAGCTCATGCCGGTGGACCTCGCGGTCGAACGGCGACCGGACGGGACGATATTGCTGCGATCGCGTGTTCCTATTGCCTCGTATGACGCAAATATCCCGGCTGATCTGGCACGCTCCGTTGTGCGCCAGCCGGACAAGCCGGCACTGGCATGGCGCGAAGCCGGCCGCGATGGCTGGGCGACGTTGAGCTATGCCGCGCTGAAGGCGCAAATCGACGCAGCGGCGCAGTGGCTTATCGATCATGCGCCAGATGGCCGCCCGTTGTTGCTGATTGCAGACAACACCCCAGCATTTGCCATCGCGACCTTTGCGGCGTGGGCTGCGGGGCTCCCGGTCTGTCCGGTAAGCACGGCGTACGGCGTGCTCGGTGGCGACTATGGTCGGCTCGCGCATGTCCTGAAAAAGGTGAGGCCCGGCGTAATTTTTGCCGAAAATTCCGCGAAGCTGGCGGCGGCGCTGGCCGCCCTTGATCTCGATGACGCTATCATCATAACGTGCGATCCGGCACAGGTTGCGAAGCCGTCGATCGCGATCGCGGCGCTTCTCGCCGCGAAACCTACCGACGCGGTGACGATAGCGATTGAAGCGATTAAGCCGAACGATCTTGCCGCCTATATGCTGACGTCCGGGTCCACCGGGCTGCCCAAATTGGTCGCGATCACGTTCGACAATCTCGCGGCCAACAGCGCACAATGCCACCAGATGATTGGCGAGGCAGCAGGCTGGCACGATGTCATGCTAGATTGGCTTCCGTGGCATCACGCCGCAGGTGCATTCGTGTTACGGACGACGCTGACCGAAGGCGGTACGCTGTATATTGACGACGGCAAGCCGATGCCCGGCCTGTTCGCGGAATCGATCCGCAATCTGCGGGAGATACCGGTACGGTATTTTAACAACGTGCCGCTCGGTTACGGCATGCTGGTCGAAGCGCTGGAATGTGACGCGGACCTGCGGCGGACGTTCTTCTCGCAACTAAGACTCATGCTGTACGGCGGTGCAGGGCTCAGCCAGTCGGTGTACGATCGGTTGCAGGCGGCGGCGATCGCAGAAACCGGCCACCGCATCACGCTGACGTCCGGCTACGGATCGACCGAGACGGTGTCGGCTTTCATGGCGATCCACTTCGAAACTGATCGGGTCGGGATCGGGCTGCCGGCGCCGGGCGCGGTGGTGAAGCTGGTGCCAGTGGGCGACCGGTACGAAGTCCGCGCCGCCGGGCCGAACGTGACGCAGGGGTATCTGGACGAGCCGGTCAAGAATGGCGAAGCGTTCGACGACGAGGGCTTCTACCGCACCGGCGATATGGCCGTGTTCAACGATCCTGCGGATCCGGAACAAGGGCTGGCGTTCGCCGGGCGCGCGGCGGAGGAGTTCAAGCTGTCCAGCGGCGCCTGGGTCTACGGCGGCTCGCTGCGCGACGAACTGTTGAAAGCACTGTCGCCGATGGTTCGCGATCTCGTGCTGTGCGATGAGAATCGTGAATATCTCACGCTGTTGGTTTGGCCCACGCCGGATGGCGATCGGGGTCGCATCTCCACGGCTTTGCGGGAGTTCAACGCCGCCCAGCATGGGGGATCGTCGCGGATACGCCGCGCGCTGCTGCTGACCGCGGCGCCCGACCCGAACGCACATGAAATGTCTGACAAGGGAACGATCAATCGTCGCGCAGTGATCGATCGGCGCCGGGACGAGGTCGAACGGCTCTATGCCACAACGCCCGATCCAGAAATCATCCTGCTGTAGGAATTATCATGACTGATACGACGATGGACCCGCGGATCCAGACCCTGCTCGACAAGCAGGCAATCACCGATGTCATCAACCTGTATCTGCGCGGCGCGGACCGAGCCGACATCCCGCTGATCGCCGATGCCTATCATGCCGACGCGATCGAGGATCATGGCGGCGTGTATCATGGCCCGGCGTCCGACTATGTCGCGCTGATGGCGAAGATGCTGCCGAAGGGCGGGCTGATGAACCATCTGGCGACCAATATCGTGATCGAAGTGGACGGCGATGTCGCTCGGGCCGAGCATTACATCCTTGCTTTTGCGCGGATGAAGGAGCGCGGCGGGGACAAGTTCGACACTCTGACACTGGCGCGCGCGGTGGATCGTTTCGAACGACGCGACGGTGTCTGGAAGATCGCGCTCAGGCGTCTGGCGTGGGAATGGAACCATGAGATGCCGTTCAGCGAAAGCTGGGGGCGCGGCATGATGTTCCCGGAAGGTACCGAACTGACGCGGGGCGCCAAGCATCCGCACGACGTGCTGTACCAGATGGCCGCGAACTGATGGCAACGGAGATCGCCGGTTCGGTCGGCATCGTCACGGGGGGCAATCGCGGAATCGGAGAGGCATTCGTCCGCGCGCTGATCGCCGCCGGCGCCGCCAAGATCTATGTTGGCACCCGGGAAGTGGGCAATGCCCAGCATCTGGTCGACGAAGGCGAGGGCAGGATCGTCGCGGTCCAGCTTGACGTCGCTCGGCCCGAACAGATCACCGCCGCCGCAGCGGCCTGTGGTGACGTTTCCATCGTGGTCAACAATGCCGGTGCCTTCGTGAACCAGCGGCTGATCGGCGCGGCAACGATTCATGCCGCGCGGGAGGAGATGGAGGTCAATTACTTCGGCCTTCTCGGCATGTGCCGTGCCTTCGCGCCGATCCTGCGGGAGAATGGCGGCGGGGCGATTGTCAACGTCCTGTCCTCCGGCGGCGTCGTGGCCGTGCCGGCGATGGGGGGATACAGCCCTTCCAAATTCGCGGCCCGCGCCGCGACGACGTCGATCCGTGCCGAACTGGCAAAGCAGGGTACCAGCGTCTCCGCATTGATCGTCGGTTCAGTCGATACGCGAATGGCAGCGCATGTCGGCGGGTCCAAGGAGAAGCCCGAGGATATCGCTCGCATCGGACTTTCGGCCATCAAGCGCGGGTTGGACGAAATCGACACCGATCGCATGGCCATGGAGGTGCGGGCCAACAAGGCTCGCGATCCCAAGGCGCAGGAACGCGCACTGGCACGGATGCTTGACATGGAAACGATTTCGACCGGGCGCTGATCCGGCGAAGAGGGGCTTGCGATGGAAGTTTTGAAGGTTCTCGTAATAGACGCCGTCACCGTGGTGATCGCGTTCACTACATTGTGGGCGATCTGTTCGGCGATCCGCGATGTAACGATGGTCGATGCGTGGTGGGCGCTGGGAATGGCGCTGTTGGCACTCGCGACCTTTCTCCAGATGGAGGTGGCGACCGACCGACGGATGCTTTTGCTCGGGCTTTGCGCGCTCTGGGCGATAAGGCTTGGCGGATATCTGTTCTGGCGGTGGCGCGATCACGGGCCGGATCGCCGATATGTGCGGATGATGGAAAAAGCGCAGGAGAAACGCGGCTGGGGCTATGCACGCGCATCGTTCTGGCTGGTCTTCGTTACGCAGGCCCCGCTACAGTTCATCGTCGCTCTGCCGGTGATGCTGGGGCAAATCCAGACCGAGCCGGCGGGCTTGGGAACGCTCGCCTATGTCGGTACGGCGCTGGCGCTATTCGGGATCGTGTTCGAGAGCATCGGCGATTTTCAGCTCACACGGTTTCGGAAGAACCCGGCGAACGCCGGCAAGGTGCTGAATACCGGCCTTTGGAAATATACGCGTCACCCGAATTATTTCGGCGATGCCTGCGTGTGGTGGGGCCTGTTTGCGATCGGCGCAGAAACTGGCTTCGGGTGGTTCGCCTTGCCTGGTCCGATCCTGTTGACCTGGACGTTGATGAAATGGTCTGGCGCGCCAACGTTGGAATTCCGCATGCGGAAAACCAAGCCGCATTATGCGGACTATATCGCGACGACCTCCGGCTTCGTGCCGTGGCCGCCGAAGCGCGTGAAAGGTTGAGCCCGTGCAACTGACCCTGCAGTCGAGGATCGACGACTATACCGCAAAGGGCTGGTGGGGGGGCGTGACGCTCGACCACTGGCTGCAACGCAACCGCCTGGAAGTCGGCGAACGACTTGCGCTGGTCGACCCGCTCAACCGTGCGGATCTCGATGGCACCCCGCCACGACGGTTCACGTGGAGTGAACTGGGACGCGAAGTCGATCGGGTTGCGGCCGCCCTGCTGGCCGTCGGCCTGCGTCGGGACGACGTGCTTACCTATCAGCTGCCGAACTTCGCCGACACGGTGATCCTCGCCTTGGCCTGTTCGAGGATCGGGCTGATCATCTCGCCCGTCGTGATGCCCTATCGCGCTCACGAACTCGGCTATGTGATCGAGAAGGTTCGACCGCAGGCGATCGTCACCGTCGCTCACTTCGCCGGCCACGACCATGCGGCGATGGCATTGAACTTGATTGCCAACCGGCACTGCAAGGTCCTTGTTCTCGGCGGTCAAGCTCCCAACGGCGCGGTGGATTTCAACGCGGCTATCGAGGCTGCCGATCCGGCACAGGCCGCGATCTATCATGACATGCACCCAATGCAGCCGGCGGATGTCTTCACGATCTTCTGGACCTCGGGGACGGAAGCGCGGCCAAAGGGCGTGCCACGTGACCAGAACCATTGGGTCGTCAACGCCCGGATCGTTGCCGAAGCCGCCGATATTCGGGATGGCGAGGTGTTGCTCAACCCTTTTCCGCTCGTGAATATCGGCTCGTTCGGCATGGTTACTCCCTGGCTCATGCACCGCGGAACACTGGTGTTGCATCACCCTTTCGATCTACAGGTCTTTTTGACGCAAATCGCAGCCGAGCGGGTGAACTACACGATCGCCGCCCCGGCGATCCTCAATACGCTGCTCAAAACTCCGAAACTAATCGAAGCGTTCGATATAAGTTCGCTGCGGGCGATTGGATCTGGATCAGCGCCGCTCAGCCCGTGGATGATCGAGGGATTTTCGCGCGATCACGGAATCGAGGTGTGCAACATGTTCGGCTCGAACGAAGGCGCCTCGCTGTTTTCCGATGCGCGATCAGTGCCCGATCACCATGACCGTGCGCGCTACTTCCCGCGCATGGGGGTGAAGGGTATCGAGTGGCCGGGCAGCCTCACCAATCAAATGATCTTGACGCGGCTGGTCGATCTCGAGACCGAATTGGACATAACGGCGCCGGGGCTACCGGGAGAATTGCGCTTCCAGGGGGCGGCGACGTTCGGCGGATATTATGAGAGTCCGGAGATCAGCGCGGACGCTTTCGACGTGCAAGGTTTCTACCGCACGGGCGACCTGTTCGAGATTGCAGGAGACGATCCGGTGCCGCGTTTCTATCGCTTCGTCGGGCGATGCAAGGATATCATCGTCCGCGGCGGGGTGAACATCTCTCCCGCGGAAATTGACGATCTTCTGGCCGGACATCCCGAGTTACGCGAGGCGGCTGTGGTCGGCATTCCAGACGAGCGTCTCGGCGAGCGAATGTGCGTTGCGGCGGTGCCGGTCAACGGGCGCTCCGTTTCGCTGGAGGAGGTTTCAAGGTGGTTGCAGGAACAGGGCCTGGCGGTTTTCAAGCTGCCGGAAGTGCTGGTGACGATAGACGCGCTACCGCGAAATGCGATGAATAAGGTGTCCCGTCGCGATCTACGCGAAACCGTCATACAGTTGTTAGCATGAGCCGCTACGAGCGCTTCAGCGAGGTTATTGCCGCGTGGAATGCGGGTAATATCGACGCGACGCTCGCCGGTATGGACGACGGCATCGTATGGCATGTCGCGACGGGGGCGATGGCGCCGCTGGTCGGTAAACCCGAGGTGCGCCGCTTCCTCGAACTATTGCGGTCCGACGTGATCGATGTTCGCTGGAGCATCGTCAATCATGCAGAGGCGGGCGACATGCTTTTTGTCGAAGGTATCGATGCGTATACGCGCTCCAACGGCGTGATGGTTGCTATGCCATATGCCGCCGTCGTCCAATTTCGCTGTGACAGGATCTGCTCATGGCGTGATTATATCGACACGCGCCGAATGGAAAAATTGCGGGAGGGCAAAGCACCACCAGCTTTCATCAGTGAATTGGTCGAGGTGGCTAATGATAGTGGGCCCGACAGCGAGATGCCTCCAGGTTAGTAAGTGGACAGGCGACGGGTCCGCGGTAGCGGCGGATTGATGGTTCAACTTTGCGTCAGGCGCGGCCAACAACGATCGTCAGGGGATCACTTCTTGTCCCGTCTGCCAGCGTCTCGATCGTGCTGGTCCTGAACCCTGCGCGCGCCAGGTAGAACTCGATCAGCGCGGCATGTCCTCTCGCGTCGAGTGCCCGCCAGACGGCCACTGCTTTTGTCGGGAAACAGCGATTGGAGAAGCTAACGATAAACGGCGCGTCGGCACGAAGCAGGCGGCGGACCTCGGCGAATACCTCCACCGGGCGCTGCAGATACTGAACTCCGACACAACACAGCGCAGCATCGAAGTAATCAGCGTCGAGCGCCAGGTGCGGTTCGTGATTGAGGTCCTGCACGAACCATCTGTTCAGCTGAGTATTGGCGGCGAGTTCGCGCGCGTTCATGCCGTGACCGACGACCTCGGCATAGCCATGATTGGCGGGGAGGTGGCTGACCCAGCTCGACATAAGGTCGAGTATGCGGCCATTTTCGGGAAGCAGCTCGCCGTAGCGCGCCGACAGCGCAGCAACCGCCGCATCGTCGATATGCGTAACGAGGCGGGGCGGAGCATAGAAAGCAAGATCGTCTCCCTCATCCTGTCGAGCAAAGGCGCCTTCAGGCAGTTCGGGTAAGGCGTCGTCATTCATGTCGGTCACATCCTCAACGCACGGTCGTAGCCTGTCAGTTCGAGATAGCCGCGTCCGCCACGCGTCCGCACTGCGCCCTCCCAATACACCGGCAGGCCGCCTCGGCGGGCATCCAGTTCCTGCGCGGCAAACATCGGGGTCAGGCGCCACCGCACGACACGACCACCGGTCCGAATACTAACTTCCTGCGATACCGGGTAGGTGGCGCCGGTCACCCCGCTTCGCCACGTCGCCAGCGGCCGGAAAGCGACGTCGTTCGGCCCGAGCGCGGTCGTCACGCCGTCGGGTCGGCGGAGCGCACCGCCGGCCCATAAGGTACCGCCGCCCTTCCGCCGGATCCGGAACGCCATCAGGGCGGAGCCGTCGTCGAAATTGAGGCCGGTCCAGTCCCAACCCTGAGCCTCGGGTGCGAGATAATCGGACGACCATTCCCGATCGAGCCATGCCTCGCCGGTGACCGTCACGGTGCGGTTGCCGCGCCGGACCTTGCCTGAGACCCGCAGGTGCGGGATCGAGTAATAGTAGCTCGCCTGCTCCGGCTTCGGTCCCTTGCGGCTATAGCCGCCCAGGCCCTGCGGCAGCGGCGGCTGCGTTGGGCGGAAGTCGAGCGCCAGCCCGAACCCGTCTGCGGTCAGTCGCGTCGCCCAGCGACCGTCGGGCGTTCGACGAAGCCGCCAGTCGCGGATCGCGATATCGGCGTCTCCTGTGCGCGCCCCGGCCAACCCAAACCCCGCGCGTGCGGCGCGCTCGCCGTGGAGCAGGCGGCCGGTGGCAGGGTCGGACAAAGCGGCATGCGCAAACAGCACCTGTTTCGCGGCGAACCGACTAGGGTTGTTTGTGTCGCCCGGCGGACGTGTACGGAAGAAGGTCACCTGGAAACCAAGGTCCTCGCCCGCATCCGTCTTCAGCCAGCCGGTGACGTACCACCATTCGGTGCGGAACGCCGGATGCGCGCCGTGATCCGCCGGGAAAGCCAGCGTGATACCTGGCCGGACCACAGGGTAGGGGGTGGCGGCGGGGGCGGCGACCGCGATACCTGCGAGCAAGAGGATCACGAACCCGCGCATTACCAATCCTCCCGAACCGATTGCACGGCATCTTTCGCGGTGGCGCGGCGGCCTGCCAGCACCGCGGTGACCGCCGCCGCACCGGTCAGCGCCGCTGCGACCCCTAGCAGCGTCCCGACCGGTATCACCGTCGTCATCGTCCAGTTGAACGATTGCGGGTTGATGACGTGGATCAGCACCTGCGCTAGCAGCAGGCCCAGCCCGATCCCGGCCAGCGCGCCGGTCAGCCCGACCATCGCGCCTTCCGTGGCGAGCATGGAGCTCAATTGCCTTCGGGTCAGCCCCAGATGCCGCAGCATGCCGAACTCGCGTTCCCGCGCGATCGTCTGCGCCGACATCGTCGCCGCGACCCCCGCCAGCCCGACAAGGATCGCCACCGCCTCCAGCAGATACGTGACCGCGAAGCTCCGGTCGAACAAGGTGAGCGCCAATCGCCGCAGCGTCGCCGGCTGCGTCACGTCCACCTGACCCCGGAGCGACGCCGGCAGGCGGGCGACAATCGCCTCGCCAATCGCGACCGCATCGCTTCCCGGTTGGAGCATGGCCGAGACTTCGTCGCGCCCGTCGTCGCCGGTCAGTCGCTGATAATCCGCCTCGTCGACGAGCACCGCTCCCGCCTGGCGACCATAATCGCGCCATATGCCGGCCACCGTGAAACGGGTCCGGCCGGCGATCGGCAGCGTGATCGTCTCGCCCGGATTCCACCCATACAGGCGCTGCGCCGGCTCCGACACCCAGACCGGCGGCGCGCTGGCGGGCAGCGGCGGCGCGCGGTCGATAAGGACCAATAGCGGGTCGCGACTGCCGCGCTCGGGCCGGGCGATAAGGCTGATCGGCGGTCGGTCGGCGGCGATGGTCAGCGGCAACTGCCGGCTGAACGCGAGGTGCGCGACGCCGGGTGTTGCGGAAAGGCGGGCGCGGGTGGCGGGATCGAAACTGGCACCGGCGTTAGCGCGCAGGTACAGGTCGGCGCCCAGCACCTGTCCGAGCCATGTGTCGACCGCTCCTCGAAAGCTGGTCACCATCGTTGCCATGGCGATCATCAGCGCGGTCGAGGCAACGATGCCACACAGCGCAGTTGCAGCCTCGCCCGGCGCACCATGGAGGTGCCGGATGGCGAGTTGCACGGGCACGCTGCGCCAGCTGCGCCGGGCAAGCGGCGCCAACAGCGTTCGCGCGAACCACGGCACGCCAGCGACCCCGCCGGCCAGCATCAACGCCATGCCTGCGAAACCAAACAGCGGAAGTCCGCTCACAGCTGGCAACAGCGCCGCACCCCCGCCGGCGATCAGCAGCAGGGCGCCCGGCCACCAGGCGACCGGGCGACGCGGATCGAGCACGTCGCCGGCATTCTTCAGCGCCGCCGCCGGTGCTGCGCGCGCGGCCGCGCGCGCCGGAATCGCGCTGCCAAGGACGGCCGCAAGTAGCCCTAGGCCGAAGAAACCGGCTGCGGCGGCAGGCTGGAAGATCAGCCGCGGCGCCGTTCCGCCGAAATATCCGGCGCCCAGGTCGCCGCCGAACCAGTGCAGGGCTCCCCAGGCGAGCCCGTAGCCTGCGGCAAGCCCCGCGATCGCACCGACGATCCCGATGACCGCGCCCTCGACGACCACAGCCGCGACAACGCCGCCGCGCGGCATCCCGAGCGTGCGGAGCAACGCGAACGCGCGCTGCCGCCGCGCGACCGACAGCGACTGCGTCGAATAGACCAGGAAGCCGCCGGTCAGCAGCGCGACAAGCGCCAGCATGTCGAGGTTGACGCGGTACGCGCGCGACAGCGCCGACCCTTGCGCACCGCGCGCTTCCGCCGTCGACAGGATCGCATCCGCAGGGAGCAAGCGGGCAAGGTCCGCCTCCGCCGCCTGACGGTCCGACAGCGCCAGGTCAATCCGGTCGATCCTGCCCAACCGTCCGAAGCGCCACTGCGCAGCGGCGATATCCATCACGCCGATCGCGGCATCCGCGTCGGCGGCCGGCAACGTCCCTGCTATGCGGAGCGGCACCGCCCGGCCGTTCGCGGTCACCGTCAGACGATCGCCGACGGTAGCGCCGATCGTTGACAGCGCGGCGCGTGAAAGAAAGAGCGAGGCTTCGTCGAACACCGCATCGTTGCCCGTGTCTGGTCCGCGTGGAGGAAAGCCGACCAGCGAAGGCGTCACCACGCCTGCCCGGATCACGTCGATCCCGAGAAGCGTCAGCCGAGTGGTGCCGATCCGAGCGTCCATCCGCACCACCGGGCTGGCATCCGCGACCCCGGCGGCGCGCGCCACGCGCGGGTACATCCGTTCGTCCACGCCCAGCGGGCTCGTCGCACGCACCGACAGTTCGGCGGCGCCGTTCACCCCGCGCACCGCGCTGTCGAACGAGGAGAGGGCCGAGCCGTTGACCAGATGCACCGCGAACCCGAGCGCGACGCCGACCGCGATCGCCACCGCGGTGGTCAGGAAGCGGGCAGGGTGGAACCGCCACTCGCCGCCGATCAACCAGCCAAGCGCGAGCCGGGCCGACACAAGACCGGGCTCAGCGGCCACGCCGCTCCACCAGCCCATCCGCGCCCAAAGTCAGCACCCGGTCGGCGACGGCCGCGCTCGCGTCGGAATGCGTCACCATCACGCCCGCCGCACCGTTCTCCCGGACGGCATTTGCGAACAGCGCAAGCACGCGGGCGGCGGTCTCGGGATCGAGATTGCCGGTCGGTTCGTCCGCAAGGATGAGCGCGGGCCGGTGGACCAGAGCACGCGCGATGGCGACCCGCTGCAGCTCGCCACCCGACAAGTCCCGCGCATAGCCGTCCCCGCGATCCCCGAGGCCGACGGCCTCCAGCATCGCCGTCGCGCGCGTATCTGCGGCGGCGGCGTCCGGAGACACCAGAGCGAGCGGCAGCGCGACGTTCTGGCGGAGCGTGAGATAGGGCAGGATATGAAAGGCCTGGAAAACGAACCCGATCCGCTCCCGCCGCAGCCGCGTCCGCGCGGCTTCGTCGAGCGCGCCTAGTACCGTGCCGTCAATCGCGACACTGCCCTCATCGGCATCATCGAGCCCGGCGAGGATGTTGAGAAGCGTGGATTTCCCAACGCCTGACTCGCCAATGATCGCGACCAGCTCGCCAGCACCGACCCGGAGGTTGAGCGATTTGAACAAGCGACGCGGACCTGGCACCGACTTACCAAGCGTATGGACGTCGAGGAGGATCGGCGGGCGGCTCACCTACTACAGGTGGGGCACGTTAGGGGGTGCCGCAATGCTCTATGCCTTTTGAAAGGTCTGCTGTGGCGCAGCCCTGCGATAACGCACTAATCGAGCGCATCAGCGAAGTAGCAATAGGACATCGAGAGCACATGCACATAAAGCAGGCTCCGGGCAGTTCCGGGCGGCGAGCCACTGGATCAACGGGCTTCTTTCACTGCGACATTACCTAACAACGCCGCGTTGAAGGCGTCCTTGTCAGCGGAAAAGTGTGCGCGACGATGACAGTTGGGGCAGATGCCGGCCACGAACCGCGGATCATCAGGCCCTCCATCGCTTAATCGTCGGATATGGTGAGCTTCCAAGAATGGCCGACCGCTTGAAGTCATGAATGGCGCCGGCTCGGCGCAACCTTCGCATTCACCTGCGGCGCGTTCCAACACCCAGTCACGAACCGCGCGGCTTCGTTGATAAAGGATCGCCGCCGGACTACTCGTCGTCTTTGTTATTGGTGCGTTAGTGGCTGCAGCATAAGCGCGTGCCCGGAGTTCTTCCGGCGGGACTTGCGGCGGCGGCTCCAGGGCAATCTGACCATCCTCTAACTCCAACTCTTGGAGCGGGACTAGGTCAAATACGATCGCGTTTCGTTCCACACCGTCAAGACCGTTCTGGCGCTCCACCTCCCAACCGGCGCAGGCGAATAACCCATCGAACCTGACCGTTCCGCCTTTTGCTTTTTGCGAAAACACCAGAAGGTCCTTGCCCCGGGCAGAATGGTCGCGGATTGCAGCGTTCCCGCTGATCATTCGCATATCACCAGTTTGCCCCTGTCCAGTATATCGCAGAGTTCCGTCGGGAAGGTATTGGTCCTTGTACCCGACGATGCCGGCGCCGTGGCCGGTAAAAATGAAAATGCCAGGCGCATCAGCGGGCGTTGAGATGCCGCCCTGTTGCTGACCCCCAAACCTCGCGTGAATGTCGACGCGACGCTTATAGCTTTGATGAACAACGAAGGGCCAATGCATCCGCAAATCCTACGACATTTCGGCGACCAGTCTAGGTGGACTGACAAGGGGCATGAAAAACGCATTTTCAAAGGCAAGATCTATCCAGATCGACCCTTACTGCGTACCCTCAAAATAAAACTGTGGATAAAAATGACACGAGGGAAATGGGACCGGTGGCCAAACGTCCCAAACGCTAAATGGGACCGCTGGCCACGCTAGCGGCAGATCGCCGGAAGCGTGGTTGTAGACCGAGGTAACTTCATGTGTATTAGAGACTCCCATCTTTAACGGCGGCTCGAGGAGCAGAGATGGTGAAAACAGATTGCATCTACCTGACACAGCGGGAGGTTGCCGCTCGGCTTCGAGTTAATGAGCGGACCCTTGAAGGTTGGCGGTGGCGTCAGATCGGACCCAAGTTCCACCGCTTCGGCGGTAACGCACGCGGTGCGATCCGGTACGCATTGGCCGACATTGAAGCTTATGAAGAAGCAACCCGGTGCGGATCGTGAAGGGTTTCCTGGGATCAAAGGTCGCTAATCGGGGGGTCGGTCAACCGATAAACCCGAAATATCTGTTCCTCACCACGCAAGAGGTCGCTGAACGCTACCGCGTTAGCATCGGTACCGTCGGGCGCTGGCGCCGCCAGGGGAATGGGCCCGACTCCTGCCGAGTGGGTGGCCGCCGTCTGTATCCCATCCATGCGCTCGCAAAGTTCGAAAATATCGAAGGATTCTAGGCGACTCAAATACTTTGGCGGCCGTAGGCCGCAGGGACGCTCGGTTGGTCAGATACAGCTGGGGGCGTGCTCTTAATAATCCCGTCACCAGAAGGGGTGAGGTCAAAGCGGGAGCCCGAGTCCGAAAGGCAGAACGGGGACCTCCGGAGGGGAACACCTTCGCAAGTTGCTGCTAAGTATCCAGGCTGTTCTGTACTGGATGCGTCCTTTTGCGCCGGTTGGCTCCGAGGAGCAATTGCTCTGCATAGGACCGGACCGCCCTCGCCATTTTGGCGGGGGTGGTCGTCCTATGTCCTCTACCTCCAGTTTCACCGAGGAACATACACTAGAAGTTAGAGTACTGCGCGTCCGCGCGGTGCAGCAGCGGTTGTCCCGGTAGTCCACGGGAGGGGCCCGCGGCCGCCGCCGCGCGTGTTTACAAGCGCTGGCGGTGGCGGCCGTGGGAGGGACCGTGTGGACCCACCGGGTCAAACGCGATGGCAGCACGGATCGCCCCCGCCTCTTGCTCCTTTGACGGCTTAGCGGAGCGCGCTTGCGACCGGCGATGCATGCTGATCGATCGGTCAAGACGGTGAGCATCAATCGATTGTCATGGCCCAGACGAGCCGACGGATGTCAGCAATCATGGGATGCTGATTTCCAATCATCGCTCGGACGCGGCCGACTGGAGGGGGGGCGGAAAAACCTCGAAGGGAACCGCTCGGACATCGGCGAGGGGCATTTTTTTATCCGTGGTCGATATTTCCACCCGGGGGTTAAGCAATCCAGTCACTTTGAAAAGGTCGGGATGGTAAAATAGTGTTTATAATCAGTGGCTTAGCGATGATCTGGCTTTAAGCTAGCAGGTAGCCGAGCGAAGCGGTGCGAACTTCAAACCCTCAATGTAGGCGACGATACCTGACGCGCAGGTACGAGGGTATCAACCGCGAAAGCGGCCACTTGCTTGTCGCATCGTGCGGCCCAAACTCGTGCGCCCGACGAGGCCGCTCGCGCATTGTAGCCCCAGCAAAAGGGGATGGTATTTCATGAAAGCCGCACACTTAGCCTCCGCGCTTCTCTTCGTTGGCTCACCCGCGCTCGCGCAGAGCAGTCCGGAAGACAATGACAAGCGCCCGGTCCAGGCCCACTTTTACGAACTCACGCCATTGAAACCGGCGGCCGACTTTGCCGCCTCGCTGAAGTTGCCTCGCGGCTACCGTGTTGCCGTATGGGCGAGCGACCTGGGCAACACGCGCGTCATGGCCGTAGCGCCGGACGGCTCGGTCTATGTAAGCCGACGGTCGGAGGCCGATATCATCAGGCTGGTGGACGCGAACCGAGACGGCCGCGCGGACGGGGCACCGACCGTCATCGTCAACCGACCGGGACTGCACGGACTGACCATCCACGACGGAATGCTCTACTTCATGACAGCCAAGGAAGTGTTTCGCGCGCCACTCCGGCCCGACGGCGGCATAGGCACCGTGGAAACGCTGATCGACGACCTGCCCGACGCCGGACAGCACCTCAACCGGACGTTAGCGGTCGGTCCGGACAACATGCTCTACATTAGCTCGGGTTCGACGTGTAACGCCTGCGACGAGTCCAGTCAGGAGAACGCGACGCTCATCAGGGCGAGCCTCGACGGCAAGGCGCGGCGGGTGTGGGCCTCGGGCTTGCGCAACACGATCGGCTTCGGATGGCACCCGCGCACGGGCGAGCTATGGGACTGGGATCAGGGCATCGACTGGCTCGGCAACGACCTCCAGCGCGAGGAGGTGAACAGGATCGAGCGCGGCAAGCGCTACGGCTGGCCGTACGTCTTCGAGGACGGCAAGCGGAACCCGCAGGACGAGCCGCCGGGCGGCATCACGGCTGCGCAATGGGCTGCGTCGTCTACCAATCCGGTGCTCATGCACGTCGCGCACTCGGCAGGCATGCAAATGGCCTTTCATCCAGGCGGCGGCTTCGGGCCGGACGTCGCTGGCGATGCCTTCGTTGCCCTCCGCGGCAGCTGGAATCGCAAGCCTGCGTCGGGCTACGAGCTGGCGCGCATCCGCTTCGATGCAAAGGGCCAGGCGACCCGCGTCGAGACCTTCGTCAGCGGGTTCATGAGCCGCGACGGCACGGGCCAATACGGCCGGCCTTGCGGCGTGGCAGTCATGCGCGATGGCTCGATCCTGCTCTCGGACGATGCCAATGGCGTGATCTACCGCATCACCTATGACGGTGCGACGGGGCAGGCCGCGCCGCTCGCGCCGCCGCCCGGCCCGATGCTGGAACAGGCAGCGCGCGGGACCAACGTACCGCTGGCTCTTGCACGTCCAGAGACGCAAGCGAGCAGCCCGGCGGGGCTGACGGTCGGCGCGGCCGCGTTCACTGCCAACGGTCCGATCCCGCGGGAGTACAGCGAATACGGCCTTGGCATCTCGCCCGCGCTGAGCTGGTCCGCCGTTCCAAATGCCGTCTCCTACGCGATCCTCGTTGAAGACCCGGACGGCGCGTCGAAGCCGGTCATCCACTGGGTCGCCTGGAACGTGCCTGCGGGCACCACCCGCCTGCCCGAAGGACTGCAGGAGCGCGACCGCTTGAGCGGCGGACCGCTCGAGGGGATCATGCAGGGCGCGAGCGGACGCGGCACGGTGGGCTGGTACGGCCCACGCCCGCCGAAAGGCGACAAGCCACATCGTTATCACTTTCAGGTGCTCGCGCTCGATCGCCAGCTGGACCTGCCGCTTGGAGCGACGCGAGACCAGTTGCTCACGGCCGCGGCAGGGCACGTGATCGGGAGCGGCGACCTTGTCGGCACGTATGCCGAACCGAAATGAGCTGCGGCGGCTTCTTTCCGCGTAGTGATCCACCCCCCCCTGAGCTCGCTAGCGTGATTCTAGCATCTTGGGGGCGGAGTTCGGCTCCTGCTCGCATTCCGCATCGCTGCGGCATTGCGGCTGTCGAGTATCCGGCTTCATCGCAGAGTCCTTGATGCGCGAAAGTGACGCTATGGAGTTGGCGACGTGATTGGGGCAACGATCAAATTGTGGTGCCAAACTGCGCCGCGCTTGCGCGCACGGATCTACGCCTTTCACCGTAATTCAGGCGCCACATGATACTGCGTTCTTAGGCATTCTCTTCAACGCTTCGGCGAACGGCCCCGCAACACCGGTCCGGGAGAACTCCACGAGTTCGTTGACGCCAGTGCCGCTGCGCAGATGCATTGCCTCGTATCGACAGATGGGTATCTGTCGGTTGTCGCGGAAGCGTCGGTCCGGTCCGCCGCTCTTGTTCGGATGTTTCCACGTCTGGCCAACCACCTGCGCGTCACGCGGCACGACACCGTCTTCGATGAAGTTCGAATCCTGCCATGTGACCGACAGCTTTGCGTAGGCGACGGCTCCCACTGATCGCCCGTCGTCGATGAGCGCGACGTCGGGCAGGAAGTAGATCACCTGCCTGCCGACGTGCAGCGCGGGTGGTGTGATGTTGCTGGTGACTGCTGCCGGCAGCTTGAATTCGAGCATCGTCGGCTTCTTGCGGACGATGTGCGTCGCGCCCGCGTTGCGCTTCCAGGTCGTCAAGTCCTGGACCGCGCCTCCTGCCTCGACGTGCCAGCGACCGGCGCAGGCGGCGAGACCGTCGAAGCGGCGCACTGCCTCCTCGTAGGCGTGCTCGACCTCTGGTTCGAGGTCGTAGAATAGCACGCAGGTGCGTCGATACGTGTCCAGCCACGCGCCGATGGTCCAGCCTATCCCGCTGAGGATCAGCGACGCGAGCAGCCCCGCGGGGCCGACAAGAATCATCGCGCTGAGCCCCATCGTCCCCGCCGCCGCTGCCAGGACGAGCGCCATGCTCGTCTGCTGTCGCTTGGCGTTGATCTCGTTGAGCAGGTCGGCGAACGTCTCGTCCCGCATCGCCATGACGTCGCCCGACTCGACTTCAACCATGTTGACGCCCGATTCCCAGATCGCAGGTGGCGTCGGGTGGGTCGGGACATGTACCAGTCCGGAGCCTTCGCCGCGCTCTTCGCCAGGCCGACCTACGGTGGCGCGGTACTGGAAGCCGCCCCTACCGGCATGGACGTAGTGTCCGCGGGGCCCGGTGCCGATCCGGAAACCCTTGACGCCGACCGACGCTCCGACGCCCCCCTTGGAGAAGTTGAAGCGAAACGGCCCGGCTTGGACGGACTTTCTAAAATAGAATGGCATTGCGTTCCCCCCGTTGCATCGTGATCAGCCGCAGTGATGTCCTCGCCAATATCTCGGCCAGATGAGGACGGTCCGGGTGGCGACCAGCGCGCAGGAGAGGTCTCTGATCCGCGGCGACATGCACCACGCGGCCGTACGGTTTCCCCCGGCGCCACCGTCCGACCGGCAGGTCATGGTCGGTCCGGTTACCAGCGCGTGCCCCTCCCGCGACGTGCCCGTCCTGCGCCCGACCAGCGAGACCAGCGCGGCCTTAGCCTGATCCGCGGTGGCAACGGGGCACGGCTGGTTTGACCGGCACGTTCCATCACTCTCACGCGCCGCGACGCCTGCGAGTCGAATGCGCGGCCCCTCGGCGCACCAGACGGGTCCATCACCGTCCCACACGCGTGTCGGCGTGCAGCGGAAGGTGGTGCCTGCCGGGACGACGACGGCTGCGGCGAGTATGAGAATTAGGGGCAATGCAAAAGTCTCCGGACGAAACGGGATGACCTGTTCGCGGCTGATCGGGCCACGCGGGAACTTCGCTGCGGGAGGGGGCGCTCGTGCCCTACTGGCATCCCCGTCACCGGCGCAACTTGAGGTAGAAGATCTGTCCCGCCGCGTCCCTTGCGTTGACCATTCGCGTCGTCTCGCGAAACATGATGGTGTACCGGCACTTGGGGTGCTTGATCAGAACACGGCGGAAGACGCGCGGAAACTCTCGCAGACCCAACGACCGCACCGATCCGAAATCGAGACCGACCTCATCAAGCAACGTGGTCAGCTGTGGCGTCGGGGCGTCAAACACGATGCTGCTTCCCGTACCGGTGGCGGCCGCGAGCGTCACGGCTCGGCGCGCACCGCTCACGGTTTCGTCGATGCACGCGGGAAGGCCGCTTCCACGTTCCAGCTTTGCCAACCTCTGCATGGCGTCCGACACGCCGGCAGCACCACCTGCCTCCTTGATGGTCTCCGCCGCACGACGAACCTGTGCTTCGTCCGCCTCGTCACCGAGGGTCGCGTTGAAGCCCTTGAGACGGACGGGGGCGAGCTTGCTCAACTCGTCGATCAGTTCCGTCAGATCGGACACACCAGCCGCCTCCAAGGCGCGGTTGATGGCGGCGGGGTCGTAGCGCTTCCGGTCGCGCTGCAGCATCGCCTGGTAGACGACGAAGACGAATAGCCCGAAGAAGATGACCTGAACGAGGAAATCGACCAGTGTTAGCAGGAAGACGCTGTCAGACCGCTGCTGGCGCATCGACCGGTCCATGCACGCTGAGGTCGTTCATCGGCATCGTTGTCATCCGCGTCCGCGCATCGTCGATGGTGGATACGAAACGGTCGACCGCGACCTCGATCGATCGCGCACCCTCCGTGATAACGACGGTAAGGTCATTCGACGCCTTTTCAACGGCAGCATCGTATGTGCCGGCGGTGGCGTGCAACTCCGTCATCCGCACTTGAAGGTCGCGTAGCGTTCCCGAACCCGCTTCAGCCGCGTCCCTGAGCCCGGCAAGTCGGGCGGTCGTCGCGTCGAGGTCGTTACCGGATGCCGCGACCCGGTCAAACGCCTCGCCCAGGGCGTCGAGCTTGGCAGCGGTCAGGGTTGCCTTGCGCCCGACTGTGTCAATCGCCTGTCGGCCTGCGATTCCAGCCTCCCCGAAGGACGTGACTGCCGTCGTCGCGGTTGCGGCGGCGTTGACAAACTCCCGTGTGCGCTCGCCCCCCCCCTTTCAAGGCCTGATCGAACCGGGCGATCGAGCCGTCCTCGTGCCCCAGCGGCTCCAGGCGCCCGCCGGCGGCCGCAGCTGCCAGATTGACCCGTTCCAGGCTTCCCGCGAATTCGCCGACGCTGCCGGCTCCGGCCGAGGACGAGGTTCGCAGGCGGTCCAGACTCTGGCTGAGCTCCGTTACCGTCTCGACCATGGCCGACACGCTGTTGCGTAGCGCCTCGCGTTCCGATCCGAAGGTGACATCGTTTACCACCCCTCTCAGGTCGGTGAGCGCGATCTGCGCCTGCTCGGACATGGCGGCTATCCCGTCCGAGAATGCCTTGATGGCGGCGTCTATCGACGAGCGGGATCGCGCCTCAGCGTCGGCCGCAAACTGTTCGGAGCGCTGCAGAAGCGTGGTGGCATAGCTCTCGAAAGAGGAGGAGGCGAGCTCGACGTTCCCCAGCAGTTCGCGCGACTGCGCGATCTGTCGGTTCATCAGTATCCGCAGCTCATCCTCATCTAAGATTTTCGTGGATGCCGTCAGGTGAACACGGGCCCAGACGGCGTACCCGGTGGCGATCAGTCCCAGGCCGAACTGGAAGGCGACCGGACCGAAATCCTCGCCGATCCCGTGCAGTGACAGGTTGAGAGTGGTCGCGCCGAGCGCGCCTATCGTAATGAGGAAGCCGTAGTAGTAGACGCTGTCGATGGCCGGCTGGGGCAGCCCATCGTTCGCCTGCGGCCTCAGGAACATGGTATGGTACCAGATCAACGGGACCAGTGCGCCGAGGAATGCGGAGACGGGCGGCAGCGCAGGGAATGCCACGCCGAGACCCAGCGCTATCGCCGACAGGAGCATGCACCGTGTGAGTACGGTCGAATAGTTGAAGTCGGTCATTGGACCCTCGCGCCGCCTGGCAGCATCCTCGTCGTCAGACCGGCGTCGGCGCCTTCGTTGTCGCCGAAGAACCATGCCCAGAACCTGTCGCGACAATTGACCGTGTCGCGTCCGATGCCCTCGCGCGGGATCATGTGCAGTTCGACCGCGGTGTTCCGGAAGGTCGGTCGCTCGATCGCGCCGGCCCGGTTCGCGCGGAACTCCTCGATCGCCGACTTTGCGGACGTGCAGCGGTATAGCGAGGCGTTGTCGCTGTTTTGGAGCATGTCGGAGAAGACAATCAGTCGGTTCGCGGGGGCTGCCAGATACTTGCTGGCGGACAGATCGGTCACGGCTTCGGAGATCGGCGAGCTATCGGACTTGACCGGCTTTCCGGCCAAGGCGGCGTCGAGGGGCTTTGTAAACCTGTCGGCGAACTGCCGCTGGATCTTGCGGCGGTTCTCGTAGATGTCGCTGCCGTCGCGCTGCGGCACGCAGGCGCTGAAAACCGGTTTCAGGTCCGTGCGCGATGCGCCCGATATTTCGAACAGCGAGACGAGTTCTCCTTGTTCGGCGCGGTCGGAAACGAACTGCTTGGTCCTCGCTACGATCTCTTCCAGCGTCTGCGATGGCGTGTCATCGCTGCGATCGATGACGATGGCGGTCGAGCGGGCGATGGTGACTGGACAACTGCGATCATCCAGCTTTGGCTTGCTCGACAATTGATAGCCCATGACGAACACGGCGAGAAGGACCGCCAGCACCCCCCCGATGATGATGAAGCCCTGCTGATCTTTCTTGGATAGTTTCGCCATCATGCAGTCGCCGGGAGAAGCTGAATGTCCTTCTGCACGGCGGCCTGCGCATCCCGATCAACGCTTTCTAGGAACTCGTCATAGGTCGTCTTCAGGACCTCGGCCATTTGCACCTGTAGCTGGTTCAGCTTTCCGTTGAGGTCGTCGCGGTGCTGTCGCTGGAGAGCTTCGAGCAGGTCGAGAACGGTCTGCATCTCCTGTTCGACGGGTGCGGCAGCCTGAATGCTCACCTTGCCTGCGATGTCCGGCTGCGCGGTGAAGTACTCCGGCGGTGCGGTGCCGCGGATGGCGAGGTTCGCCTGCCGATACGCGTCGAGAACGAGATGGTAGTCGCGCTCAACCGCCGCCACGTTTGATTCAAGCGTCCGCTTGGCGTGTCCCAACGCGCTGGTGCGATGCGACAGCATCGTGATCATGGTGCCGGTCGCACCGGAGAGACCCTGGACGTGGTTGCGGTGAGTGACGAGGAAGTCCTTGAGCTTCTGCTTCACGAGGTCCTGTCGTTTGGTTTCCGCCTCGCGCGCCTCCTTCAGTCGCCGGTCCCGCAAGCTGTAGCCCGGATAGGGGTCGTCCGAGGTGTAGCCCTTCCAGAAGGCGAATATGCTGAGCACGATGCCAATCATGAACAACAGGAAGCTGGACAGATCGCCGAAGTGGAAGCGGGCGACGAAGACACCTACGGCTTCCGCCCACGCCGTCTGGAACGCCTCGCGTAGCTGAGCTCCATCGCCTGCGTCGGCGGTTGCCTCGAACGCCGATCGAAAGGCCGCGAAGAGCGCGTTCAGGAAGAGCGTAAGAGGCACGAACACGACGAGGCATGCCCACCCGAGATACTTCTGCGATGGTTCCGAAAGGTTCTTCCGTCTGAAATTCGTCCCCAATCCTGCGGATGTGGTCATGTTCACGATCGCGACCGAGAGTGCGACGAAGAAGCCACCCAGCAACCCGCTATCATTGCGGTAGAAGAATGCGTTAACGAAGGTCTCACCGAACGAGAGCGCGATTATCAGCGCCCAATGAAAGATCTTGCTCTCGGGGTAGTTGGCCATGTCGGTGATGCCGTTCGTCGCCCGGAAGCCCCGCCATGCTACCTCGGCGCGGATCCGGGCAGCCGTGGCGTCGACTAGCGCCGTCCGGTCGGTGGCGAGTTCAGCGCCGACCCGAGTCAGGATAGTGTTGTCGGCAAGTGCCTGAGCGATGTCGGACCGCAGTTCGACGACTCGGCTGTTGGCGTCCAGCGTCGAGCGGTCGGCGTCGGCGACGATGGCGTCGAAGGCCGACTGCTCCCGGCTGACGAACCCATCGGCCTGTGATTTCAGGGCTACCTCGTTGGTATCGGGATGCGTTGCTCCAGTCGGCGGACGATGCTTCGTCGCCTCCTTCCGCCCCAGATCCCGATACTCTTCGAGTCGTGCTGCGAGCTGCCCCGCATAAGCATTGCTTGCGGACATGCCCCCCCGCTGTGTTGTTTGATTCCTCTTGTCTATGTGGCTGGGGGGGTACGGACAAGGCGCTTTGTCGATTTGTATTTTGCGATTAGCACTTGGCGGTGCCGCTGCACCGGGGCCCGGTGATTGAGCGATGCAGCGCGGTGAGCGCTGCGCCACGGGGGGAGGAATATGAGAGGATTTCTGAGGCTTCTATTGCTGGCCGGGCTTGGAATGTTTGCGACCGTGTCCCAGGCCGAGACGGTCGTAGGCGACAAGGTCAACTGCCGTTCGGCTGCACGCGAGACGGCACCGGTATTAGGGGTGCTTGGACGTGGCCAGAGCGTACCGGTGCTGTCGACATCCGGGGCTTGGAGCTACGTCGATCCGGCCGCGCTGCCCGCCTGCTACGTCAGATCCGACTTGCTTGCGTCCGCGGCGTCGACGTCGGCCGTAGCATCTTATCGTTCAGCGACACGCGGCCGTGCCGCGCGCTCGTCCTATCGCCGTAACTATGGCCTGTATCATTCTCCCCGAGTCGCTGGTTCCAGCCGCAGGCGTTCCTCATCGGGACGCAGCGGATCCCGATCGCGCGGTCTGTATGGCGGCGGAGGCAGCTGTCCGTGTAGCGGGGCGAACATCTGCGTTGGGCCGCGAGGCGGCCGCTACTGCATCACGAGCGGCGGCAACAAGCGGTACGGTGTGTAAATCGGGATCCGCGGCTTGGTGCTGTCGCGGCACTTGGTCTTGGCAGATATGCTGCGCTAGGTTGTTGCAGGCCGATCAAGGTCGTGAAGGAGTGATGCCATGCTCAAGTCGATCCTAGCCGCAGTCGCGTTGGTATCTCTCGCCGCGGTGCCGGCATCCGCCGCTCCGTGCCGCGACGGCAAAGGCAAGTTCGTGAAGTGCCCCGACAAGGCGGCGGCGAAGCCGATCAAGTGCAAGGATGCCAAGGGGAAGTTCGCCAAGTGCGGCACGCCTGGCGCATCGCCCGTGAAATGAGCAGCCGGGGCGGCTTGGGGCCGCCCCGTTACCGGCGTGGTAATCATGACGACCTTTCGCCGTCCGTGAATGACCTCGCCTTGGCTTTCGGTCCTCCGTCATACGTCGGGAATGACACCCGGATCAGAAGATCGCCGCGACAAGCCGGTTGCGGTTCCGCACGGTGCGTATCCGGTATGACGCCCGATCGGGAACGCATGCCGAGGCGCTGGCCATCGAGAAGGCGCACGGCGAGAACGCGCCCGTTTGGATCGCCAGCCGGGTGGCGCGCTCGCGCTCGCTGGTGACGCCGCCGGCGTCGACAGGTTCAGGGCGATAGCCTTGCCGTATCAAAGTCTGCGACAGGGCACGGTCCAGTGACCCGCGCCGGCGAGAAGCTGTACGGCGACTGGGAGGAGCGCATCCGCCGTGATGCCAATCCTGTCCGTTGGGGTCGGTTGATCATCAACGCGATGACCCTCGTCCTCGCCATGGTCATCGGCGGCGTCGCGCTCTTCGGCTTCGGATAGATGTTCGGGTCGCGAACCGGCGTGGCTCGCTGGGTGATCTTTGCCGCGCTGGCCATCGCCGCCCCCGCGCCATCAGATGCCGCCGACGGCGAACTGCACACATTTCACTGCCTGTTCGGCTGCCCGTTGTGGGCGCCTGCCACGGACGCGGCATTATGTAGCAATTGCACCAACTGCAGTTCAGACGTAATCGCCTGTGAGGGCTAAGATCGCCATATGACAAGCTATATGGTGGAAGTGCTTGCAAAAAAGCGAGCCGAGATCGCGGGCGAGATCGTTGCGGCGCAGGGGCTGCTTCGGAAGCTGGCGGACGATCTGTCGCATGTTGACGCTACCTTGCGGATCATCGCGCCGGATGTGGTGGTCGAGGATATCGGCCCGGTGTTCCGCCCGCCCTCCGACTGGAGCAAGCGGGGCGAAATGAGCCGGGTTATGCTGGATATCTTGCGCACCGCTCGCGCACCGATGACTAGCCGCGAGATCGCCTCTCAGATGATTATTACGCGTGGGCTGGCGGCTGATACGGCCACGCTCAATCTGATGGCGAAGCGCTGCTCTACCGCCCTTCGCGGGCTGGCTAACCAGGGCCTATTGCAGTGGGAGGAAGGCGCGGCTGGGTTTGAGAAGCTTTGGTCGATTGCGACATAGACGGAACGGACCGTGAAAACACAACCAGTGGGGTCAGCGATGCCTCAATACACCCCATATAAAGATATCTTGAATTGTTGCAATTACGCAACGGTCGCAATCTGTTCTGCGTGCAGACGTGACTGCCCCCTCGACTCTGAGGACGCTGTTAAGGATACTGGTGGGTGACAGATTTTGAGCCGGGGCTGTGGAGGCCCCGGCTCGGATCATCCGCTAACGATCTGCAGTCGCCAGCGGACTAAGCTTGTAGCTAGAGGGACAAAATGTCTCTTTAAGGGCAGTAGGTCAAGGCGATTGCGACAAATGGCAAGGAGCCAACGCATGCCTGGACGTAAAGTTATAGACGCAAAGAACGCTACTGATGGTACGGTTTCCCACGTTAAGATAGCCGGAAACGCGACGTGGACGCCGGTAGATACCGCCATGCGCATGGCCGACCGAGGCCAGCTTTCCAACGCCCACACGGTCAATCGGGTTAATGCGAAGCCTCACCTTCGGACTAACCCGGACGGCCGCGAAGGGAATAACCTCGACTATCTTGCTGAGGATTAAAGCCGAGGCGGAGGTTGCGCTCCATGACCACGCCAAATTCGTAATCATCTAGATTACGATATGTGTCGCAGGTCATGGAGCCGACTTCTCTACGGATGTTCACAGCTACAGCCAGACACCATCAAGAACGACAAATGCAGCCACAGGTATCAGGATACCCGATCACATATTGGATATCAAGCGCCGCGCTGCCAATATCCTGCCCACTTGCGCGATACCGGCGATACCATAGAAGCGCGAGTGACCATCGCGGCTTGCGAGCCTTTCGCTTCGCGCCGGTTATCTTCGAGCCAAGCCATCTCGCCAGCGTAAGCGTTCAGGTAAGGCCCTGCGATGTGGTAATGCGTACCTAATTCGGCGCGACGGAGCCGCGAGAAGAAGCTTTCCGCTTGATTGGTGCAAGCCCCGTTGAGCGAATAGGCCTTGCTGTGGTTGATCCGCTTGGCGTCGTAGCGACCGTGCAGAGCGTCCCAGTACGATGCTTCGTCGGCATGGATCACGGTGCCATAGCGGACAGCTTCATGCACAGCGGCAATGCCAGCGGCTTCCGTCTTGCCAACCATGGTGAGGGTGTCGCCGTCGCGTTCGCACATCACCACGACCGACTGCCGTTTCCCGCTCAGTGCCATGAGCGTGCGACGATCGGCGCGCTCTCCCTTGATGTTCGCGGGCTTCACGTATCCGCCGAAGTACGCGCCATCGACTTCAACCACGCCGTCGAGGATGCAGCCCTGCGCTTCAAGCTGCATAGCCTCGCGCAACTTGTGCGAGAGCACGAACGCCGTCCGGTACTGCACGTCGAGATCACGGCTCACCTAGAGAGCTGACACGCCCTTGGCACCGTTCACGAAGATCACAATGGCGGCGAGCAAGTCGGTGTAGGACAGCTTGCGGCTGGCGAAGATCGTGCCGCTGGTGACGCTGAACTGGTGATGGCAACCGACGCACTTGAAACGCTTGCGGGTCGTGATCGAGTACGTCTCACAGCAACCGCAACGCGGGCACGACGCTTCACCATCCGGCCAGCGCATCTGCCGGAACGCTTCGTAAGCGGCATCCTCGCCCATCTTAAAACAGCCTTGAGGCTGAGGGTGCGGGCGGCTGCGGAAAGGAGGAAATGCTGTGCCATGTAATCGTATCCAGTGCTTATGCATCGGATATGGTGGCATTGACGTATCTTGCGCAAGGGCAAACGTATCGTGTATGATGGCATTTGCGACGAACGGGGTGCTTTTGATGTCAGATACGGTTTGGGAAGCGAAGGTGAAGGGGATTTTGAAGGCGGAGCTAAAGCGCCATAATGTCACCTACGCTCAACTTGTAGAAAAGCTGGCAGCCATCGATGTTATTGAAAGCGAGCCGAACATCCGCAACAAACTCGCGCGTGGCAAATTTACTGCGGTGTTTTTGGTACAGTGTCTGGAGGCAATCGGAGTAAAAGATCTTCGGCTGTGATTGACCCCATCAAATACCGATTAATATCATCTGTGAGCGCCATATCTGGGAAATAACCAGAAGGCATCTGCCCAGACTGCCTTATTCGCCCAAGCGAGTTTAGACGCGCGACCGCAATTGTGAAGGCCGATCCAAGCGATAGTTGGCGAGCTAGGGAAACAATCTCCGCATACTTATCCGATCCGAAAGATATTTCCTCGTCAGTCCGTGGGAAATGAGCATAATTGAAATCGTTTATAGCCTCCGCAAGCCTCAACTTTCGTTTTGCTTTTAGCTTCGCTAGTCGCTTTAACTCCATCCGTTCGGGACGCGATAGCTCAAGCCTTAGCTGGGCCAGCTCACCGACCTGCTCGCGCCATATGAAGAAAGGAGCCGACAACAGCCGAATTGCGACAAGAGCAATGCCAATAGCGCCGATGTAGGCGAGCGCCTCATTTTGAATGCTGGGTGCCATCTTAAGACCAGCCAAGTTGGCGAGGGCCGGAATGGCAGAGGCAGCGAGCACTTGGAGGCTATCGATCGCTAGCGTCGTGCGACGGAACGCGAAGCTGAGGACGAGCCCAATGTATTGCCAAACCATCCTCAGGGTTTGCACGCCTCCGCTCCAACTGTGGAGTCGGCGCCGAAAAAATTTTCGACACGCTATTTGCCCTCCTGTCGGGCGGCATCGCATACGAGGCCAAAGGTATCGCTCGCGTTCGCGTGCGTATCGCCCTTGGTACGTTTGCTACATAATGCCGCACGAACGACACGATCGTGCGGGAGATATACACGCTGTCGTCCGACGACCTGAGCAAGATGGCCGACTGGGTTGCGTACCGCGTTACTCCCGCCAGCATCGGCAGTTCGGGCGACAGGGAATGGCACGCCGATCCGTGGCTGTCGGTCGACGAGCGGCTGACGCTCGAGGCGTACGCCGGCGCGAACCGCACGCTGCACGTCGATCGTGGGCACCAGGCACCGCTCGCCTCGTTCTTCGGCACCCCGTTCGCCAGCGAGACCAACGTGCTCTTCAACCTCACGCCGCAGGCGTCAGCGCTGAATCAGGGGCCATGGAATGCGCTGCAGGCGCAGGAGCGCGAGCTCGCCAGGCGTCTGAACGTCGCGGTTTACGTTTATACCGGTCCGCTTTTCGAGCGGCTGATGGCGCCGCTACCAAGCGGGCCGGCGCTCCAGCGCGTACCGCGCACCTCAAGCTCGCTGGAGCGTTGCCTGACACCGTCGTCGCGGCATGCGCGGGACGGCTTCGCCCGCCCCGAGCCAGTCACCCGACGCCCGTTAGGGCATCGGCCGCGCTAGTCGGCCTGCCCCCGCCAGGCCGTCGATTTTTCTCCCCGCCTGATCGCGCTCTTCGTCGGAAAGGCAAACCCGATTGCAGCGGCAACCGGCTGCGCCTCAAAAGAATGCGAAAGCACAACGACCTGCGCCATTACAAAGCGATCCCTACTGGAAATGCGAGAGGATCGATGGGACCAACACGAACGGTATCTCCCACGCCAAGGGTGACAGGGTTTTCTTCTACTTGCGCACCGGCGCGACCTACGCAGGCGACACCGCGACGCGCCTCCTCTAAGTTCGACGAACTCACTGCCCCCGAAGGTTGACCTCACAACCATCGGAGTTAAACCAGATCAGGAGATTTCATCATGTCTATCATGGATGCCTGATTGTTACATCTTTGGGGTCGGCCGCTAATACGACTAACGACGGATATTAAGGCTCCTAGCTGCCGGCTGGCAGCGTCTGAACGAAGGGCGGTTTACGCCATCTCACCTCCCGTAAGCAGCCGGGCCGTTTTCCACCACAAGGGGCCTATGAGGTGAGCGAAGGGAGTGCGGCGCAACCGGGCTTCAAGGCCAAGCTGCTATGATGGTTTGTGAGGGCCGTTGGTCCTATCAACAATCGGGGACCACTGGCATCGATTTGTGACGGGCATCATAGGCTCGACAACGACAGGTGTTGCCATGCTGCGCGCGATTGAAGAAGCGATCTGCCCTGCGGCCTCGCGCAGGGTGCCGCGATCAAGGTGCGCATAACGCTTCGTCGTCTGCTCGCTCTTGTGGCCGAGGATCTTGCCGATCGTCAGGAGCGACATGCCATTGGTCGCCGCAACCGAGGCGAAGGTGTGGCGCAGGTCGTGGATGCGCGCATCGCTCAACCCCGCCCGCTGACGCACGCGCTGCCAGAAGGGCTGCAAATCCGTCAACCGGCCTCCCTCCAGCTTGCCGGTGAGGACCCACGGGTTGTTATCAAGACGCGGTACGTTCCGAAGAAGCTCGAGCACTTCGGGAGCAACCGGCACGTCCTTCGCCCCGGTCTTTGAATCTGGCAGCCGAAGCAGTCCAAGCCTGAAGTCCACGTAATGCCACTTCAGCTTCATAATCTCGTTGAGCCGGCAACCCGTCAGCATCAACAGGCGGACGGCGGTGATCGCGGCGGGCATCTCGATGCGCTCGTACTCCATCTCCACCAACACCTCACCAACGCGGCTCAGCTCAGCCTCACTTAAAAAGCGCTCACGCTTCGTCTCTGGATACTTCTTGACGCCCTTACGAGGGTTCGTGCCCTCCGGGCGATAGCCCCATTCCTCTGCCAGGCTGAACATTTTCGAGATTACCTCGATTGTTCGGTTTGCTTGGGTTGGCTTGTGGGCGAGATCACGATGGAGGCAGGAAACGTCCTGCCGGGTGACTTCTCCCACCTTCTTGGTACCGATTACGGGGAGAACGTAGAGCTTCAGCGCGCGACGGTACTCGGCAGCAGAGGAAGCCTTCAACTGCAGGGCGACGTGCGAGTTTTCGAAGATTTCTGCGAGCTCTTTAACCGAGATCGCTTTTCGCTTTGCCTCACGCTCGGCAGCCGGATCACGACCGATCTGCACCTTTGCTGCGGCGATCCGTGCCTGTTCGCGGGCGATCGTAACCGTCAGCACGCCGACGTCGCCCAGCGACAGCTGGCGCCAGCGCCGACCCTGGTCGCGGTAGCGGTAGACCCATTTGCGGCGCCCGGACGCGAGGAACCTCATGCCGAAGCCTTTTACTTCATCGTCCCAGAGGAACTCTTTGTGGTAGGTTTGGGTGGTGTCAACAATCGCCTTCGTCAACTTGGTCAAGTTCGCCTCCGATACCGGCCGAAGGTGGAATCCGTTTTCAGGACGCACACAGGTAGCAGGGTGCGTAGTAACGGTGCGTAGGCCGGTGTAGACTACGAGCGGTTATCTCCCCTCATAGTCAAGCTAAGGACCTGTAATAGCGAAGACAAAGGAGGTGGCGCGTAATAGAGCGTAGTAAACTCTACATCACTCATAACCTGAAGGTCACAGGTTCAAATCCTGTCCCCGCAACCAATACACAACCGCTAAGTCACATGACTTGGCGGCTTTTTTGCGTCCGGCCCAGAGCCAGCAGATACGGCTCAGGTATTGGTCCGAGACGTACGGGCTGGTCGCAGACATGGGCGCAATCGCAGAACCTCGACGGAATGACAGCCAGACTAAGACTGTCGGGCCTGAGCAACAGCTCGACGCGATCGATCTGCTGCTGCTCAATCCATCGATCTGGGCGGTGAAACTGGCCCACGTCTGTCGAAGTTGCGCCGTTGTTCGTGCCGTAACGGTAGAATAACTCAAAGCGCCAGTACCGAACAGCAGTTTGGCCTCCAAGTATTCAACTCCAGGCGCGTCACATAAAGGTCCTGTTGCGCGTGCAGTCGAGTAAAGAACACACCCTTTCACCACGCCCGCTGCCGCAAGTCGGTCGTAGCTGTACGCGCCGAACCACGCGGCTTACTCTACACCGCGTGAACCGCCTCCCTACGCTGAAGGCTCACAAAGCCCCTGCTAGCACCTCACGTTCGTTCGGCCGCCTCCGTTCCCCGCCCATCAGTCCCAAGAGTCGCTAGAACTCCGTCATCACGCCCCGATAGGCCGGATCCTCCAGCGCCAGCCCCGCGCCCCTGGCGACGCAGGTCAAGGCGTCTTCCGCGACGATCACCGGAAGACCCGTCGCATCCGACAGGACCTGATCGAGGCGGGCCAGCAAGCTGCCGCCGCCGGTCATGACGATACCGCGGTCGAAGATGTCCGCGGCCAGTTCGGGCTCGGTCTTCTCCAGCGCGGAAAGCACCGCTTCGACGATCTGCCCGACAAGGTCGGCGAGGAACCCGGCGATCTCCTCTTCGTTCACGGTGATCTCGGCGGGAACGCCGTGGAGCAGGTCCCGGCCCTTGACGCGCAACGATCGCCCGGAGCTGTCCGAGGGTGCGATCGCGCTGCCGATCTCGACCTTGATCCGCTCGGCGGTTGCCTCGCCGATCATGAGATTATGCCGGCGCCGGATCCCAGATGCGATCGCCTCGTCCATCCTGTCGTCACCGACCCGGACGGAGTTGCTATAGGCGAGCCCGCGCAGCGACAGGACGGCGACCTCGGTCGTGCCCCCGCCGATATCGACCACCATCGCGCCGATCGGTTCGGTCACGGGCAAACCCGCGCCGATCGCCGCCGCCATCGATTCCTCTATCAGCAAGACCCGCCCCGCGCCGGCACTGAACGTGGCCTGCTTGATCGCCCGGCGCTCGACCATCGTCGCACTCGCCGGAATACAGATCGCGATCGCGGGACGGCGCGGCATGCGGCTCGGGCCGCCATGCGCTTTGTCGATGAAATGCTTTATCATCTGCTCGGCGATGTCGATATCGGCGATGACCCCGTCACGCATCGGTCGGATCGTGCGGATCGTGTCCGGTGTTTTTCCGAGCATCAGTTTCGCTTCGGCGCCGATCGCCCGGGTGCGGGAAACCCCGTCGATCGTCTCGATCGCCACGACCGAGGGTTCGTTCAGAACGATACCCTTGCCGCGCACGGAGACGACGGTGTTCACCGTGCCGAGGTCGATCGCCAGATCGTTGGAAGCGAGCGAGAAAAACCGGGAAAGGCCCATCGAAGTTCAATCTTTTCGTCAGCGGGCCAAAGCGGCGATTCGCCAGGTGACGCATCGGCCGAAGTCCGGGGCGATGCCAGCGGATCATGACGGATGGACGCATATTCGAGCCGGCAAGCCGAAAACGTCCGACAAAGCCGAACCGGCGCCGGATCGGTGCCGTGTTCACGCGGCGTGCGTTGGCGCTTCGGTACCGGGAAGGAACGAGCGTGCGCACCATCGATTTCAGTACCTGGCAAAGCCTGCTCGCCACCCTGTTCGGCCTGACGCTGGTGACCCTGCTTGGGGTCGGCATCCGCCTGTTGACCCAGATGACCTTCCAGCAGCGTCGCGAGCGGCTGAACCGGCAGATCAACGGCGCCTGCGCACCCTGATCGCCGCCTACAAGATCCTTGGCGGATCGTTCACCGGGGATCTGACCGTCGATCCCTCGCACAAAAGAGACTTGCGGCCGCGGGAAGCCACCGCACCGGCGACCGAGCCGATGGCGGCTTTGGACCTCAGCGAGGAGAGCGCGTCCCGATCCGATCGGACCCGTCGCATCCGTGATGCCGTCGAAGCCGCCTTGTCCGACATCATATTGCTCGGCACGGAGGAGCATGTGCGTCTCGCGGATCAGGCGGTGAAGGAACTCGTCGCCGGCCGCCCAGTCCATACCCAAGCCCTCGTCGTCTCGCTGCGCGCGTTCGTGCGCGAGGCGCTTGATCTTGATCCGATCCCGGCGGACCTGACGATATCGATGCAGGGCCCGACGCGACCGGGCGCCTCGGGAGGCGGGCGGAACTCAGGCGCGAAGGAGAATGGCGGAAAGTCAGGCGCCGGAGGCGGCGGAGGTGGCGGCGGAGGTAGCGGCGGTCTGGGCGGCGGCGGCGGTGATGGAGTCGGGTCAGGCGGCTTGGCATCCGAGGATGACATGCATCACGACCCCATCCACCGCCTCTGATCGAATGGGCATGGCACGCCGTTCTGCCTGGTGTATCGGTCGAGCTTGACCACCACCGACTCCTTCCCCGCAAAAGCGCCGGCGGCAAGCTCCGGTTCGGCACCGGCAAATGCCCGCTGGATCCTCACGGCCACGATGTTGGCGTCCAGCCTCGCCTTTATCGATGGCTCGGTGACCAACGTCGCGCTACCGTCGATCGGCAAGGATCTGCACGGCAGCGCCGCCTCGCTGCAATGGGTGATCAACGCC
>Ga0160428_1000473_pt1 | contig 45027 bp, 52 predicted proteins | sample SolpanmetagenomM_FD_108198 | JGI IMG/M metagenome (GOLD analysis project Ga0160428, IMG submission 108198) | Solar panel surface microbial communities from Lawrence Berkeley National Laboratory, California, USA - M | ecosystem: Engineered > Built environment > Solar panel > Unclassified ... | reverse complement strand
TACTACTCTACTACTCTACTACTCTACTACTCTACTACTCTACTACTCTACTACTCTACTACTCTACTACTCTACTACTCTACTACTCTACTACTCTACTACTCTACTACTCTACTACTCTACAAACTATAATTTATATAGCTTAACTTCTTATATTATATCTTATAGAATATTTAGTAGGCTATAGCTAATCTAATTTATAGCCTTAATACGTCTGCTAAAAATAATTATAATTAGTATAACTACTAGCTTACTATAAAACTTCTTAAGATTAAGATATTTCTCTAAACTACCTTCTATAAGGCTATAATCTTACTAGAGATAAGCTAGAGACAATATGTTATCTCTTACTACCTTTACTATAAAGCTTTATTTAACTTAAGAGAATTATTTACTTGTACGCGTTTACAAGAGGACTCTGAAACCCTACCTCTTAAAGCTATAGAAAGAGGCAAACCTTAGCATAAATGACCTCGACATGAAATATATACTTAGCACACTGTAGATTTCTGTGTTTATGGTAGTGGCACTCTCGCTCTCGGTGGCTCTACCTTACGGTAGAAGTGCTTGCTCCGTGCCTTAGCCGGTAGCTCGACTGTCTCCTACAACTTGTATAAAGGATGCAGTAGTGTCTTTGAACTTTTCACTCGGACAAAAACCGAAGACCAAGACTTCTGAAAGTCAAGACAAGAGCGTTATCAGTGCACTAAGACGGTACAGCCAGCTAGTGATACCACATCGCCAATGGAAACCCCTCAAGCTCAAGCTTATCTCTACACCATGGCGCCAAGTTTCTAGGCACTACAGCTGCCAAGCTGTTTCCCACAATGGATTTGATAAGAGAATGTTTTCTTGTGCTATATGTCCAGTGCTATCTCGCGTGCTCATCTGATTTGGCCCACCACCAGGCACATCCGAGTTGACGTTTTTGTAAGACGCAATGGACAATCGACCGTACTCAACTAGGACTGAAGCTCCATCCTACCACACTTCGGCCGATGGTGTGGAAACCATACAACCTAGGAATATGTATGATATGGACACGAAGTCTGCCGACCAAAAGATCACCGCTAGCTCGCACGATATAGAGTTGGGAGAAATCAATTCCACATCTCCTCCACCATCGAGCGAGGAACATGTCAAAGAAGATCCTAGCAGTAGTAGAGTTAGCCGCTTTTATCATAAGTACAAGATCTGGTTCGACCTTGCTGGCTGGATGATCATCACTGGATGGTGGGCTGCGAGTCTGGGCCTTCACCACGCCGACAAGAACTGGGTAATTCCTTTCCTCCTTTGGCTGGCCATCAGTCTGCGCTTGCTCACCTGCCATGTACCAATTTCGATTGTCACGACGCCCATGCACTGGATTTGGAACAATTCAGCAGTAAAGATTACCTCCACAGTTCCCGAGAAATGGCGCCTACCTCTCGGTGCTGTTGGTGCTATAGCTGTCATACTTGTTGGCTCTTTCGCCAGTGCAGAAAACGCTGACAATACACGAGCAAACCGGGCAATCAGCTTATTCGGACTGGTGGTGTTCATGGCGGGACTCTACGCCACATCAAGAAACCGCAAAGCAATTAACTGGCACACTATCATCGTTGGTATGCTGATGCAATACATCATTGCACTCTTCGTTCTCCGGACAAGCGTCGGTTACGATATTTTCGCCTTTATTTCTGGTCTCGCTCGGTCCTTGCTAGGATTCGCAAAGGCCGGTGTGGCGTTCCTGACGTCTGACACTACTGCAGCGACTCCCTCTTTCTTCTTCTCGGTTATTCCCGCCATCATCTTCTTCGTATCGCTTGTACAGCTTCTATACTATTGGGGCACCTTACAGTGGTTTGTCTGCAAAGCGGCCGTCTTCTTCTTCTGGGCTATGAAAATCTCGGGAGCAGAATCTGTAGTCGTGGCTGCTACGCCGTATGTGGACTTCTTCATCTGCAGAGGCTTTGCTAATTCAAGTTCAGATTCATCGGACAAGGAGAGAGCGCAATGCTCATTAAACCCTTCGTCGCACATCTGACAATGGCTGAGCTACATCAGGTCATGTGTTCAGGTTTTGCGACAATCGCAGGATCGGTGCTGGTTGCATACATTGGCATGGGCGTGAACCCACAGGCTTTGATCTCAAGCTGCGTCATGTCGATTCCTGCTTCCATCGCCATCAGCAAAATGCGCTATCCAGAAGAGGAAGAGTCATTGACTGCTGGCAAAGTTGTCGTACCAAACGACGGGATTGAAAAGTCAGCCAATAGTCTTGATGCTTTTGCAAAAGGTGCGTGGTTGGGGCTCAAGATCGCTGGCATGATTGTCACTACATTACTGTGTATCATTGCTCTGGTCGCACTGATCAATGGCCTCTTGACATGGTTCGGTGGTTACCTCAATCTGACGGGCGATTATGAACTCACGATCCAACTGATCTTGGGATACTTACTGTATCCTGTAGCATGGCTGCTCGGTGTACCCAAAGGTCCCGACTTGCTCTTGGTGGCCCGCTTGATTGGTACCAAGATTGTCACAGTAAGCCTTGACCTTTATGCGCCTAGCATGATCGCGTTGAACTAACACGATTTAGAACGAATTCGTCGCTTACAATGCAATGACGACCGATCCACTGTACGCTGGTCTCTCCCCGCGCTCGAGACTTATTGCTACATACAGTCTCTGTGGCTTCGGTAACATTGGCTCACTTGGAACTCAAATAGGTGAGTACATTCAGGGATATCCATTCTCAGGATCGAAGCTGATTTTAGCACGTTCAGGTGTCTTGAGCCAGATCGCTCCTGCCAGGGGAGGCGATGTGTCTAAGCTTGCACTCTCTGCTCTGCTGACAGGTATCTTGAGCACACTCAGCAGTGCTAGTATCGCTGGGCTAGTCGTTCAGGACCAAGCCGCCTTTGCCTGAAGCTGCAGTCTCTTCTTTGTTTTGTTAATTCATTTTTTGCAAGGGGACTTTTTGTGGGTTTTGTGCTTTATTTTGAGCCTTGTCTGTGAGACTTTCGCCGGCCTCCTTGCAACGCCATGGGATGGATGAATATATGGCACCAATGGTCAAACTAGGGTTTATAGTCCATATACTTGAAATGGTACTTCGTCTTTAGAAGCATCTGTCAACCACTTTCCGAAACGTTCACGCGTCGAGATTCCCGTTTCACATCATTACGACATGACTGTATTTGCCACATCAAGGCGCAACAGGAACAGCTCGAAGCTTCTTCCCAACATCAACAGGCAGTATTCCTCCATGCGCGTTCCATCCTTCCCTACCCTTCTTCGTACATTCTATACTGTCAACAACACGACACGTCTACTCCCCGCCTTCAACACCTCCAACGCTCTTCTCCAACCTTTCTACCAGAAAGCTATCGCTGCCACATCTTATACCCCGTCCATGAGCTTCTTCTCCTCTCTGTTCTCCAGTTCAGCACCAAAGCAAGAGATGTCCTTCCCAGTCAACAAGTCCAAGGATGAGTGGCAAGCGATTCTGAGTCCAGGTAAGCATGACGCATCGTGCGCAGAGTCGCTATGCGCCATCATACTGACTTGACTTTTCTAGAGCAATTCCGCGTCCTTCGCCAGCAAGGAACCGAGTCACCATACGTTGGCAAATATGACAAGCACGCCCCTACGTCCGGCGTCTACACTTGCGCTGGCTGCTCCGCACCACTTTATACCGCCAAACACAAGTTCAAGTCTGGCTGTGGCTGGCCCGCATTCTTCGACGCAATTCCAGGCGCTGTGGGCAGGAACGAGGACAGCACATTTGGCATGAAGAGAATCGAAATCGTGTGCAATAACTGTGGAGGACATTTGGGCCATGTGTTCAAGGGAGAGGGATATGCGACGCCAACGGATGAGAGGCATTGCGTCAACTCGGTTTCATTGAACTTCAGCGACAAGGAATGAATGAGGAGGATACGCAGGATAGACATCTAATAAGTCAGCACAATGCATAATTCTTGTCAAGATGTACGGAGCTATGATTGTGCAGACATTTGACGACCATCTTCTCAGTATGTGATCCGAATGTATTCGATGCTAATGCTCTTCATCTCCTACTTGCAAGAAGTTATTTACTTCCCAGCTCGTCGTATCAGCAGCTTTGCTTGAAGTATTATGCAAGAATCAACCATCCACAAAATCCATGCTCCATTCGCCCTTCACGACTTTACTACTTCTTTCTACGCTGCCTCCTGTTGAGCCCAAAGGTCGTCATATCGCTTCGCACATGCCACGATATTACCATGAGTCGAGCTCGGGCTCTGACTTGATGTATGGTGTGCCAACATTCTTGCGGTAACGCTCTCTCATACGCTCAACCAAACCCTCCCTGGCCGCCATACGCTCTCTATCACTCGTCACGAACATTCGGGTGCTCTTCATCAACCAACGAGCTACGCCACATTCTTTACCCACCATATCTTTGATTGCGCTCATTAGCGAGTATTTGTCCTGGACGATGCGACCATCTCGGTAATGAAGTAATCGCGATCTCGAAAGTGTAATTGACGGGTTGCAAACCGCTGAAAGACATTCCAGACTGACGTTACGTTCCCATAATTGTCATTAACGCCAAGAGCTTCTCCTCCCAGAATCACAGTCGCCCCCTTAAGACCTGTCAGCTTGAAGGCTCGATGCCACATCGTTTTTTTCTGCACAAATGATTTCCAGTCTGTCGGGAGAAGCGTCTGACCAGCATCGCGTGCGAGGTCCAAATACCAATGACTGCCCTTGCGGACGCCGCGAATCGAGACTGATGATGCAGTTATGATATGATAGGTATTTGTCGTGAAAGTCATGTCAGTTGCACCTTCGTCTAATAGTGGTGCGATAGAGAATATTGCACGTGCCACGAGGAACGTAAGACACGTTAGTGAGCTTCAGAGTCTGTCCATTGGCGAGTTTCAGGTGGACTGTGCCCGATCCTGTGACCTGGACAGGACTGTTTGAAATGCTGAAGACCGGACGTGGCGCTATGTGTGCTTGATAGCTTGTGAAGAGCTCTCCGTGACAGGTCATGTGCTCCTTCCCTGCTCCACTGTCAATAATCCAGGTTCTAGACCCGTCACTCATGTTGAATTGTCGGGTGGATTGTTTTGAAGATCGTTCGAATTCGTCAGAGAAAGCTACCTTATTGCAATAGGTAAGCTGTACAATTCATGAACATGTCGGCAATGAAAGGTCTCTCACCCTCCGGTGTCCAGGTGAGCTCACCTTCGAGCGAGTTACTGGGAAATAAATGCTGCCGGCGAATTGCAAACACTGAAGGAAGACGAAGAGGAAGAGGAAGAGGAAGAGAAGAAGGTTTTCAGTAACGAAGGCAAGGGGAAGAGCTAGGCACAAGTGAGAGCGGTAGCGGTCCTCAACTCAGCCGCTCGACTGTCGACAGATCTGAAACCCGTTGTTTTGGATCTTTGCTGATCACATTCGCGATGTAGAGCGTCTTGTTCTGCTGAGTAATCCCTTGCTTGGTGTTTCATTGACGACGTTCCCAAAGACAAGACAATTGTTGAGGTTTATTATTGAGATTGCCCACATTTTGTATCTGGCAAGAGACGCTCAGAAGACGGTCATGCGAGATAGGTCATGAGCATACCCGAGCACATCAAGATGCGATTTTGCAATATTTCGTGAGCAGAAGAGCTGTATACGATGGCACCACTACTGAGCAGACCTCCTCCTTGATGGCCACGCTACTGGTCGTATTAATGAGACCTAGATGAAGCTTCCTGATGTCTCTTCTTTGACGATAATCGTCCAACACTGACAACACTGCCTTTCTCGACTCCTCAGCGGTATCCTCCCTAGTCATAGCCATTCTTGGCCTTGAACCAGGTCTCCGCGTGCTCACCGTAAAGCAACATATCAGTTGCAGCAGGAATAGATGTCTAGGTACTGCGGGCTTTCTTCGCTTTAGTGGTCGTGCACAAGGATCGTGGTGAGCATGATGCTTTACACCGGAGAACAAATAGCCTGCCTAGTATCACGAAAGGCTGTCATGTTATTGGAGAGGATGCTCCGTGGGGACTTCTTTCCGGCGACATCTTCATCACTCTATCCATTGCCCAGGCAAGCATTCACTATCTCAACCCAATAAGTGTCCAATATGCCCTAGACTCAAGAACAATCATGCATAAACAAGCAAGCAACTAAGCACTCTTCTTCGACTCATATTCTGATAGACAAACTGCATCTACCACAGCACAAGAATCAGGCAACATGAAGAGTCATTATTGACTTGAGGCCATGCACGCACTAAGCCACTGCATGAGACAAACACATCCATGCCCTGCGTCTAGAATACCTATTCCTAAATTTAGCTCTGAGACAAACAGATGGATCCGAGACCAGCATGCAGCCTTCCGAGACAGTTGCCAGTTTCCGAATCTGCTCTAGACCAACAAAAGAGTTCTCTGGCACTCTCCACAAACTTTTTTTCTTTGTCTCTGCATTTGGGAAGATCAAATCTTGGTTTGCCAAGCCTTGGAGATGTTGCAAGCATGCAGGTCATGCAGCAAGCGCAAGCATACATGCAGTACTGTTTCGCTCGCGAAGAATGCAGGAAACTGTTCAACTTGCTCGGTGTGGCTTACTGAAGCACTACTACTAATTCGTGCTTGTATCGGATTGGCGTACTCAAAACGTTTGTCTCATGAGGCAATATGATGCTTTGTTTGTTTCAAACACTTACAGAACGGCTAAAAGTCTGTGACCCCATTTGTCTCAGGTCTCATTCACAAACGCGTAGCCAGATGATGAGCTCGTGTATATCTAGTCAAGAAATTCCTCCTGTTTCTGTTTCATTTTACTTTTCATTAACAACACCATCATCACATCAACAATTCAATTCAATACAACATTCTATAACTTCACCGACCACTTCACCAACAACTCGATACCAGCACTCTTTCATAACACGATCATCATCTTTCACCTTAAAAGATGCAGTGTATTAAGCCTTTCTTCAACCACATCACTACCGTGGCTACAAAGCCGATCATGCTCGCCATGGACCACATCATTTCTGTGGTCACAACGTCCAACATTGCAGAGCATTTCACCGCCATCGAGGTCCATTTCATCCTCATCGGGATGATGGCTACTATTTGTCTTGGACTGGGCTCAGTAGTTGCAGTCAGCCTACTGAGGTTCATGCTGAACACTATCCGTGTAGTTCTCAAGTGAGTACACAATCAAAATCTACTCTTCTTCGTGACTAACAAGTTTCAAGCTTTTTCTCTCGCACCAGGGCCACTACAGGTTCGGTGCACTCCATCCACTTCACCAAGCACGCCTCTTCCTTCAACAACGAAACCAAGTCAAACTCTTTCGACGATTCTTCTGTGGACGACACCAGCACTCCAGCTTCCGCGATCGTCAACAACTACACCACCCACATCCATGGGCCCATCATCAATGTCGGCGCCGAGGCGGTGGGAACCTTGCGCAGGATGCTGGACCTTGGGTCGACTTCCAGTCGCTTGCTCGGTGTTGACGAGGAGAGTGAGGATGAGGAGTATGATGAGCAGGAAGAAGTTGAGGAGGACGATGGGTGAGTACATCTTCGATATCTGAAAGTGGTGGCCAGACGCTAACTACTCTGCCTTAGAGTTACTGCAGTCAAGAATTGAGCATCAGAACGGTTTGGATTGAAGATGTAGGGCTCGGTGGGGATATGGATTTTCCTGTACTGTCGCGTTCGAAGGGCATCTGTTTCTGTGGATTCCGGTCGGGTTGTACATATGTTTTGGCGTTTGTACTGGTTGATTTAGATCTTTGTCATCTTATGTATTTATGGTCGTGGAGTTATTGATTGTTTCTGCACCTCAAGCCTTGCATCTCCCAGCTCTTCGCACTGCACCTTTCTCAATGCCATCCGTATCTTACGCTATTGGCAAAACTGATCACGAGCATGTGCTCATAATATCCATTCACACCATGTCAAAGCTTGACATCTCCTGGGTGGTGGTGCAGCGCATTCCGAAAGATGCGCTCGATGGCGCACAGCTTCTTCTCACATGACTTCAGTAGCACATCTTCGGTCCTGGTGCACCTCAATCTTCGTGTCGACCTCGAAATCTTCACTGTCTGGCTCGTGAAATGCGGAGTGATTGGTTGCCAGGTCTTCTGCACGCCCACTGGAGTGTTGAGGGCTTTGCGTGACTTCAATCGAGCAAAATCATACACAATTCACCCACCACCACCACCAAATCCAACAACAACCTCAAACATATCCTCCAATCCCACACTCTCAAACAACGCCCTCACCTCCGCCATCTCCCCTCTATTCCCCCTCTTGCCTCCCTTGCCAATCTCATCCGTAACCTCCCTCATGTCCACGAACTTCCTCACCACCTCCTTCCCTTCCTCACGACACCTCTCCGATACTTTCTTCTGATACGCAGGCACATCCGACCACGAGCGGGTCTTGATCTCGGACATGTACGCAGAGATATCAGCGCTTGTGCCTTCAAGACACAGGATCCCAGGCTTGCCGGCAAGTACGAAGCCGGTGAGGGAGTATGACGGTGCCCAGTTCACCAGGTCCAATCGCTTTGAGCGGGTGGACAATGACTGGAGGTAGAACCACACACGAACTAGAGGCTCCGTGGGTTGTGGTTGTTTTTTCGAGACCTGCACGGCGGCAGTGGTGGTCGTATTGTTGTGTGGTACGTCCGCGTCAGCGGTAGCGAGTGGCGTCAGAGCAGTGTCTTTCAGGTATTGGACAACACCGAGCACGCCATCTGGATCAGCTATAGGCATGGTCGCTACCAATTCCGCATGTTCTTTCCGGGTCAACCATGACGGACAGCGAAGAGAATAGACGGGTTTCGGAGGTTCGTCTGCGTCAAAGGCACCTTGGGTACTCGTCCGGCCGACTTGTGTTCGAATAAAGGGTATACGCATATGTAACTCTAGTATATGTGCAGGTGCCACCTCAATGTTGAGCTCGAGATCTATCGATGTTGGCAGGGACGCGTCTGCTGGTATGTCGCCAGAGTCGACGTGCTCGCGCAGTGCGTCCAATGCCGCAGGATCGGACACGATTATTTCTCCTTCGCCATAGAACATGCTCAGAAAGAGGTCCACCATCGCAAGTTGTTCAGAGATCATATCCAGAGGTAGTATTACTGCCTCGGGATAGGACATGTTGCAAGCAAGCTATATATGTCACTGCTTGAATATGCGGTTTTTTTGCGTTTCTCACAGAGTCAGGGAAAGGGCTCGCTGTTACTTCTTCTGCTCAGTATTTATGCATGACAGGGTTTCGCGAGCGAACCCCTGGCACAGTCATGTGGAGGCTGGAAGCAGGAACAAGAAGGAAAAGTTTGGTATTGAGTGCAACAAGGATGTCGTGTTTCGGACTTGTTTCGGATTTGCCACCCGCTTTGCATCATATGTGTTTCATTCCCATCCTATTCTACAAGAAAAGCCTTTATGTCGTTTCGTCGTCCTAGTATGCTATGTTACGCTATACCTTCCTATGCTACCTTCAGCTCTTGACCATTCTCGCATGCAATCCTGTCCCATATTTATACAGTCGTCCTTCATTCACAATGCACCACAGCATCACTTTGTACGGACCTGTCGCCGAGCAGCTCTGTCACATCCCATGTTCTTATACAATATCAGTCTTGAGCTTCATCCCTCCCAGGGACGCACTACCCGCGCTCCTTGGCGACGTAGTATTGTCATTAGCAAACATAAGATCCTCTGCCTTCTTTGTCATTTTCGCAAATACAGGCTCCATCTTCGACGTCCACAGATGCGCAACGCCTCCTAGAACAACAAGGAATACCATCAGACTCATAGTCATCCTGAATCCACCAGGGAGTGGGTATAGTAATACTGCAGAGACCTCAGAGGGTATTTCGAGCGGCGTGCTTCCGAAATATAGACACCACGATAGTACAGATCGCATGAGCGGGCCATGGAGGAGATAGATGGCGAAACTGACTTTACCTAGCCAAAGAAGTGGTCCCCAAGTAAATATACGACGAACGAATGGGGACAAGACGACTGAAAGGCAGAAGAGTTGAGCGCCTAGCGAGATGACTTGTCGTGGTGGTTCTGTATATTGCGGGAAGAGAGGGCGGAAAAAGTCCATGATGGTGCCAGACCATTTAGTGCTTCGATAATTGTCCATAGGCATAGACATAAGGACGAGGGCGAGTAAGGCTAACGGCATCGTTATCAACGTGGCTGCGGTCCTGAATCCTGCACTATAGTTGAGGATTGGCATGATGATGGACAACTCGGCAAGGATGACGCCCACAAACACATTCATGCCAACAAGAGCTGTTAGCACAATATTAGCTCAACATTTAATTCAAGCGAAGCAAGGTCAATACTCACGATCTCCTAACCTTTGTGACCAGTCCTGGGACACCCAAGAGAGCACACAAATTGTCGCAATCCTCCATCTCGAGTGTAGCCGAATGGTCATTACCAATACAACGAATACAAACATTGAGCCTTCCAGCAAGTACTTCATAGCCCATTGCGGCTGATCATAATGGTTTTCTGCATTGAAGCTCCATGTCTTCCAGATCGCCACGAAGAAATCCCAGATACGTGCTGGGAAAGAATCTATCGTCGGCGGGACTGTTTCTCTGGTCCAGTATGCTTCTCCACGGCGGGCGTAACTGTAGAGACCTGTCTGTTCGAAGGTCCAACTTACAAGTGTCGCAGCGGCAGCAGGAAGAAACAGTCTGAAGCTGCGACCAAACGCACTGCGAGCGATACCTTGGAGTGCGCCTGTAGTGTCACCCGATCGAGCAAGAGTGATTGGTTTCAAGCTGTTGACAAACCCGGAGAGCTGTGGACATTAGAATGCAGGATCAAAGCTGGGATCATGTCATGAACATACTATGATGAATATCGACACCCACGCCTGACCTGAGGAGATAGCAAGGCGGAGAATAGGACGTTGGAAGAGCAATGGAGTTCTTTCGTCTGGTCCGCAGCATGGATTTACAAACCGACGGTCCAAAGTCAAACACATATGGCTCGCCATGACGAAGACGGCAGCTACGCCTCTAAGGCCCTGGTGAAGGAATGTCAGTTGCATTGTTTTTGCACGATATCCTCGTGGTACTTGAGGGGCAGTTTCACGGCACGCAGATCTGGATGCAAGGAGGACTTACATCAGCCCAAGCACTATCTCGTGCTGCCGTCTGCCTTGTCGTGATTGTTAAACCCTTCATTATTAAAGCCAGTATTCCCTCTGGCACAACTCGCGCATGAGGGTGCGCTGGTTGTTTTGTTTGCCTCATGACGCGCGTATGCCAACCCCTATCCGACCAAAACAAGCCAAGACGTTAGTCGCCACTTGGTAGTAGCAGAAACCTTCTCAAACGCGTGCCTTCGGCGGCTTGATGTATTCGTGAGATGTGGTACTGTAGTGGAAGTCGGAAATAAAAGTGACACAAGTTCAGCTTTGACCCTGGAGTGCCACGAAAGCTAATTCATATTGTTTGTCACTTCCGTGGCACAAGCACTCCCAAGAGCTCTGGGCAAGCGCTCTCCGTAGGCACTACTCGCACTACAAAACATGGTGGATAGGCATCATCACATTGCATATGGCAGCATCACAGATGTAGATTATTTGTATTATGTACGTGGTACCCACCCTACTCCAGCTCGTCCATTTCTCCTGCTGGCTCCGCTTCTTCGCCATCACTAGCATAAGAACCCACGCTGCTCATATCGTCCTCTGATTCTGATGCCTCTCCAGCTTCGTCCGCTGCTGCGGCGGAGGCAAATCGTTTGACATAGTCTGCATGTAACATATCAGCACTGTCTATACTGCATCATCTTCATATCCATGTGCTCGCCAAAGCATAGAACTAGTAGAGCATGGTTTCCGTCGACTTACCTTTCACCTTGTTGTTATAGCTCCCTTCATCCCGCATCATCAGAGCAGCCGCCTCGCCGTTCAACGGATCTGAAGGGTTCGGGTATCGTAACAGTTGTGGTAGAAATACCTCGAAGATGTTGACCATGTCGTACATGGGTGACCAAGTCTGGTTGATGACATCAAGGCAGACACTGCCGGACCTATAATGCGAGGTTGTATCAGTATAAATGGAGCGAATGCAGGAGTAATGGCAGATTTCATACTTACATCTCGTCAATATTAGGATGGAAGATCCTGTTCATAAAGCCAATACTCGGGCTTTTGTACGGATATTGGTCTGGTAGCTCGACGTGGATCTTCCATACTCCTCCACTGAACGGTGCTATGGAGAAGCTGGTCAACAATGTGATTGCAAAGGTAGTAAGGTCGAGTTCTACATACTCTCATCGGGTCCCTTGAATCTGACGTAAAACTCTTGCATGTTGTCATTCACGAGCGTGACTTCATAGTCGCTCATGAGCATCTTCATGACATCTGTCTCAATGCGGCGCTTTGGGCTGCTCATCCTGTATTTTGCCTCTGAGCCACCCGGAGTTGTAGATCTATGATGTTGTGTCTCTTATTCGAAGAAGATTGTCCGGAAAGCGTTAGACTTAGGCCGAAGGACGATTCGCGTCTGGAGCAGCACAGAAATCGTTGGGAGAATATGGTGCTTTCGTTGTATCGCTGGAGTAGGCGTCACGCTGTGGGAGGCTTGGAAGGGAATGCTGGCCTGTGGAAGGCTTGTTCTTGTTGTCTGCTTGATAAGCTGGTCGTACGTGGAGGATGCAAGCAATCTGAAGGAGAGATGGAGTGAGTGATTCTATCCGAATCGTTGAAAAGATGCAGGAAGTGTTAGGATTACAGGATGACAAAGAGGATGGAGTCGGTCACGCGGGAGTCTCTTATCAATCAGGGACTTGGATGATTTACCGAATTCGGCAAAATGACGTGTTTCTCTCGTCTCATAAAGACTCCCCACCTCGACCTCTGTGACACGTACCACCGCTATATCAGCAGACGACGGAGGAAGACAGCTGCTCATGCTGGAGCAGGTTGAAGAACAGCAAGAGGATGCAGAAGAGAGGGCAAATCGCACTACCCCAATCGCGATAAACAGATCTACCAAAACAGTGGGGTATTCTATGGTAACACTAACATGTGCATGTTGCCTTTCAGCTACAATCACCTTCCACCCATCGTCCTCACCACATCTCCTTTCACCCAATGTCATCTCACAATCAACTCATTCCCTCGCCACCCCGATCGCCCTCTCCAACCTCCACTCCGCCACCAACTGACGATGCCCTCCCACTGACAGCCTCTCTCATCCTCACAAACCTCCCCAAGTCAGCCTCTGCTGCCCTTCAAACCGCCGGCGACCTTCCGGCGTCGCATTCCAAGTTGACCTTGCGTTTCCAACCCGTTGGTTCAGCTCCTGCTCTCCGTCAGCGTGTCTTCAGAATAAGTGCCACACAACGCTTCAGTTTCGTGGTTGGATTCCTGAGGAAACGCCTTGGACTAAAGGAAGAAGAGGGTGTGTGGTGTTATGTCAACAGCGTGTTTGCGCCTAGTGGTGATGAGGTCGTGGGGAATTTGTGGAGGTGCTTCAAGGTCGGTGAGGAATTGGTTGTTGGATACGCTGTTTTGCCTGCTTTTGGATGAACGATGAAGAAGAGCACGAGCAATCAAAAGAAGATAAAAGCCCCTACAAGACCTATGTTGGCTCAATATAGTACGACCGACGAAGGCAGAATGTCGTAACGGAGCAATTGCAATTTCGAGGTCAGTCAGAGATTCCCAAAATATGACACCCTATCTGGACCTGAAGCTAACAAAAAGAAGGCAGTGAACACTTCGCAAACCCATCTCCAGCCTCAGGCCGGCCAAACTTCAGCATCGGCACCGACTAAACCACCCTAAACCGTACCTCCACTTCCACCAACGCCAACACTACCACCCGTGAACTCTATCTGACTAGCGACCCCTCGACCCTCCTCCACCTCTACCGCCCTTACAAACTCTTCCAGCTCTTTCTCGGGCATAGCATACGTATGCTCAACTGCCGGATAGGTCCTGCTTTTCACCTCAGCAGCATACTTCTCAATCGCACTTTTGGCCTCCCCCCAAACATCTCCATACTTCTTTACAAACTTTGGCAGAAACCTGCCCGGTGGAAAGTTGCCCACCATATCAATTTGAACGAGCACCTGTCCGCTACAACCCTTTCCGGCACCAATGCCAATCGTCGGTATGCGCAGCTTCTTCGTCACCAAGGTTGCTACACCTTCCGGAACCGCTTCGATGATTACTGCAAAGGCACCTGCATCTTGTACCGCACGAGCATCTTCTAGCACGCGTAAGGCAGCAGTGCTTGTCTTGCCTTGAACGCGAAATCCGCCTAGTGCATTCTGACGCTGGGGTGTGAGGCCGACGTGCGCGATGACAGGGATACCGGCGCGCGTTATGGTGCGGATCGTGGGCGCCATTTCAGCACCACCTTCAAGTTTGATGGCGGACATGCGTCCTTCTTTTATGAAGCGAATGGCAGTTTGCAGTGCTTGAGCGGGGGAGATTTCATAAGATCCCATTGGTAGGTCGCCTACCTGCAGAAGATCTGTGTCAGTAAGGCCAGTCCAGTGTATATGGGTGTGTGCTCCTGCCACTATTCTGATCAATGTCTTACCTTGAAAGCACCTTTAGCACCTCTAGCTACACTCCTACAATGCACAAGCATATCCTCCACCGTCACTTCACTTGTGTCTTCATATCCTAACGCTACCATGGCCAGACTATCGCCGACAAGCACCATATCCATACCGGCTTGATCAGCGACGTGCGCGGAAGGGAAGTCGTGTGCGGTGATCATGGTGATTGGTTCATTCTTGCGGTAGAGGGACGCGAGCGTTTGTAGCGTTACTGGTTTCCGTTGTGTTGCGGGACTATTCGCGCTGAGGGGTGAGTGGGAGGAGTAGCGATTCGAGACATGGAAGATGCTAGGTGATTGTTGTTGCGTTTGCGGGCGGTGTGTTTGTGTGTGGAGGGCGGAGGTAGTCGCTGGTGAGAGGCGGGTTGATAGTCGTATATGTATCGATCTTGAGCTCTTGGATGAGCATCGCAGGGCCGCTACGCCAGTCCGCCGTATTGGGATTGTCAAGTTCATCTTTTGTTGTTCGTGCCGGTGGCTGGCGGGGAGTCCTCCGGGGTGTATAGCAGAAGTGTCAATGAGGCCGATCTGGCTATTCAATTGCGCCCGGCGGGGACAGTGTGTGTCTTGAGCAATGCCGAAACGAGGAAGAGCCTGGGGAGCGGGTGGACGAGTATGAGTATACGAGAGTTGAAGATGAGTGAGTCCCGTTGATTCATAATTTAAGATTTCAACTTCGTCCCGGATCGGCAGACCGAGGTCAGCCTTATCCGTCAGAGCCTCAATAACGGCGATATTGGCTGAAGGAGTGTGATTTGGCAGGGTACAGAATACTGAGATCGGACGACAAAATCCAGACGAAAGGTTCAGATAGAAAGCCAGCATTTGATAGCCAGAATCACACAAAAATATCAACGTGCTGTACGAACGAAGCTTAGGCAAGAAAGTAGGGTATGGTGAAGCATGATAATTGTCTTGTAGCATTCATATTATGGCTTGACTATGTCTCGTGCCTCCGGTCTTTGCTCCTTTGACTTCCGGATCGAACATCCTTTTACTGCTTACTTCTTAAGCTTATCATTCTGGATGACCTCAATCCAGTAGTTGTCAGGGTCAAGCACGAAAGCAATGCTCTTCATCCTGCCATCAGTGAGTCTCTTTTTCCAGGTAACGCCCTTCTCCTCAAATCGTGCACAAGCAGCCTCAAGGTTGTCAACAGAGACGCAGATGTGTCCGAACCCCTTTGGCTCCTCGTTTCCACTGGTGTAGACAGCACCGCTTTCCTTCTCGCTTCCGTAGTTCCATGTCAACTCTAAAAGACCCTCGCGATCAGCTGTAGGGTTAACACCATTCGCAGACTTCTCGCCTGCTGGAGGACCATAACCGAGGAAGTAGAGGTTGAAGTTGGCGTCTTTGTTCTCGGACGTGCGCATCAGTGTCATGCCCATGACATCCTGGTAAAATTTGAGCGACTTTTCGTTGTCCTTAATGCGGATCATAGTATGGTTCTGTGAGAAGTCAGCTAAACAGTCCCGTTGCGTGCACTGGTTAATGGTTTACCATTCTATATGTGCTCTGATCAGTCTCCTTGATCCCCTCGGTCTGCTCCACTGGGTTCTGTCCAATGATCTCGACCCTAACACCCCGTGTTTAGTCGTATTCAGAAGGTAACAGGACTAGATTCAGAACATACCAGTAGTCATCAGGGTCAAGCACGAATGCTGGTCATGTAATCAGTAACTGCCATTCATTACTTACGAGGTACTCACCAATTGAACGCCTATTGATCATTAGTAAAGCTCCATTTCCGTTACGAAACAGTCAACCCACATGCGTCCATCAGATAGCTTCTTCTGAAACTTGTAGCCGGCATCCTCAATCTTTTGGCATGCAGCTTGCAAGTTGTCTACCGAGATACACGTATGTCCGAACCCCTGCTTGACGTCCTTGCCCTGGAAGGACTTCGCATTACCATTGTGGTACACTGGACCTTCTTCCTTCTCTGTGCCGTAGTTATGTGTCAACTCGATGAGGCCTTCACGGTCAGACCTATCCTTGCCGCCAGAAACAGCGTTGGGGCCATCATAGCCAAGAAAGTATAGATCGAACTTGGCTTCGGGTTGTTCGAACTTCGTCAACAACTTCATGCCAAGAGTTTCATAGAACTTGACGGATGCTTCAGGAGACTTAACTCGAATCATCGAGTGATTGAATTTGTAAGTGGAAGGATCGGTAGACATCGTGGCGTATTTGCGAGATACTGTATACAAGGTCAATTACGACTTCTCGAGACAAGCTCAAGAGTGACGGATCACGTACATTGATTCAATACTGAGGATGTTCTTGCTGTAGCACGATTGAGGAAATGCGACATATGTATCAATGGTCTATCAAGCAAGAAGAGGAGGGGAAAGCCGCGGGGTCGGCCATTGAAGCATATGACGTAACTGTGGCTAAAGCTCGGATAAATCACGTGATATCTTACCAACCTGAACTCATCACGGGACGATCAAGCAAATGAATCAATAGACAACAATATAAACAACATTAAACACATTCTTCTAAAGAGCTATTGCTTGTGAAGCATCAAGCCACTCATCCTGAGCTGCAACTTTAGCAGTGACAAAACTCCACTCGCCAATCTTCGTTGGACATTCATCGTGTGGTGTTTGTCGTTTGCTACACCTTGTACTTTTCTACTTTGCAAGATCAACAGCATTTCGTAGACGCTCTTCTCTCTCCAGTATCTCACCACCCGAAGCTCGAATATGCTCAACACAGATGCATTGAGTTATTTCCTGACACGCAATGCTCATCCTCAACTCTACGCAAGACTCATGTGAGTAAGGTCGATCAAACAAACGGCCGAAGAGTGTTCTTCTAATATGCCAATAGTGTCATCAACACTAATGGTAGCGTTGTGGCTTACTCAACACCAGCAGACAGCTCGCAAGTCCGCGACCAAGCTGCACTAGTATCCATGCTTTGGACAGAACACAACAACGATGATTCGCACAATCCACGATACGCCCGAACTGCACAGGCTGCTAGCACAAAACCGGAGTCTCTGCAAGCCCTACGCATCGAGTTCGGCGCCTACAACATTATAGCACAACGGGTTGACAATGAACTCATCTTGGTGCTGATTAGTGGCAAAATACCTGGTCGTCATGGAAAAGACTTGCATGTTGAGGTTGAGAAGAGTGCGAGTGAGGCTCAGGAGGCTTCTTCAGGAGAGGACAGTAGACCAATCGCTATTCAGCGACAGAAGGCGAAGACGTTGGCGGAATATATCGCCAAGCAGACAAAGAGCGTGAATGCCTCCGACGAGGGTGAACCCTGAAGCGCCATCACACTATCCACCTTTCATTATGCACCAGAGACCAGCACGGTCTGACATACAGTGTGATGGCTCTTTCCAGAACCGTGACTAGCTCGGCCACATTTACGTAAAGCCTCTCCACGCTCACCCTCACTAAGCCCAAGGCATCGTTCCCCGCATCGTACACCACAGATCAGACCGATAAAACTGTGTTAGCCTCTGTCGAGCAACATTGTATGGTAGTCGTTCGAGCTAAGCGCCCTTCGAAGGCATTCACTTCTGAAACACATTCACCTTGCTATTGAGGAGTCAATGACAACAGCCACACTTTGGATTTCGGCGCTTAGGTGCCCGGAGTCCCATTATGTATACTGCTTCCCATCACTGGAATGTTTCTTTTCGGTCATCTGCAAATCTCGACAGCATTCACCAACCAAGTCAGCTTTCCAGATACTTCAGCAACCAAGAAACATTTTGCTTCTCGACACTTGTGGCGCCAGTAGAACTGTACAAAGCTCAAAGACAGCCAGCACCATCTCCACGCCTGCTTCAAGTTCAGAGACATCTGCTTCTCAATTCAACATTTCAACTGTACGCTTGCTGATAAGTCCTGACTGCTCCTCTAAACTAACAATATATATAAGACACAATGGCGAACATCCGTCTTGAACTGCCTTTGAGTGCCGACATTGCCCAGCGCATGCTCAATCGTCCAAGCTCCGTCCACTACGAATTCCTACTGGAAGCTGAAACGATCGAGCTATCAATCGCACCACCAGATCCTGGTTTTGATCCACGCGAACATTGGCGTCGGGTGCAACCGCACCTCAAAGACTTCATGGACTGGTGGCGTCGGGATCGTCAGAAAGATTCACAGCTAGTCGTCTTTCTGGATGTGTGGTGGAAATTCGTGGCAGAGTGCAATGGGCTGCCGACATTTCAAATGTTGAGTGAGTGGGTAGTGGAAGAGGCATCAAGGGCCTGGATTACCTTGCAGTATGACCATGAGGGGGTCATAGGAGTTCTCACTAGCGGACAACGATTCGCAAGCACCAGGGACGAGCGAGAGTCACTGGTGGCGACATACAGCATGATGCGTGCATTGGGCTTGCTATGAAAGCCTGACAGATCCGAGCTCTTGACGCAAACTCGCCCTCAACACCTCTGGCGGCGGTCACCGTTTCAACTCAATCAGGACTCTTGCTGGCGTCCTTGGCGGTGCTTGTACCAACCGCAGCTTCACCAACAATCGAAACGCGTGCTCTCTGTTGATCCCTCGACCACCTAATGTTCAGCCTGGTGCTGTCCCCACTGGTGCTCCTGTTGGCCGCGCTGGTCAGGTTGCATACATGAACCCTGGCAACCTTCAACGTGGCAATTCAGACCAACGTTGTCAGACACAACAACACTGGTGGGCCTGTCAACCACAATAAAGCAGCCGACACCACTTACATCGGCGGCGCCACAAAGCACGGTATTTCCTTCCACGCCATATACCAAACTTCTGCCGACAATCTACCTGCTGCTGATAACGGTACTACTCATGGACAAGAACAAAGCTCTCCTCTTGCCTCTACGAAGCATTTGTGTCCAAAGGAATCAACATCGGAATGACCAGGCGCGTCTCTCGTCTTCTTTACGACAAATCGGCTAAAGTCAAGTTGTTGAAGTATTCCAACTACCTTCCAAGTTTCTTTGGACAGAGCTCTGCTGGAGCATTGTTCACACAACCGACGCCTGTCAGAAGTGCGACAACGCTAGCGGCAGGTTCAAAGAGTGCATCCAAGTTCAAGACGACAATGGCAACTTGCTCCTCAACGGTGCCTGTATGAACTGTCACTCCCCCAGCGAAGCAAGCATTGCAGCCTCAAGTTCAACTGTGTTGGCACCAAGGCCGAACACAAGGCTGCTCAATTATGAGATTCTTGGACTCCTGTACCTCAGCGGAACCACCTTCCAGCACGCCAAAGCCCGAACCCGGTCCCTCAGAATCAAAACCTACGAAAAGTCCATGTCCGCGCGTCGCCTCCACAGTCCCGTCCATCGCCTCACTCAGTGTGATTCCCGCCATAGTCGACAAGACGCGAACCGCGCAAGATGATCAGCCAACCCAGTCACGCACGGTATCTGAGGCTCTTACTACCGCACCTCGCAGCATCTCGTCTTCGAATCGAAAGTCAGGGGCAGCTTTGAAAGGAAGCTAAGGATATTGCTACTAAGCCGTCTACTCGAGCTCGCGTCGTACCAAGCCTGCGCAAAGGGTCTAGTAGCATCGGTGAGCGTTTGACCGACAGCATCGACGAGTTCAAGAACATCAAGCTGGCTCCGCCTCTGGTTCGTCCACCTGGCTACGAGAAGCGCAGCAGCAAGCATAAGGCCAGTGTTTGCAGCGCAATCTCAATCAAAATCATCGGAGAAGCTGTGAGGCTCACTGAATAGAACAGTGTCGTCATCGGAAAGCATGTTCCTTCCAACCTACACAGCTCTCTACGAGACAAGGTTGACAACTTTTGCACGCAGTATCACTGTGAAAGGCAGTATCTTCGCTTATTGTTGGTCAACATCGCAGATTGGGATGACTGAATTGAATTCTATACTGTCGATGGCGTACGACATGGCACTCTCCGCAAAGCGTGCTTTATCCGTGAACTACCGTGAATGGACCAGAACTCTGCGAGAAGTCGGTCTTCAACAGCGTCAATAAAACCTTGAACGCCCAGCTGGAAGCAGCAAACAAGTCAGAGTCGGTACTCGAAAAAAGTCTATGAAGATGATCATGAGTTCAGAACATGGCAGACCAATTTGTAACACACTTCGGTGGTAAAGAAGACAGTAAGCTTTCTTCTTCAACAGTTTATGTGTCTGGCAGACCATCACACTGGATCTTGGAATGAGGCGCTCTCTAAGTCCAGTTCCTGACGCGTCTGTTGCGAGATGATATTGCAAAGATGGTTCTCCAGTTGCGATCCTCGTCGACACGGCAAGCTCGCAAAAGGTGTCAACCGATATCATGCGAAGGATGATGCCACGTCTCGCACTCATGGTGGGGAGGATGGGGATTGGTATATAAACTCGAAACAATATCAACAAGATCATAAATATCATGATTCATGTATTTGCACCTCTTCCAGCTCGCTGTGCCGTGCCACCTCTGCCTAACAGCCCCAGTCTCTCCCTCTCATCTTCACTCTCCTCCTCTTCCCCGACCACAAACCCAATCGTACTCTCCTCATCTTCCTTGTCACCCTCACTATCCACGCCTGCCTTCTTCATCTCCCTCTTCACCATCTCTCCTCTTGGTGGGTACGGCACATCGCACCCTCGTGACCTCAATCCTGGATAGTACCTTCTATAACACAACCACGCAATTGCAATGCCCAACAAGCTCCCACACACCACATCCTCCACATCATGTCTTGCGTCCTCACATCTTGATATCGCAATCAATCCTGCTCCCAGCGCCGGCACTAGACTTGCTATCATTGCCAAAAGACTCGTCGTCGGCCGTAACACATGGAATTGACCAGCAATCCACAATGACATGAACCCCAGTCCCGCAAAGGAGAACGAGCTGTGTCCTGAAGGGAATGAGCGCCAGCCGTCCTGTAGCATATGCAGCCGTGTCTGGGTACAGACGGTGTAATCCACAAGTATATCTGTGGGTGTTCCTGCTCTTGCTTTACATCTTGCTAACAGGTCCGGCCGCGGCCTACCCACCGCATTCTTGATGATGTCCGTAATCAGCGTCGTCAGGAAGACAGAGCTGACAAGTCCTAAATATGTCACGCGCACTTTATGTCGATCCGGTCGTGCCAGCAAAGCCCACGCTGTTACTACGCCAAGAGGGACGAACAAGCCGTAGGTGATGAGCATCAGAGGGGGCACGCGTTCATGCTCGGCGAAGGGATAGGAGATGCGGAGATCTGAGAGGACGAAGAGGCGGTGGAAGGGTGTGAGGAAAAGGTTGACTGGGATAAAGAGGAGGAAGAGGAGGACGAGGCCGAGATAGTCGGGGATGTAGGAGGTCGTCCATGATCTGGCTATACTGCCTATTACATCCTTTCGTTGTAGCAGGGAGAGGGCAGGTTGCGAGAGTGCTGCAGGGGAGGTTCTTGGCCGAGGTTGTTCTGAGGAGGTGGTCATGGTATGAAAGTCGTCTGCTAAGATAACGCACGGCAATGAGACGTGTTAGCTACCTGGTAGTGACTGTAATGCACATGTATAGCGTGGATGGGGCAAGGGAAAGGCTCAAATATAAACATTCATGACGCGTTGGAATAATGGAAGAGCATTGGACCGGATTAGCCGACCCCTATTTCCGAAACTCTCCTGAAACACGCACCAAATATTGAATAGAACTAGTATACTTGCATGCTGGAGCGAGATATGCTGGAGTTATGACCCATATAGTCCGCTCATCTTCTGCTTCCACTCTTGACGCCTTTGATGTGCATGACCATGATCATCTCGCTTGTCCCATACATACTGGCAGTAAAATGTTTCTCCGAAAGAGCGAGTCAAATGCGTGGCTAAAGATGTGCTTAACTGCAAACATGAACTGTGAGGTTTGTTTGCTGCACAATACCAATGTTATCACGTATTGTGTGTGAAGTCGAGAGGCTATGAAAAGTCTACCTACAATCTCATGTTCTCTTCCTCTTTCTTTCCCTATCATTTATCACCATCATTCATCCTCAAATGGGAAGCATACTTTCAATCACAACTGCGGATCCAACTTTACATCGACACCACGATCACACAAAACACAACATCACACACCTTTCACACAGCATACCCATCAGCAGCATAATACCAAGTCACCCGACGGCTACCAGGAAGCGCAAGGCCGACAGCGCTCTCGAAGCACAAGCGCCGGACCTCATTGCTAGAAAACGTCGACCTTATGCGAGGATGACCAAGATAGCAAACACGCAAACAAACTTGAAGAAGACTATCTACAAGAAGGCTGCGGTCGAAGATGTGACCAATGAAGGCGATGAAATTCTATACCGTGGTGCGATTAGTCAGGAGCCTATCATTATGGAAATTGGAGCATGAATTGTGAGGTGAACGAAATCCATAGAGTGTGTTACGTTCGCAACTACTAATACAATATACAATCAGCTTGGCTCATTCAAATCGTCTTCCCTTGTCATCTCCGCTGCAAGTTTGTCCCTCCCTTATGGTGTTTGTTGAGCTAGAGTTGTGGATTTGTTAAGTAGTAGATGGAAGACCAGGAATTGGTGCTTGGCGTTCAGGATATATTTCTAGCTACACGACTGAGAGCAGATTTGATGTAGTGAAGCTTATGATTACTTCTACAATGACATCGATATATCGTCTGTGTCGCTGCCGTGCTTTACCATCCATCGCCTCCAATACTATCTTACAACGTACTAGCCTTTTTATGTAGCATCACTCGAATATCACATTTCGACACAATCTGGACTTGCAAATAATGCAATGTCTTCTTGATGAGTACCCCTTTAATCATTCAAACGTAAAACTAATCATACAAATTGTGTTAACAATGTAGTTCATGACATCCATCATGCCCTGCCACGCATCAACCCTTCTACTCAATACTCCTCCTCGCCCGCCTTCCTCCCAGCTTCGCCTGTCCCTTCCCTTCCCACGTCAGCGCCCTCTTCGCATCAGCATCGTCGGCCGGTAGTGCACCTACACCGTAAGGCCACACTTTCGGTGCTGGAGAAGGTGCGGACAGTAATGATGATCTTAGAAGACTCGCAAGTGATGTTTCGTCTTCGTCTGCATGGCTTTGGGTTTCGGTGTCGGCGAGAGGTAAGTGCTCGTCGTGTGCAGATGTTGCGATGATATCGGCAATAGCATCGTCGATGGCAGCGTCAACCTTGGCCAGACTTTCACGGACACTTGCCCGACCGTTTGCAATTCGTGAGACTAGAACCGTAGCGGCTTGTTGTGCTTGACCTGGTCGTGTTTCGTCAAAAGCTGGATGGTCGTTGTGTAGAGGTGTCGCAATGATATCGGCAATAGCATCGTCAATAGCAGCGTCTAGGACTGTCTCCTTCCCCTCCTCAACAACCAGCTCCCGCTCATCCCAATTTCCCACAGCATCGCCACTCCTCTCGAAACACCCCCGATCCCACCAAAACACCGCACCGCCTCTCTTCTGCACACCCATCTCGCCCAATCCATCACGGAAAAGCGAGCAAGAGCCGTTGATCTGGTTGTAGCTGAATGAGAGACAGGCCGTTGCTGAAAGACAGTGAGACGCGCATTCTGGTGCTGTTGGGATGCCGGCGAAAGGTGAGCCGGGAAGGGTTACGGTGGGGTTTGAGGCGAGCGTGTAGGCGAGCGTGCCGGGTTCGCCGCAGGATGGAGTCTGGTTGGGGGTGGCGCTGGAGACGGGAGCGTGTGTTTGAGGAGAAGCGAGGATGATGCGCTTTTGGTTATGGTGGGGGAAAGCGACTGTTGTGGTTGTGAGGAGGAGAGTGAGGAGGAGCGTTGTGAGGAGGGTTGAATGGGGTGATGGTGAGTGCATTGTGCTTAGGTTGTTGATTATGGTGATTGTGGTCGTGGATATAGGTTTCGAGGGTTTTCAAGTTGGATAAACAAGGATATTACTGGGACTGGACTTTTGCGTGATGGTTTTAAGGTAACGACTGTGATCAAGAAGTAGGTAGCGACTGACGACGAGCGAGCTCAAAGAATGATAGATGTAGTTATCAGAATTTCAAAGGCAAGCAAAGGTAGCATACAGACTGATCTTATACAAACACGCGAATGTTACATTTGACCGCCGCGTCTTCGTCACTATCACGCGCTTCAATGTGAAGCAGTTCGTAGGAGAGATAGCTTGGTGGTGAATATATCGCCGAAGCACATGGCGGAGTATGCAGGTGAAAATACGAGGATTTGAGCACAAACATCACGAAATAACTGGTAGATAACCACTGCTGGGACAATATGCACAAGCTGTGATCTTTCTGTAGTCCTCATGTAAAAATTGCTAGGCAGATGATCATGATGAAGGTAAGAAAGAAGAGCCCGAGGTCAAAGAAGGAGAACCATAAATTCGCCGAAGTGCTGCTTGTAGACGTGAGCACCGTTGCGCGTTTGTTCCTGAGCGGCGAGTGGACACACCTGGTGTCGTACGCTACCACCATGAGCTACTGATGAGCATAGTTACAAGACACCCGATTTGTGGTGGTGGTTGAGGTTGAAGATGGTCAAAAGGAAATGAAGGAAACCTGGAAGTTGATGATCTCGTCGTGCGACATCGGACCTGCCACTACATCCGCTGCCTTTACAGTTTCTTTTCTTTTTAACTCTCCACGCCATTCGCCATTGCTCTGCCAATCACAGAAAGCATGAAGACGTCCCATTCAGCACGAGAAGGGGCGGTCCACTTCCAAAGAGAAAACAAAGACAAAGCGATCCAACGATCGTGCGAGTTAACCGCGCCAGAAACGAATGTTCCGTGATTGCGAATCTGTTTTCGAGCACATAGCTGAAAGATGCATGACGTCTACTGCCTGCTGCGGACGCGGATGCAGATTGAGATCGACATGTTGACTGTGCTTTGTGATACGTAGGAGATGAGCTTGCCGTGATGCATGGGATGTCTCGGCTTCAGCTGGCTAGTGGGCCAAGCAAGTCCGAGACATTACTCGGGAATGCTCAGGCTTCATAACAGCAAGGGCATGAGATTGGATGATCCTGAGGTAGAAATGTCTTTCATGATCGATGAGTGTGCTGTATTGAGTTTAACTTGACGCAAAAGGCCCTGATGTCTCGGATGGTGCACTATTTCGTACTTATCCTTCTTGGAACAGGATAGACATGGCGTATGAGCTGACGTTCAACGTATTGCCTACCTCATTGAGGTAAAATGTTGAAACATGCCTTGATACGTACGAGTGATGCAAGGAAGATCCGAGACATGTCTGCAAACGACCAGATACTTTACCCCTTCTGGACGAGCTTACCTGTTTCAAAGGATATCCATCTCCACAAAGTATTGGTTCTTTTGACCAATCCAGGCAAGGTGTAAGACATACGGTACACTAGTGACACTTCTGCAGGTTTCCATTTTTTCTGAGGCGTTCCAGCCAGCTCGAAACGAGCATACTGGCTAGAAGATCATTTGTCTCATGTCCAGCAGCATGCGGGTCATGGAAGCGATACTCAGCTGAGGGCATCCACTCACCAGTAAGTGTCTCTGAGAAAAGCTTACTGTTTTACATGCTTCTAAACACATCCACTCACTAGTCAATGTTCGGATCACTCTACACAGGTAGTCCTTGAGCAATACTTAAGTCTTCTGGTTCATCCCAACTCCTCATCTTCTTCAGCACACCAGCAATACTCTCTCATGGCTGCCTCTGTGTGTTTGAAACAACTGTTAACAGGCAATAAATCACGTACAAGCTTATCAATACGCACCTACCTCATCTTCATACACCGAACAACTCCCACTGACTTTGCACGAATAGTCATGGACACAACACATCATGATATGACAATAATCGGCTGGCAGCTCAATGTGCAGCTGGGCAGGCTTCCTTGTTGTTTTCATCTCTTGTTGGTTTGCACTCACGTCCGGCATGACTGTGCCTGCTTCAACTCTTCGCAAGGTATGTTAGGATCATGACCGCATGGCCTACCAATACTAACGTGGTCAGATGCATCGATAGGCTTTACTGTCGTATGACCTGTCTGCAGGATGGCTCCATTCTCTGCGTTTTCACCATGCATTCCTTGCGTCACGCAACCCAGCTTGCATGACATCGTGGCTCTCCTCCTCTTCATCATATCCTCAAGCGCTGCAGATTATCACCACGATGGTAGCACATACTCATCAGCGTCAGGGCGTGCTTTCTCCAGCCGCCACTGAAAAATCACGAGTCGAGAGCAGAGATCATTCACCTCCTGACTCATCACTTAGAGTCATTCCCTCATGGATAGTCGACTCAAGCATGTCTGGAGGAAACGTTGCCTAATTTGGCCCCTCCACCGCCGTCGACGTTCACCACAATGGACAACAATATATATATTAACAATTGATGCTGCTTGGCTCGGCACCGGGCACAACCATGCTCGCGCTTGGTGGAGTCTTCCTCGGACATACCCTCAACAGTCTCAATCATGCTCATCAACATCGTTCTTACCTTCGCCTCGAGGGATAGTCTCGCAGCTCTTGGTGACACGACTTCAAGAGAACGTCGCCTGCTGGAGCTAGCCTCGGAGCTTGGTAACGCCACATTGGAGGCGATGTGTGATTGGGTTATCTATGAGATCAGTCAAGGTAGAGAGTTCCGGCTGAAGATGGTGGAAGAAGGAGAGATTGAGCTGTTGCTCCAGGGATTGCCTTTCGACTGAGAGTCTGCTAGGAACGAGCGGCAAGCACTCGCCAAGCTCTTCCAGGTTCAAGCTGTGTTGTCTTGGACCTACTGGACATCTCTTTGTGTCGGTCAGCTGGTCGCAGAGTAGTGGTCTGTTTGAGTGGAACTTATTGAGCACGGCGTTTGTGGTGAGAGAGGTGAATGTGGACGACTTTCACTTTCTCCACTCCCAGCAATCGACGCACGCCATACAAGTAAGTCCATCCTCTTCATCCCAAACACTCCTCCTCAAGATTTTTCATCTCTCTCTCACATAAAATCCCACTTGCTTATCCCCCGGCATCCAACACACCAGTATTCAGCTACAGCATAGCCCTTCTCCTCTCTCATCATCTCTGTCACTCTTCGTTCGGGATCTTCATCTCCTCTTCACGCACCACTCTACCTTCCGGGTCTCCGATACCCTTCACACCACACTCAAGTACATCTTGCCTCTTCCCTTTTTATCCATTTCTCAACCGACTCTCGATCGAGATCTTTTATCTTTATAAAACTGCGAAAGCCGAAATACTGATCAGCACTCCTCACACAGGATCCCTCAAGCCCCAAGCTCTCACAAACTCTCATCTCACCAGAAAACGCCGAAATGAACTCGATCGTCCTCCTGTTCGGCAATGTCGACACGAGCTGTGCCCTCGTTGACCCCGACTCCGAGCAGCATGAAGAGCTCAACGCTGCCCTCACGATCGAGATTTCGATCGAGTTTCCTAAGAATGAGGTGGACCGCGATGACTGGTGGCACGTCCTGCGTACAGATCTGGAGGATTTTCTTGGATGGTGGTGGAACGACTCTGACGGCTTCCCAACCTTGATCCTCGACCTTGACGCATGGTGGCACGCCATCAGCTATTACAATGCATGGCCGACCTTCGAGAAACTATGTGACTTCGCCATCGATATGGCATCAAGAGGCGGTCCGATCAGGTTGAAATATAACCTCGAGGGTGAAGTGGGCTACTTGCTGAGCGGCAGGGACTGGGTACAGAGACCATCGCACAATCAACTGCAGGCAATAAATAAGATAAGAGCGGTGAGAGCTGCTATGTGATTGTGATGATCAGGACATCATCCTACACCACCACGTCCTCAATGACAATCCAAACCTCATCTCCAAAGCCCACCAAATGTCCCCAGCCACCAGCCTCCCACCTCAACCAAATACATACAGCCTCCGAACTCGAATCAGCATTGCAACCACGCGAGAACGGTCTTATCTTACCCCTCTCCAAGATCGCGCAAGAAGCGTTTGAAAGCAACCGAAGTTATTAGTTTCTATCCGGGCAACCGGCAGTCAAGGTGAGGAGCTAGAGAATGAAGAGTGGTGTGGAAAGTTATTGACACATCCTACGGCAGATGCTAATGCAAGTGTGATGGAACCAAGTTGAGATATGGTGCAGAAGATGCCGAGTAGGGAATGATTTACTATGTTTAGCTATAGCAATTTACGATGAGAAGGATTCTGGTGGAAAGTGCCTGGATTGGTGAAGTTGGGATGTATGAGTTCGCGTTCCAACACTATGAGGTGGCAACGAGCTAGGTACTGAGCATAGTCTTCTCGCAATCCGCTTCCGCTCTTGAGCTCGCTCTCTTTCTTTCTGTAGAATCTCTTCTTCACTCAACGGGCTCATCCAGCTTCTGCGCATGCCTCAGTATCTTGCGTCGCTTGCCTCTTCGCTCCCACTGTGTCCGGAATCCCCCTCCACCAGCCCAGGCAACACTGCTGCAAATGGCGACGGCAGACTACACGCCTCGAGCCTACTTCAGTCCCGGACATGGACGTTCTTGGAACTGCTGTCAATAGTATCCTGAGGAACGAACGTGTGGTCGGTAACACTAGTCCCAAGAACCTCCACGCACAACCATACCCCGTGTTGTTCAGCAGTGGTTCATTAAGTCCTGGAGCGGCTATTCCCCTCAGACATCTCGCAACATGTTGGCTGCTGTCACCTGCTCTGGTGCTCACGGAGAGATGTCCTTTGTCCGGGCAGTCGGACGTGGCGCGCACGTTGCGGAAGTGGAATGGGCCGTGCGCCGCTCGGAATGCTCGCGGTAGGATCACCGTGTGCTTTCATCTCGTCGTTCCCTTTCCTCGGTCTAACCAGGATCTAGTATGAAAGGAACCGATGTCTATTTTCAAGCTCACAATATAGTTTGATTTCCAGGTACTATTCCTACACGGACAAATAGGGCGAGCCGGTATGACTCATGGGCGCGCATTTTCGCCCGCACGCCCGCTCCGCCCGCTTCTCGCACTTATCCACTTCTCTTGCAGTTCTTGCTTCCCGGCAACTTCACGCACTTCATGCACTTCACGCACTTCACGCTCCATCTCACGCACACGGCTACTCTTCACACGCTATCACATAGACATCTACCTTTACACACGAACGCACTTACCAGCATCTATCTCCATCAAATGGCGGCGCGGTGAGTTCACTCCGCAGTGGTCGTTTAACAGCGACTAAGTCATCACAGTGAAGCGTCGGCCGAGCATGGCGTAATCCGTGCTATGGCCGTCTGCGTGCTCTCTCACCTGATTCAAAATTACTGACGTCTTGCTTCGCACAGCATTTCTTCTGCCCATGACGAGGTGGCAGCACCCTCGCCTCATGTACCCACGCAGGCCGAAATAAAAGCCAGGTCTTCGTTTCGCGTTGGAGTAGCATGTGGTAGTTGCAGGAGACTGAGACAGAAATGCTCCATGAGCAGGCCATGTGAGCGATGCGTACAGCAGCACAGGGAATGCGTTGAGTACATACCAGAACCGAAGACTGTGAAGCATCGCATTTCCGATGTCGACACCGCGGAACACCCCTCGCGTCGTCAGCGAGCACATGAAAGCATCTCCAGCTGGCATGAATCAGATGATATCCCTTTCAGTATAACCACGAGATCAGCAGTGTCCAAGCCTTTCGATGTTCCCAATCCCTATGTTATTGCCGAGACCAATAGCCCAGCGGAAGCTCTTGACGCGCCACGGACCGAGAATAAGGCCAGCATGCTAGGCAATCCAGAACGAGACAATTCCGTTGTATCGCTGTCAATCTCAGAGTTTCCAGATCCTGGCTTACTCATACGCCGCACCATGCCGACTGGGCAATCAGCAATGCTAAAGGGAAAGGAGCCAGCTATGGCTTCGCAATCACCAGTGCCGGAAAGAGTAGCGGGAGAAGGAACGACAGCGAACCCGGTTGCATTGAACACCAAGGACTCCTTGAACGTCTTGTCTGAGTCTACTCCAGCTGTTATTGATTCCCCGGGTAGAGGTTTGCCGCCTCCGCAAAAGGATTTACAGGAGTACGGAGCCGAGTCTAGCCAGCAGAACTGGCGACTTGGAGGTACAGTTAAACAAGCCCCGGTAGTGTCGCAAGCTCCAATCGTCACGTCAGCTCCAGTAGTCTTCCCAGGCTTGTCAATGGAAATACAGCTGATGACCATGCGTCACACACTTCAGCAGGCTCTAGCACGGGAGTCCGAATCCAACAATGAGTCATTCAAGAAGTCTATCAGACTCAGCGTTCTGGAGAACTTCATCAAAACGAACAACGATATCGATCCCAAAGATATCTACAAGCAGCTCGGCTTGGAGCCTTGATCTGATTGTATGTTGGTGGTATGCTGCGAGTGGTGAATGGTCCTGGTCTGGGCACGTTTTGCTTGTTCTGGTGTGTGGTGTTATGATTTCATTCCTTGGGTCGGGACAATGGCGTCTGTTGTGTTTGCACAAAATAAAATTACTGGCTGTGTTTGGCTTTGCGGCACGTCTTTAGCAGGAACAACAATGATGTATAGAGGATGCCGCAGCAATGAATTGTACATAAAAGGAAAGCCAGTAATGCAGACGCAGAATTGAATTACTTGTAGAGAAATGGTGACATGTTTCAGACGTGTCTCAAAACTGTACCCTGCCGATCAATCGGATTCAACCCCGATAACATCATCTTCTGGAATACTCACTGATCATCATGGTCGACAGAGAACCGATAATGTGATCGATAACGTACCGTTGACAGCAATGTCCACCAAACGCCCCCGCTCTCCATCGCCAAACACCACCGACGACGACATCTACACCTCCGAGCCCATCATCGACCGCCAATCCACCTTCATAGCGCACTACTCGCCTTCCCTCCATGCCAAATCCCTGCAAAAGCTACCCGATCTAGCCACCGCCTCCCACCGCATGGTTGCCTGGCGCTTCCCGTCCACCCAGCGCACTATCACTAACAGCTCTCAAGCACCGCGCAAACAACTTTTCGAAACCGGCTACGACGATGACGGCGAAAAGGGCGGCGGTCGAACACTCGAGAAGCTGATGGAGAGCATGCAAGTCACAGGTAGTGTGATGGTTGCGCGTTGGTACGGTGGAGTTATGTTGGGTCCGGTACGGTTCACGCATATTGAGACGTGCGCGGTCAATGCGGTGAAGAGCTGGAAAGAGGAGCAGGCGGCGAAGAAGCGCCAGGTTGAGCAGGATAAGGCGGATGAGGAGGATCGGATGAGGTTACCGGAGGCTTTGGAGGAGAGAGATAAATCGATCAGTGTGTTGAGGAAGCTATTGGAGCAGAAGAAGGCGAGGAACCTGAAGGGTACACAGGATGGTAGTGTTGTGGCTGCTACACCGCCAACTCCTAGTAAGAAGATGGAGTATGCAGCGATGCCGGTGGAGAGTTTGAGGAAATTGGAGAGTGCTAGAGATAGGACGATTGCGTTTTTGTTGAAGCAGATTGATGCACAAGAAGAGCTGGAGAAAGCTAGTGAGACTCATGAACACGCTGTGGAGAGCAAGGGCGAGACGGTTAGAAGCGATAAGCCTAAGCAGGCTATGGAGCACAAGAGCGAGACAAGCAGAAGTGAAGACCCTGAGCAGACTGTAGAAAGCAAGAACGATCCAATCAGCAGCGCCGAACCCCAGAAGCAGTCGGCGGACAAGACAGAAGTACTTGAGACGACTATTGAAGTTCAGTATTCCGCCGAAGTCGACAATTCAAGCGAGACAAAGAATGGCTGATCGCTTCTGAAAAAGCCCATAAGTCTCGTACATCACGATATCATGCTGAGCACAGACCGGCGCTCTTTGCTTCCGATTTGGTAATTAACAAAACTTGGAAGCCGACCTTGAATCACCATGGCTGTCCTCAACCCTCGAGTCTTGGTTCTGTCCGCCGGACATTCCAACGACGGCAAGAGAACGAAAATTGAATACTCACTGTTAGCAGAAAGCACCAATGTTCTGAAACGATGAGCAATAGACTAGACGTGCTCTCCTAAGCCAACGAATCAATCCTCATCACAAGCCCAAACTACGCAACCTGTGCGACCCAATAAGAAGCCACCACATGATCACTGTGGCTCAATAATGCTAATCAAAGACTGGCAAAAAATGGGCAAGTCCAGACAAGCGTTGTCCCAAGAAGTGATAGACAGAGACAGTACATATCCCCGAGAACTTGTGCAGGCATAATCTCGAGCCGAGACGATGTACAAGAGCGGCATGGACTTGAAGACCATCAGTACAATAACCATGCTAATTTGACATTTAGACGTATGATAGATGCAAAGTTTCACGAAAGCCATACATAGCGTAGCATAGCTTAACTATCTTACATAGCGAAACTATGCCGGGGTATAGATACAATAGGAACACCCAACCAAAACCAACATGTCAAAAAACCTAGAACGCTAATCCGTACATGCTTCCCAAATTGCCGTGCTTTCTTTTCTAGATGACAATAATAGATATGCAATCCCAGCCCCTCCGATATATCACCCCTGAAACCTAACACTGTAAGAAGAGAAATATCTCAAAGTTCCTCCTTAGCAGTGAAAAACCTGACCACCGATGGTCTCCTGGTTTCCTGCAACGTTCCTTTGTCTAGCTCTTCTTCGCCGTTGTTGAGGACGATTGGAGGCGGTGGTGCTGTCGTAGCACCAGCAGCAAAAGGCCGTGGTGGAATGACCGAGTAGTCCAATAACAACTCTTTTATCTCCGCTCCGCTCATTGACGGCACACCAGCATCGCCCATCACAGGCACCTGGCTCTGATTCCGACTCCTACTTCGCCCGACTTTACTCGCTCTTCGACTCCTACTCCTACTCTTACTCTCCTTATCCTCATCATCATCATCCCCATCAGCAACAACAGCACGACTCATCGCCCTCTCCCTCTTCTCAACAACAACATCATCATGCTTACTTCCCCATCCACTCCACATCTTCAGGCCCATCTTACCAATACTCCTCGCCCTATTCTGTTCAATCTTCTTCTTCGGCTCGCGTTTCCTGCCCACCAGCGCAGTTGGCGGCGGTCGCTCATTTTTGAGCACGCGGTCGTCCGTCTCGTCGTTATTAGCAATTTGAGTCCACTCCTTCATCCGTTGTTCTTGCACGCTGCGCTTCTCTTTGGCATATTTCTTGTCCCATTCCACTTGCGTCGCTAGCCATTTCCGCACGGGACCCGCCTTGATGCGGCCGATTTGGGAGGACGGCATGATGCAGCCGGGGAGTTCGGAAGCTGGAGCGAGTGGGAAGATTTCGCCGTGCCGCGTTACGCGTTGTCGTAAGATGTGATGCGGAAATGCGGGTAGTGGTTCACCGGGCTGGCCGACAAACACGATAGATGCGCCGCTAGCGTCGTTCAGTATCGCCTCGTGCTGGGCCGCCACGACTGAAGACTTCCGGCGTGATCGGGAACGCCCGAGTCGTGTTTTTGTGCCGCGGCGGCCTCGGGTTTCTTCGTTGGAACTGTCGGAGGCGATGGAATCGCTGTCACTGCTTATGACGCTTGCTTCCTCCTCAACTTCCTGTGCGTGCAATTGCGCGATTGCGATATCGACGTTTTGAGCGCGAGCAAGCGCCCAAACGCCGAATTGTGCTACAGCGCGATACATCCATTTTGCCGGTCTTGTGAAACTCAATGTGGGCGCGACGTGGCAGAGATCGTCCCATACTTGCAATTGCACTTCTGTTGGCGGCCATTTCTTGACGTCCGCTGCGTGTGCACCTTGGACGGCTAGTTGTTCTTCTGGTGGTGGGTATCGTGCTGGGTCTGCGGCTTTGTGGGCGAGGTAGATTTGCTCGTCTCGTAGCATTTCGCCGCCACCGACTTGGATAAGTAAAGGTGGAAGGCCGCCGAGGGAAGGTGTCAGGACGGGAGAGACGAGGGGATGTGACAAGAGGGCGTTGGTGGCGTAGATTTGAATCTGATCTTTTATTTCTACAATTTTGCCGTCGATCTCGAGAGAAAGATTTGCGGAGCGCGCTCCTGGGATGGGTGCTGCTTGACTATTGGCAGATGCTGGGATGATGGCGTAACCTTTTGGGTCTGGCGAGGCGTCGTGCAGTTCCTTCTCGAGCACGCTGGCTCTGGCTGCGGCTGTGCTGCAACCTTGTGCGACGAGATTGTCGAAAATTGCGAGGTCGTCTGAGTTTGGCGGAGGCCAACTGCGTGAAGGACGGTGCACAAAGCCATTGGCGGGAATGTAATCGAACTCGTTGCCGCCCGCCACACTGGGAAAGGAATGTGTCAGGTCGACCCATGGACTTAGTAGGATCGCTCCTGCAGGTAGTGGTATGCCTTGGTCTCGTAGCAATACCAACAGTGCTACTACCATGCCACCACCTGCAGAGTCGCCACCTAGTAATATCGTTTCCGGTGGCTGGATGGTTAAGAGGTGAAGATACGCTGCTAAACAGTCTAGTAAGCCACATGGAAATGGGAATTGCGGCGCGAGTCTGTATCTAGGAGCGAGAACTCTGGCCTGCAGTTTTCGTGCATGCCGCTGCATCTGATAGCGATGCTCATCGACGCTGCCAAAGTAGTATGCTCCGCCATGGATATACAGCATACATCTGGTGCATTCTTCTCCTCGTTGCTTTCGCAGGTTGTACTGATTGCGCATGTCAATCCATTCTGCTTTCAAGGGAGTGTCGTCTTCACGCCATTGCCACCAAGTCTTTCCCCCTACTGCTTCGATGCCGGCAGGACCTAGTTGGTTGTGGAGGTGTGTCGCTGCAGTCATGATGTGGCGGGAGGGAATTAGGACGTCTTCTGTCCGAATCCAATGTGGTGTAGGCACCCATTGTGCCGTGAATGCTTGGATATCTTCGACGGTGTGGTGTGAAGCGAAGACTAAGAATTGGCGGACCAGATTTAGACCGACGTGGTAGGAGATGTGGGCTGTCGGCTTTTCGTGGAGGTCTTTCCGTTTGAGATACTATCAATTGGCTATGTCAGTGATGGTGGTTGGAAGTGGGATAACAGAAACGCACGTGTGAGAACCAAGTCTCAATGACGGTGGGCGTCACTGCGGCGCCGACGGCAAGGGTGTTGAAGGGCATCCTTCGTGATGCGCGAGGCTGTATGCGTGTGATGCCGCGAGGCTGCAGTAGGGCGGAATGTGGGTCGTTGTGCTCCGGATGTCTCAGAGGGGACCATTTATCCTGCTCCGTCCGTCAGTCAGATTTGTAATAAGCTTGTCGTCCTCCAGCTCCAGACACGATCGTCCAAGAACAAACACCGCTGCTCTTCCAGTATCGTCGTTGTTTGATGAGTTGTTGTTGTTGTTGTTGTCTGAATTTCGGCGGATATGCCCGAGGCTAAAGTTGGAGATGATCTACGTGGAAAGCTTATTTCTCCACGACCTGAAGCTTGGACCACCCAGATCGTCGTTGCGTTTTCCAGAAAGTTTCAATGCGATAAGCGCCGACGTCAACAAACAACCACAGCACCGTAATTATGTCAACACAACAACCCCAACCTGCCGATGCCTCATCTTCCCAGCAACTAAGTCCAGGTATAATTCCATGGCCACCATCTTTCCGCACAGAGCCTAATCCATTTGTTCAGACCAATTATCACAAAAATTCGACCTCGCAATCTCCCTCGTCCTCCATGCCTGGCCCGCTCTCAGCATAGCCGTCCGTGAAGAATGGGGAGGTCCAGACTCTTCTGGGAAACGCGACTGGTTCGTGGGCGTCATTTCCGACCTCTTCATCGAACGCCCCGACACCGATGAACAGGAGGTGGAAGATGTGCTGGTGCAAGTTATGGCTGATGAGTTTGAGTGTAATCTAGAGGATGAGAGTGAAGTGATTGTGGCAAGGGAAGTCCTGAGATGTAGGAGAGAATTGGCGCAGGGCGTAACAGCCAGGGTGGATCGAATGTATGAGGAATGGAAGGAAAGGCAGGCGAGGAAGGGTGGGGTGGATGCGAGTGGTCTGCAGGTTGTTGAGCATGTGCATGTTGCACGAGAGGGCGGCGAGCAAGATGACGACGATAGCGACGATGATGAGGATGATAATGGTGAGGATGAAGATATTGAGATGGGTGATGGAGACGAGGCAGCATCTTCGAGTCGAATGAAGCCTGAGCCCGAGGTCGATGAAGATGGGTTCACAAAGGTGGTGGGGAAGCGGAGGCGATGAGACTAACATTTAGGAGCTGGTTCGTAGCTGGTGAATTATCACTAACAGACTTCTTGGAGTAAGAAGTAGCGACATACGCAAGCACAGCGTGCCCGACGGAGCGCTTACAGCCAATTACGTCGAAGAAAATGTCGATGATGAGCAGTGAATTATGGACTATCGCTCTTCTAGATTGCCCAAGTTGCAATATCACGAATTGGTCACAACACGACTCCGGATACTAAGTTGCTCGGATACCAGTGTCGCACCATCATCAGTCGAGGCTGCGAGCAGAAGAGAAAGGGAAGCCCGAGAGGAGTAGGTGATAGATTATGAGGCAATATGCGCTGCTTGGTCACATACTTCTCGTCACATCCCAAAGCCTTGGACGCCGGAAGTTTGCGAAACTAGAAATCGTAACTCAAAGAAAAAAAGTCGTGGGAAGTGCTGGAGGAGTTTTGTATTTACATTTCCACGATATCCGAGTTTAGATCTCAATTATCACGATCTGGGATGTCGCATGATGCAACAATCATCCGAAACCATGATAGCCTTTCGCAGGTATTTACCGCCTAGCTTCAAAACACCTCTGTAAGACTCTCGACCGTGCGGCTGATCATGGTTATCATTACAAAGTATCCCACAGCCACTATCCTCGCCCTATTCCTCCTCATTTCCATTCTTCAATCTAACGAAGTCTCACCCTGATCATCCGTTACCCTCGACTCACCTAACCTCCAGCTCTACCAACTCAGCCACCCTCCTAGCAATCCCCAAATACGCAGCAGCTCTATCACCTTCGGGTTCACTCACCACCGTAGGTTTCCCTCTATCCGCATCTTCACAAATCCTCCCATCCAACGGCACATCCCCCAGCATCTCCACACCCTCTCTTTCACACTCCTTACTCACGCCTTCCTTCCCGAAAATATGCGTCTTCTCTCCGCACTTTGGACAGCAAAACACACTCATATTTTGCACCATTCCCAGTACCTTCACATCAACCTTTTTGAACATCTCAAAGCCTTTTATGGCGTCTTTGAGGGCTAGATCTTGAGGCGTGGAGACGATGACGGCACCGGCGAGGTTGATTTGCTGCGTGATGGTGAGCTGCGTATCACCGGTCCCAGGTGGCAGGTCGAGGACTAAGACATCAAGAGCAGGCCAGGCAACCGAGTGCAAAAGCTGTTGTAGAGCTTTCTGGAGCATGGGCCCGCGCCATGTGACTGGTGTTCGGGTGTTGGGAATTAGATAGCCCATCGACATGGTAGCTACGCCGTAATTGGTCAGGGGTATCAATTGACCATCTGCGAGAACTCTATGAGCAGTGTATAGTACTATACACCTCGCAACACTTACCAGAAGACAATCGTGGTTCTTCTGCATCTTCGAGGTTGAATAGAGTCGGTATGGATGGCCCAAATATATCCATGTCCAGAATACCACTTCGAAGACCTAGACGTGCGAATGATAGAGCTAAATTGGCTTTTCAAGTGTCAACTCCACTGCTCTGTATGATCGCAAACTCACGAATATCGCAATGATCTTTCTGGTTACAAACTATTGTTCGCAAGTCAATTACATTACCTACCAGCAATAGTCGATTTTCCAACTCCTCCTTTCGCCGAAGACACAGCGACTACTTTCTTCACTCCAACGACTGCTCGTTTCTGAGGCAATCCTTGCTGCATTCGAGCCACCATATTCGGTCGTGGTGGACCTTTTTGGGGAAGTCCCTATTCTTGCTCTCAGGATTGAGTCGACCGATGCTGTTACTCATCACTCACCAAAGGATTTTCATGGCTGTATAGAGACCTACAGGTCGAGAAGAGGCGTCTACTCATGGCATTGTTGTTTTGCCACAGTATCCTCGTGAAGCAAGAGACGGCGTCAGGGTGTAAAGCTATCTCAGCACCTTCCCAATCCGTCTTAGCGTGAAACAAGTCTGAAATTGATGGGGTGGAGTTTGTAGATATCAACAATATAATCTATGTAATACGAAGTGTTATCATTGTATATCTGCAAGTGCTTCGCCTTACACTTTTGAACAGAAACAGGTCAACAATATTGCATCGGATAAAGGTTATCGACTCTACACACACACCTGCTTCGGAGTTCACATTCAATACTAGCACAACTAAATTTGCGGAGCCGATGCTTGGAAACAGCGAGAGTCGAGCTGTCCGACGAGCCACCATCTGAACTCCTAGCTCGTAGCGTTGATTTCCGTTGATCTTCACGTTTTTCACGAGTTGTCACTGTCATTGTGTATCGAGGTTCAATAGTCACAAAGTTATTGCCATGTCTGCAAATCAAGAGACAGCCTCCGAAAATAGTCCGTTACTAGGTAATGATGAGACACGAGATAATGGCACGATCGAGCGTGGGAACGAGCAGAATGCAAGCGCAATCCCGATACCCAAAGAACCGAGCACTCTTGAGCTTGCTCTCGTCATGGGCCCATGTTACTTTGGCACCTTCCTCGCCGCTTTGGACTCAACAATAGTGGCTACTCTTTCGGGTCCAATCTCTGACGAGTTCCACTCTTTCACTCTACTCTCGTGGCTTGCAAGCGCCTATCTGATAAGCAATGCTGCAACTCAACCACTATCTGGTCGACTCACCGATATCTACGGCCGACGAGATGGACTACTTCTGGCTTACGCCTTGTTCGCAGCTGGTAACCTTATCTGTGGCGTTGCTAAATCTGAAGCTGTCATGATTCTTGGACGTGTGGTTGCAGGTATGGGCGGTGGATGTATGAACACAATCAGTGTATTCGTTGCCTCAGATCTCATCCCATTGAGACGAAGAGGCCTTTGGCAAGGCTTCGGTAATCTTGCTTTTGGTCTTGGTAGTGGTATCGGTGGTATCTTCGGTGGTTGGTTGCATGATGTTTGGACGTGGAGGGCCGCGTTCATTGTGCAAGTACCTTGCGTCTTGCTTGCAGGTGTTATTGTGTTTTTCCGGGTAAGGATACCGATCAAGATTACAGAGGAGTCACGCTTGAAGAGGGTAGACTTCCTAGGCGCATTTACTCTTGTCACAGCCCTGGTCCTCCTACTGCTTGGACTCAACTCTGGAGGCAATATTGTGCCGTGGAATCATCCTCTGGTGTATGTTTCGCTGCCACTTTCGGGATTGTTCTTCGCAGCATTTATCTATATCGAGGATAAGGTGGCATTGGAACCGGTCATTCCTGTACGCTTGCTGCTCAACAGGACCGTTGCATCAGCCTGTCTCACGAACTGGTTTCTCAGTATGGCCTGGTTCTCCTACCTCTACTATGGACCCATTTACTTCCAGGTCCGTGGCTATTCTGCGACTGCCGCTGGAGCGCGCCTCATCCCGGCCAGTTTAGGAGCAGCAGTTGGCTCATTGGGAACTGGTTATATCATGAAAAGAACTGGAAAATACTACTGGCTAAACGTGGCTATGCAAGCGCTATACATTGTTGCGCTCTCACTATCTGCAGCCTTTCTCAATCTTACCGTCCCTGAATGGCCGCCTTTCATTTTCTTCCTGATGGCAGGCACTGCTTATGGAAGCATGCTCACCATCACTTTACTGGCTCTTATCGCGGCTGTTGGCCACGAGTTTCAAGCTGTCATCACTTCTGCATCTTACGCCTTTAGATCTACTGGCAGTACTCTTGGTATCACTATTGCGAGTGCAGTCTTTCAGAACCTCTTAAGCGCACAACTTGTTGCACGAATTGGCGACAGAAAAGGTTCTTCAGAGGTTATCAGTAGAGTGAGGGACAGTATCGGTGCCATACAACATCTTCCTGTTGAGTGGAAAAAAGGAGTGCTCGATGCATACATGGATGCATTTAAAGGTGTTTGGTTCACCACTCTTGGACTGACTGTACTCGGGGGTGTCATCAGCCTTTTCATGCGCGAGCATGTTCTGCACAATAATCTGCAGCGAAAGTGAAATGTCATGTTCGCCGAATTTTATGGAAGGCACAACGCGACTGCACCTTCCTAGCAAGATTTGGGTTGGAGATTTGTCTACAAAACATTCTGCAACTCTCAATTCGAACTTCCTCCGAAGCTCTTCACGACATCATCAACTTTCCATCCAAGCATCATCGCTATCAAAGCTCTTTACGACAACATCAAATATTCATCAATAACAATGACTACATCTCGACACAACGTCCTAATCTATCGTACAAACAATCAGGTCAAGCATCAGCAGGTCCCCGACCTCTTCACTCAGCCATGCCCATTCACCGTCAACGAGTGAGTCCTCACCATGCTACGAGCATACTCAACAGTTCTAACACAACCATGATCAGGTCGCATTCCGCTCTCCGCAAGTTTTAAGCGCAACCCACCGACCAGCATCAAGAACAATCGTACGACCATCTCCCAAGCAACGATAAATCGTCTGGCAACTCCTAAGCACGTCACCTTCTGCGTCAGAACTCCTCCGAAGCTCCCATCAATCTATATTCCCGAGCGCGTGGATAGTGCGATGAGCATGGGATCACCAAACGAGCTTGGATGGGATAAAGAGCGTGGATGTGATGTTGCCGTTGAAGCATCGATCGAGACGCCGAATAAAATGCCGGTTGTGACAAAGCAGTGTGACTTCAATACCGACACGAGTGCCACTCAACCTGCTGCTGAAGAGGATGGACTTTCTTATGCGCGGTTTCGGGAGAACCTGTTTGAAGTTTTGCAGTCTGCAACTATCCCTGAGCTGCCGATCTGGATTAGTTTGAGGGCTTCACAAAGGGCTTCGGAGTTGAGAGAGGAGCATCAGAGGAGTAGCGTCGCCGTTGAACGCTATGAGTGGTAGAGGCAAAAGCGTGATGGGTGACTTTCACGTCAGTGTGAAGAGGGCTTGGATTGATTCTTGTTGTACATTCTCAGTTGGAATTGAGTAACACAATTGAAGCTATGAGATAACATACTGCTGTGGTGCATGAGCCAGATCAAGCACCTCTTACAGCAACAATCTGCCAAGTCATGGATTCATGTAGTCTTCGAGAACATACCTATGCCGCTGCTCCCACCAGCCGAACCCTCCCGCGTCTGTCCCAGGTACCTTTCACCTACCACAAGCTCTCTTGATTCCTTTCTTGCGCGATCTTCCTCTCAGACTTTGTTGGACTTCTCATTCCTCGCGATCGCTTACTTTCAGGGATTGCAAAGTCATGTAGCAATTTGACCCTGCTACGAGTATGTTCTACAGAAGATTGTACCAGACTCTATACAGAAAGGTAAAGAAATATTGGAAAGTCCTACATATCACCACATTGCCTATATATCCTTGATTATGTACAACTCTCATCGCCATTAGATAACTTGCTCAGTTCAAACACATCATCATTTAGGCATATCAATAAAAGATTAAGCCGCCCACTCCTCAAGCTGGGCCTTAAATGCAGCCGCCTTCACCCTCAGCGCCTCAAGTCCATTGAGAGCATGCTTCTTGACTTCCAAATTTACGTCCGAGTCCTCCAAGCCTTGGAACAACTTGACGCCATAGTCCTTACTCGGGTTATTGTAGCGCTTAACAGGGAGATGTTTCAACGCCTCGATATCCTTGGGTTCGAGGATGCACTCCTTCTCAGAAGCGAAGTTCTCAGCGATGCGGAACGCCTGTACTGATTTCGGGATGACGATGACATCGCGTTGCAGATTCCAGGCGAGCGCAACTTGTGCGGGTGTGCAGTCGCGCTTCTTGGCGATGGCGAGAACGACGTCGTTTTGAAGGAGAGGTGGCACGACTTCCTGGGTTATGATGTTGTGGACGCCGAGGTTGGAGGCTATGGATTTGCCGTCATAGGTAGGATTGCTGTTGGCGAGAGGCGAATAGGCTGTGACAGCAATGCCGTGCTCGTGGTGCCACTCGATGAACTCCGATTGAGGGAGGTATGGGTGGAGTTCAAATTGATGAGCGTAGGGCTTGACTAGGCCGCCGGTGGAAGCGATGAGGGTATCCAGTTGGGCGGGAGAGAAATTGCAGACGCCGATGTGGCGGACTGTGCCGGTTGCGAGGAGGAGGGACATTGCACGCCAGGTCTGGGATGAAGGGGTTAGTAAGGTGATTGGTAGAGATAGAAATAGAACATGAATTCTTCATGCTGGACTTACGGCGACGAACTCTTCGTGGCTCGATTTGCCTTCTTGGGCGACAGGCCAGTGCATGAGATAGAGGTCCAAGTAATCAAGACCCAGCTCGTGGAGGGTGTCGTTGATAGCGTCAGGCACTAGGCTTGGCTTGTGGCTATAAAATGATTGTATGGTCAGCCAACCATGTCCTCCATACTTTTCGATCCCACCACCTTGTCGTATAACTTGACGCCACGGTACATTGCTGTCACGAATATACCACCAAACATGAAAAGCACACTTACTGATCATTCCACAACTTGCTCGTAACCCACAACTCCTCTCTCTTCAGCCCCGCCTTCTTCAAGCCATCCTTGATACCCTCGCCCACAGCAACATGGTTTCCATACGCAGTAGCACCATCAATGTGTCTGTATCCAGCCTGAATAGCTGCACTCACGACATCAGAAGTGTTATCACCTTTGAGGTTCCATGTGCCAAAGCCATTGCAAGGGATATCTTGGACACCGGGGGAGAAAAGGGGGATCTGTTGCTCGACGGCAGCGTATGCGAGGGTGGCAAGAGCAAAGAGAAGACTTTGTGGTTTCATTTTGAGGATGCTGTGTAAGTGAAGACGAGTGGAAAAGAGCAGAAATAAAAGTCCAGTGGACGAGGGCATGCTAAGCTTTTGACCATCAGTGTCGCAATGACGCAGAACGCGGCACGGACGTTCAGACGGAGCAGGGCTTACCGTACGCTGGATTAGGTAAGCGTGACTACCGTCTGCTTCAAGACTGCTTCTACTTTCGTCGTAAAAAACTATCTTGGTGATTTGTCCTAGAGTTGGCGCCTCCCTATAACGGACTACTCTACTATAGAGTTTAGGGCTTTCTACTATATAGTTTTACTAGGGCCTCCGTTTCCCTTAAGGCTTTCTCTTTAGTTCTAATTAAGCTAAAGGCAGCTCTTATCGTACCGCGATAAGTCGTAGGTTTTTAAAGAAAGCGCGTTCCGATCCGTACGGTACTAACCTTCCTAATAGGGAAGGCTAATATAAGCTTATAAGGCTAATTATAAACTTAATCGGTCTCTCTAAGACTACGTTCCCGCTAAGAGCCGGAGGTAGTAATTTAGTACTATTCCGTACTTACCTCTTTTACTAAAGTAACTAGCTCGAAGCGCAGGGCTATTATTTTCGCTAAGGATTCTAAACCATCATTCGCTACTAAATCAGCTACGAAGATGGTCACCGTAGGAATCGAACCCACGAACACGGTTAGGCCGCGACCCCTATAACCGCTGCACTAATAAGGCAGAATCACTTTCGTCGTGACTGAGGTCTCATTCTCGCACATACCTGGCTTGCTCGAAATGACACTGCATACCCTCGGAAGACTTGCGCGTCCTTTCTCATATCCCTATCTTGCCTATCGATTCTTTCAGAAAATAGCCGCTGGCTCAATTTTGCTTACTCTGATGTTACACGGGCAATAGTCACAGTACTGGATTGTGATAGCTTTCCTGTATCCTTACACCTTCTTGCGCCTGTCTACCGATTGAGATCCGGAGGAGGTATATACTTTTCTTTAGTCAGATATTTCAGGGCAACAGTCACAGCACTGGTTGTGCTAAGAGGGTTCTTTTACCTCGATCGTCATGTAGCTGCTGGTCTGTTGAGATCGAGACGAGGCATGTACTTTTTCTTGCTCTAATATCTTATTGGCAATAGTCACAGCACTTGCTTATGCTAAGTCGGCCCTTACTACCCCATCGTCTTGCAGCTGCTAGTTCATTGAGATCGAAACGAGCTATACGCTGTTTGGGACTTCCTTATTCTATGGGTAAAGTCCACAGGACCTAATCATGACTTCCTCACTCCTCGCGCTACCCCGCGAGCTACGCGATCAAATCTACATGAATTGCCTCAACCTTGATGACAACAGGCCCATTCACTATTTGAATCTCCTGCTCACCAATCGACAGATAGGAACGGAGGCGCACGCAGTAATGCTTCGCAAATCGAACTTGTTTACTGTTAGTTTGCCGGCATCAGCGAGACTGTCAACAGAATTAGTACGCAAGTTCCCTGGCAGTGTGGTCAGCCAGCCGGTACTACGGGCCACTCCGATATATAACCATCAGTCCACATTGCATATTACCATTCAAGACCCTGGAGAAACAGACGCACAGCCAACACGCATGCTAATGCGGATCCTTGACCATAAACCGTCTCGTGCACTCTTGGAGTTCTGCTGGACAATCGCAGCAGCTAGTCGCTTAAACAGCGACGAGAT